>WOYI010968612.1_pt1 | contig 34368 bp, 29 predicted proteins | sample 6423411 | NCBI WGS metagenome assembly WOYI01 (sample SAMN13441803, study PRJNA592873) | oil field metagenome | biome: oil field; feature: oil-well bore; material: oil-contaminated soil; isolation source: oil-contaminated soil from oil-well borehole | place: Germany: Wietze | collected 2016-10-18 ...
TGGTGGGTAGTTTAACTGGGGCGGTTGCCTCCCAAAAAGTAACGGAGGCGCCCAAAGGTTCCCTCAACCTGGTTGGCAATCAGGTGGCGAGTGTAAGTGCACAAGGGAGCTTGACTGTGAGACTGACAGGTCGAGCAGGGACGAAAGTCGGGACTAGTGATCCGGCGGTGGCTTGTGGAAGCGCCGTCGCTCAACGGATAAAAGGTACCCCGGGGATAACAGGCTGATCTTGCCCAAGAGTCCATATCGACGGCATGGTTTGGCACCTCGATGTCGGCTCGTCGCATCCTGGGGCTGGAGTAGGTCCCAAGGGTTGGGCTGTTCGCCCATTAAAGCGGTACGCGAGCTGGGTTTAGAACGTCGTGAGACAGTTCGGTCCCTATCCGCTGCGCGCGCAGGAAATTTGAGAGGATCTGACCCTAGTACGAGAGGACCGGGTTGGACGAACCTCTGGTGTGTCAGTTGTTCCGCCAGGAGCACCGCTGATTAGCTACGTTCGGGATGGATAACCGCTGAAAGCATCTAAGCGGGAAGCCGGCCTCAAGATGAGATTTCCATGCCTTCGGGCGAGAGGCTCCCAGCCAGATTACTGGGTTGATAGGCCAGATGTGTAAGCGTGGCAACACGTGCAGCTGACTGGTACTAATAAGCCGATGACTTGATAACACACCGTTTTTTGGTGCTTGCGTCCACTGAGTGGTTCTCGATGTACGGTCGAGAACCGCATGACAATGACTTTGTTGTGCAGATTGAAACATCAATAGTGTTTCGGCGGCCATAGCGTGAGGGAAACGCCCGGTTACATTCCGAACCCGGAAGCTAAGCCTCACAGCGCCGATGGTACTGCAGGGGGGACCCTGTGGGAGAGTAGGACACCGCCGGACTTCCTTCGTGAAAAGGCCACCCAACGCTGGGTGGCCTTTTCTCGTTAACCCGCACCTGGAAGGATGCTGTGATGGACGAAGACGAGCGACCCCGTGCCGGGGGCAAGCCGCGATATTCGCCGGCGGGCTCGCGCTCTCGCGCACCTCGGTCTGGGGAGGGTCGGCCGTACGTCAAGCGGGATGGCGATACGTCCGCACAACCGCGGGGCGGTGAGCGCAGATCGGTTCCGCCGCGTGATGGTGAGCGCAAGTCTTACGCGTCCGGCACGAATCAGCGGGGTTTCTCTGCGGGCCGAGACGGCGGACATCGGACCGCTCGTCCCCCGCAGGATTCCGAGCGCCGGACCGTGCCGGCGGGACCGCCGCTGCCTGACGACGTCTCTCCTCAGGACCTGAATGGGCCCGCTCGGAATGAGCTGAAGACGCTGAGTAAAGAGAATGCTGAGCAGGTTGCGCGACACTTGGCGATGGCCGCGCGGCTGATTGACGACGATCCCGGGCTTGCGCACGAGCACGCCCTTGCCGCTTCGCGCAGCGCGGGGCGCATTGCGGTCGTCCGCGAAACGGTTGCGATCACGGCGTATGCGACGCGCAACTTTGCGCTCGCGGTGCGGGAGCTGCGTACTTTTCGTCGGATCTCGGGCCGTGACGACCAGATCGCTCTCCTGGTCGACAGCGAGCGTGGTGTCGGACGACCCGATCGAGCACTCGAGGTGGGTCGCGCCGTCGACCGGTCTCAACTGCCGGTCGAAGTCCGGGTCGAGCTCGCGATCGCTATGTCGGGCGCTCGCCTCGATCTCGGTGAGAACGAACGAGCTTTACAGGAGCTTGACATCCCGGAGCTCGATCCCCACCGGGCGTTCAGCTGGAGTCCGGGTCTTTTCGCCGCTCGGGCCGCTGTGCTCGAGGAACTCGGTCGCACCGACGAGGCGGCCGAATGGCAGCATCGTGCAGAGGTTGCTGAAGACGCATTGGACGCGGTGGACGCCGACCGTGAATTTCTGGTCGTCGACGAGGTGGAGGAGATGCCGGGTGAGGTGGGGATCGCCGAGGATCCGGCCTGATGGCACTTTTCGGTCGACGGGTCGGGCGTACGCCGCTCGATGACGTCGACGCCGTCTTTGCGGATCTCGACGGCGTCGTCTATGCGGGAGCCTGTGCCGTGCCGCACGCAGTCGACAGTCTCAATCGTGCCGGTGCGGGCCGACGGCTCGGCTACATCACGAACAATGCGTCGCGCACTGACGTCGCCGTCGCGGAGCACCTACGATCACTGGGTCTCGGCTCCACGCGACCGAGCGACATCGTCACCAGTCCGCAAGCGGCGGTGCGATTGCTGCGCGAGCGGGTGCGGCCACCCGCAACGATCCTCGTGGTGGGTGGGGATGGACTCGTCGACGAACTCGAAAAGGCCGGCTACGTCGTCACGCGCAGCGCCGACGACGCGCCGTCCGCGGTCGTTCAGGGTTTCGCCCCCCACGTCGGATGGGAGCATCTCGCTGAGGCCGCGTACGCGCTGGCGACACCGGAGGACGACGGCGGCATCCCTTGGATCGCCACGAACACCGACTGGACGATTCCACAGGCACGTGGGATCGCGCCGGGAAACGGAACGTTGGTCTCGGCTGTCCACACGGCGGTGGGGCGGCTGGCCGTCGTGGCGGGCAAGCCGGAGCGTGCGATCTTCGAGGAAGCGGTCGCCCGATTCGGAGCGCGTCACCCGCTGTTCCTGGGCGACCGTCTCGACACCGACATCGCCGGAGCGCAGGCCGCCGGGATCGACTCGGCGCTCGTCCTGACCGGCATCGACCGGCCCAAGCATGTGCTGGCCGCGCCCGATTCCTCACGTCCGACATACATTCTGGGAGACCTTCGGGATCTTGACGAGGAGTACCCCGAGACCGTCGTGCGCGGCGGCGTGACGACCGTGGGGACCGCTGCCGTTCGCATCGATGGTCCGGAGGTCACTATCGTCTCGGAGGGTGATCGGCCCATCGACCTCGTGCGTGCAGGCGCCGCGGCGATCTGGGCGACCGGTCGCGCGATCTACGGATTCCGTGTGCCCGAGCGGCTGTACGCGGATCCTTTCCACCGGCCGTGACAACGCCCCGCAAGCGGGTGGACCGCGTATCTTTGACGCATGTCGATGGATGCCTCTGACCCCGACGCTCGCCACGAAGACCTGCTGTCGGCCCTCGATGTGATCGAGGGCCGGCCGCTGTCCGAGCGCGCCGTCGCCTATGCGGCCTTGCACGACGATCTCGCGCGCCGGCTCGATTCCGGCAGCAGCGACCGCTACGCGTGAGCATGCGCCTGGACGCGGCGATCGCCGCGCGCGGCCTCGCTCGGTCGCGCACGCACGCCGCCCAGCTGATCGAGGCGGGTCTGGTTTGCGTCGGCGGACGGCCGGTCGTGAAACCCTCCGCGAAGGTCGCGGACACCGACCCGATCGAGGTGGCGGCATCCGACCACTACGTCAGTCGCGCGGCACACAAACTCATCGCGGGGCTCGATGCGTTCGGGGTCTCCGTCGACGGGCGCGTGACGCTCGACATGGGCGCGTCGACGGGCGGCTTCACCCAGGTGCTCCGCGAACGCGGCGCCGACCCGGTGATCGCCGTCGACGTCGGCCACGGGCAGCTCGCGCCGTCCATCGGAGCGGATGCTCGCGTGATCTCCGTCGAGGGCTACAACGTCCGCCACATGACCGCCGGGTCGCTCGCCGAGGCATCCGGTGTCGCAATGCGGCCGGAGGTGATCACGGGGGACTTGTCCTTCATCTCGCTGGCTCACGTGCTCCCGGCCGTTGCGGCGGTCGCCGCCGTGACCAGCGACATCGTGCTGCTGATCAAGCCTCAGTTCGAGGTGGGTCGCGGCGGTGTGCGCGAGGGTCTCGTGACCGATGCGGCCGCCCGCGCCGACGCGACGGCCAGCGTGCTGTGGTCGGCGTGGGATGCGGGACTCGGCACGCATGGTGTGATCGCGTCGCCGATCGTCGGCACACATGGGAATCGGGAGTTCGTCACGCACCTGCGCCCTCGCAGCGGCGCCGATGATCACGGAAACCCGACAGAATGGTTGGGCACCGTGAATCGACTGGCAGGAGAGGGATGACCACGCAGCAGCGCAACATCCTTATCGTCGCCCATGCGCGTCGCGAAGAGACCATTGCCGCGGCTCAGCGCGTCGTCGGTGCGCTGGTGGCGTCGGGTGCGCGTCCCGTTCTCCCCGCCGACGACCCCGAGATCGTGAAGGCGCTGGCCGAGGTCGGGCCGCTTCCCGCGCTGGGGAGGGACGTCGCCGTCGCCGACATCGAGCTGGCAATCGTCCTCGGCGGCGACGGAACGATCCTGCGCGCCGCGGAACTCGTCCGCGAGGGCACCGCTCCGATCCTCGGAATCAACATGGGCCACGTCGGCTTCCTCGCGGAGATCGAGGCAGACGTCATCGACGACGCCATGCAGCGTGTCATCGATCGCGACTACGAGGTCGAGGAGCGCATGGCGCTCAACGTCCGCGTCAAAGACGCGCCGGGAGCGGTCATCTACGAGACCTGGGCGCTCAACGAGGCCACGGTCGAGAAGGCCGCGCGCGAGCGCATGATGGAAGTCATCATCGAAATAGACGGCAGACCGCTGTCCAGCTTCGGGTGTGACGGCATCGTCATCGCGACGCCGACGGGCTCGACCGCGTACAACTTCTCTGCCGGCGGGCCGGTGATCTGGCCGACGGTCGAAGCCATCGCCGTCGTGCCGCTGTCGGCGCACGCACTGTTCGCCCGGCCGCTCGTGGTCGGCCCGGAGGCGGCGGTTGCGATCGAAGTCCTCGCGCGCACCGACGGCACCGGAATCCTGTGGTGCGACGGGCGCCGCTCGCACGACCTCCCGCCCGGCGCGCGGGTGGTCGTGCGACGATCGCGCCGAAGCGTACGACTCGCACGCCTGCACCCGGCGCCCTTCACCGATCGACTCGTGCGGAAGTTCCAGCTGCCGGTCACCGGATGGCGGGGGCCCCTCACGCCATCGGCGCAGGACAGCCTGTGATCGAGCAGATGACGCTGCGCGACCTGGGTGTGATCGCCGAGGCGACGCTCCCCATCGGTCCCGGGTTCACGGCAGTGACCGGTGAGACCGGCGCCGGCAAGACCATGGTGGTCACTGGGCTGGGATTGCTCCTGGGTGCACGCGCTGACGCGACCGCGGTGCGCGCAGGCGCCGAACAGGCCACCGTCGAAGGCGTGTGGATCATTTCCCAAGAGGGTGCGGTCGCCGACCGCGTCGCCGACGCCGGCGGCGAGATCGAGCCGATCGGCGGCGGACGTGCGGAGCTGTACCTCGGCCGCACCCTGACCGCGGAAGGCCGAAGTCGCGCAAGCGTCGGCGGGCGGGCTGCTCCCGCCGGGGTTCTCGCGGACCTCGCCGACCACCTCGTCGTGGTGCACGGTCAGTCGGATCAACTGCGACTGCGGTCGGCCGCGGCCCAGCGCGAGGCTCTCGACCGCTTCGGCGGCGCGCCGATCGCCGCAGCGCTGGATTCGTATCGCGCTGCGCACGCGCGTGCCCACGCTCTGTCGGCTGAACTCGACGTCCTTGCCTCCCAGCGTGCGCACCGCGCGCAGGAGGCGGCCCGGCTGCGGGAGATGCTCGCAGAGATCGAACAGATCGATCCGCGACCGGGGGAGGACGTCGAACTCACCCAGCGGGTGGAACGCCTGTCGCACACGGAGGAGTTACGGCTTGCGGCGGCGACGGCGCACTCCGCCCTCTCAAGCGATGAGGATCAGCCAGACGTCGCCGGTCTGCTGGCCGAAGCACGCCGAGCCCTCGAGCGCGCGGCGCACAGTGACCCGTCCCTCGCCGCTCATGCCGCGTCCCTCGAGGAGCTCGGTTACCGTCTCGCGGACGTTGCAGGCGAACTGAGCGCATATCTGGCCGACCTGGATGAAACCGGCCCCCATGAGCTGGCCACCCTGCAGGACCGTCGGGCCCTGCTGAACACCCTGATCCGAGCGCACGGCACGCTCGACGATGTGCTGGCACTGCGAGAGAGCGGAGCGGCACGACTGCTCGAGCTCGATGATGACGGCGACCGCATCGAGCGATTGGCGGCCGAGGTGCGCGGCGCGGCAGCCACCCTCGATGACACCGCCCGGGCACTGACTTCGGCCCGCGTCGCGGCTGCGGTTCGACTGAGTGCCGCTGTCACCGACGAGCTTCGGGCCCTTGCCCTGCCTGACGCGCGTGTCGAGGTCGCGGTCCAGCCAGGCTCCGAAACCACCGTGGGACGCGACGACGTCGCCCTCTTGCTCGCACCGCATCCGGGCGCTGCTCTGCGTTCTGTCGCCAAGGGCGCGTCCGGTGGCGAGCTCAGTCGTGTCATGCTGGCGATCGAGGTCGTCATCGCGGGCACGGACAGCGTGCCCACGTTCGTCTTCGATGAGGTGGATGCCGGAATCGGCGGTGCGGCCGCGATCGAAGTGGGGCGGCGCCTGGCGCGCCTCGCGGAGACGAGCCAGGTGATCGCCGTCACCCACCTCGCGCAGGTGGCCGCATTCGCGAGCAACCACCTGAGCGTGGTGAAATCCAGCGATGGAGCCGTCACAGCCTCCAGCGTCCGCGCGCTCACCGGAGCCGATCGTGAAGCCGAGATGGCGCGCTTGCTCTCGGGACTGTCGGATTCGGCCGCCGCACTCGAACATGCCCGGGAGCTGCTGAGCCTCGGCACTTCACGACTGATAGGATGAAAGCCCGTGACGGACACTACCTCTGCAGCGGGCGCACCTAGTCTCGGCATCACCACGCACATCTTCGTGACGGGTGGTGTCGTTTCGTCATTGGGCAAGGGACTCACGGCCGCGAGCCTCGGGAACCTCCTGACGGCACGAGGGTTGCGCGTCGTGATGCAGAAGCTCGATCCGTACCTCAACGTCGACCCAGGAACGATGAATCCGTTCCAGCACGGCGAGGTCTTCGTCACCGACGATGGTGCCGAGACCGACCTAGACATCGGGCACTACGAGCGATTCCTCGACATCGAACTCAGCCAGGCCGCCAACGTCACGACGGGTCAGATCTACTCGCAGGTCATCGCGCGCGAGCGCCGCGGCGAGTATCTCGGCGACACGGTTCAGGTGATTCCCCACATCACCGACGAGATCAAGCGGCGCATGCGACTGCAGGCCGATGAGTCACCCCGACCCGATGTCATCATCACCGAGATAGGCGGCACGGTCGGCGACATCGAGTCGCAGCCCTTTCTGGAGGCTGCCCGTCAGCTGCGTCACGAACTCGGCCGCGCCAGCGTCTTTTTCGTCCACGTCTCGCTCGTTCCCTTCATGGGCGCATCGGGTGAGCAGAAGACCAAGCCGACGCAGCATTCCGTCGCGGCGCTGCGATCGATCGGCATCCAGCCGGATGCCCTGGTCTTGCGCAGCGACCGTCCCGTCACCGACAGCAACAAGCGCAAGATCGCGCTGATGTGCGACGTCGACGTGGAAGCCGTGATCAACACCGTCGACCTGCCGAGCATCTACGACATTCCGTCGACCTTGAACGATCAGGGCCTCGACAGCTACATCGTCCGTCGGCTGGGACTCTCCGCCAAAGCCAACGAGGTCGACTGGAGCCGCTGGAATCAGGTTCTCCAGGCCGTGCACAACCCCCAGCACGAGGTCACGATCGGTCTGGTCGGCAAGTACATCGACCTGCCGGATGCCTACCTGTCCGTGACCGAGGCGCTCAAGGCCGGTGGCTTCGCGCAGGAGACGAAGGTCCAGGTCACTTGGATCCCGTCCGACCTGTGCGAGACTCCCGAAGGTGCCGAGAAGGCGCTCGCCGCGCTCGACGGAATCGTCGTGCCAGGGGGCTTCGGCATCCGGGGGATCGAAGGAAAGCTCGGCGCGCTGAAGTTCGCGCGTGAGCAGGGCATTCCCACGCTCGGCATCTGCCTGGGTCTGCAGTGCATGGTCATCGAATACGCGCGCAATCTCGCGGGCCTCGTCGGGGCGAGTTCGAGCGAGTTCGACCCCGACACCGAGTTCCCCGTCATCGCGACCATGGCCGAGCAGGTCGACATCCTCGCCGGGGGAGACCTCGGCGGCACGATGCGGTTGGGCCTGTACGAAGCGCAGCTCGCGGAAGGATCCCTCGCAGCCGAGGTCTATGGGGCGACCCGTGTGTCCGAGCGTCATCGCCACCGATACGAGGTCAACAACAAGTACCGCGATCAGATCGCTGCGGCCGGACTCGTGTTCTCGGGGCTCTCACCCGACCGCAACCTCGTCGAGTACGTCGAGCTGCCGCGTGACGTGCACCCGTACTACATCGCAACGCAGGCGCATCCAGAGCTGCGGTCGCGGCCGACCGAGGCCCACCCCCTGTTCCGCGGCCTGGTAGCTGCGGCGCTCGAGCGGCACAGCGCCGGGGAGCTCTTCGACGTCGAGCCGTTCGGTGAGCAGAGGGTCAGTGACTGACGTCCTGCAGGATGACCCGGTGAGTTTCGAAGTCACCCGCACCGAGACCGCTTTCACGGGCAAGATCTGGAACATCCGCCGCGATGAGGTCGCGTACGGCGGAGGCACGATGGTCCGCGAGTACGTGGACCACACCGGTGCCGTCGCGGTGCTCGCGCTCGACGATCGGGACCGGATACTGCTGATCAAGCAGTACCGGCATCCGGTGCGGATGCGTGAGTGGGAGATCCCCGCGGGGCTCCTCGACATCGCGGAGGAGGACGCGCAACCCGCCGCCGCGCGGGAACTGGCCGAGGAGGCGGATCTCGTCGCCGCGCGCTGGGATGTCCTGGCCGAGTTCGCCACCTCGCCGGGCGGCAGCGACGAGACCATCCGCATCTACCTCGCCCGGGAGCTCTCCGCGACGGCGGAGACCTTCGTGCGCACCGAGGAGGAAGCCGACATCGAGGTGCGCTGGGTGCCGCTCGACGAGGTCGTGGATGCCATCCTCGCCCGCCGCGTGCAGAACCCCTCCCTGATCGTCGGCGCAATGACCGCATATGCGGCACGCGCGCGCGAGTGGGCGACCCTCGTGCCGGCGAACAGCCCTTGGGAACGGCGCTCGCGCGCGATCGGGACCGTCGAGACGTGAGACTCGAACGTGCCGTCGACGCATACCTCCGGCATGTCTCGATCGAGCGCGGCCTCTCCGACCACACGGTCGCGGCGTATCGGCGCGATCTCGCCGGGTACGTCGGCTGGCTGGTGAGGCAGGGCGTCTCTGAGACGGAGGACGTCACGCCGGGCCTCGTCGGCGCCTTCGTGGGGGAGCGCGCGGCATCCGTTCCGCCCCCGGCGGCCACGTCCCTGGCACGCCTGCAGTCGTCCTTGCGCGGCATGCACCGCTACCTGGTGCGCGAGGGGCTCAGCACCGATGATCCCAGCGATCGGCTGCGTCCGCCGAAGGCGCCGCAGCGGTTGCCGAAAGCGCTCCCGTACGACGAGGTGGTGGCGCTGCTCGATGCCGCCGGGCCGGCGCCCGGGGATGCGACGGACACAGATATCGTGCGTCTGCGTGACCGCGCGCTGTTGGAGTTGCTCTACGCCACCGGTGCGCGGGTATCGGAAGTCACTCAGCTCGACGTCGACGACCTGGCGCACGGCGACGTGCTCCGGGTGCGCGGGAAGGGATCCAAGGAGCGCATCGTGCCGGTGGGCTCCTACGCGCGAGCCGCTGTCGACGCCTATCTCGCGCGAGCGCGACCTGAGCTCTCGCGGCGCGGAAAGGCAAGCCCGCGGCTCTTTCTCGGCGCGCGCGGTGCGCCCCTGTCGCGACAGAGCGCGTGGCTTGTGATCCAGCACGCCGCCGAGCGGGCAAGTCTCAGCGCGCACGTCTCTCCCCACACACTCCGGCACTCGTTCGCGACGCACCTTCTGCAGGGCGGCGCCGATGTCCGCGTCGTCCAGGAGCTCCTCGGGCACGCGTCGGTTGCGACGACCCAGATCTATACCCACGTGACGGTCGATACGTTGCGCGATGTCTACGCGACCTCCCACCCCCGCGCGCGCTGAACAGACCCGGTGCGGCCACGTGCTCGCGCCGGGCCTGCTGATCGCGGTTGCCGCACAGGTCCGCCTCGGCGTGCTCGGCTGGCTCTTCTGACCTCCTCCCCTATCCGGTCGGCACAGCGGGTCAGTGCGTGTGGCGGTGGTGCGCGTCCGGATAATGATCGTGCGTGTGGGTGAGGGGTTCGTGCGAGTGTGGATGGGTGTGGCGGGTGCCGGCCGGTACCGGCTCGTCGTGCTCGTGCTGGTGGTGCTCGTCGTGGACATGCGCGTGGGTGTGGGTGAGGGCTTCGTGGGTGTGCGGGTGACTGTGCCGTTCGGTGAGATGGAGCCAGACGCCCACTGCCATCAGCAGTCCAGCGGCGACGAGTTGCCAGCTGACGGGATCGCCGAGGATGATCGCGAGGATCGCTCCGAAGAACGGCGCGATCGTGAAGTAGGCACCGGCACGCGCAGTGCCGACGTGGCGCATCGCGACGATGAACAGGGCGAGGCTGACGCCATATGCGAAGAAGCCGATGACCAGCGCCGCGGCGATGCTGCCGAAGGCGGGCACGGTGGCGCCGAGCGCGAATGCGAGGGTGAGGTTCACCGGGCCCGCGACGAGCCCCTTCGCGGCAGCGAGCCAGGTGGCATCGGTGAGCGCGATCATCCGTGTGAGGTTGTTGTCCAATCCCCAGAAGAGGCACGCCGCGAGGATCGCCAGACCCGGCCAGGGGCTGCCGAGCTCGGCACCGTTCGGGATGCTGAGGAGCACGGCCCCTGCGACGATCGCGACCATGCCGAGCACGATGCGGCGATCGAAATTCTCCCGGAACACGAACCACGCGAGCAGCGCGGTGAACACGCCCTCCGCGTTCAAGAGCAGCGATGCCCCCGTTGCCGGCATGTTCGAGAGCCCGGCCATGAGCAGGACCGGGGCGATGATGCCGCCGCTGAGGATCGCGCCGCCAAGCGGCACGAGTTCACGGCGCGCGAGCCGGACGCGCGGCGCGCGGCGAATCGCGCGGAGAAGCCCGAGACCGATCCCCGACCCGCAGTAGAGCAACCCGGCCAGCAGCCACGGATTGATGTCGGCACCGAGCAGAACCTTTGCCAGCGGCGTGCCGGCCCCGAAGAGCAAAGCGGAAAGGAGCGCAGTGCGAACTCCGCGGTGGGAGAACAGTGGTCGAACCATGACTTCAGTGTTGCACTGCGCGTGTCGTCGACACTCTGTCGCGTCTCCCGGAGGGCGAGGGGCGGTGTGCGAGAATCGGGAGCACCATGCAGGAGGCTGAAGGAGTGTCGGTGACCGACAAGGCGCGGGGGACGGGGACGAAGAAGGTCCCGACGGGTGAGATCCCGCTGGGACCCACGGGCCGTCCGTACCACGGCTTCCCGACGCCGCCCGCTCTGACCGACCACGGTCCTGCGCGCATCATCTCGCTCTGCAACCAGAAGGGCGGTGTGGGAAAGACCACCACGACGATCAATCTGGCGGCATCCCTTGCCGAGTACGGTCGCAAGGTCCTCGCGGTCGACTTCGACCCGCAGGGCGCCCTCTCGGCGGGTCTGGGGATCGCGACACACGACGCGCCCACGATCTATGACCTGCTTCTGGACATCAAGCGCGACCCGCACGAGGCGATCGTGCACAGTTCGGTCGACGGACTCGACGTCCTTCCTGCCAACATCGATCTCTCGGCCGCAGAAGTGCACCTGATCAATGAAGTCGCACGCGAGACGATCCTCTCTCGCGTGCTGCGCAAGGTGTCCGCCGAGTACGACGTCATCCTCATCGATTGCCAACCGTCCCTCGGCCTGCTCACGGTCAACGCGCTGACGGCGAGCCACGGCGTCCTGGTACCCCTCGAGTGCGAGTTCTTCGCGCTGCGGGGTGTGGCGTTGCTGATCGAGACGATCGAAAAGATCCGCGATCGCCTGAACCCCTCGATCAAGCTCGACGGCGTTCTCGCCACGATGTACGACCCGCGGACACTGCACTCTCGTGAGGTCCTCGAGCGCGTCGTCGATGCGTTCGGCGACGACGTACTGGAGACCGTGATCGGGCGCACGGTGAAGTTCCCCGACGCGTCGGTGTCGGGGGTTCCCATCACGACGTTCGCGCCGGAGCACGCAGCCGCACAGGCCTACCTGCGACTGGCCCGGGAGCTGGTCGCCCGTGGCGCCGTCGCCTGACCCCGCGGCACCCGGGTTCCGGGTCTCACTCGCGGGCTTCGACGGGCCGTTCGACCTGCTCCTGAGCCTCATCTCGCAGCGCGAGCTCGACGTTACCGAGATCACCCTCAGCAAGGTCACCGACGAGTTCATCGCCTACCTCACGCATCTCGACGCGGATGAGGAACTGGAGCAGGCGTCAGAATTCCTCGTGGTGGCCGTGACACTGCTCGATATGAAAGTCGCCGGACTCCTCCCCCAGGGCGAACTCGTCGACGCCGAGTCCGTCGCGCTGCTGGAGGCACGCGATCTGCTGTTCGCCCGGCTTCTGCAGTACCGCGCGTTCAAAGAAGTATCGACCTGGTTCGCTCGGTGTCTGCAACGCGAAGATCGGCGCCACACCCGCAGCGTCCGCCTCGACGAGAAGCATCGCCGCGCCGCGCCGGAGCTCATCTGGACGCACTCGGCCGAGGACTTCGCCGCGATCGCCCTGCTCGCTTTCGCACCGAAGGAGATTCCGCGTGTCGGTCTCGACCACCTGCACGCACCGCTCGTGTCGATCCGCGAGCAGGCGGCGATCGTCGTCACGCTCCTGCGCAATGCCGGGACCCTCAACTTCCGTGAGCTCATCGCCGGCGTCACGCAGCCTGGAATCGTCGTGTCGCGCTTCCTGGCCGTGCTCGAGCTCTACCGTCACTCGGCGCTCTCGTTCGAACAGCTCGAACCGCTCGGTGAACTGACGCTGCGCTGGACCGCCGAACGCTGGTCCGAAGAGAATCTCGCCACGCTCGGAGCCGATTATGACCGATGACCCGTCATCGAACCCAGCGAACGACGCAGCGGAGTCGCCGCGCTCGAGCGAACCGCTCGATGTGGTCCGGCGGCTCGAAGCGATCCTGCTGATCATCGATGAGCCGCAGAGCCTCGTCGCCCTCGCAGCGGCCGTCGGCGCGCCGATTCCGGCCGTACGCCAGGCCCTTGAGACGCTCGTCGCCGACTACGGCGGACACCGTGGAGGCCCGCGCCGTGGATTCGAACTGCGCGAGGTCGGTGGTGGTTGGCGCCTCTATGTGCGCGAGGAGTACGACGACGTCGTGTCGGAATTCGTGAACTCCCAGGCACCGTCGCGGCTCTCACAGGCGGCGCTCGAGACGTTGGCCGTCATCGCCTACAAGCAGCCCGTGACTCGCAGCCACGTGGCCTCGATCCGCGCCGTGAACGTCGATTCGGTCGTGCGGACGCTCGTGGGGCGAGGCCTCATCACCGAACTGTTCACCGATCCCGAGACCGGAGCGATCAACTACGGCACGACCGATGCGCTGCTGGTGAACCTGGGGATCAACTCACTCGACGAGCTTCCGCACATCGCTCCGCTGCTCGATGACGGGTCGGCGGGGTTCGATTCGGAGGCACTCCGATGACCGATCGAGACGGGCACGGGCGTGGGGGGGAGCGCGACACCGACGGAGTGCGCCTTCAGAAAGTCCTCGCGAACGCGGGCGTCGCTTCTCGCCGGGTGTGCGAGCAGTACATCGCCGAAGGCCGCGTGCGCGTCAACGGTGTCGTCGTGACCGAGCTCGGCTCACGTATTGACCCGGCAACGGACCTCGTTGATCTCGACGGCACCGCCATTCAGCTCGACGCCACGAAGCGCTACGTCCTCCTCAACAAGCCGACCGGTGTCGTCTCGTCGATGAAGGACGACCAGGGCCGCCCCGATCTCCGCGGCTTCACTCGCGACTGGCCCGAGCGCCTCTACAATGTCGGCCGGCTCGACGCCGAAACCAGCGGACTGCTCGTGCTCACGAACGACGGAGACCTCGCGCACGTGCTCGCGCACCCCTCGTTCGGAGTGACGAAGGTGTACATCGCGAAGGTCGCCGGCCGGGTGACGGCCCAGACGATCGCACGCCTCACGAAGGGCATCGAGCTCGAAGACGGTCCGATCGCTGCCGACAAAGCACGACTCCTGGACGCGTCGACGGGTGCCGGGACGAGCCTGGTGGAACTCACCCTGCACTCCGGGCGCAACCGGATCGTGCGACGGATGATGGCTGAGGTCGGCCATCCGGTCGTGGAACTCGTCCGTCGGCAGTTCGGCCCTCTCCGCCTGGGTGCGCTCCCAGCGGGTCGTGCGCGCGAACTGACTACAGTGGAGCGTGGCGCATTGCTCACTCTGTCGCGCCGTGAGGCCGCCACGACGGATGAGTCGGCGGCCGAACACTGATCCTCAGACGGATGACCGGAGATTCCCGTGACCGACACGACCCGCGGTGATGCGCGCGCCCGAGCGGCACGCGTCGCCGGGACCGTGCGCATCGTGGGCGCGGGCCTCCTCGGCTCCAGCATCGGTCACGCGCTGCGCGCCCTCGGCGTCGACGTGGTCCTGGTTGACGCTTCCCCCGCGCAGCTGCGGCTCGCCGTCGACTACGGGGCGGGTCGCCCCGCCGACGCGAGCGACGAGCCCGTGCTGATCGTCGTCGCCGTACCCCCGGATGTTACGGCGGATGTCGTCGAACATGAGCTCAGGGCATTTCCGGATGCCGTGGTCACTGACGTCGCCAGCGTCAAACTCGAGCCGCTTCACGACCTGCAGCGCCGCGGACTCGACCTCAGCCGCTACATCGGGTCGCATCCGATGGCAGGTCGCGAGCGCGGAGGGGCGATCGCGGCGCGCGCAGACATCTTCGTCGGGCGTCCCTGGGTCGTGTGCCGCGGCGAAGCGACCACAGCCGCCGACCTCGCCCTCGTCGAGGCGCTCGCTCTCGACCTCGGTGCCACGCCGATCGAGATGACCCCCGACGAGCACGACCGCTCGGTCGCGCTCGTGTCGCACACTCCTCAATTGGTGGCCTCCCTGCTGGCGGCCCGTTTCACCGACGCACCGGAGGGATCGCTTCGTCTGGTCGGGCAGGGTGCGCGCGACACCACCCGCATCGCAGCATCGGCGCCCGAGCTGTGGGTTCAGATTCTGGGAGCGAATGCGGGACCGGTCGGCGATGTTCTCGCGGACCTGGCCGAGGACTTGCGTGTCGTCGCTGACGCGCTGCACGACCCCGAGAGCCCCGGCGCGCGGCGTGCTCTCGCCGACACGATCCGCCGCGGCAACGACGGCGTCGAGCGGCTTCCCGGCAAGCACGGCCAGAGCAGGCGGTACGAGCAGGTCGTCGTCATGGTCGATGACACCCCGGGCCAGCTCGGACGCCTGTTCGGCGAGCTGGGCGAACTCGATGTCAACGTCGAAGACCTCCGTCTCGAACACTCTCCGGGCGCGCAGTTCGGTCTCGCCGAGATCAGCGTGGTCCCGGGTGTCGTCCGGCAGGCGGTCGACGGGCTCATCGCGCGCGGCTGGAAGATCGCGAGTATCCCGTCGTGACCTGTCCGGCAGACTCGGCTACGGGTGCAACAGACTCGGGTGCGGGGGTCATCACGATCGCCGTCGACGGACCAGCCGGCAGCGGCAAGTCGAGCGTCTCGCGCGAAGTCGCCCGGCGCCTCGGCTATGGCTTCCTCGACACCGGAGCCGCGTATCGCGCGCTCGCGTGGCACGTGCTCGAGCGTGCGGACGATACCGCCGACGTCGAAGAGGTGCTGGCCGCGGCGCAGCATTTCCCGTATGCGATTTCACTCGACCCCGACCACTACTGGGTACGGGTGGGCGACGTCGACGTCACCGCCGTGATCCGCGAGCCCCGCGTGACGGACGCGGTCAGCGGTGTGGCCCGGGTGCCGGAGGTCCGCGCGCGTCTGAACGAGATCTTCCGTGGGCTGGTGGCCGCATCCGGACGGCCAGGCGTTGTCGTTGAGGGACGCGACATCACGACCGTTGTCGCTCCTGACGCGCCGGTGCGGATCTTGCTGACGGCCGCCCCCGAGGTCCGCGCTGCGCGCCGCAGCGCTGAGATGTCCGGCCAGGATGCCGCTGCCGTCGCGGCGGCCCTTCACCGCCGCGATGCGGCAGACATCCAGGTCGTCGACTTCCTCACCGCCGCCGAGGGCGTGCACGTGGTCGACTCGACCGACCTCGATTTCACACAGACCGTGGAGGGCGTCCTGGACGTCGTCCGCGCAGCGACAGGAGCGGCCGCATGAGCGCCGAAGACGAATACGAAGGCGGTCCCGACCACCTCGAGGAGAAGCTGGCCGATCTCGACGAAGAGCTCGCCGAGCAGCGGGCCGCGGGCTTGCGCGCGTCGTTGGCCGATTACGAGCTCGATGAGGACGATGCCGACATCCTCGACGGGTTCGACGGTGAGGAGGACGGGTACCAGATCCTCCCGGCGCTGCCGGTCATCGCCATCGTCGGTCGACCGAATGTCGGCAAGTCCGCGCTCGTCAACCGGATCCTCGGCCGCCGCGAGGCTGTCGTCGAGGACACCCCCGGGGTGACCCGCGACCGCGTCACCTACAAAGGCGAGTGGATGGAGCGCCGCTTCACGCTCGTCGACACCGGCGGCTGGGAGCCGGACGCCCGCGGGATCGACCGTTCCGTCGCAGCCCAGGCCGAGGTCGCGATCGAGCTGTGCGACATCGTGCTGTTCGTCGTCGACGCGATGGTCGGCGCAACGGCCACTGACGAGGCCGTCGTGCGCATGTTGCGCAAGTCCGACAGGCCGGTGTTCCTCATCGCGAACAAGGTAGACGACGCCAAGCACGAGCCCGAAGCTGCGGCACTGTGGAACCTGGGCCTCGGCGAGCCGCACCCTGTCTCCGCAATCCATGGCCGCGGGGTCGCTGATCTCCTCGACGAGGTCATGAAGGTGCTGCCCGAGGTGTCGGCCGTCGCCGGCAACGAGATCGGCGGGCCGCGTCGAGTCGCGATCCTCGGCCGCCCCAACGTCGGCAAGTCCTCGCTGCTGAATAAGGCCGCGGGTGAAGAGCGCGTCGTCGTCAATGAGCTCGCGGGCACGACGCGGGATCCCGTCGATGAGCTCGTCGAGCTCGGTGGCAAGCTCTGGCGCTTCGTCGACACTGCGGGCATCCGGCGCCGCGTGCACCTGCAGCAGGGCGCGGACTTCTACGCGTCGTTGCGTACCTCCGCGGCACTGGAAAAGGCCGAAGTCGCCGTCGTCGTCCTCGACGTTTCGCAGTCGATCAGCGTGCAGGATCTCAATATCATCGACCTGGTCCTCGAGTCGGGTCGTGCCCTCGTCCTCGCGTTCAACAAATGGGATCGCCTGAGCGACGATGATATGGAGAGCGCTGATCGGCGGCGCTACCTGGAACGCGAGATCGAGCAGGACCTTGCTCACGTGACCTGGGCGCCGCGCGTGAACATCTCCGCGCGCACGGGGCGTCATCTTGAGAAGCTCGTCCCGGCGCTCGAGACTGCTCTGGCGTCGTGGGATCAACGCATTCCGACCGGCAAGTTCAATGCGTTCCTGGCCGCGCTCGTCGCCGAGCATCCGCATCCCCTCCGCGGCGGCAAGCAGCCGCGCATCCTCTTCGGGACGCAGGCCTCGACCCGTCCGCCGACGTTCGTGCTGTTCACGACCGGATTCCTCGACCCGGGCTACCGCCGGTTCATCCAGCGGCGCCTGCGCGAGATCTTCGGGTTCGAGGGCACGCCGATCGTCACGAACATGCGCGTCCGGGAGAAGCGCCAGCGCTGAGATTCCCGCACGAAGAATGCCCCTCGCCGACCTTCGGCGGGGGGCATTCTTCGTATCGTCAGTCTTGATCCCTGCATACCCCGGGGTGTATGGTTGTGTGGTCAGACCATATATCGGAGGAGATGTCATGAAACTTGTCGTCGTCGGGGGAGTCGCCGGAGGTGCTTCTGTTGCTGCGCGTGCGCGAAGGCTCGATGAGAGTGCCGAGATCCTTGTTCTCGAACGCGGTGATTACGTCTCATTCGCCAACTGCGGTCTGCCCTACCACATCGGCGGTGTCATCGCCGATCGGGAGCGGCTGCTGCTCCAGACTCCGGAGAGCCTCCGAGAGGCCCTCGATTTGGATGTGCGCGTCGACAGCGAGGTGATCGCACTCGATCTCGCAGCCCAGACCGTGACCGTGCGCGATATGAAGACGGGGCGCGAGTACCGTGAGGCTTACGACCGCCTGGCGCTGTGTGCGGGCGCCGACCCCGTGCATCTCTCCCTCCCGGGCGCCGACCTCCCCGGCATCCATGTGCTGCGGAACGTCGAGGACATGGATCGCATCAAGGACCACCTTGACCGGGTGATCGCCGAGGCCGCGGTGGACGGGCGCCCCGTTCGCACCGTCGTGATCGGCGCCGGTTACATCGGCGTAGAGATGGCCGAGAACTTCCGTCATCGGGGGGCAGAGGTCTCCATCGTCGAGATCGCGGATCAGATCCTGCCTCCGCTCGACAAGGAGGTGTCCATCCCCATCGAGCAGCACGTTCGCGGACGCGGTGTCGAGTTGCACCTCGGCACGGCCGCCGCCGCGTTCACTGCCGACCCGGGCGGCGGTCTGCGCGTCGAACTGAACAGCGGTGCCGTGCTGGCGGCCGATCTGGTCGTCTTGTCGGCGGGCGTGCGGCCGAACGTCTCGCTCGCGCGCGACGCGGGACTCGTGCTCGGTCCGCGCGGCGGGATCGTCGTCGACACGCACATGCAGACCTCTGACCCGCGCGTCTGGGCGGCAGGGGATGCCGTCGAAACGGCCCACACCGTGCTCCCGGGCACCTGGATCACTCCCCTCGCGGGACCGGCCAACCGACAGGCGCGTGTGGCCGCCGAGAACATCTGCGGACGCGAAACCGAGTACCTCTCCACGCAGGGAACGTCGGTCGTGAAGGTCTTCGACATGACCGCCGGTGCCACCGGCGCGACCGAGCGGCAGCTCGTTCAGGCGGGTCTGGAGTACCTGACCGTTCACCTGCATCCGTCCGGTCACGCCGGCTACTACCCGGGCACGGCGATGATGCACATCAAGGTGCTGTTCGCTCCGGGGAGCGGCACGCTGCTGGGCGCGCAGATCGCCGGATTCGACGGAGTGGACAAGCGGCTCGACGTCTTCGCGACCGCGATCAGGCTGGGCGCCACGGTGCACGATCTCGAGGGGTTCGAACTCGCCTATGCGCCGCCGTTCGGCTCGGCCAAGGATCCCGTCAACATGGCCGGGTTCCTCGCCACCAATGTCCTTCGCGGCGACCTGAAGCTCTGGTACGCGCAGGACTTCCCCGCCGCTGTCGAAGGCGCGCGCATCATCGATGTGCGCACGCCGGAGGAGTTCGCGATCTGGCACATCGCCGGCGCGGAGAACGTGCCGCTGCCGACGGTGCGCGACGCATCGGCCGGCTGGGACCCCGCGGTGCCGGTGCGGCTGTACTGCGCGGTCGGCTTCCGCAGCTATCTGGCCTATCGCGCGCTCGTGCAGCGCGGTTTCACTGATGTGCGGACACTCTCCGGCGGGTCGCACACCTTCCGGTTCTGGCACGACCTCGAGAAGGAGCGCAGCGCCCCGCATCCGGCCGAGATCGCCTACGCCGAGGCGACCGAGCTGAAACTCGCTGCCAGCGGAACCGGAGAAGTCGTCGAGCTCGACTGCACCGGACTGGCATGCCCGGGCCCGATCATGAAGCTCTCGCAGACGATGGACACGCTTTCGTCCGGCGACGATGTCCTGGTTCACGTCTCCGATCCTGGCTTTGCGCAGGACGGACCGGCGTGGGCGTCCGCCAAGGGCCACGAGCTGCTGTCGATCAGCCCCGAGGGCCCGGGCTATGTTGCGACATTCCGCAAGGCCGGTTCTCGTCCGGCGGCAGTCGCGGTCGCCACACGCGACCAGGTCTCGTTCGTGGTCTTCTCCGGCGATCTAGACAAGCTCATCGCCGCTTTCATCATCGCCAACGGCGCGCTCGCGATGGGCCAGAAGGTATCGATGTTCTTCACCTTCTGGGCTCTCAATGCCCTCCGGCGGCAGGACCCGCCCGCCCGAAAGAAGTCGATGCTCGACAGGATGTTCGCCATGATGATGCCTTCGGGGCCGAACAAGCTCCCGCTGTCGCAGATGAACATGGCGGGTGCCGGCGGCGCGATGATCAAGCACGTCATGAAGCAACACTCCGTGCAGACGCTCCCCGAGCTGATGAGCGCGGCGCGCGGGGGCGGTGCGCGCCTCATCGGATGCACCATGACGATGGATCTCCTGGGCATCGCGGAGTCGGATCTGCAGGAGGGGGTGGAGCTCGGCGGCGTCGCCACTTTCCTCGGCGAGGCGCAGAAGTCGGGCACCACGCTGTTCATCTGACGCGTTCGATGGGCCGGGCGCACGCCGCGGCACTCATCGGGTGTGACAGGCTGGGACTGTGACGATCGTCCCGCCCCGCCCCGGTGAGCCGCGCCGCCCGGACGGGCCGCGCGATCCCGGCGACGCGTGGGTCGTGACCGCCGACGGCACCCGCTATTGGGGGCGTTTCGGCGCTGCCGGACTGCTTGCGGTCGACGCTGAGCGCGGCGTGCTGCTGCAGCACCGGGTCGCGTGGAGCCACCACGGCGGCACATGGGGGCTGCCGGGCGGCGCGCGTCACCAGGGCGAATCAGCGTGCGACGCTGCGTTGAGAGAGTCGGCCGAAGAGGCGGGGGTTCCCGCCGATGCCGTGCGCCCCCGACTGATCAGCATGTACGACGCGGATGTCTGGACCTATGCGACGGTGGTCGCCGACGTGACCGTGCCGTTCGAGCCCGTCATCAGCGATCCCGAGAGTCGTGAGCTGGCGTGGGTCCCGGTGGATGCCGTCGACGCCTACCCGCTGCATCCCGGCTTCGCCGCGTCGTGGCCACGGCTGCGCATGCTGCTCGACACGCACCCCGCGGTGCTCGTCGACGCCGCCAATGTCGTCGGCTCGGTACCCGACGGATGGTGGCGCGATCGTGCGGGGGCAGCGGATCGGTTGCTGGCGCAGTTGACGGCACTTGCGGGCCGTGGGGTCGCCGCCGCGCGCCTCGGGCTTTCCGAGCACGTTTGGTTTCCGGAGATCATCGCCGTGCTCGAGGGCGATGCGCGGGGGGCCGACGATGTCGCAGGTGTGACGGTCGTGCGCGCCGCGGGCGCGGGCGACGATGAGATCGTGGCGACCGCCGAGAGGCTGATTGCACGCGGGCGCGCCGTTTCGACGGTTACGAGCGACCGCGAACTGGGATCGCGGCTCGAGCGAGCGGCGGCATCCGTCCGCCCTGTCGGGTGGCTTCGCGACCAGTTGTGAGATGGGCCGTTCGGGCACTCTCCGCGGATGGTGACGGGTCGGCGCGCTACTGGTCGAGGTCGCGTCCGCGTAGGCGGTCGATATCACGCCGCTCGCGCTTGGTCGGGCGCCCCGCGCCGCGGTCACGCACGGCGACCGATGTCAACGGCGCGCGCACGGGGGTGCGATCGTCGAAGGCCAGCGCCGCAGCCGGCGCGCCGACCCGTTTGGTCAGCAGCTCACGTACAACGAGGATCCGGTCGAAGCCCGCGAGCCGCACCCTGATCTCGTCGCCGATCCGCACGATCTGTGAGGCTTTGGCCTTCTCACCTCCGACGCGCACGTGCCCCGCGCGGCACGCGGTCGTTGCGGCCGAGCGCGTCTTGTAGACGCGGATCGCCCACAGCCACGCATCGACGCGCACGCGGGAAGAGGCCATGCTCTGATTCTGCCCGCTCAGCGCAGCGCGAGCGGCGCGATCGGTCGGCTCGGCGTGAGTCGGACGACCTCGATCGCGCTGGCGTTCAAGAAGACCGACAGTGCGCCGTGGAAGAACGCCGTGGAAGAACTCAGGGCGCGACGGTACCGCCGAGTCCCCACAGGTGCGGACGGTTCGCTGGCGCCATCCGGACCGGGTAGGATTGGGGAGTTGTCCGCGTGCGGACGGCGGACCGCGATGTGGCACAGCTTGGTAGCGCACCTGAGTGGGGGTCAAGGGATTTACGCCTCCCGGGCGGCCCGAATAACTGAAAACTGAATGCCACGGGCTGTGGCGCAGCTTGGTAGCGCACCTGACTGGGGGTCAGGGGGTCGCAGGTTCAAATCCTGTCAGCCCGACAGAAAAAGCCCCGGTAGATCTGAGGATCCGCCGGAAGCCGAGGGGGATGCACTCGAGGAGGCGCCCCTCACTGATGAGGAAGCTGTGTGGTTGAGCCAGCAACAGCCGCTGGGCGAGGTTGCTTACCTCGCGGAGACTGCATATCCAGGTGAGTTCGCGTACGCGTTCCTCGGTGCTCAGGGAAACGACTTCAAGATCGGTTTCAAGGATGATGTGCCTCCAGAGATCGTCGCTGCGCTTTCGAAGACTGGTCTGAGCTCTTCGATCGAGGAGCACGTGGGGTTCACGCAAGCCGATTATGAGGACGCGACGAGGAGCGTCATTCGCGAGTTCGATGGACTCGCGGCTCCGGAGGTGCAGTTCGTCGTCGGGCCGACTCCCGAGATCTCGGTAGGTAGCATCACCGTCACCGTTCACGGCGGGAGCGAAGGGACGCTTGCAGAGGCGAAGCGCGTCTTCGATTCGTTGACGGCGCCTGTGCCGTTCGAATTGATCTGGGGGCGCACCGTCGACTGATCAGGTCACGCTTTCCAGCTACAATCGCGCTGGCGGAACATAGCTGCTGAACTCGTCTGGCACGGGTGTTTGCACTTCTGGATTTGTGGTCAATTCAGAATCAAACGCCGACCTCGGATTGCTCACCGCGGGCCACTGCCCGAACTCGCTGCGGTTTCACCACATTAAACGGCTGAGCGCCTCGCCCCCGCTCTCTGTGGATCAGGGGACCAAGGGGACCAGAACGCCTGCGGGGCCACTCGTCCCGGCTCCGTAGCGCATCACGGGCGTAGACCTGCGCACCTGAGACGTTCGCGTGCCGGTCGCTGTCCAGCACCGCCAGCACCTCGGCGCGTTCGGCTGAGCGCAACGCCGCGGGGTGCGGGCGGGGTGCCTCCTTCGGCCCGTGGACTCGTGGTTTCGGGTTCGGATCCGGGAATGCTGAAGTTTCGGTTGACTCCGGGACTGCTTTGATCTGATTGATCGGGGCGGGAAGGATGAAGTCATGCCGGTGAAGTCCTCGGAGGAGTTCAAGCGCGACCCGGTCGCTCCGGCGACAGTCCGAATCTCGTCATCGGCGTAGGATCGTGTACGGGCTCGCAGCGATCCGCGACGATCGATCGCTGGGCATGCGGACCGGATCATCGAAGGAGAGAACCCATGACCGGGCAGTTCAATGGCAAAGTCGCACTGGTGACAGGTGCCGGATCGGGCATCGGCAAGGCGGTCGCGCTCCAGCTCGCGACAGAAGGAGCGACGGTCGTCGCGCAGGACCTGCGGCTCGAAAGCGCCGAAGCGGTGGTCGCCGATATCACCTCCGCGGGCGGCACGGCGACCGTGGTGGCGGGTGACGTGGGTGCACCAGAGGACGTCAAGGCCGCCGTCGCCGTCGCCGTCGACACATATGGGTCCTTGCACCTCGCCTTCAACAACGCAGGGATCGGCGGGCCTCAGGGACTCGTCGGCGACTACGACGACACCGACGGCTTCGCGGCCTACCGTCAGCTCGTTGCGGTCAATCTGGATTCTGTCTACTACGGACTCCGCTATGAGATCCCCGCGATCCTCGCCGCGGGCGGCGGGGCAATCGTCAACATGTCGTCGATCCTGGGACTGGTCGGCGAGCCCACGGCGGCGCCGTACACGATGGCAAAGCACGGTGTAGCCGGGCTGACGAAAGCTGCCGCTGCCGGGTACGCCTCACAGGGCATCCGAATCAACTCGGTGCACCCCGGATACATCGACACGCCGCTCCTGTCGTCGCTGCCCCCGGAGGCGTATGACGCACTCACCGCTAAACACCCTGCCGGACGCCTGGGCACGGCCGAAGAGGTCGCCAATCTCGTCACCTTCCTCCTGAGCGACAAGGCGAGCTTCATCACCGGCTCCCAGCACGCCATCGACGGCGGCTACACAGCGGTCTGATCCTGACGACTGCTTCTCTGAGGCTTCCGGCGACCTGCAGAGACGTCGCTGCCCGCGCGGGTTAAATCGGCGAGGATCTACGATCGACGCAACGCGCACGGCCTGGATGTCGCCTTCGCCGGGCGGGATCATCGCGTAGTTTCTGGCGGTTCCCACCCTGATGCTTTCGATCAGGGCGAACTTCCAGCATCCCCCAGGCTGGCAGCTCTACGCGGATGACGCCGTGCCGGGCAGGGGTCCCAGCGGCAACTCGGGTTCATTCACCTCGGCGTTCTGCTCCAGGTGGTGGAGATGACTCATCGCCCAGTCCCAATCGATCCGTTCTTGCTCCAGGCGGACGGCGGGCCCGTAGCGGTCAGAGACGAGGTCGGCGTAGAGCGCAGATTCGGTGCCGCTCAACCTGTCGAGAGCGACATCGGTCGGCACGTTCTCGCGGCCCCACCGAGGTTCGTGCGCCAAGAGAGTCGCCCGATCCATCAGCACGGACCGTGCGTGCGGCAGGTGCGCCCGCACGCGATTGAGGATGGCGAAACCGTGTGTGTCGATGTCGCCCCAGTAGTCGACCTCCGTGTTCTCCAGCCACTCCAGGGACGCCGACTGGTCGGCGTCGTAGCCCTTGCCCCAGAGCACCACGCCGCCCCGCCGGACCGGGACGCTGAGATACGTGACCTCGTTCTCCACAATGAGCGCATGCCGTGCCCGCACGCGCATGAGGCTCAATTCAGCCGTGCGGAATACCGCTTCGGTGAGCCCTGCCGGCACCGCCAGCACGGCAGGATCGAACCGCAGCCGTACGGTCGAGGGCTTGGTCGCCAAACCCAGGGCGCGTGCGAACGGGCCTGCCGCGCTGGGCACGTCGAGCATCGAGGCCAGAGGTCCTCGGTGCCGTTCGATGAACTTGGTGTCCACGCCGGGCGCGTTCACCTGACGTTGGTAACGCCCCGAGCCTCGGTGGCCATCGAGCCACGCGTAGGCCGCGAGCATTGCCGACCAGTCTTCCGCAAGGGCCGTTGCGGCCAGCGGCGAGGTCAACGCCCATTCCCGTGCGCGTGGGACCGGCGCGGACCGGTCGACGATCTCGCGGAAGGCCGCGGCATCCGTCGCCGTGCCCAAGAGCAGCCAGGCCTGCTCGTACGAGCTGATCACCACGCGCACCGGCACTTCGGTCGCTCCTGCCAGCCGTCCGCCGATGCGCCCCATCACCGTAGTGAATGCCCGGCCCTCGCGTGAGGCGCGCCGTACGGACTCGACCCACGCACGCGCCGCATCGAAGTGGTCGCCGAGATCGGCCGCACTCGGCCCGCGCAGCGGAATCTCGACAACCGGGAAAGGCGTGCTCAGGGCGAACGCCCGCAGGAGCGTGCCGTCATCCCAGCGCCGACGCACCGTCGCGACAATGCCCGCCGGCGAGGTCCAGCGCGCCGGGTCGCTCACGCGCCGCTCCGTTGGCGCTCGCGGAACTCCTCGATCGTCAGCGTATGCACGCGGGACGAGGCACCCGTCGGATTGTCGACGAAGCCGATCGAGCTGACATACGGCTCGATCACATGCACCTTCTGCAGCGGTGTCACGATCAGCAGCTGCAATCCGAGCTTCGCGAACAGTTCGAGGGCATAGCGCGTCGACGCGTCCGACCCGCGGCCGAAGGCCTCGTCGATGACCGCGAAGCGGAAGTCGCGTGACTTCTCGACGCCCCACTCCAAGCCGAACTGATAGGCGAGGGATGCCGCCAAGATCGTGTAGGCGAGCTTTTCCTTCTGCCCGCCCGACTTGCCGTCTGAGTCGGTGTAGTGCTCGAACTCTTCGCCGGTACGACGATCCCTCTCGCTCGCCGCAAAGGTGTACCAGTTGCGCACGTCGGTGACGCGGCGCATCCAGACCCGGTCACCGTCGGCGTGTCCGACGCGGCCCTTGAGCCGCTCGATCATGTGACGGATTTGCTCGAACCGCTGTTCGACATGGGGTGCGTCTTCACTTGCGCTGAGGACATCGGCGGTGGCGTCGCGCAGATCGGAGCGGAACTGCCGGACGTCTTGGTTCACCGTCGGCTCGGCTACGAGGACGATGATGCGACCCGGGTTGTAGTCGATCGCGGCGAGCGCCTCGTTGATGATCTCGACACGCCCGCGGATTTCGTCGGCCTGACGGCGTAGCCACGCGTTGAACTGCGCGAGTTCGCGCACGGCGTTCGTATTGAGCTGATGACGGAACTCGGCCTCGAAGCGCGGAAGGTCGTCACGGGTGACACGGTCGTGCAGTGCCCGGAAATCGGGGATCGAGCGCACGTTCGCGTCAAGCTCGGCACGCTGCTCGGGCCATCGCCGCAGGAACTCGCCCATCTGCTGCTGGATACCGGTGGTATAGCCGTTCATCTCACGCTGAGTGGACTCCACCGCCGAGGTGAGCACGTCGATGAGCGTCCCGCGCAGTCGATCGCAGTCCTCGACGGTGCGCACGACGACGCGGGTGGCGCGGTCGGCGAGCGCCGGGTAGAGGGCGCGCGCCCGCTCCACGACGTCTGGACCCATGGCGGCCAGTGCATCATCCTCGGAACTACGCCGCGCCTGTGCAGCGGTCACTGCGGCGCGCGCCGCCCCGATGCGCCCGATCACGGCCTCTGCCTCGGTGCCGAGCGCGGCGTCCTGAGCATCGAGCGCTTCGAGTTGCGCATCGATCGCAGCCAGCTGCGACGACCCTCCGACGAGGCGATCGCGCTCGGCCTCCAGCGCTGTGAGCGTCTCGTCTGCTGCTTTAGTGTCGATCTCCGACCAGGAGCGATACTGTGCGAGCGCCGCAAGCACCTCGCCCCGACTCGACAGGACGCCCGCTTCGTCCTCTATCGCGGTCAGGTGCTGTTCGAGAAGATTCAGCTCGGAGTTAGAGCTGTCGAGCTCTGCCTGCAGGGCGGCGATCTTCTGCTCGCTCCCGCGGCCGAGCACCCACCGGCGCGGATCGCCCGCGCTGCTGCGATCGTCCTTCTCGTGCCGATCCCGGTCGCGTACGAGACCCTCGCGCGTGACGGCCCGGTCTTCACGGCGCAGTTGATCCACTGATGCCGCGAGCACATGGTCTGCGCGCACTGCGAGTTCTGCGGCCAGATAGTCGGCGAACGCTCCCGGCTCGATCGCGATCGCATCGACCAGACGGCTTCCGGCGTGGGGCGTGGGCACGGCGCGAACCCGCCTTTCGGGAACCCGCAGATACACGAGTTTCGCGTTGAGCCGGTTGTCGTTGACCCAGCTCGACAGCGCCGCGTAGTGCTGCTGCGGCACGAGCATCGTGAGCGCGAAGCCGCGCAGCACGCGTTCGGCAGCGCCTCGCCACGGGGCATAATCCTCGGTCACCTCGAGCAGCTCACCCGCGAACGGCACGTCGTCCTCGCTGATGCCGAGAGCGAGGCAGAGGCTCGCTCGCACCCGGTTGAGGTCTCCGGGCAGGCTGTTGCGCCGCTCGCTCAGGCTCTCGATCTCCTGCTTCGCAGCGTCGCGCGAGCGGCGCGCATCGGTTCGCCGCTCGAAAAGGGGCTCGCGGCGGCGCTTGAGCTCTTCGCGCTGATCGTCGAGCCGGGCGCGCTGAAGCCCCGCCTCCTCGGCACGTGCGAGGAAGGCGTCGCCGTCGTCCGCGGGCTCGAGCGCCGCAGAGCGCAGCAGGACGTCGTATCGGCGGCGGCGTTCGGCCCGAGCGGAGCGGACCTCTGCCGCGCGGGGGATTTCGGAATCCAGCTCCTTCAGGCGATCGCCGCCGACACCCGCCCGTTCGAGCTTCAGTCGGTCGCGCTTGGGCACGAGCGCCTCGCGTTGCCGGGCGACGTCGACCCTGCGCGCATCGAGGGCGGAGACCTCGACGTCTCGCGCAGCGATCTCATCGTCGAGCAGCGCGCGCACCCGTTCGCTGATGTAGGGCACGACAGCGCTGCGCTGATCCACCAGAGCGGCGTGGCGAGCCGTCGCGTCGTCGAAGCGATCCGCCGCGGTGACCAGTGGTGCGAGCACGGCCAGCTGGTCGGTCGCGGTGCGTACGGCTTCGTGCGACTTCACGAGATTCTCGAAGTGGTCCACGATCGCCTTGACCCGTGGCCCGGCATCCACGGGCTCGAGCATGTGGTCGCGCACGAAGTCATTGAGGTTGCCGACCGACTTCATCGAGACGGTTTGATGGAACAGATCCATCGCCTGCTCCGACCGGATGCCGAGGAGCCGACGCACCCGGCGGTGGTAGTCCGGGAACGTGCTGTCGACGTCGGCGCCGCGGGCGCGAAGTCGGCCGCGAAGGGACTTGAGGTCGGACCCGAAGTCGGTGAAATCGGGGTCGATCGACAGAGCCGCGGATGCCGTGACGAAGAAGCGATCGGGTTGACCCACGCGGTCCTTCTGATGGAACACCTGCGCGATCGTGACGCTCTCGTCGTATCCATCGTTCGCGAAGACCCCGAGGATCACCGAGTACGATCTCTGGTCGCGCAGGCCCACCGGGCGCGATGCGCCGGTGGCCTCGTTTCGCTCGGACTTGTAATGACCCTCGACATAGCTGCGGAGCGTCCGCTCCTTCACGTCTGCCCCGGCGGCCTTGTTGTAGGCGATGCGGTGTGCGGGCAGCAGAAGCGTGGTGATCGCGTCGACGAGTGTGGACTTTCCACTGCCGATGTCCCCGGTGAGAAGCGACGTGTGGCCGTCGGGATGGGTCGACCACACATGCTTGTCGAACGTGCCCCAGTTGAACACCTCGATGCGCTGCAGCCGGTACCCGGTGCGCTGGTGGGCGAGCGAGGGGGCCTCGAGTGCGGAGAACAGCGCGTCAGTCAACGGGTCGCCTCCTCGGCGCCGGCATAGGCCGCCAGCCGCTCTGCAAAGTCGGACAGTGTCTGCGCGTCGACGTACGCCTTGAGGATGCGCCGCACTTCCCACGCGCCCGTCTGGCCGCGCAGTTCGCGCAGGAACCCGAGCTCAGCAGCCTGGGCGATCGTGCGATCAGCCTGATCGGCGATCCGTGCTTCGTTGCTCGATGACTGCTGAAACACGCGCAGCATCTCGACCAGCTGGTCGCGCGTGAGCACGAGCTTGCCCGCGTCGCCTGACGACTCGAACTCGACCATCCGCTTGCGCAACAGCACGAGCAGCAGGCTGACGTTGTACGTGAGACTGCGCCGACGCACGAGTCTCGGCAGCGGCTCTTCGCCGGCTTCCGGGTCGTGGGTGGCGAGGTAGGCGTAGCCTTCGGATTCGTCGAGCACCACGTCGATGCCGATCGTGGCGAAGTGGTCGGCGATGGCCCCGCGGTGTCGCTGCAACGCCTGCCACACTGCCTCGTGCGTCGGTACCTCGCGGTAGACGACTTCTCTCATCAACAGGATGATCGCTTCCGCGACCGCCTGCTCGTCGGCGCTCCTCATCTTCGCGTCACCTGGACCGTCCGCATCCTCACACGCTTCGGGTGCCCGGTGGCGTCGGCGACGTCGATCGTCATTTCGTCTTCTCCCACCTCGATCGTGATGTCGTCGTCGTCGAGAGCCAGGTAGCCGAGGATCTCAGCAACCCCCTCTTGCACCGGGTACAGCCCGACGATCTCATCGAGCGCGGCCGAGGTGCGCGGCGGCACGACGGCGCGGATGTTCCCCGCCAGGCGTGCCGTATCGACGAAGCGCTGGGTGAAAAGGTCGCCGAGCTCGGCGACATCGATCACGTCGGGTGAAAGCATGCTGTCGACTGCGACGTCGGGCTGCGGATCGTAGAGAGGTCGTTCGAACGGCAGAGCGATCGGTACGCCGGGTTCATCGACGAAGAGACCGAGGTCGCGGGGCGGCGCATCGCGCACAGCGAGGGCTGACGCCTCGACGGCCCGCACGAGATCGATGACGCGGCGGTTCTCGACCCACACCTGATCCTCGAGAAACCGGCGCAGCTGCTCGGAGAGATTGCGGACCGTCTGTTGGGTGCGCTCTGCGGCATCTGCCCAGTCGTGGTGCACGCTGCGCAGCCGTCGATCGGCGGTGAGCTGCGGCATCCCCTGCACCGTCGCCAGCAGTTCGGATAGTTCGTCTTGGCGGCCTTCCGAGAGCAGGAAGTCGTAGAACGCCTGAAAGCTGCGACCTTGATCGGACGACGAGATGTCGGTGCGGCCGCTCACGAGTTCGCCGAGCAGCTCGCCTTTGCCGCCTTCCCACCCCGCGATCTTCTCGCGCGCCGACCGGTCGAGCGCGCGGAAGTTCTCTTCCACCTCTCGGAAGTCGCTCAGCAATTCGCGCGCAATCGTCGCGAACTGCTGGTAGCGCTCGCGTACAGCCGTCTCATCGAGCACAGTGAACCTGCCCTCACGCGCTTCGACAAGCTCAGCCTCGATCGCATCGCGGCGCCGCTCGAGCTCGGCGATGCGGCTGTCGGGATCGATCTCGGAGCCGTGCACGATGTGGCGCAGCAGCTCGATGACCGTCTGCAGGCGCGACTCAGTGCCGATGAACGACCGCGCGCGAAGGCCTTGAACCCACCCGTAGGCCTTCTGCACCGCGGGTGTCACGTCGTAGTGCACCTCCTCCGAGCCTGCCGGGTAGAAGCGCCGCAGCCACGCGGCCTCGGGCGCCGCCCAGTCTTCGAGATACGTTTCCGGGTCGGACGGGTAGCGGTCGGGATCCACTCGGTGGACGGCGTACAGGAAGTCGTCGAGAGCCGAGACGAGCAGGCCGACCGGCGCTGCACCCCGGTTTTCCTCGACGAAGTACTGCCCGAGGAACGAGAGGACGAGCGGCGCGTTGCGTGCGCGCAACAGGCGCCACGCGGGATTGCGCTCCCACAGTCGGTCAAGTTCCTCGAGTTCCATATCCTCACCAGGATATGGGCCCGGCCGGACACGGTGAGTGGCGCGCCGTCGAGGGTCGTTCCCTCACGCCTCCGCCGGCCCATCGTTGACCCGGGCGTCGGCGACCCAGGCATCCCACACCGGATCCAGGGGGGAGCCATGGGTATGGCCGGACAGGTGGCGGGCCATTGCTCCAAGAGCATCGAACTCGAGATCATGCGGACGCGCCGGCGGCCGAAACCCCACGGCGATCACGGCATCGAGCACGCGATTGCCACCGAGCACGCCGGGTTCCGGCGCCGCGCCGTCGGCCTCCAGCCGCTCGAGCAGGAGCGGTCCGCCAGGATCGGAGACCGAGAGCGCTGAGACCAACCGGCCGCCCTGCTCGCCGTATCTCCCGAGCACGAGCGTCTCGCGGATCACCGCTCGTGCGCCGGACTTCAGCGCAAAGGAGCTGCTCCGTTCGACGTCGGCTCCGTCCGTGACGACGAACGGGAGCCCGCGCCAGTACAGCGTGGCGTCGGCGCCGATCCGCGCGTCCAGCGTCCATGACGAGCGTGTGCCGGGATATGCGACCGTGCCCCCGACGTCTTCGATCGTCAAGGTGCACGCCGGTCCGACGTCGATCTCGACGTGCACGTGGTCGCCGCCGAGCAGCACCATGCCGGCCGCGGCCATTGCGACGTTCGCAGTCATCGTGTCGCGCGAGATCAAGCGAGGTGCAAGCGCACCGACAGTGAGCTCCACGTGTGCGCGAGGCACGCCGGCCGTGACTGCGATGCGGGTGGCGGTCACTCGTTCGTGGTCATCTCCGCACCGGCATGCGCGCGGGAGTGCTCGTGGCCGGCGGTGGGCACACCCTCGGCATGCGAGTGGATGAACCCGCCCTCCGGATGCTCTTCATCGGCGTGGAAGTGCGGGGCCATGGGACCGGGATCCTGCGCGATATGGGTTCCTGCCCGGTGATTGGCAAGGATCGTGAGCACCCAGGCGCGTAACACCGCGATTGATGCAGGGTCGTGTCGCGACAGCGCCAGCACGGCACGGCCGTCCCGCGCCGCCTCCGCGTCCGCCACCATCTGGGCCACGTCGACACCGACATAGGGCGCGAGGTCGGTCTTGTTCACGACGAGAAGGTCGGCACGACCGATGCCCGGACCGCCCTTCCTCGCAACATCGCCGCCGCCCGCGACATCCAGCACGAAGATCTGGGCGTCGACCAAGGCGGGCGAGAACGTCGCGGTCAAGTTGTCGCCCCCCGACTCGATGAGGACCACGTCGAGGGGTGCGAAGTCCCGCTCGAGGTCTTCGACGGCGAGCAGGTTGGTGGTGATGTCGTCGCGAATCGCCGTGTGCGGGCACGCGCCGGTCTCGACAGCGCGGATGCGATCGGGCTCGAGGACGCCGGCGGAGCGGAGGAATCGGGCATCCTCATCTGTATAGATGTCGTTCGTGATGACGCCGAGGCGAAGCTCGGTGGCGAGTGCACGGCACACCGTCGCGATGAGGGACGACTTGCCGGTGCCGACCGGGCCGGCGACGCCGAGCCGGAGGGCGCGGGGAGTGGGTGGTAATTCAGGCACGAAAGAGTCTCCTGTTCGTGGTGGCGTGGGCTTCGGTCCACGCCTCGGCTTGGGGGGCGCTCGCGGCAGGGATCTCATCGGGTGAGATGAGCGCCGCGAGCTGCGAGACGAAGGGATCGACCGTCGCGCACGCGTCGATCACGAGCCGAACGCCGTCGACGGGGTCGCCGGGTTCGAGCTTGAGGAGGGCCGCAACGCCACCGGCCAGGTCGTCGTAGACGGCCACGCGCACGAGTGTCTCAGCATCGAGCCCCGCATCGGCGGCGATCGCACCGAGCACAATCGGGCGAGCGGGCATCGCCGGACTCCCGCTCACGAGACCGGCGATCGCCGGAGACTGCGGCCATAGGCGCTGCGCGAGTCGCAGAAGCCCGCGGCCGAGGTCTGTAGAGGCGGTCCGCGCTGCTCGGCTCGGGGTGCGCGCCGCCCATGCCCGTGTGACGGGTGCATAGGACGATCCGTCCAGGGCGGTCCGCCGAGCCACGACCGCCGTCGCCGCATCCACGAGCGTGGTCGTCCGCGCCCGCGCGCCCAGGAACGCGCCGATGTCCGCTCGCGCGAGCCCGCCCTGGATGGCGGGCTCGACCCCCGCCGAGAATGCATGTCCTCCCGAGGGAAGTCGTGCATCGGCGAGCAGCATGGTGACGGTATGCGCGGAGGGATCCATGGCAGGTCTCAGAACATGTTGTACAGCTGGGCCAGGGGAAGAAATGCTGCGGGCGCCGGTTCGACGTCGTCACCGTCGATCGCGATCTCGAACGTGTCCGGGCGGATGCGGATCGAGGGGAGAGCGTCGTTGTTCTTCATGTCGGCCTTGCCGATGTCGCGCGTGGGCTGGACCGCAGCCAGCCGACGGCGCAGACCGAGCGTCTCGGCCAGACCATCCTCGAGCGCTGCGGGCGATACATACGTTACCGACAGGTCGGCTCCGATGGTGTCGCCGAACGACGGGCGCATCATCACGGGCTGTGGTGTTGGGATGGAGGCATTGGGGTCTCCGAGCGCGGCCCACGCGATTGCGCCGCCCTTGACGACGACCGCGGGCCGCACGCCGAAGAACTTCGGCTCCCACACGACCAGGTCGGCCAGTCTGCCGACTTCGATCGACCCCACGTCGTACGCGATCCCGTGTGCGGTCGCGGGGTTGATCGTGTATTTCGCGACGTAGCGGCGCGCCCGCTCGTTGTCGGCCGGCATCCCGCCACCCAAGGGACCCCGACGGTTCTTCATGACATGCGCGACCTGCCAGGTGCGCGTGACCACTTCGCCGATACGGCCCATGGCCTGCGCATCGGACGATGTCACCGACAGCGCCCCGATGTCGTGGAGGATGTCCTCCGCGGCGATCGTGGTGGCACGGATGCGCGACTCTGCGAACGCGAGATCTTCCGGCACTGCCGGATTGAGGTGGTGGCACACCATCAGCATGTCGAGGTGCTCGGCAACGGTGTTGATGGTGTGGGGGAGTGTCGGGTTCGTGGAGCCGGGGATGACATTGGGCAACCCGGCGATCGCGAGGATGTCCGGCGCGTGGCCCCCGCCGGCGCCCTCGACGTGGAATGCGTGGATCGATCGGCCGCCGATCGCGGCGATCGTGGACTCGACGAAACCCGCTTCATTCAACGAGTCCGAGTGCAGCGCGACCTGCAGGCCCCACTCCTCGGCCGCGCGCAGGGACGCGTCGATCGCTGCGGGAGAGGACCCCCAATCCTCGTGCACCTTATAGCCGGCGGCACCCGCGAGCGCCTGTTCCTTCAGCGCGGCCATGGAGACGGTGTTGCCCTTGCCCAGCAGAAGGACGTTGACGGGCAGCGGATCCAGTGCGCGATGCATGGCCGACAGGTGCCATGCGCCCGGCGTGACTGTGGTGGCCTTGGACCCTTCCGACGGCCCGGTGCCTCCGCCGACGATCGTCGTGATCCCTGAGGCGAGAGCCTCGTGGATCTGCGAGGGTGAGAGCAGATGGACGTGCGAATCGATGGCGCCCGCGGTCACGATGCGCCCCTCGCCGGAGATGATGTCGGTTGAGG
>WOYI011180311.1_pt1 | contig 34311 bp, 21 predicted proteins | sample 6423411 | NCBI WGS metagenome assembly WOYI01 (sample SAMN13441803, study PRJNA592873) | oil field metagenome | biome: oil field; feature: oil-well bore; material: oil-contaminated soil; isolation source: oil-contaminated soil from oil-well borehole | place: Germany: Wietze | collected 2016-10-18 ...
ATAAAAATCAATCATGAAGAGAAGTCGGTTTCATTATTAGGCTTTGGATGCATGCGATTTCCAACGCTCGATAATGGTGATGTTGATTTTCAACACGTTAAAGAAATGATGACCTATGCGTTAGAAAACGGTGTGAACTACATCGATACTGCATGGCCTTACCATGGAGGTAAAAGCGAATTAGTCGTTAAAGAAGTCTTGAAAGATGTCCCTCGAGCATCTTATTATCTCGCTGATAAATTACCGATATGGGAATGTGAAACCATCGCGGATGTTGATCGCATCTTCCACGCACAACTAGAAAAAACGGGTGTTACATATTTTGATTTTTATTTGATTCACGCGGTTAATCAAGAAAGAATGGATCACATCATCAAACTTGATGTTTTATCTAAGTTGGCATCGTATAAGGCACAAGGCAAAATCAAAAATCTTGGTTTCAGTTTTCATGATAAATTGAGCGTATTTAAAAAAATGATTGCATTATATGATTGGGATTTTTGTCAAATTCAATTAAATTATATGGATATCAACCATCAACAGGGTATCAAAGGATATCATCTTTTAGCAGAAAAAGGTATTCCGGTGGTCGTCATGGAACCCGTAAAAGGTGGATCTTTAGCGCATTTCAGTGATGATATCGAAATGATGTTTAAAGCAAGAAGGCCAAATGATTCTATGGCTTCTTGGGCATTTCGTTGGGTAGGTAGCCTACCCAATGTTAAAGTGATTTTATCGGGTATGTCAAATCTTGAGCAAGTTAAAGATAATATTAAGACATTCGCGAATTTTATACCACTTGATGATTGTGAACAAACATTGATCAAAGATGTCAAAAAGGCTATTGAAAATAAAAGTATGGTGCCTTGTACATCATGTCGTTATTGCATGCCTTGTCCACAGGGCGTGGATATTCCTGGTAATTTCATGAGTTTTAATACACATGCGATGTATAAGAATGATAGGCACACGAGATCGACCATAAAGCGCTTGAAAAATCAAAATGCGTTTGCTGATGCGTGTATCGGTTGTGAAGTGTGCATTTCTAAATGCCCACAGCATATAGCAATTCCTAAAGAACTAGAGACATTCAAAAATTATGTCAATGAAAATGGACTCTAGACAAACAAAAAAGGCTTTGCTAAAGTCTTTTTTTGTGTTTCAATCGATATAAATTAAAACCGATTATCCCTTTACTATTTTCATAAATGACAATTAATTTTTAATTAAATACCGATTTTGATTTCAATCGGTTCTTTATATGTGTCCATAATCTCTTTAGAAATGGTATATGTTTTTTTGCCATAGATATTCATATCAGTTTGAACATCAACGCGATGACCATTCAATTCAATACCCTTGATATCGCTATCAAAAATAAGTGTAATCGCTTTATCAAAATAGTGATAAGAACATGTTAACTGATGAAGTGACGCTGGGATTGAAGGTTCTAAAAATAATTGATTGTGCACAATGGATATACCCAAAAAGTGACTAATAATCTGATGAATAAAAATACCTGGTCCTGAAGAATATAAACGCCAACCACCTTTAACAGCAACTTCCCCACGGCGTAATTTTTCAAAATCCCGTTTTGCCTGGTAGCGATCATGGAAAGCCGCATCAGAACTCGAAAAATACATATTGCTTTGTCTATATTCTGCATTTTTGACCGTTTGTGAAATGAGAATCGGCATAATCATATATATAGCTTCATAAGCGCGTTTTCTTTGATTAATTTTGGTCATTGCTTCTATATACCTAATATGTGCGTGTACATACTGCAGTCCAATTTCTCTACCAAAATTAGCAGCTGTTTCTGCGCGTTGAAAAAAGGTCTTTTTACCGTCTTGATAATTCACAGCTGTATCCATAAGCCTTACACCATCAGGGTGCATCAAATAACGATCGATCGTCTGTAAATAGTGATCAATATTATTTGGCGATGCCATTTCGGAAATCATTGAACGTACAAATGGCAATAAACGATATTTTAATCCAGTCCGGTGATCCTTTGGATGAAGGAGATAATCAATATGATCGTCTTCAAAAACAACGAATCCAGCGGGTATTTGATCAACAATTAAATAACGATTATAGTCTTCATTAATCTTTGTCGATAAGTCTTTTAGATCCTTTGACATGGTTGGATCATAGGTTTGAATCTCTTCACTGAATAATTTAATTGATTCATAAAGTAATGCTACAGTCCATCCTGAAACCATTTTATAAGTCAAATCATGATTAGCCGGTTGCAATGTATCATCCCAATCTCCACCACCATATTTTGGTAAATCCGTACCCGTAATAAAGGATGATTTTATTGTTTCTACCTGTTTTTTTACGTGATTGATCAATGTATCAGGAGCATCAAAATCATTGATGTCTAAATTCATATATGCGATGATTTCATCCAAAATCGATAAGTCTTGAGTTGCTCTTAAGTAATGGGCAAGCGCGCGTAATGGCCAAATGATAATGTCACCATGTGATTCATGTGGTTGTATTTGATAATATTCATCGTACATAAACCATTGTGGAAAATCGCCATTATTTAAAAACTGTCTTTGGTAAACTTTAATCAGTATTTCTCTTACGATGTCAAATCTCTGTGCACTCATGAACAGTTCAACGGGTCCTTGACAAACATCTCTCGTTCCCCATGCAGCGCCATTGTATTGTTCTAAGCCATGCGGAGATGCATAATGCACGATTGCATGATGTGTATACCAAAATAACATATCATTGATGCGATCTATTTTTTCGTGCTCTTTAGCATGCGATAAATGAAAGTTGGTTAACAAAGCATCATAATATAATGTCCCTTTTTGATCGGCTTTCTCATAATCGATATGACGATTTTTCAAATCGGTAAAGGTTGCACTTAACGTGTACGTTACTTTAGTCTTATTTTGATACGATAACAGCAACAAGCCGTGTTGATTGGCTGTATGATAAAAAGTTTCTTCTGTCATGATTTGTGCATCTGTTTTATTGATACAAAATGTTAACCCAGGATTCTTTTCAAAGGCTAATGTGTTCTCTTGGGCATGAAAAACAAGATAATGATCTAATGATTCGTACGTGATATCGCCGCTGTACTCTTGGTTATCCATAAGAACTTGGGTTGAAATGACAAAGTCATAGGTTTTATGTTGTATCGAATAGACATCAAGCACTTGTGTCAAAGCGTCTATATCAACATAACTATCAACGACAATCGCATCATCTGCCATTTGATAATACCAACGCGTCGTCGCGCCACCCATTTCATAATAGGAAGGAATCGACAGCATGTGATACTGACCATTAATTTTAACGTAAATACGTTGCCCCGATATTTTTTGAATATTTAAAGGATTACGCAAATCACCACTGAACTTATTAAATGATGTGTTGCCTAACGATGTGTGGCTATTGAAAACACCAAACATGAAATTGGTAGTTGCCATAACATTTTTTGTAGCATGCAACAAATCACCGTGCACCATGAGATGTCCGTGCGGTCTTTCAACCAATAATTCTTTTTGTTTTAAAACGACATGATGATGATGCTTGGTAAAGAATGATAATGTGTGATGATCATCTCTTTCGATGTGTCTCATCTCAGCAAAATGCTCTTGAATTTGATCTTCTGATAAATCAAGCCCATTTAATAAAGTATCAACAGGATGATGACCAAAATCTTTTAAATCATTTAGTGGAATGTTTTGATATGTTAATGGAATTATATGGGGCAGGGGATATGGCATGTTTGAAACATCTGATACATAATAACCATAAAACCCAAAATCAGTTGTTTGTTGATTTAAATCAATCACACGACTTTGTAATGCCAAATATGAAAACTCATATTGATGAAGGACTGAAGCCAGTTTATCATCGTTTAATACACTTGGTTTGCCTGTTTCTTTATATGATAATCCAAAAAATTGAAATCCGTCTGTTGAGTAAGCGCTAGTTTGTTGATAACTACCAATTTGTAAATACTGTGACCTGCCTTGATTTTGTTTTGCTGATAAGACATACCCTTTTTCTTGTTGATAAACTTTGTAGTCAATGTATTGCACGGTATACGCCTCAGACGACAATACGCTTGAATGTGCTTGAATAGCAACATCTTGGCCATAAAACAATTCAGCCTTTTGTGGCTGTTCGGATTTTAACCGTACATGAAAATCCCATTGAAATTTTCCAATGACTAAATAAAGTTGATAAACCACGTTTCTAAAAATACCTTCATAGACGACTTGATTTTCTATAAACTTGACGGTGCTTGGTGATTTTGTACCAATCAATGGTGTTGAGAAATATTGATTGCCTTCTTTTATTCTTAAATACACATTCATTAATGACCCATCTATAGCATTACCATCAACGAGATTGATTTGATCATTTCCATACATGATATCAAATATATCACCCGTATCAAAAAACCTGAAAACAATACCACCATTCTCAATGGTCTTCAATTGGAGTTTATTGTTTAATATCATGGAAATTCTCCTTTATAAGCTCGATAATCATCGTTTGTGTGTCTCTAGAGTTAGGACCCACGATGATTTGAAATTCACCCGGTTCTAAACGACGGTTACCCTTAATGTCGTAATATGTTAAATCCTTGTATGTCAGTTCAAATGAAATTGTTTGTTTGTGATGCGCCGCTATCCAAACTTTTTTAAATGCTTTTAATTCTTTAACTGGTCTGGCATAAAGTCCAACAAGATCTCTTATATACAATTGAACAGTTTCATAACCGTCATAATTGCTGTTATTAGCGATGTCAATAGATACACAAACCGCTTCATTTTGGTTAAACTTGATTTTATCTATGACTAGATTTGAATACTCAAATGTTGCATATGATAATCCAAAACCAAATGGAAACAATGGTTCATTATCTTCATCTAAATAGAAACTGACATATTCGTTCATAATATCTGGTTCTTTTGGTCGCCCAGTATTTAGATGATTATAATAAATGGGGATTTGTCCTGCTGTTTTCGGATATGTCATCGTGAGTTTCCCTGAGGGATTATGCTTACCCACCATGGTTTTGGCAATTGCTTCATGTGCGCGACTACCTAAATAATAAACGTCTAGCAATGCATCCGTATCCATAATATTGGTTAGATCAAAGGGACGGCCATGATATAACAATGTGATTGTTTTCTTTTTCAACTGTTTAGCAAATGTCATAAATTTTTCTTGATTTCTCGGCAATTTAATATGCGCTTTTGCATGTGCTTCACCACTTTCATACTCATTTTCACCCAATGCGATTAACAAGATGTCCGCCATCTTTATTTGTTTTATTTCTGCTTGTGAAAACACTGGTGTTTCTGTTGCCTTGTTGAAAATGATCTGTACGCCTTCTTTTGACAATGTTTCATTCAGCGTGTGATTAAGCGCATTATCTCCATGCCCTGCCCAAGGTCCATTCGTTCTTTTGGTCTCACTATATGGTCCGATGAGTGCATATGTCAATTGTTTATCAAGCGGTAATAGGTGATTGTTGTTTTTAAGAAGCACCATGGATTCCATCGCCACTTGTTCAGCCATATCGAGATGATTCTTTTGTCTAATGATAGCTTGTTCTTTTACTGGGTCTGCTCCCGCATATGGATCTTTAAATAACCCTAATTCTTTTTTTAATTTTAAGACACGATAAACTGCTTGATCAAGCAATTTCATCATATCAGGATGTTTGTTAATGATGCTTTCTAAATAATTCACGTAAGCCGTTGATTGCATTTCGATATCAAGACCGGCCTTAAGTCCTAGATAAGCAGCCTCTTCATCATTTTTTGCTACCCCGTGTTTAATCACCTGATGTAATGAATCATAATCAGAAATAACAACACCTTTATAATGCCATTGTTTTCTTAATATATCGCGCAATAAAAATTCATTAACTGTTGCTGGAATATGGTCAACTGTATTAAACGCTGTCATAAGGAGTTTAACACCCGCATCAACAGCGGCTTTATATGTCGGCAAATAAATATTATATAAGCTGATATGATTGATGTCAGCAGTGTTGTAATCTCTTCCGGATTCGGATGCGCCATATGCAGCAAAATGCTTTACACAAGCTGCGATACTATCATGTAATGATAAGTCAACCCCTTGATATCCTTTGATGCTAGCCCTTGTAAACTCACTTGTTAAGTACGGGTCTTCACCAAATCCTTCCACCACACGACCCCAGCGTGGATCATGTGAAATATCCGCCATTGGTGAAAATGTCACTTGAATACCCGATACACGTGCTTCTTTGGCTTGTATCCGTGCAGCCTCATACACCAAGCGTGGATTAAATGAGGTTGACATCGCAAGCGGAACGGGAAATATCGTTTTAAATCCATGGACGATATCCGCCATGAAAATTAGCGGGATTTTATGTCTACTTTCTTTAAGATAGCGCTTTTGAACCTTAATCATTTCTGTAGCGTTGTTGTTGCCTAAAACCGATCCTGCTTGAAATATTTTTTCTTTATTTAAGTGAAGTGCTTGAACATGTCCAAATATTTCAACATCGAGATCTTCGACGAAGAAAAATGGTGCCAATTGTAGCAGTTGACCAATTTTTTCATCTATGGTTAAGTCATCAATAAGTTTTTTAATATTCATGGTGTATACCTCAATTTTGATGCGTTTCTCTCAAAATGATTTTTCCCTCTGGGTGGCTAATTATTTTAATTTTTCGACCATTGATCAAATCGATAACTGCTTGAGCGACATCTTTTCCCCATTTACTGTGATCGATACCAATCGTTGTTAATTTGGGATGTAAGTATTCACCAAGGCTAATATTATCAAAACCAGCAAGTGCAACTTCTCTCGGTACATCGATATTCTTTTCATGGAGAGCATTCATTAGACCAATAGCCGATTCGTCATTCGCACAATAAATAAACCTTGGTCTTTTTTGATCTTTCGCAATTTCTAAACCGATTTTATAACCACCTTCAATGGTGAAGTCGCCTTGATAAAATCGGTGTTTATCAATATGGTTTTCCTTGAGCGCTTCGACAAAACCTTGATATCTACGATTATTATTAAATGCATCATTAGGTCCGCTCAAATAACCAAAATCGCGATGTCCCATAGCAATCATTTGCAAGATAAATTGTTTAACTATTCCTTCGTTGTCGATGACTGTAGAATGAATATTTTCACCTTTTATAAAGCGGTCTAAAACAAATAATGGATATCCGTGTGAGGCATAATGTTTTAAACACTCATCTGTTAAATTATTATCAAAAATGATTGCGCCATCGACTTGTCTTTCATTTAATAAGTTTTTGGAAGCTTTGCCAGAACTGACAATGATGTTATAGTCGTTTTGCTGTAGTTTTTGACGAATACCTTCTAAAACATCACTGAATATAGGGCCACTAAAACCATAGACAAAGACACCAATGTTTCCTGTTTTTTTGGTTTTAAGGTTTCTAGCAATCCCGTTTGGATAATAGTTTAATTCTTTAGCTGCATCTAAAATGCGTTGTTTCGTTTCTGGATGAACATTAGGTAAGTTGTTTAATGCATATGATGCGGTTGATATGGAAACCCCAGCTCTTTTTGCTACATCTTTTATTGTCGGCATAATCTTTAATCCTCGATTCTCATCACACAGGCAAAATAAGGTGGGCAAACCATTGTATGATGGTATGTTTTAACGGTTTCATAGTTACTTAACAATAGGTGGTATTTTGTTGTAGGCAGTTCGAATTCAATCGTCGAATCTGCCCACGAACAAACAATAAGAAATTGTTGGTTTCGGTATTTTCGAAAATAACTAAAAACCTGTTTATTGTCTTTTTGATAGATGTCAAATGTACCTAATAAAAAGGTGTCATTTTGTTTTCTTAATTTCAGTAATTTTTGGTAATACTGGTAAACCCCATGCGGATTTTCGATATCCGTTTTGACATTCACTGTATGATAATTAGGATTAACTTTTAGCCATGGCCTGCCAGTAGAAAATCCCGCTTGGTGTGTATCATCCCATTGCAATGGTGTTCGCGAATTATCTCTGCTTTTTTTATGGATGGCTTCCATAATTTTCGTCGCAGACCATCCCTTCGCTGTCAGTATGTCAAAGATTTGCAGCGTTTCAATATCTTGATAATCCGCAATTGGATAATCAACGCCTGTCATACCAATTTCTTCACCTTGATAGATAAAAGGTGTGCCTTGCATGCCGTATATCAACGTTGCTAGCATTTTTGCACTCTCTTGTCGATATGCGATATTTCCATATCTAGATACGACTCTCGGCTGATCATGATTTGATAAGAATAATGCTTGCCATCCCTGTTGATGAAATGTTTTTTGTGCATTGATAAACACATCTTTCATTTCTACAAGGTTGACTGGTTTAATCGCCCATTTACCTTGCCCTGGCATTTCATCCAAGCCAATATGTGAAAATTGAAAAACCATGTTTAGCTTTGGATCATTAGCATCTGTAATCTCTGAAGCTCTTTTTATTGAAATACCCGGTGTTTCACCAACCGTCATGATATCTTTGCCTTGGAAACATGTTTCATAAAGTTCTTTGAGATATTGATCAAGATAAGGTCCATCTGCAAATTGTTGACGATAAACATCTTTACCAATTAAGTCGATGACATCCAACCGAAAGCCATCGATACCTAAATCAAGCCAATCATTGATCATTGTATAAATTTCTTGTCTAAGTTGGGGGTTGTGCCAATTAAGATCGGGCTGTTGTTCAGCAAACAAATGAAAATAATATTGTTTCGTTATTGGATCATATGTCCATGCAGATCCACCAAAGATTGAATCGACATTCGTAGGTTTATCACTCCAAATATAATAATCTCTATATAAACTATGTGATTCATTGACTGCTTTCTTAAACCACTCATGTTGGTTTGATGTATGATTGATAACCAAATCCATGATAATTCTCATACCCTTTTGATGCGTCATGCGGATGAGTTCGATCATATCTAACATTGATCCAAACATTGGATTGATGGCTTGGTAGTTACTAATATCATAGCCATTGTCTTGCATCGGTGATTCATATACTGGCGATAACCATATCACATCGATACCTAAATCTTTTATATAATCAAGCTTTGAAATAATACCCTGTAAGTCACCGATGCCATCACCATTGCTATCCATGAAACTTAATGGATATATTTGATAGACAACCGCTCTTTTATACCAATCTATTTTTTTATCCATGACAATTCTTTTAATCCCTTCATGATGATCTCATGTGACATCACTTGTTGGTAAACATCCGCTGATAAATAGGCATTGATCATCAGTAATATAAGCCCTTGATTAATGCCATAATAACGATTTGATAGCCACGGTGTTGTCTCGAAATTAAATGCATCATAAAAACCATATTGACCATACAAACCTTCAATCTTTAATAACCCGTTCAAAGATTGATAACTTATATCAGGTGTTAAAACAAACGAGCCGAGCGGTCCACAAGGTGAGATAGTGCCATCTGTAATGGCCTTACCAAACATGTTAGGTAATGCATGAAAAACTTTATATCCCGCCGGTGAATGACAGGCGGTTAATCCAAACAATTTATCAGAAAATGTTTTAAATTGATTTTGATAATCAACACAAAACCGTTGGTGAGCCAATGTTGCATTTTTTGCATTATCAAACCAACAAACGCCTTGATCATCATAAATATTTCTCAAGTCTAACCAACAAAGTGGAAATTGATACACAAATAATGTATGTCCTGGTGTCCCTACAAACGGTATATCATCATATGCGTATGCCAATCGATTGAAATCGTGGTATAGTGTCATCGCAAGCTTTGGATTTTTATCAGCGATGAGCACATACATACCAAGCTGTTCAGCAAACATGTCCCATTGACTAATGAATCCCGCATGCTCAGTGGCATAATCACCATCCTTATCTGGATTATATGCCATATGTAAATAAGTTTTATCATTGTTTTTAAACACGAAATATTCCCAATCAATACGCGCAATGATATTTTCAGAGAGTTTTTTTACGTGATCATCAAAATAATTTGCCACTGACAATATACCATAAACGCAAAGCATCGTATCGATAGTCGAATACTCGCTTTTTTGATATCTTGTCGCATCATCCATATTTAAAAAATGAGCAAAAAAACCATGAAAGTGCGCGGCATTTTTAGATAAAGTTTGGAGTGTTCCCAAAACTTGTGCATATCCTTTTTCATAAGAGATATACCCATAATTGATGCCAATGATAATGGAAGATAAAAAGAATCCAGTGGATGCGATCGATGCGACATTAGGTTTCTCCGAATGATCTACCGTCAATCCATAGCCCTTGCTCTTCGCGTCTAAATTTGTGAATCTCTGAAAAAAATCAAATGTTCTTTTCTGTACATCAACTATTTTTTCTTGTTTAGTCATTTTTCTCCTGCAATTGAAACGTTTCGATATCTAAATCTATTTTATATGATAAAATAGAAAAAAACAATTGTTTTACTGACTTTATCATGATTAAACTGATTTGAAAAGGAGACTACCATGTCAATTCAATTTAGTAACGGTAACATTTATAAAAATGCGAAGCCACATTTAATTTTATCCGGAGAAATTCACTATTTTCGTATTCCGAAAGATCGTTGGGAAACGCATCTGGATTTAGCAATTTCAGCAGGGATGAACACCATTGCCACTTACGTTCCCTGGATTGTTCACGAAGAAGTTTATCGAACATACGATTTTACTGGTAACTTAGATTTAGCTTCTTTTTTAGATTTATGTCAAACCAAACATCTTGATGTGATATTGCGACCAGGACCATTTGTCATGGCTGAACTTAAGAACGAAGGATTACCCTATTGGCTCTATGATCAATATCCTGATATTGTTCCTAAAACATGGCATAAGCAAGCGACTACAACACATACTGTTGATTACCTTCATCCTGATTTTTTAAATGAAACAAAGATCTGGTTTGAAGCTCTTTATACAGTCATTCAACCTTATCTATTACAAAACGGTGGTCCTATTATAGCCATTCAACTCGATAATGAAGTTGGTATGTTATCGTGGATTTCCAACCAACCCGATTTCACACCTTTTGTGGAAGATAACATTAAAGCCATGATGCCGCATTCAATAGATTTCGAAAATATATCCGAACATTCGCTAGAATTTCATCATCTGCTAGGGCTAACTATGCGCAAAAGATTTCAAATCTATATTGATAAATTGCAGTCTTTTTGGAAAATGATAGGTGTGACAGACGTGTTGTATATGATCAATATCCATGGTACTGTTTCTGGTCATGCTAAGCAATTCCCCGTTGGTATCAGTCAATTAATTGACACCTATTATCAGCGTGATATACTCGCAGGTACCGATCTATATTTTGGTAATATCGATTTAGAAACATTTCATGAACTGTATATTGTCAATGCATTTATGCGATCAACGCTTGATCAAAATCAGCCCTATGGCACATTAGAATTCAATGTTTCAGATGGTAACTTTGGTGATGACCTCGCCCGACATTATTTACCTTCTGCGATTGATTTTAAGATTAGAATATCCATTGCACAAGATCAAAAATTTCTTAATTATTACCTGTTATCAGGCGGGATTAATCCAATCTTGAAACATCCCTTACCAGATGATCATAATCGCCGTGTGGCAATCACTGGTGCAAGACATGGATTTGCTGCACCGATTCAAGTCGATGGTTCTACATTATATACATTTGAAAAACTGCGTGAAACAACACGTTTAATCAAACAATTTAGTTCAGAACTTTTAGCGATGAAGGAAGCTGTTGATGACATTGTTATCGGATTTGTAATGGATCATTATATGAATGAATATCAACAACCAAATGACGATGTCATTCGTTCTCGCAATGATAACATCAATCTCAATCGGAATTCAGTTTATTGGGACACGCTGTTAAAACATCTTTTATTGCTACATTATCAATTCGCCGGTGTTTGGCTAGAACATATCAATCATGAGGAAATCAAACATAAATTATTAATCGTTAACACAGCAAAATACATGTCTAAACAAAATCAAATGGCACTCATTAATCACTTAAAAAACGATGGTAAAGCTATTTTTGTCGGAGATTTACCTGTTTTTGATATGATTGGTCATCCATTGACACTCCTTGTTGACTATCTTGGCATTAAGCCTATCAACAATTATTTTGATTGGACATACCCGTTGCTCACGTTGACATCAGATATCAAAATATTTGGTGAAAATGAGTTTAGAAGTTTTATTGCTCAAACAATTGAAACGCAAGATGATGGCCTTTTTAAACTGTTTCCATCTAATGAAAAAGTCGGTTTTAAACATAAAAATCTTATATGGATAACATCAAATTATCCAGGACACCTCGTCTATACACAGTCGCTCATGACATGGTTAAACATAAAACCCAAAACACAAATAGCAGATCAAAATGGTCATTTATTATCCATCGTACAATCAAACGCTTCGTCAGCTTTCATTCACCTGCTGAATTTAGAGCACCATCAGCAAACGATTCATCTGCATCATTGCAATCAATCCTTATTTGATGGGCACGATGTTGAGTTATTGCCACAAGAAGGTTTGATGTTGCCAATCAATCTGCATATCAACAAGGATTGCATCTTATATAGTACATTAGAAATACAGTCTTATACACATACGCAATACAATATCGTTTCAAATCATAAAGAGGGGCATTTGAAAATACGCACAGTGCGAAAACTACTACCTTCCGATCAATACATGTTTACGATGCAAGATCAGCTTTATGATATTGCTATAAAGCCAAATGGTGGCACTGTAGCCTTAATATTTAAGTGAAAAGGGACTGCCAGTCCGTGAAGGTTTAACCCTCCATCTATTGGCAATCCCTTTTACTTATGTTCTATGAAACTAATTAGAGAGATAAATATGGAAACCAGGTTGGACTTCGGATGTCTCAGTCATCAATACTTGATTTTCATAGGATACTGTGAATGTGACAAAACCAAATACAGTTTCTGTATCATTTTTCCAGAAATTATCATCAACGATGATAACTTGGCTACCAATGATATTACTGGAACGTGTATTTGTACTTGGTGTTTGGTCTAGTGCTGTATAGAAGTTTGCTCTAAACTTATAACCAGAATCAATAACAATAATTGTACCATTAGGTAGTTCAGTTGCATCAAACATGTGATCAATAGATGCAAAGTTTGCTGGGAATGTATATGTTTCATCTGGTAAGATAACTGCTTCTGGTGATGCTGTATCTGTTGAATTCCAGAATCCTAATACCCACGTGTAGGTATCACTAACATCAGTGCCAATATCGCCTAATCTAATAATATCAACATTTCTTAAATGAACTGTTGTCAAAATATCATCTGCTGCAGTATAACCATCTTGTGCAGATAATGTACCAAACCAGAATTGCAGGTTGCGATTCATTACTGTCGCATCTTGTAAATTCATAAATTCATAGGTATATGTAGCCCAATCAGTTGTTAATTCTTGAACAAATGATGTATTAGATAGACCAATACCGCCATTACCTTCCATTGCAACAACCATCGCACGAGCTGTATCAGCTTTTGCTTCAAAGGTTAATTGATATGCACCATTGAAAGCCGCTAAATCTAACACTTTAAATTGGTTTTGCCAAATGGCGCCACCATTTGTTGCATCATCAGCTTTTGTGATTTCAATGGATACTTCACCATTAACTTCATCTGATGTGATCACTAAACCACCATGTGTGTCTTCAAACCATGATGTCCATCCAACCGGAAGATCAGTCTCGCTGTCTACTTGATAGAAATCAGGTACATCATATGGGTCTGCAACATATACATTTCGTGTTGCGGTTGTCGTAACGCCATCACTATCGGTTACTGAATATTCAAAGGTATATGTGCCTTTTACTGCAGGTTCTCCAATCACAAATGGTGTTTCCGAAGTATCTGTGTACGTAACATCATCAATGGTTAAATTATCAAAGTCATCATTAACTGTGATACCCTGTTTAACAAGGAAATCTGTTGCGCCCACTTTCAATAAAACATTGCCAACTGATAATACTGGTGCTTGATTTTCCAAAACTGGACCAGCAATAATGGATACATTAGAAATATAAACTTCGCCCAATACTGTTTGTTGTGCTGGATCTACGCCATCAACTTTATAGAATGTACCTAATGCAAATTGTAATTCTACCCCACTAGTTGAATCTTCTTTAGCAAAGAAGTCAATGGTGTGTTCAACGGGTTCAGTTGTAACATCAACCATGTGTTCATTGATAGGTTTAGTTGATAATCCACCACCTTGCACTTGTACCATCATTTTACGTGCAGATTCTGCGCTGACTGTAAATTTCAATGTATATGATTCAAATGCAGTCAGTGCTAATGTCCTTTGGCTTAATTGAACATCCCACCAGTTGTTGTCCTTGCCGTCTTCACCTTGAGATTGTTCGGTAATGTCAATTGTCACAACACCGTCTGTAACTGAATAAGTGGCAGCAACGCCTTGTGATTCATTAAACCATGTTGCCCATCCATCGAGTCCATCAGCAAAATCGCCATTGACAAATCCTGCTAAACCAACAACAGTTACAACACGCTGCATGATTTTTTCATTACCAGCCGCATCACTGACAGTGTACGTTAGTGTGTAATCACCAGGACGTGTTGTATCTACAGTTCCAGTAACAACAATGTTAGCCGTTATATCGCCATCTACATCGTCATTGGCTGAGAAACACCAGCAAGTGGATCAAATGTGTCTCCAACAGATATTTCTACTGTTGAGATACCCGCAAACGTTGGGTCTGTCGTATCTTCAACTGGATTTTCTTCTATACATCCAATTAAAAGAAAGACTGTAGAAACCGCTAGTAAAAATAAAGCAATTTTTTTCATTTTTCCTCCTATTTTTTTATCGAAACGTTTCGATTAGTAAATCTTTAAATGCACTTTTGTGTGCATTTAGAGATTGTTTCGATTCTTTATATACCTAGTATACATGAAAACGTTTTCTTTTTCAAGCGTTTTCATTCAATATATTATTGAATTGTTATTTCTGTAACTTCGAACATATTTGCATATGCTTGATTAGCTGCTTCCTTAGCAACTGCCATCTGCTGATCCGTTAACGCTGCTGGCTTATATGTAATGTCATCAATCGAGAAACCTGTAAGTGTTCTAAACCACGTAAGCGCAGCTACATACCTGCCAAATTCATTGAGATGAAAACCATCTCTATTGAAATGATCACCAAATGAGCTTGTTCTTGCGTTTTGAATGGCTGTACCTGAGGGAATAACCTGTCTAAATGTTTCATCGGTAATAATTAACGATTGTACAGTGCTCATAATTGCGTTGTACATCGTCATTTGATCGCGATCATAATTAGGAAATTCACTATGTGTGCTGGTTTCAGCGTAAGCCCATGTTTGATGCCACATAAATGTTGTTGGCGTCAATTTTGTTTCTTTAATAAAAGCAATTAAATTATCTAAATAGGGTTGATATGTTTCTGGCAAACCCGATTTACCACTAGCTTGTTGCAATGTTACGATATCCCAAGTTTCATCAAGTAAGCCGATTCTCAATGACTTTCCGCCTTTATTTATCCATGCATTGTCCGTATTCTTATAGTAGGTGTAGCTCGACGTATTATTTTCAAGGGTCGTCCAATGTTGTTCTAATGATGCTCCACCAATATACATATTACCAAGAACTACCTCTGTAATGCCATAGTCATGTGCAATCTCTCCTAAATAGGTCATCGCATCTTCACTAAAACTATTGCCAATTGCTAATACCTTCAATGATTCACTAAAATCTTTAACCTGTTCAGATGACCCATTCCTTTCAACTGTCCGCACGTGAATGTAAGCTGATGACGATAAATCTTTCCCTTTAATCCTAAGCATGCTTTCCCCTTTCATATAACCCACAACACTCAAATACGTATCCGTTGATCGTGCATTAATACTGATGTGTTGAAGTGATGAATCACTAACAAATTTTGAATCCTCATCCAGTTCGCCAAAAACGTACTCTAACCCCTCATAATCACCTTCAATTTCGACAACTTTTTCAATTGTTTCACCAACGACAATCTCCAATTCATAAGGTTCCAATAGCGTCCCTTCTCCTTCAAGCCCTAACACTGTTATACTGATTGTGTCAGGCCCTTCATCAATTGTTTCTTGACATGCAAATAAGGCGGTTGAAAATAAAATTGTGAGTAATACTAACATTATTTTATTCATTTTTTCCTTCTCCTTTTATTTATTGAACATTTAGAAATCCTAAATTAATTAAACCCTGTTTAACATTGTCATTTTGCATAAAATAAGTCCAAATCAATTCTGATCGATAATTTTCAATCATGAGTAACGTAATGCCTTTATCAATACCGATGTAATCTGTATCGTACCATGGTGTTAAGCTTGCGATGGTTGGATTATATGTAGACACAACTGGTCCAAGATTATAAGCATCATATAAACCATATTCTCCAGTTAAGTTTTCTAGCGAATAAAAGTTTTCTAGCGCCAGCAACGCTTCTTCTTCCAAGTAATTAATGGAAGCTACAGCGCCATAAGGAGCAATCGTTCCATTGTGCGCGTTACTCTTGGCGAGTTCAGCACCATAGGCGCGATATTCATTGGGGCCATCTGATGCAGATATTCCCCATGATGTTTCATGATATGTGTGATATTTGTCTGCGTTATCGATGGTATATAAATAGTTTGCTCTTGCTGCCATTCTTGCATTCTCAAACCAATTTGTTCCTTGATAATCAACGATTTCTCTAAAATCGATAAACGCATGTGAAAACTGATGTTGGAACAATGAACCATCATACGAGTAATAATATGGTCCAACTGTTTCATCGGTTGTTGATGAGGTGTAGCTACCCACATAGGCTGCTCTGACATTGTTTTTGACCGTTTTGTATAATGTATCATCTGTCGCATGTGTGTCAGACCCAGCAGCAAGCACATATAAGATCATCTGTTCAGCCATATGATTCCAAGCGCCACCAAAACCATTTTCTGGTGTATATCCCATATAGAACATATTGGCTGTTTGATTAATGTACCACTGCCAGTTAACGCCATCATAAATGGCGTCAACTAATGTGGCAACCCGATCACCAAAATATTCAGCTACAACAATAGCACCTGCCAACATTAATCCTGTATCAATGATAGAAACTTCACTGTTCCACTCTCTTTGACCCGTGGACATATTTAAAAAATGATAATAAAATCCTTCCTTGCGTGTCAAGTTTGACAGCGTTTCTAAAGTGCCTTCGGCACGTTCATAACCTTCTTCATGCGTAATCCAACCATTTTCGACACCAGCGGGTATGCTCGCTAAAGCAAATCCAACAGATGCTACTGAAGCAATCACGGGGTTGCCGGGATAGCGATCTCTTGATAGTCCATAACCAGCAGATGTTGGATTCGAGTTACTCGTTTCCCAAAAGAAATTGAACGCTTTTTCTTCTTCTTCATATAAAATTGCTTTTTGTGTTACGTAAGGGTCATCAACAATTGGATTATCACCGTCTTTACATGCGACAAACAATAGTGATACCGCAATCATTAACATGATCCATAGTGCTTTTTTCATTTCATCACTCTCCTGTTATTCCTACTCTATCTATACCTTCAATAAACCACCGTTGCATAATGAAATAAACAATTAACATCGGTGCGATAATCAACATAGTTGCAGCCATACGAATGGCTTCATTCGCGTAATTGATCGCTTCTGAACTTCCTAATATAGCACTATATTCGGACACGAAATCTGCTAACCTCATCTGCAATGTTTCCACACCGTTACCCAAAAACAATGTCGATATATATGTTTCATTCCAATACCACACAAAACTAAATAGGAAACTTGTGACAAATGATGGTATGGATAGCGGAATAGCTATTTTGAAATAGATGTATAGTCTACCAGCACCATCTATTTGGGCAGCTTCATCTAACACTTTGGGTATCATTCTATAAAACTGATAAAAGATGAGAATGAATATCGCTGAATTCAATCCTTGTCCAAATGTCGCCGGCAATATAATTGACCATATGGTCTCCAATATACCCATATTAAAGAATAATACGTATTTAGGAATCATTGTGACTTGTGGGGGAATGATGTATGTGGCAATCACAAAACCCATCAATAACTTCTTCAACGGAAAATTAAATCTAGCAAACCCATAACCGATCAGTGATGCAATAAACGTTTGTATAATGGCCGGCACTAATGTCACGGTTAAACTTGATCCCATCGTTTTAAAATATTTTAATACAATGAACGCATCTTGATAATTTTTAAAATATAATGATGTCGGTACTTGATTGACCATCGGATTCAATAAATCTTCTAGGCTTTGGAAACTAAAAGATATCATGTGAAGCAAAGGGTATAAGTAAACAAAACCAATGACGATCAGCAACAAATAAATCAGTATTTTAAAAACCAAACCATCAGTCATTTTATAACCAAACAACATGCGTTTGATATGATTCTTATCAATTGTTCTTAATTTTTCGACCATCACCGTTTACCAACCTTTCTTTTTTTAGGTTTCTTATCAGGATTTTTCTGATATGAAATGAGTAAAGCGGTAATTGCCAACAATAAGGCAACAATCATGAAATAAATCCATGCCAATGCAGCAGAATAACCATATCCTCTCGACGTGTCAAACATCAGTGTTTGAATATGTTTGATCACGCTGTTTGTAGAGAATGTAGACAGCATGACAATGGTATAAATTGCACTGACGAGAACAATACTTTTTAAAGATGGTAACGTAATCTTCCAAAATGATTCCCAAGGTGATGCGCCATCAATTTGAGCGGCTTCATATATCTCAGCATCGATCTTTTGCAGTCCAGCCAAAAACAAGACAATTTGTACACCCGAAAACCAAAGAATAATGATGATTTGTGAAAATAAATCTGTTATAGGTGTCGCTAAAAAAGGTGGTAAAGCCGTTTCGATAGTCTCAATGATAGCTAATTCTTGCACGAGTGGAATGGTACCTGCATCCTGTTGTAAAAATTCATTGATAACCGGACCACTCACGATGATTACTGGTAAAAAATAAATTGATCTAAAGAAACCTCTCAATTTGATTTTTTGATTTAGTAATATCGCAATCAGCATGGACACTATTAAAATAATCGGCACTTGTAAAATCAAACCAGTCACGAACGATTGAACATAGGTGATAAAATCTAAATCAGTCGTAAAAATTCGGATATAGTTTTGGAAACCAACCAGTTCGAATTGTATCCCTTGTCCACCTGTAATTGTCACCTTATTTAAACTGTAATAAAACGAACTCGCCAGTGGATATACAGTTAAAAATAAGAAACCAACAATCCAAACAGAAATAAACATGTAACCCATCCATGCTTCACGCATCTTATTGGTGATTGGTTGATGAAATTTTTTGAACCAAATGATCTCTTTCTTAGTGACCGTAATCCATGCATTATGAGTGAAAAAATGGCCAATCTGCTTTATGAGACGCTTCATGATACCACCTCATAACTCATTGCAGCGACATCGGTGCCAGCATCGGTGTAATCATTGCCAGAATAGTTTACATAAATTATGGTGCCATTAGAATATGTGTTTTTAACAAACCCAATATCAAGAATTTCTCTTGCGACAAATGTCGCGCCTATAACGCTAGAAAGCGCGTCGTTGACGTATGCATATTGCATCATGATCTGTGCTTTCCAATCTTCATATCGCGATGTAAAAATATAACTTGATCCTGTATCTAACAATAAATATGCCGATTCATATGTTAGATAAAATGATGGATAAACATGATAATCAATCATCCGCAATAATTCATTGGTTGTATTTGAGAAAAAATTGCTAGCCCTGCCATAAACGGTTGGATATCCCGACAATGCAATACTATAAAACGGTACTGTATCATTAAATTTACTTTGTTGGCTGGAATACATCGGTATGTCATAAATCATATCAGCATACCATAAGTAACTAAATGGTGAAGTCACGGCAATCTCATCAGCAATTCGTGATAATGCTTGGATATAAGCAATATTTTCAGAGCGACTAGCGGTGGTTGTGAAATCCGTATAAAGCATATCACTCATCGCGTCAAAAGACAGTTTGTCGACACCGTAATTTTGCATTTTTTGATAATCGCTTGCCAGTGCATCAATGGCATTATTTAAATTATAAACATAGTTATTATCATTAGCACTAATGATTTCCTTGCTGATGGTTTGTGCCATCTTTTTTGTGCTGACCGATGTATTATCAACTGCTACATAAGGGTATGATACCGTATAGTAAATTGACGCTTTATCTTCATCTTGACTATTGAGATTTACAAATTCTGCTTTTGATCCAACTTTTCTTTCAAATGACGTATAGTTCGGACTTTGATAACTAAATCCACCCTTACCGTAGCCATGATATGTAATATCCAAATGGGCAATATCGTTTTCTATTAATTCATCAATGATGGTTTGTAGTTGTTCGACTGTGGTCATTGAAAATGTCTTTCTACCAATTAAAGCAGATTTGTTTTCAGCTGCTAGCACATCCAAATGCAAGCTGATTGCTGTCATGGCCCTCTGTTTTTCTAATTGGTACATATCAACCAAATAAGTTTGAAAAGTATTAGCCATACCTACATAATTAGCATCATCATTTTCCAAAAATGTATATGTTTGTTTGATATCATAATGATTCATGCTACTTTGGACTAATCGAATACTGCTGGTTTGACTTTGATTCAAATATTGTGTGTAGCTTGACCTAAATTCATACGTTACATACGTCCAATTCATATCGGACTGGTTTTGAGAAGGCACATGCGTAAGGATTGCATTGCCGGCACCACTCTCAATCATAGCTAAAAATCCATTTTGATTAACACCGTGAACCATACCGTAGACGTTCGCATATAAATATGCTTCAGCACTCCTTTGATTTAGACCTAAATCAGCACCATAGAACCGTTTACTATAAACAGATTTCCCTTTCATATCATCCGTTCTAATAAGTGCGCCTATGCCATCTGGCACCATGATGTATCCCGGTGTTCTCATGCGTTTCGTAGCGCCAAAGAAAGGAAATAGCGTCATGCTGGCAAGCGGTGTATTTTCCACGTCAGAAATACTATCTGCAGGCACTTCATAATGAAGTCCATCTTGATCAATATAAACATAAAGATCAAGTTCAACTTTCGAAATACTAAATTTAATGTGGGATCGATATCCAACACGACCATCGGTTAGTTCTTGATAATCAAATGTCGTTCCAGCCGAGAAAAATGATTCTTCTCTCGTATTAGTTCCAACAAAATAATTAATGATGACAGGTGAGTCAAATTTATTTTGCCATGTCGGATTACTGCCAACATCGCCTTCATCATATAACGGGTTTTCAGGATCAAAATAATCATAGTTGAATGTTGATCCCCAAATATAACCCGTCGCTAAATTAACAATTCTAAACGATAGATTTGATGTATCGACATAGAGTTCAATATTAGCAATTGCATTCGCACCTAAATACGTGTATCCATCTAGTGTAACATACGGATTACTTGCAATCTCATTTGTTTCTTCTTGCGTATATTTATTTGATCGCAAGCTAGAAGTTGAAGGTGCAATGCTTGTTGATGAATAAACCTCATCTGCCGTTTGGTTACTCACTTGTGCATAAGCATACATGGTAACAAACACCATTGTTGTGACAACCATAAGGATCAACATGAGTTTTTTTAAGATGTTCATCTCAACAACACCTCCCTAATAATACCTGTGACGTAATCAAACATTTGACTGGTTAATAGATAAATTAAGAACAACATAAGTGCAATCATCACCATGGTGAATATCGTTAATAAAATATTTTTGATGAGTTCTGATACTGAATAATTATGAATTTCTTTAATCATAATAACAATCAACAGTCCCGTCCACATATTTCTAATAAACAGTGAAGCATTATAAATGAATAATTCATTTTGAGTCAAGACATTGCTCACTAAAACAATTGGCAAGGTCATAATAATATATGGTGCGAATGCATATGCCGTTGAAATATAAATATCCTTAAACCATCCCTCACCATCGTTAAGGGTACTTATCAAATAATTCGAAAAGATAAATAAGATTAAAAGGCCTAATACGAGTGCCGTATGCCTGAAAAAGTTAAAACTTTCAATATCACTTGTTCTAAAGATAAAGGACGTTAAATAAATTGAAACAATCGATAAAATGACAATGATAACATATAGAATATTAGCCGATAGGTAGGATGCTTTATGACGGTGTTTAATTTCATAATATGTATCCAATGGGTGCCTAAAAATCAGCATTAAAAGGGATAGTTCCTGGAAGATTTTTACTTGATTAACCCTTTTTTTCACCACTCTAATAGGTTCATAGATCTGGTAGTGTGCATCGACTGTTTTCAAAGCTTTATTTAAAACAATGAAGGCAATCATAACAATCAACAAAGTGCCAATATAATTTTGTAGCCAATCATATCTGATTTGCCAAAAGGCATCAGAATAACCACCTCGATCATAGGCAATCAGATAATATTCTAATGCGCCTCTATAATCCGTTTGGCGATACAGTGCTCTAGCGATAGAACTATTGGCGAGGGCAAAGACGCTATTCATTCGCAAGACTTCTTCCCATTGCTCAATATTATAAATGCCATTCTTAAAATCAATTAAACCCTGATGCACCATCGCAGCAAATTCAGAACGTTCCAATATTTGTATTTGATTTGTTCCTTTATCTAATATATAGATGTGATAATTAGAATCGATTGCAATATCTACTGGATTAACAAACAACCCCAGTACCCTGCCACCCTCATCGAGACCACCAAAACTAAAAATGAGATTGCCATAACTATCGTATTCAGAAATAATTCCTTCCGATGATAATGAAAAAATATTTTCAAAATCATTGATGGTCAAACTCACTAATGAATTTTCAGTGGTACTAGACAAAATAACTGATGATGAAATGTTATATTTATTCAGTTGATCAGGTTTCGTGTGACTGACCGTATAAACTGATCCAAGGTCATCCAATGCGACATTAGTTGGTGATACAGGAATGTTTTTAGCAAATTCGACACCAAAGTAATTAGCAACATTTTGATACCACGACATGCTTGTATCATTTGTTGCGAAAAAACTTAAAAACTCACCCGTATAACTCAATTGAATCAAACCACCGGTCGAGCCTTCTCCGACGACATACATCACGTCTCTCGGACCAACCGTAACTTTAAGTGGAACAAATGGTGATTGTTCACCAAATATCGGTTCTGTTGGTCTTCCAAATGTATCTATTAAGACGCCTAATGCATCATATTTATAAACGACGCGATCCCCTTTGTCGGCGACAAAAATATTACCCGAATCATCAACGTGAACACCAGTTGGTGTATTCAAACCATCCACGATGATTTCACTTTGATTATTTTGATCAACTTTTAATATACGGTGATTACCCGTATCTGCAATGTACATATAATCATCTTTAATGTACATATCTTCGGGATTACTTAAACTGTAAGCCGTATCAAAATAACCAGCAGGTTCATAAGCGGTTTGGGTTTCAATACGACGGTTTTTGGGTCCAATTGTATATGTCTTATAAGGTGTCGATGATGTCGTAACGGCTTGGACGTTCATATTTGGAACGATGAGGATGATGGCTGCAAGACATATAAAAATTAACATTTTCTTCATATGATTGCCTCCTACTTAATACCTGAATGCGCCATGGTGTTCATGACATTCTTTTGAAGAATGATGAAGATCACTAAATTAGGCACAAACATAATCAATGCAGCAGCAGCTGCCATACCTTGTCCAGCAACCGTATTGGTTGACGTCGTGAGCGTAGACATATAAAAAGCAAAGGTCTTGAGACTTTCATTGTTTATATAATTAGTTGATGTTTCCACATTATTCCATACAGATTGAAAAGACACGATTGCGATAGTCGCGAGCGCTGGTTTAATAAGTGGCAAAATAACCTTATAATAAATCTGAAAATCTGTGGCACCATCCATGCGTGCCGCCTCTAATAACTCATTAGGAATCTGATCAATAAACTGTTTGATTAGGAACAATCCAACCGGGATGGCTAATCCTGGAAAAATATGTACCCAGAATGTATCAATTAATCCCAGATTTTGAATGATAATGTATCGTGGAATGACGACGGCTGCTCCGACAAACATGAGCGCAATATTGTTTGCGAGCATCAGTATCTTCTTTAATTTAAAATCTAGTTTAGATAGCGCAAAACCAGCAATACTACTGACAAATATGGATAACACGACAACCACTAAAGAGATGATAATACTATTAAATAAATACCTTGCCATCGGTACGCCAGTGGTTGAAGTAACAGCAAACAAATCAACGAAGTTCTCTATCGAAGGATTTCTAACAAAAAATTTAGGTGGCCATTCAAACAATTCGGTCAATGGTTTAAAGGCGTGATTAAATATATAGACAATGGGTAGTGACATAAAGAGTGCTACTGGTATTAAAATCAGTAAGAATTTAATTTGCCCTCTTCCAAATGATTGAGGGTTAATCTTCGTGGCATGGTAAGAAGCCATAGTTAATCCCTCTCTCCAAATAATTTAAAAGCAACTCTGCTAAACAGGTAAACTAAGATTAATAAAATCACTGAGACTGCAGCTGCATATCCCATGTCATATCGAATAAAACCATAGTCATCGATATGTGTGACAATGAGTTGCCCAGCATTTTGTGGTGTCGGGTTTTGACCCGACAGCTGTACGCCAATAGATCCAGCATTGAAAGTTGCTACCAAACTCATCACAGCGCCAAATAACATTTGTGGTTTCATGGAAGGAATGGTAATAAAAAATATCTCTTGAAATTTATTTTTCATGCCATCAACATATGCTGCTTCATATAACGTTTGATCAATATTTAAAACACCAGCTAGCATCGCTAAGAAGCCAATACCCATACTGCTCCATAATGTAACAATAATCATGATGATCATTAAATAGGCAGGATTGGTTAGCCATTGGATGGGCTGTTGGATAATGTCAAGATTCAATAAGATCGCATTCAAATATCCTTTGGCATCACCAGAGAATATAATGCGCCACATGACAGCCATGGCTACGCCTGCTGTCATGGATGGTGAATAAATGACTAAGGCTAGCACAGTTCTGATTTTGGGTGCTACCTGTGCAAGTAACCACGCCAAAAAGAAACCTAGCATGTAGCCAACCGGTCCGACAATAAGTGCAAACGTCACCGTATTGGGTATGACATTTTGCATGAAAATATCATCTGTTGTAAACAGCGAAATATAATTATCTAATCCAGCCCATGTCGGTCTTGATAATAAATCAAAGGTTGTCAAAGACAATAACATACCCATAGCAACCGGAATCACAATAAATGTTAAGAAAGCAAGGACATATGGCAAAATAAATAAATTACCAGTTACCTCTTCTTTTCCAAAATGCCATCGCGATTTTTTTGATTTCAGTTGACTAGTCATTTTGCTCACCTACCCAATAAACGAGTGTTTGCTTTGTCGGCAGCAAGTAATTCTTAAGGACTTCACCTTTTTTATTAATATAACCAAATTCGATCATCTTTCTAGTGATTTCTTTATCGATAATAATCGATGAATCTTCAATCGCAGTTCTAACATTTTCGCCATCATAAACGACTTTATTCCAGATGTTTGATATTTCTCTTTCAAGCATATAGCTTGCTGGTGTCTTCGCTGTATCAAAAATCCATTGCCATTGTTCCATAAAGACATCTTGATGATCTTTTTGCCATGACAGTTGTTGGAACGCTTCGTAGTTTGATGTATTCCACATATACTCAGAACCCATCGCATTAATTAAGTTATTAGAATAAGCGATTTGGGTTTCTGTAGATGTCCACCATTTTAAAAATTCCCATGACTCTTCGGGGTAATCACTATTATTAAAAATCATCGCTGATGTAGATGATCCGTCAAATGTACGATCCACGATGCCTTCCTCATTTTCAACACCTGGTAATAAAGCAATGTCCCACAAACCGGCGATTTCTGGTGCGGCATTTAGCAATTGGATATACATACCAAAATCGCCTATACCCATCGGAATATTACCATATCTGAATTCATTAAAGAAACTACCGACTTCTAGTGGCAAACTATATATGTTATATAAATTTGTCATAAATGTGATCGCATCAATCGTTTTTGGATCATCTAAAGCAGATGATAAAACATCTTCTGAATACGTCACACCGCCAAATTGATAAATATAAGGCATCGTACTAACAAATCCTTTAAATGAATTAGTTCCTGATAGTTGGGAATAGAAATTCATGCCAAATCGCTGTATCTCAGGTAAGACGTCGATGACTTCTTGCCATGTGTCAGGCACGCCAAAATTAAGCGCGTTAATGATATCTGTTCTATAAAATAAGAAATAGAAATTTTGTGTTTCTGGTAGTGCATAAACACCTTCTTGATAAATCAACTGTGTAAATGCACCGGGATAAAATCTTTCTGAGATTGTTCTAAAATCATCGAATTGCGATATGTCATAAGCTGCACCACGAATGGCAAAATCATAGGGCCGCCATCCTGAAATACCCATTGCAATATCAGGGTTTGCACCAGATGATGTTGATAAAATAAGCTTGTCCTCTGAAGACATAATCGATATATTGACCTTTATCCCCGTCTCTGGAGTGAATTCAGCGTCCACCATTTGCTGCATGAGGTTGACATATTGTCGCGATCTATTAACCCATATTTCAATCGTTTCTTCACCATCTGTTTGTGATTGATCTTGATTGAAAAATGATAGTACAAACCGTTTGATGCCAATCCATAAACGTACGAAAAAATTCGCTCTTGCGTTTGGTAAATCCGCATCGACAGTATGAATATAAATCATATCAATACTCAATGGTGACTCTATTGATAGCGGTAGAATGACACCCAATGTTTGCATAATCGAATTTGATCCCGTTGCGAGTTTATCAAGATTTTTAGGAACATCATTAGGCGTTGCACTGAGATCATATAGCCATTCATAAGCTATTTTCAACCCCGCAGCTACTTCAGATGATTTGCTTGTGTGATTAAGTGTTTGCCACATCTGATAACTGTTTTCTAATATCTCGGCATATTGTGCTAAATCGCTTTGTAGGGATGGTATATATGTCACGATATCCCATTCACGATCCTCATCGATATTGTTTCCGGTCAATTTCTTAATATCAATTGCAAGGCTGTTAATCGCTTTCATGACATAATCGATATTTTGATAAATCTCTAAAAAAGGCGATGCATTCGCTTTTAAACTAATTTGATGAGTCCCCGCTTCTAAATAAAATGACAACTTCTCTCCATCTGCGGAAGATAACGTGACATTCTGCCATTTACTGCTATAGTCAAAAGGGATTGTCAACGCCTCGACAAATGGCGTTTCGCCATCAATTGTCAAAGCTCTAAAGACGCTTGCATTGGTCTTAGTCATTAAAGCTTTTAATGTTATTTGATACCATCCTGTCGTTTCGACGTTTACATCATAATACAACGTCTGACCAGATGTATCATAATTGGAACCATCAATAATATTTAATTTACTGCCGGTTAAACCAAACGGTGAAACTGATGGCTCTTTATTGGTACCATACCTAATCGATATAGAATTCTTCAAAGTTGGATTTTCAGCTTCCATGCTGATTAATGATGGTTCTTGGTTTTGCACATCAGGATGCATATTGATGTATTCGTTGTAGTCAATATACGTGACCTGTGGTCCAATATAAATTTGTCCGATCATCGCTAGACCTTGTGTTAACCTAATGGTTGCTGTATGATCACCAGCATCTAATTTAATCAATAAGGGATCGGGTTGAATTCTCGCGGCATCCTGCAAATATGTTGTCAGCCATTGATGAGATTGCGTCGCTTGTGGCATGATATCATTGCCATAGCGATCAGCAAAAAAATATGTCGGTGTCGTCCAGACAGTATTAATAACGATTTGATTTAACTCATAATATTGAAACTCATCATCAATGATGACTTCCATATTGATTGGGTTAATCGTGTTCGTCAATGAATAATAATCAAATTTCAGCGTGTAAAGGCCGGTGTCATCAACATGGATGTTAAAAGAAAATGAGGGATCCTCTGCAAGTTCATCAAATGTGAGTACCTGATTGGTTATATCGGAATTGATATACGTGTCATACCCCTGATTATCGCCAATGAGATAACCGTCTGAAATAGATAAAAAATCAAGGGGTTTAATCGTAGTTGAAAAATCAATATCCGATCTCAACCCCTGTGATTTCCAAGTTTCAAGCTGTGTAGAATACTCACTGGATACCACATATGTATTACTCATTTCGGTACGCTGTGAATCTTCATTGTTAACTTGCCATACACCCGCATAAATTTGATGATTAAACAGGATGATTAAGTTGATGAGTAAAAAACTAAAAATTAGTAATTTTTTCACTTAATATCTCCCTTATGACGTTATTTTAATCTCCTGTGATTGCATCCAACTGTGCTTTCGCAGTTGTGTATTCGTTATTTGCAATATCATTGAGACCCGCTGCTAACGCATCTGCTAAACTAATTTCTCCGTTTCTAATCATGTTGAATACCGCAAACATTGTTGTTTCAGCATTATAATCACCATTCCAACGAACATTGATATAGCCCGGTACAGTTTTTGCTAAACTTTCGACAATAAAGTCTTCGTGTTGTGTCACAATCTTTTCAAATTCAGTTAATGTTGGATATAATTCAAAGAATGCATCAATTAAAGTCTGATCGCTAATCATTGGTGCGAAGTTAACAGCACCCGCTTCAGGATTATTAGTTGCAATCTCAATTCTCTTCAAATAGCCTTCAGATCCAAAGCCCATCCATTTTGCAAATAAATATGCTTCTTCTGGATATGCCGTGCCCTGTCCTATCCCGAGATAGTCCAGTACAACAGGAATACGATGCAATGTGACTTCGTTATGTGTTACAGAAGGTGTACCGATGAAATCTATATCTGCACCATATAAACCGCTTGTCTCATCAAGTGTTGCTGCTAACCAGTCTCTTAAGTTATAACTACCTTCCCAGTTAATTGATTGTTTGCCATTCGTGAATGGATCACCTTCGCCATAACGATCGTCTGCATTGGTTTGTGTTTCATAGACATATGAAGAATATTGGCTAGCGCCTGCACCATAGTATTTTTGTTGTTCTTCCACTGCCAAACGAAATGCTTCAGAATCAAAATGGAATCCACTTTCGTTATAAGTAAACCAATTGAGTGTCGCATCATATTGAGCTGGTAACCATCCTGTTAGATTGTCGACACCGTCGATACCTAGAATACCATCACCACCGACAACTGGTTGTTTAGCATCAGCTGCTGCAGCAATCATAAGATCTTCATAGGAAATGCCATATTCAGGAATGATTGCCCCCGCACCGGTTTGGTTGATGACCGTTCTATTGATGAAATAGCCCATATAATACAATGCTTGTGGTAATGCAAATAGTTTGCCGTTCATCATCGCAGCATCTCTAATATCTTGTGACAACGATAAATATTCGCTATCAGCTGATGCTATTGACATAATGTCTTCAGCCCATCCGTTTGTTACAGCCTTGATGACTGAATCAGCCATGAATACATCGGGCATTTTACCAATCGCTGCTTGTGCAGCAAAGAACTCATCCCATGATACATCTGATTCGTTACCTTCTTCATCGACTTGTTTAGGTCTTTCGATGACATTAACCGTAATATCTGGGTATGCCACCATAAAGGCATCAATCATCCTTCTTTCAATATTATATTTTTCTTCAGTTCCTAAGTTCCAAGCTGCATAAGTAATAGTGGTACCATTTTCTTCAGGATTGTTGTTACATCCGATGATCATAACGGAAACCAATGCCATCATTAAAACCAATAAAAATTTTTTCATTTTCTCCTCCAAAATAATCGAAACGTTTCGAATTATATTTTTTGTGCGCTGTAACATGAATTCTTAATCACCCATTTTTAAGAATTTGTTACAGCCCTTTTTCATCTACTGCATGTTTTACCATGCCTTCAAAATGTTTATTACCTTATAACTTATTATAATGCAAACGCTTACTTTAATCAATAGTAAAGGTTTGCTTTTTCGTTTTTGATATTTGATACATAGTTTGACACCATATCTATAATGATTAAAAGGTTATTTTGGTTTTAAAAATGCTGTGAATCTGCTGGTTCATCATCGTGATGAAGATGCTGAATATGGCAACCACTTCTAGATGTTTGTGTGTTAAATCTATGACGAAAAAAAGCCAAATGATAATGGGTATTCACTCATGCATCTGTTACGCCCATTAGATTGGCTCGTGTTGGTGACTTATTTTATCATGCTAATTTACTTTTGATGCCATTTCTATTTTTTAATGATAATAAATAGATGACAACCATCAATCCTCCCACCAGGATAAACATAAATCGATAGGAGGCATAATCAGCAAGTAATCCCAACAATGGGGCAAATACAATAATTATGATGGATGTCAATTGTGAATCAATGGATAAGACACTTGCTCTTCGATTAGGATCAGCATAGTCTCCGATTACTTCAACCATGAGCGGCTTTCTTATGTTCAAGAAAACGTACATAAAGACAAACCCAATAAATGTAACGATGAGCTGGTTGATGAACACACCAATCGTTATCATAGTAATCCCACTTAATGCCCACATAAGGGCAGTAATCTTTTCATGATTACTCAGTTTTAATAACCTATAAGCATTTCTTGTGACAATCGCACTGATAAAAAATATCACCGCGTACATCATGGCTGAATAAATTTCAATATGTTCATCTGCACTGAATCTATTGAACAGCAACACTGATAGGGGTATAGATACCAATATCAATTGGATAAAGTCTTTTAATATTTTAAACATCGCTTGATAACTAGAGGATCGAAACAAAATACTTCTCATCTTTTTATCCTGCCATACGTATGTTAATGTTTTTTTATTTTCTTTTATAAATGACTTCCATTTGAATGAACTTTCTTTTTTTTCATTTAAAAATGGCGGATAAGTCATAATCAATATAATGTCAAATAAATAAGGAATGATGGCTAGAAAGAATAAGAATTTCAATTCTGGTAAAGCAATAACAAGATAAATCGTAAATAAACTTGAAATCATTGAACCAATCATCGAATAAGATCTTGTTTTGCCGTAAATCTTACTCTTTTCATCTTTTAAATTCTTTTCATCCATATATTGCATAATCATCGCTTTGTGTGTGCCACTTCTAAAGGCTTCACCTAAACCAAATAAGATCATCGCAATCACAAACACCCAAAAAACTGTGCCGATAGCAAATATGATGAAACTGGCAATATAAAAGACAAAACATAAAATGAGTTCCGTCTTTTTCCCGTACCTGTCAGCAAACACTCCTGAAGGTATTTCAAAGATGTAAATGATTGTTTCTCTAACGGAGTATAATAAACCAATATAAAAAACACTTAATCCAAAAGAATAGAGATAGATTAAAAGAACTGGATCAAAGAACCGCAAGTTCTTAAAGAATCCATAGAAACCAAATTTAGTTATTTGTCTTTTGATTAAATGCGTATCATCCACGCTTTATCACCTAAGTTTATTATAGCAGTGAATTATTTATAGTATATCAATTTCACTATTTTATCAAATTGATTTTCATGCTTTGAAAATTGATTATCACAAAAATATAGGGTGATTGATTCGTAAAAAATAAAGTTTTAATAGAATTCTTCTTTAACAATTATTGTTAGATTACTCATCATGAGTCCCTTTTGTATCCTGTCTGGTTTCATTTTTTCTTCCCATATCAATAAAAATCCCCTCTCTATAAACATCTTCAAACTGCTTGTTTGGCGTGTTTACTTTAAGGGGATTATATCAAATCATGATTATAATTATTGTTCTTTTCGATAGGTTATATCATGTTTTCAGTTTAAAATTTTAATACATGTCAGGGTTTGGCATTGGTTCTTCTTTATCTTTTATTTCTACGATAGCCGCCTCAGAAGTAATCATAAGTGCACCAATACTTGATGCGTTTAAGATTGCATTTCTAGTCACTTTTGTTGGATCAATAATACCTTCTTTTATCATATTGACCCATCTACCTTCTTTAGCATCAAATCCGAAATCTTTATCATGTTTGCGTTGTTGTTCCAGCATGTCCTGTCCATCAAAACCGGCATTTTCAGCAATTTGATATAGGGGTTGAGATAAAGAGTCCAGTACGGCTAGAATACCTTTGTATATGTCGATATTAGCATCTCTCATGGTATTTTTAAGTTCAGTTTGAATATCAACTAAAACTGAACCTCCGCCCGCAACAATACCTTCAAGAATTGCCGCTTTAGTGGCATTAAGTGCATCTTCAATACGCAACTTCTTTTCCTTTAATTCTGATTCGGTTGCTGCGCCGACTTTGATAATCGCAACGCCGCCTACAAGTTTAGCTAAACGTTCTTGAAGTTGTTTCTTATCATATTCTCCACTGGCGTTGTTAATTTGTCCTTGTATTTCTTCAATTCTTTGTTCAATCGCTTCTTTATCGCCTTCGCCACTAATTAAAGTGGTCGTGTCTTTCTTAATAACCGCTTTATGAACTAAACCTAAATCCTCAATTTTTAATTCTGATAGTTTCATCTGGAGATCTTTTGCATAGAAAGTAGCTCCTGTTAAGATTGCGATATCGTTTAGCATTTCTTTTTGGTTATCTCCAAATCCTGGTGCCTTAGTTGCAACCACATTAAATGTTCCACGGAGTTTATTTAAAATTAATGTCGATGTCACTTCATTTTCAATATCATCTGCTATGATTAGCAATGGTTTATTCATTTTAACAACTTGTTCTAAGATAGGTAAAATATCTTGGATGGTTGACACTTTTTGATTGGTTACCAATACATATGGATTTTCAAGTTCAACGGTCATCGTTTCACGGTCGTTTACAAAATAAGGGGAGATGTAACCTTTATCGTATTGCATCCCTTCTACAACTTCTAATTCTGTTTCAAATCCTTTAGATTCATCGACAGAAATAATACCGTTTTTTGAGACTCTATCCATCGCTTCAGCGATAATTTCGCCAATTTCTCGTGAAGCGGCACTGATGCTTGCAACATTTTCAATGTCTTCGCGTGTTTCAACTGGGCGAGATCTTTCTAAAAGTCTTTTAGCGACCTCTTTTCCAGCACGTTCAATACCTTCTCTAACTAAAACTGGGTTAGCACCATTATCAACCGCTTTGAACCCTTTATGAATAATGGATTGCGCAAGCAATATTGCTGTGGTTGTTCCATCACCGGCAACATCATTGGTCTTTGATGCGACTTCATAAAGCAATTTCGCACCCATATTTTCATAAGGGTCTTTTAATTCAATTTCTTTAGCAATAGACACACCGTCATTGGTGATAAGCGGTGATCCGTAGCTTTCCTCTAGAACAACATTTCTACCTTTTGGCCCAAGGGTAATCTTCACAGCATTAGCCAGTGAGTCTACCCCTTTAAGTAATGAGGTTTTTGCATCTTTACTATAGCGAATTTCTTTACTCATTATAAATCCCTTCTTTCAATAAATGTTTATTTTTCTAAAACTGCAAGAATGTTTTTTGATTGAACCAATAAGTATTCAATCTGCTCGATTTTGACTTTTGTACCAGCATAGTTTTGGTAGATGACTTCATCGTTGGTTTTAATATTTTCCACTTTGGGACCCACTGAAATTACTTTGCCTATGGCGGGTTTTTCTTTGTCCTCAGTGGCAACGATAATGCCGCTTGCTGTGGTTTTCTCTTCCTTTTTTACTGAAAGGACAACATAGTCTTCTAATGGTCTAATCACAATAATTCCTCCATTTCTGGCACTCTTTTCTTTACTGTGCCAATTCAATTATCATTATACTCAATAGAAAAGCGTTGTCAAGACTTTTTGATTATAAAAAATTAAAATATTTTTAGATTTAAATTTAACACATTTCGCTTTGTTAATTATGGACATGATGAAAGGGATACAATCATCAAATGACAAACGTTCACAATTAAATATAGCATATGATGACAATTGTAGAAATGTGTGAAAAACGGCAAATGCAATGATTGATTATTT
>WOYI010293379.1_pt1 | contig 34241 bp, 29 predicted proteins | sample 6423411 | NCBI WGS metagenome assembly WOYI01 (sample SAMN13441803, study PRJNA592873) | oil field metagenome | biome: oil field; feature: oil-well bore; material: oil-contaminated soil; isolation source: oil-contaminated soil from oil-well borehole | place: Germany: Wietze | collected 2016-10-18 ...
CATCATCTCGCGCACATCCGTGAGATGCCCCGTGACCGCCGCCGCCGCCGCCATCGCGGGACTCATCAGGTGGGTGCGTCCGCCCCTGCCCTGACGGCCCTCGAAGTTGCGGTTCGAGGTCGCCGCGCAACGCTCGCCCGGCGAGAGCTGGTCGGGGTTCATCGCGAGGCACATCGAGCAGCCGGCAAGCCGCCATTCCATCCCGGCGTCGATGAAGATCTGCGCGAGGCCTTCCTCTTCCGCCTGCGCGCGCACGAGGCCCGATCCCGGCACCACCATCGCGCGGATACCCGGCGCGATGTGCTTGCCCTTGAGGATCGCGGCCGCGGCGCGCAGGTCCTCGATCCGGCCGTTGGTGCAGGAGCCGATGAAGACCGTGTCGATCCTGATGTCGGTGAGTTTCTGCCCCGGCGTCAGACCCATGTAGTCGAGCGCGCGCTGCGCCGCCTCGACCTTGCCGCCCTTGAAGTCTTCGGGCGACGGCACGGTGCCGGTGATCGGCAGAACGTCCTCGGGGCTCGTGCCCCAGGTCACGACCGGGGCGATATCCTCGCCCTTCAGGGTCACGACCTTGTCCCAATGGGCGCCCTCGTCGGTCTTCAGCGTCTTCCACCAGGTGAGCGCGGCTTCCCACTGCGCACCCTTCGGCGCGTGGGGGCGGCCCTTGACGTAGTCGAAGGTCTTCTCGTCCGGCGCGATCAGGCCGGCGCGGGCGCCGCCCTCGATCGCCATGTTGCAGACCGTCATGCGGCCTTCCATCGACAGATCGCGGATCGCCTGCCCGCAATACTCGATGACATAGCCGGTGCCGCCGGCCGTGCCGGTCGCGCCGATCACGCTGAGGGTGATGTCCTTGGCGGTGACGCCGGGCCGCAGGTGCCCGGTGATCTCCACCTTCATGTTCTTCGACTTCTTCTGGATCAACGTCTGGGTGGCCAGCACATGCTCGACCTCCGAGGTGCCGATGCCGTGGGCGAGCGCGCCGAAGGCGCCGTGGGTCGCGGTATGGCTGTCGCCGCAGACCACCGTCATCCCCGGCAGGGTCCAGCCCTGCTCGGGTCCGACGATATGGACGATGCCCTGACGGATATCGGAAACGGGATAGTAGTGGATCTTGAAATCCTTGGCGTTCTTGTCGAGCGCCTCGACCTGGATGCGGCTTTCCTCGTTCTCGATCCCCTTCTCGCGGTCGAGGGTGGTCGGCACGTTGTGATCGGGCACCGCGATGGTCTTGTCGGGCGCGCGCACCGTGCGGCCGGTCATCCGCAGGCCCTCGAAGGCCTGAGGGCTCGTCACCTCGTGGACGAGGTGGCGGTCGATGTAGAGCAGGCAGGTGCCATCGTCCTGGGTATCGACGACATGGGCATCCCAGATCTTGTCATAGAGGGTCTTGGGGGACATCGGTCCTCTCCGGTTCTTGAGAAATCTTGCTATACGGCAGACAGGCGGCCGCGATCAAAGTCGGGCCAGCACCGTCATCGTCGCGCCAAAGAACCGCCAGGGCAGGCGCGCGCGGTCGTCGATGTCGAAAAATCGCGTCATGGGCCAGCCAGATACACCCTGACCCCGAGTCCTGCAAGGCGTTCCGCTCTGACAGCAGGCGCGCGATCTCGGCATTGTGCGCTTGCAAGCGGTGTGGCGCTGCGGCCAGATAGGACAATGGAAGGTGAACTCGACGCGATCCTGACCGGGCTGGACGAGCTCTGGTCGATCCTGCGGCTTCAGCTCAGGCTTCTGTCGCTGCCGAACCAGCTTGGCCAGCTTGCCGCGATCCTTGCCTGCATGATCGCCGCCTGGGCGCTCGCGCGCTGGCTCGGACCGCGGTTCGAGGGCTGGGTGCGGAGCCTTTCCGGGCTGCAGAAATGGCAGCTCCGCTGGCTCGTCGTGCTGCGCAATCGCATGCAGCTCGGCTTCTTCGCGATCCTCGCCTGGCTTGCCTCCTCGGGCTTCGCCGCCGTCTATACCTTCCCGTCGCGGCGCTATCTTCTGGTGCTGGCGGCCACCATCGCCACCGCCTGGTTCTTCATCCGCATCGCCGCGCAGATCGTGAAGAACCGCTTTCTCAGGCGGATCGTGATCTGGGGGCTGACGATCTATGCGACGCTCTACTATGTCGGGCTCCTCGACCAGACGACGCGCTTTCTCGACGGCTTCGCGGTCGAATTCGGCGCGTTCCGGCTGACCCTTCTGGCGGTCCTGAAGGCAGTGCTGGTCACGGGCCTGCTGTTCTTCGGGGCCCGCACCGTCGCGGGTGCCGCCGCGCGGCGGATCGGCGCAAACGAGGATATCAGCCCCTCGATGCGGGTGCTGTCGGTGAAGTTCCTTCAGGTCGCGCTCTATTCGGCGGCCTTCTTCATCGGGCTGAAGGCGGTGGGCTTCGACCTCACCGGGCTTGCGGTCCTCTCCGGTGCCATCGGTGTCGGCCTCGGCTTCGGCCTGCAGAAGGTGGTGTCGAACCTCGTCTCGGGCGTCATCATCCTGCTCGACAAGTCGATCAAGCCGGGCGACGTGATCTCGCTCGGCGACACTTTCGGCTGGATCGAGAGCCTCGGCGCCCGCTATGTCTCGGTCGTCACCCGCGACGGCAAGGAATACCTCATCCCGAACGAGGATCTGATCACCGGGCAGGTGGTGAACTGGTCGCATTCGAACCAGTATGTGCGGATCGACCTCTTCTTCGGCACCGCTTACGACGACGATCCGCATCTGGTGCGCAAGGTCGCGGTGGAGGCCGCCTATTCGGTGAACCGGGTGCTGCGCTCGCATCCCGCCGTCTGCCATATCACCGGCTTCGGCGACAGTTCGGTCGATTATATCCTGCGGTTCTGGATCACCGACCCGGCCGAGGGGCTGACCAACGTCAAGGGCAACGTCTATCTCGCGCTCTGGGACGCGTTCAAGGAGCACGGCATCTCGATCCCCTTCCCGCAGCGCGAGGTCAAGGTGCTGCCGGGCTCGGTGCTGGAGACGGCGCGGCGCGGGTAAAGGCCGCCGCACCCCCGCGACGAAGGCTTGCAATCCGCCGCAATCCTCCCCATTCGGGCCACATTGAGATTTTACAATCGCGATGTTACTTTAGGGACATGCCCAGCGCCGGGGCATTGGACGGCGCGCAACCCAGGAGGACGATGTCCTGTTTCATACTGCAAAGGCGGCCGGATCTCCGGCCGCGGGGCCGGTGCCGATGACGGCGACGCCCGCCGAGGTCCAGAGCGACGTGCTGCTCGCCCGGATTCTCGCCTCCCTCGACGATGACAAGGCCGAAGACGTGGTGACGATAGATCTCCGCGGGCGGTCCTCTGTCGCCGATTACATGGTCATCTGCTCGGGCCGCTCGTCGCGCCAGGTCGGCGCCATCGCCGAGAAGCTGATGGAGCGGCTGAAGCACGAATTCGGCCGCAGCTGCCGGGTCGAAGGCAAGGAACAGGGCGACTGGGTCCTGATCGACGCTTCCGACGTGGTGGTCCATGTCTTCCGCCCCGAAGTGCGGGAGTTCTACCAGCTCGAAAAGATGTGGATGCCCGCCGGGGCCGGACTGAGCGCCCGGCAGAACTGATGCGGCTGCACATCTGCGCGGTCGGGCGCCTGCGCGCAGGCCCCGAACTCGCGCTGATCGACGACTACCTGAAACGGTTCGACCGGACGGGCCGGGCGCTCAGCCTCGGCCCGGTTTCCGTTCACGAGGTCGAGGACAGGAAGGGCGGCGGGATGGAGGCCGAGGCCGAGCTGCTCGGACGCGCGGTGCCCTCGGGCGCGATGCTCGTGGCGCTCGACGAACGCGGGCGGCAGATGTCCTCGCCGGATTTCGCCGCGCTCCTCGCGCGAAGCCGCGACGACGGCCGGCAGGACATGGCCTTCGCGATCGGCGGGGCGGACGGGCTGGCCCCCGGTTTCCGCGACCGCGCCGACGCGCTGCTGTCGTTCGGGCCGATGGTCTGGCCGCACATGCTGGTGCGGGCGATGCTGGCCGAACAGCTCTACCGTGCCGCCTCGATCCTCGCCAGCGCGCCTTATCACCGGGTGTGAAGGCGAAGCGGTCTTCCTGCCGATCCTTGCCAAAACGCGACCGAACCGCCGCGCCCGGTTGCCCGCCCGCCCGTGCAGGTTTAGATCAGGCGGAGTCCAACCGCGAAGGATCCGCCCATGTCCCGCCCCCGCCCCGTTGTCCTCTGCATCCTCGACGGCTGGGGGCTCCGGTCCGAGACGACGGGCAATGCGGTGGCGCTGGCGAGGAAACCCGCCTATGACCGGATCATGGCGACCTGTCCGCACGCGCAGCTCGTGACCCACGGGCCGGATGTGGGCCTGCCCTCGGGCCAGATGGGCAATTCCGAGGTCGGGCATACCAATATCGGCGCCGGGCGGATCGTGGCGATGGATCTCGGCCAGATCGACCTCGCCATCGAGGACAGAAGCTTCTTTTCCAATGCCGCCGCCCTCGCCTTCATCCAGTCGCTCAAGGCCGACGGCGGCACGGCGCATCTGATGGGCGTCATCTCGGACGGCGGGGTGCACGGCCATATCGACCATGTGCTGGCCGCCTGCGAGATGGTGGCGAAGGCCGGGGTGCCGGTCGCGCTCCACGCCGTTACCGACGGCCGCGACGTGCCGCCGAAATCCGCAGGGAGCTTCGCCGCGGACCTCACGCGGCGCCTGCCGAAGGGCGTCACCGTCGCCACCGTGACGGGGCGCTACTTCGCGATGGACCGCGACAACCGGTGGGAGCGGGTGGAACGCGCCTATGCCGCGATGATTCAGGGCAAGGGGCTTTCCTCCGCCTCCGCCACCGACGCGGTGGCCGAGGCCTATGCGCGCGGCGAGACGGATGAATTCATCCAGCCGACGGTGATTTCCGGCTACAAGGGCGCGCAGGACGGCGACGGCTTCTTCTGCCTCAACTTCCGCGCCGACCGGGCGCGGGAGATCCTGCTCGCCGTCGGCGAGGACGACTTCAAGGGCTTCGAGAGGGGCGCGCGTCCGCATTGGGCGGCGCTGCTCGGCATGGTCGATTACTCCAAGACCCACGACGCCTTCATGGCGGTGGCCTACCCCAAGCGCCCGGTGGTCAACACGCTCGGCGCCTGGGTCGCGGCGCAGGGGCTGACCCAGTTCCGCCTCGCCGAGACCGAGAAATACCCGCACGTCACCTTCTTCCTCAACGGCGGCAAGGAGACGCCCGAGGTCGGAGAGGACCGCTACATGGCGCCCTCGCCCAAGGTCGCGACCTATGACCTCGAGCCCGAGATGTCGGCCGAAGAGGTCACCGACCACTTCGTCGCGGCGATCGGGAAGGGCTACGACCTCATCGTCACCAACTACGCCAATCCCGACATGGTCGGACATACCGGGGTGCTGGAGGCCGGCATCGCGGCGGTCGAGGAAGTGGATCGCGGCCTCGCCCGCGTCGTCGCCGCGCTTGAGAAGGCCGGCGGCGCGATGATCGTCACCGCCGACCACGGCAATTGCGAAACGATGATCGACCCGGAGACCGGCGGGCCGCACACGGCGCACACGACCAATCCGGTGCCGGTCGCTCTGGTCGGCGGTCCGAAGGGCGTGACGCTCCGCGATGGCCGGCTCGCCGATCTCGCGCCGACGCTTCTGGACCTCATGGGCCTGCCGCTGCCGCCCGAGATGACCGGCCGGTCCCTGATCGTGCGCTGATGCGGCTCCGCCCCGCCCTGCTCGCCCTGGCGCTCGCTTTCGCCGCCCCGGCCGCGGCCGAGGATCCGGCGATCCCCGCCGCCGAGGCTGCCGCGAACGACCTGCGCGCGGCGATCGAGGCGCTGAACGCCGCCGAGGGCTCGCGCGACCGCGTCACCGCGCTCACCCGCACGATCCAGGCCTACGAGGCCGGGCTCGGCTCGCTCCGCGATACTTTGCGTCGCGCCTCGGTGCGCGAGGCCGAGATCGCGGCCTCGTTCGAGGCGCGGCGCGGCCGGATCGGCCAGCTTCTCGGCGTCATGGCGGTGATGGAGCGGGATCCGGCGCCCTTGCTTCTCCTGCATCCCGACGGGCCGGTCGGCACCGCGCGCTCGGGCATGATCCTTGCCGCCGTGGCCCCCGCGCTACAGGCAGAGGCCGAGACGCTGAAGGCGCAGCTCGAGGAGCTGAAGCGCCTCGGCGCGCTGCAATCCGACGTGACGGCGACGTTGCAGAAAGGGCTCGAGGCCGCGCAATCGGCGCGCACCGCGCTCAGCCAGGCGGTGCAGGACCGCACCGACCTGCCCGAGCGCTTCCTCGAGGACCCCGAGGAGCTGACCAGACTGGTGGCGAGCGCCGACAGCCTCGACGCCTTCGCCTCGGGCCTTGCGTCGATGGAAACCGATATCGGCGCGCCGATGGAGGATTTCGAGGGCGCGAGGGGGACGCTGCCGCTGCCGGTCCACGGCACGCTCCTGCGCCGCGCGGGCGAGGCCGACGCCGCCGGCATCCGCCGCCCCGGCATCCTCATCGCCACCCGGCCCGCCGCGCTGGTGACGCTGCCCTGGCCTGCGACGATCCGCTACAGGGGACCGCTGCTCGACTACGGAAATGTGATGATCGTGGAGCCGGCTTCCGGCTATCTTCTGGTTCTCGCCGGTCTCGCCACCGTCTATGGCGAAACCGGCGACGTGGTCGAGGCGGGGGCACCCGTGGGGTTGATGGGCGGCGCGGCGACGGAAAGCCTCGTATTTCCCGCCGATGGCCAAGAAGGCGGTGGCGCAGACCGAACGGAAACGCTTTATATAGAGCTGAGACAGGGCAAGGAGCCCGTGGACCCGGCCCCGTGGTTCACCGAGACAAGGGAAGACTGAGCGATGCGGAAATTCTTGATGGCTGCCCTCGGCGGCACAGTGGCCGGCGTGGTGCTGACGACGCAGGTGGCGGGGCCCCTCGTCGCGCAGGAGGCGGGCAAGTCCTCTACCGTCTACGAACAGCTCGACCTCTTCGGCGACATCTTCGAACGGATCCGCAACCAGTATGTGGAGCCGGTGGATGAGGGCAAGCTGATCGAGGCGGCGATCAACGGCATGCTCACCTCGCTCGACCCGCATTCGAGCTACCTCGCACCGGATGCCTTCTCCGACATGCGGGTGCAGACTCGCGGCGAATTCGGCGGGCTCGGCATCGAGGTCACGCAGGAGGAAGGCTTCATCAAGGTGGTCTCGCCCATCGACGGCACCCCGGCGGCCGAGGCGGGGATCCAGGCCGGCGACTTCATCACCCATGTCGACGGCGAGAGTGTGCTCGGGCTCACGCTCGACCAGGCGGTCGACAAGATGCGCGGGCCGGTCGGGTCCGAGATCGTCATCACCGTCGCCCGCGAAGGCACCGACGAGCCGTTCGACGTCTCGATCATCCGCGACACGATCAAGCTCACCGCCGCGAAGGTCCGCACCGAAGGCGACACGGTCGTGCTGCGCGTGACGACCTTCAACGATCAGACCTACGACAACATGGCCGATGGGCTGAAGAAGGCCGTGGAAGAGGCCGGCGGCATCGACAAGGTCAACGGCTTCGTCCTCGACCTTCGGAACAACCCCGGCGGGCTCCTGACCCAGGCCATCGCCGTCTCCGACGCCTTCCTCGACAAGGGCGAGATCGTCTCGACCCGGGGGCGCAATCCGCAGGACAGCGAACGGTTCAACGCCGAACCCGGCGACCTGACCGGGGGCAAGCCCATCGTCGTGCTGATCAACGGCGGCTCCGCCTCGGCCTCAGAGATCGTCACCGGCGCCCTCCAGGATCACCGCCGCGCCATCGTCGTCGGCACCAAGTCGTTCGGCAAGGGCTCGGTCCAGACGGTTATCCCGCTCCGGGGCGAGGGCGCGATGCGGCTGACCACCGCGCGCTACTATACGCCCTCGGGCCGCTCGATCCAGGCGCTCGGCATCTCGCCCGACATCGTGGTGGAACAGCCGAAGCCCAATCCCGCCGCGGAGACGCCGGAGGAGGGCTCGGCCGCGACCCAGTCGCGTTCCGAGGCCGACCTGCGCGGGGCGATCACCAACGATTCGATGACCGAGGACGAAAAGCGCATGCTGCAGGACGAACAGCAGAAGGCCGAAGAGGCCGCGAAGCTGCGCAAGGAGGATTACCAGCTCGCCTATGCGATCGACATCCTCAAGGGCCTCTCGGCAATCGCCGCGGCCGAATGACCCCGGAGGAGGCCGCCCGCCTGCCCTACCGGCCCTGCGTCGGCGTCATGCTGATCAATGACGCCGGGCTGATCTTCGCCGGCCAGCGCAAGGACACCCCCTATCCCGCCTGGCAAATGCCGCAAGGCGGGATCGACAAGGGCGAAAAGCCGCGCGCGGCGGCGCTGCGCGAGCTTCGGGAAGAGACCGGGATCACGCGGGACCTCGTCGAGTTCGTCGCCAAGTCGCCGGACTGGGTGCTCTACGACCTGCCGCCGGAGCTTCTCGGCCATGTCTGGGGCGGCAGGTATCGGGGCCAGAAGCAGCGCTGGTTCCTCTTCCGCTTCACCGGCCGCGACGACCAGATCGACATCGAGACCGCGCATCCGGAGTTCTCCGAATGGAAATGGGTGACGGCGGAGGAGATGCTCGCCGCCATCGTGCCCTTCAAGCGCGCGGTCTACGAGACGGTCGTGGCGGCGTTCCGGCCGCATCTGGCCTGAGGTGCAACCTTTTCGATGAAGCGTTCCGGGTTTATGTGGAAATATCAAGTATCGGAATTCGAACAGGAAAAGTTCGAATTCCGAGTCAACGCAAACCCGGAACGCTCCAGGCCGCCTCGGCGAGGAAATCCGCGAGCCGCATCCGAAGGTAGGGAACCGCCCGGGCATGGCCGAGGAAGGCCGGGATCGCCATCATCTCCCAGTATTGCCCCTCGTCGCCGAAGACGATCCGGGCGATCTCTTCGGGGTGGATGCGTCCGCCGAAGAAGACCGCGCGCCCGCCCGGCACATGGTGCGAGGGATAGTCGCGCCGCCAGGTCAGCCGCTCTTGCGGCAGGATCAGCCCGTATTCCTCGTGAAGTTCCCGCAAGGCGCAGTCCGCGGCGCTTTCCCGTCCCTCGCGCCCGCCGCCGGGAAAGTCCCAGCAGCCGGCGAAGGGCAGGTCCGGAATGTCGTCGCGCAGATGGGTCAGCACCCGGCCGTCCCCGATCAGCGCGATCTTGGCGCCGACGAAGGCCGGCTCAGCCGTCATTGATGTCGCGGTCCCAGACCTTGACCTGGCCGTGCCGGATGCCGACGACCTGCCTCAGCACCAGCCAGGCGATCAGCGACGCCACCGCGAAGACGAGGACCAGCGCCGCGAGCGAGGCGCCGAGGACGCCGAGCCAGAGCAGCAGCCCGGTCAGCGCCGCGCCCACGGCGAAGCCGAGAAGGATGAAGCCGGGGATCATGATCTCGAGGATCGCCAGCACCGCGCCGGCGATCATCCAGACCCACCATTCCTGCCAGAGCATCACGACCGCCCTTTCAGCATCCTGAACGCATCGCCGAAGGCCTCGAGCGCCTGCGCCGGCACGATCACCGTCTGCTTGCCGGCGCCCTGGCCCACGGCCGTCAGCGCCTCGACCTGTTTCAGCGCCACCTGGTACTGCGCGGCCTCAAGCCCGTTCTGCTTGATCGCCTCGGCGATCACCCCGGTCGCGTAGGCCTCGGCATCCGCCAAGACCCGCCGCGCCTTCGCCTCCTGTTCGGCGGCGTAAAGCTCCGCATCCGCGTTCAACTCCACCGCCCGCTTCTTGCCCTCGGCCTCGGTCACCTGAGCGCGGCGCGCCCGTTCGGCGTTCAACTGTTGCAGCATCGCCGCCCGCGTCGCCTCATCGAGGTTCACGTCGAGGATTTCGGCCCGCGTCACCTCGATCCCCCAGTCATCGACCATCGCCGCAACCTGTTCGCGCACACGGTCGATCAGCTCCGACCGGTTCGACTGCACCTGGTCGAGCTCCATCTTGCCGATCTCGGAGCGCACGATCCCGGCGACGGTCGTGGCGATCGCGCCATCCACGTCGCGGATCCGGTAGACGGTCTTTTCCGGCTCGGTGATCCGGTAGAAGACCGAGGTTTCCACCTTCACCAGCACGTTGTCGGCCGTGATCGCGTCCTGCATCGCGTTCGGCAACTGCCGTTCGAGGATCGAGATCTTGTGGGCAACCCGGTCGAGGAACGGCACGATGAAGTTGATCCCCGGCCCGAGCACGGCCCGGAGCCGCCCGAACCGCTCCACCACGTGCTTTTCCGACTGCGGCACGATCCGCACGCCGAGCATGACGCAGAGGATGACGAAGACCGCGAGCGCCAGCAGTACGCCGTTGCCGCCGATCAACTCGCCCACAACCTGTCCGAAATCCATCAATACCTCCCTGAAATCCTGCCCCGACTATGCCCGGCCGCCGGGGCCGTGAAAAGGGGGGGCGAACCGCCGGGGGCGGCCGGCGGAAACGCTGCGTCCCGGCGATCGTGTGCTGACCGCGGACCATGGCCGGGTAACCGCGCGGCGGGGCTTGGGGCCGCCACCGCTTCGGCCTATACTTCGCCGATCATGCCCGCTCTCTGCCGCGACTGCCTGACCCCATTCGAGACCGGCGCCCGCTGCCCGGCCTGCCGGTCGCCCCGCATCGTCGCCCATCCCGAGCTCTTCAGCCTTTCCATCGCCCACATGGATTGCGACGCCTTCTATGCGAGCGTCGAGAAGCGCGACGACCCCGGCCTCCGCGCCCTTCCCGTCATCGTCGGCGGCGCCCATCGCGGCGTCGTCTCGACCTGCTGCTACCTCGCCCGGATCAAGGGCGTGCGGTCGGCGATGCCGATGTTCCAGGCGCTGAAGCTCTGCCCCGAGGCCGTCGTGGTGAAGCCGCGGGGGGAGCATTACGCCGCCGTCTCGCGCCAGATCCGCGACCTGATGGACGCGCTGACCCCGATCGTGGAGCCGCTCTCGCTGGACGAGGCGTTCCTCGACCTGACCGGCACCGAACGGCTCCACAAGGCGCCGCCCGCCGTGCTCCTCGCCCGGTTTCTCAAGCGGATGGAGGAGGAGATCGGCCTCACCGGCTCCGTCGGCCTTTCCCACAACAAGTTCCTCGCCAAGATCGCCTCGGACCTCGACAAGCCGCGCGGCTTTTCGGTGATCGGCAAGGCCGATACGGCGGCGTTCCTCAAGGGCAAGCCGGTGCGGATGATCTGGGGCGTCGGCGCGGCCGGCCAGCGGAACCTCGACGCCGCCGGCATCCGCACCTTCGACGACCTCGCGCGCTGGGACCGCAAGGACCTCATCCACCGCTTCGGCCAGACCGGCGACCGGCTCTGGCACCTCGCCCGGGGCGAGGACAACCGCCGGGTGAACCCGCACGAGCCGATGAAGTCGATCTCGGCCGAGACGACCTTCGACGAGGATATCTCCGACCGCGATCTTCTCGACGGTCATGTCTGGCGGCTGGCCGAGAAGGTCGCCGACCGCACCAAGGCCAAGGGGCTGGCGGGACGCACGGTGACGCTGAAGCTGAAGCGGGCCGATTTCACCGCGATCACCCGCCGCCACACGCTGCGCGAGCCGACCCGGATCGCCGACCGGCTCTACCGGGAAGCGGCGGAGCTTCTGGCCCAGGTCGGCGACAAGGGGCCCTACCGGCTCATCGGCGTCGGGCTCTCGGACATCGTCCCGGCCCGCGCCGCCGACCTCACGCCCGATCTTCTCGATCCGACGGCGGCGAAGCGCGCGGTGGCGGAACGCGCGACCGACGCGATCCGCGCCCGGTTCGGGCCGAACGCGATCGTGAAGGGGCGATCCTTGCGGTAGGAGGCGGCCAGAAGCGCCCGGAAAGATCCCGCCTCACTCGGCGGCGAGCGATATCTCTCCGCGGCCGATCTCGGCGATATCGGCGAGGATGGAGTGCAGGGTGCGGCGGAAGCTCATGAAATTGCCGTTCGGGCGGACCTCGCGCTCGTTCATGTAGAGCGCGCGGTCGATCTCGATCTGCACGGCGTGGAAGCCGCGCGACGGGCGACCGTAGGTCTGGGTGATATAGGCCCCGGCGAAGGGCGCGTTGCGAAGGGTCCGGAACCCCGCCCGCTCGAACGCCGCCTCGATCCGGTCCATCACATGCGGCGCTGCGGCGGCACCGAAGCGGTCGCCGAGCACGATCTCGGGCCGCCGTGCCCCGGCCGAGGCGATCGAGTCCATCGCCTCGTGCGGCATCGAATGCATGTCGACGAGGATCGCCTCGCCGAAGGTGCCGCGCGCCGTCTCCAGAAGGTCGGCGAGGCGGCCGTGATAGGGCCGCCAGAAGGCGTCGATCCGCGCCTCGGCCTCGTCGCGGGACATCTTGCCGCGATAGATCGCCCGGCCGCCGGCGACGACACGGGGAATGACGCCGAGGCCCGAGGCGACGCGCGGGTTGTGCGCGGCGAGGCGGACGCCGTCGATCAGCGCCGGGTCAAGCTCGTCCGCCGCGCGGTTGAGATCGAGGAACGCGCGCGGCACGGTGGCCGCGAGAAGCGGCGCGCCAAGGGCCGGAACCCCGTCGAGCAGCGTGTCGACGAAGGCGTCCTCGGACGAGCGGATCGTGCGTTCGTCGAGCACCGAGGTGCGCAGGAACTGGGCGGGATAGTCGCGCCCGCTATGCGGCGAGGCGAAGACGACGCCGGTCCGGCGCCGTTCGGGCATCGTCAGCTGGTAGGGCGCGCGCGCCATGCCTTCTCCTCCGCGGTGGACGAACTATAACGGCAATATTCGCCTCCCCGAAACCCCTTGCAAGCGTTCCCGACTCCTTTTATAGACCCACGAACCGACGCGGTTCCGCCCGCGTCCTAATTGTTTGGGATCGGCGGAATCGTTGACGGAACGGGCGGTTAGCTCAGCGGTAGAGCACTACGTTGACATCGTAGTGGCCACTGGTTCGATCCCAGTACCGCCCACCATCCGCCCCCGATTCGGGGGCACGTTGTTTTCAATGGCGCGCCGCGCGCCGCGAATAGGAGAAGACCGATGAAGGTCAGAAACTCGCTCCGCTCGCTGAAGTTGCGCCATCGCGACTGTCAGGTCGTGCGCCGCAAGGGCCGGGTCTATGTGATCAACAAGACCCAGCGCCGCTTCAAGGCCCGTCAGGGCTGACACGCGGAACAGGACGTCGCGAAGGGCCGCCGGGAAACCGGCGGCCCTTCGTGCGTCCGGTGCCCGGATCCCGGCACGTCCTGCCGGGCGCTCAGAGCGAATCGACCAGAAGCCGCGCCACCGTCTGCTGGGTGAGGTATCCCGTCACCGGCAACCCGCGCGCCTGCTGGTAGCGCCGGATCGCGCGGCGGGTCTCGTCGTCGAACGTGCCGTCCGCGCGGCCCGGCTTCAGCCCGAGCGCGGCGAGCCGCTGTTCGATCAGCGAGCGCATGACCGGGTTGAGGCCCAGCGCCTGTTCCGCCGCGTCGGCCTGCGCGCGCGCATCCGCCTCGGCCGGGGATTCGCTCAGTTCGGCGATCCGGCGGCGGGCTTCTTCGACGAAGGCGCCGTCGGGATGGGCGTCGAGGTAGTTCTGGTAGACCCGTTCGGTGTCGTATTTCAGCGCGGTTTCCCAGGCGAGCCGGTCGGTCGCCTCCGCCTCGCTCCGGCGCCCGGCGTCGAAGACCGCGAGCCGCTCCTGCGCCAGTTCGGCGAAGAGCCCGTCGGGATAGCGCTTGAGATAGGCGCGCAGGCCCGCCTCGTCGCCGGCAGCACCCGTCTGATCCCAGTAGAGCCGGTCCTGGCGGTCCTGCTCGGCCTTGCGCGCGGCTGCCTCTGCCTCCAGCTCGGCGGCGCGGGCGGTGGCCTCGTCGGCAAGGACGGCGATCTGGCGGGCGGTCAGGAAGCCGGTTCCTTCATAGCCCTTGCGGGTCTGCCAGACGGTGATCGCCTTGCGCGATCCGGGTCCGAAGACCCCGTCGATCCCCTTCGGGTCGATGTCGAGGATCGAGAGGTTGCGCTGGATCTCGCGCCGCTGGTCGCGGGTGAGGGTCAAAGCGGCCTCCGCCGCCTCGGCCTGCGCGGCCGGGTCGTCGAGACGCGCGATCGCCGCCTTCGCGGCCGCGGCGTGGGCGCCGTTCGGGAAGCGGTCGAGATAGGTGTCGAAGGCGGCGCGGGTGCCGATGGCCGCGGTCGCCGACCAGAAGGCCTCTTCGCCGTCACCGGCGGCCGGGGCAGCGGGCGCGGTGGGTGCGGGGGCGGGGCCCTCCGGCGCCGGCAGGAAGGGCGCGAAGGCGCCGAGATAGCCGCTGGCGCGAAGGTCCTCCGCCCCGGCGACAAGCTCGGCCATCGTCTTGCCGCGGCTCTGGGCGAGGTCGCCCGCGAAGACCGCCACCTCCGCCGCGTCGCCCGCGACCAGGGTCACGCCCTGCGGAACATCGACCGGACCGATCCCGGCCGTGAGCCCGCGGCCGAGGTCGATCCGCCGCTCTTCGGTGCCGAGCAGGACGAGCGCGCCGCCCGGCCGTTCGGCGGCGATGGCGAGGACGGTCGACAAGGGCAGCCCGGATGCGCCGATCGAGGCCAGCGTGGGCCGGTCCGCCCCGGTCGCGACGAGCCAGGTCTCGGGTCCCGCATGGACGAAGTGCCCGGTGAGCAGGATCACGCTGCGGCCCGGCCGCGTCGTGTCGCCGTAGTGATCGGCGAGAAGCGCCTGCATCGCCGGCGCAGTCAGATCGGCCCCCTTGCGGAGCGCAAAGCCCGCCGTCTCCAGCGCGTCGGCCGCGTCGAGCGCGTCGTCTGCCGCCGAGATATCGGCGGCATTGCGATAGTTCTCGTTGCCGATGACCAGCGCGGCGTCCTGCGCAATGGCCGGCGCCGCGATGACGGTGCCAAGAAATGCCAGGAAAGCACTCTGTCTCATGCGTCGCGTCCACAAATCGGGGCAAGGCCTACTCGTACCGGCGCTGATCCTCGATCACCTTGCCATCGTTCGGCAACGAACCCTTGGGAACCAACTGGATGCGGCCTCGCAGTTTCAGAATGTCCATCACGGACTTCTCGTATAACGCGGGATCGAGGGATTCGGTTTCCACCATGATCGTCATTTCATCCATTTCGCCGATACGCGTGGCGACAACCCGCGCGCGGGCGACGTCGTCATGGCGGGCGACGAAGTCGGCCACCTGTTCGGGGCGGACGAACATGCCCTTGATCTTGGTGGTCTGGTCGGCGCGGCCCATCCAGCCCTTGATCCGCATGTTGGTGCGGCCGCAGGGGCTTTGCCCGGCCATCACGGCGGACAGATCGCCGGTGGCGAAGCGGATCAGCGGGTAATCGGGATTGAGCGTCGTGACCACGACCTCGCCGACCTCGCCCTCGGGCACGGGATCGCCGGTGCCGGGGCGGACAATCTCGAGGATCACGCCCTCGTCGACGATCATCCCCTCCATCGCCGGGCTTTCATAGGCGATGTTGCCGAGATCGGCGGTGGCGTAGCATTGCAGGCAGGCGATGCCGCGGTCGGCATATTCGCGGCGAAGCGACGGGAACAGGGCGCCGCCGCCGACGGCGGCGCGGGTGATCTTCAGCCGCTCGCCCATCTCCTCGGCGCGGTCGAGGATGATCTTGAGGTAGTCGGGCGTACCGGCATAGGCCGTGGTGCCGATATCGGCGGCGGCGCGGACCTGAAGGTCGGTCTGGCCGGTGCCTGCGGGCAGGACCGCCGCGCCGACCGCGCGGGCGCCGTTCTCGAAGATCATGCCGGCGGGCGTCAGGTGATAGCCGAAGCAGTTCTGGACGATGTCGTCCTTGCCGATGCCGCAGGCATGGAGGAACCGGCCCATCCGCCACCAGTCGTCGCCGACCCCGCCGGGTTCGTAGATCGGGCCCGGCGACTGGAAGACATGGGCGAGGTTCGAAACCGGCAGCCCGCCGAAGGGCGGCGTGGCCTTCTGCCGGGCGGAAAGATCGGCCTTGCGCAGGACCGGCAGGCCCGCGAGGTCGGCGAGCGCGGCAACCGGCGCCATGCCGTTGCGCTTCAACTGCGCGTTCAGCGCGCGCAGATGGGCGGCGGCGCGTTCGTCGGCGGAGCGGGTCTCGAGATCGTCGTAATGGGTCACCTTGAAATCCTTCATCACGCGAGCCAGCGCTTGCGGCGGCGGTAGGAGCGGACATCGCGAAAGGACTTGCGGCCCTCGTCCGACATGCCGAGGTAGAATTCCTTCACATCCGGGTTCTCGCGCAGCTCCGTCGCCGGACCGTCCATGACGACGCGGCCGCTTTCGAGGATGTAGCCGTAATGCGCATAGCGGAGCGCCACATTGGTGTTCTGCTCGGCCAGAAGGAAGGTCACGCCCTCCTTCTCGTTCACCGCCTTCACGATCTCGAAGATCTGTTCGACGAGCTGCGGGGCGAGGCCCATCGAGGGTTCGTCGAGAAGGATCGTCTCGGGCTTCGACATCAGGGCGCGGCCGATGGCGACCATCTGCTGCTCGCCGCCCGACGTGTAGCCCGCCTGGCTCTTGCGGCGCTCCCTGAGGCGCGGGAAATAGGTGTAGACCATGTCGAGGTCGGCGCCGATCTGGCCGGTATCCATGCGGGTATAGGCGCCGGTCAGGAGGTTCTCCTCGACCGTCAGGTGTTCGAAACAGTGGCGCCCCTCCATCACCTGGATGACACCCATCTTCACCAGCGCCGAGGGATCGAGGTTCTGCACCTTCTCGCCGCGATACATGATCGAGCCCTTGGTGACCTCGCCCCGTTCGGAGTGGAGCAGGTTGGAGATCGCCTTGAGCGTCGTGGTCTTGCCGGCGCCGTTGCCGCCCAGAAGTGCGGTGATACCGCCCTTCGGGACATGGAGGCTCACGCCTTTCAGGACGAGGATCACATGATTGTAGATCACCTCGATATTGTTGACCTCAAGCAGGGTCTCGGTCTTTGCGGCGTCGAGCATCGGGGTCCCCCGCGCGGAGTTGATCCAAAGGCCCCCGGCCCTGGTCGGGCCGGGGAAGGTCTTGCATGGGCGCTCAGTTGCAGCGCTCGGCGATGTTGTTCTCGGCGGCGAAGGCCGCCGAATCCTCGGCGAGCAGCGGGGCGATCACGTCTTGATCGGCCTCGATCCAGTCGGAAGCCTTGCTCCAGGCGCCGGCGGCGGCGTCCCACTGGAAGATCATCGCGGTGCCCGGTCCGCCGTGATCGGCGCAGGTCGACTTGATCGGCTGCGCGAAGCCCGGCAGGCCGAGCTCATCCAGACGTTCCTCGGTCAGGTCAAGGTTCTCGAACCCCTCGCGCACCTCGGCCGCCGTCACGGCGGAATGGCCCGCCATCTCCTGCGCCTTCCGGATCGCTTCCGAGATCACCATCGCCGCGTACATGCCGCGCGAATAGAGGGCCGTGCCGACCTGATCGCCCGCACCCGCCGCCTTGCCGGCGTCGATGACGTATTTCTTCAGGTCCGCGTAGATCGGATAGTCCGAGCCCGTGCCGTGGAAGCTGATCATCTTGTAGCCGTTCGCCCTGTCGCCGGCGGGCTCAACGTCATTTTCCGAACCCGACCACCAGATGCCGATGAAGTGGTCCATCGGGTACTTGATGTTCACGGCTTCCTGGACGGCGACTGAGTTCATCACGCCCCAGCCATACATGATGACATAGTCGGGCTTGTCGCGGCGGATCTGGAGCCACTGGCTCTTCTGTTCCTGCCCCGGATGGTCGACCGGGATTTCGACAAGCTCGTAGCCGTGCTTCTTGGACAGTTCCTGAAGCGTGCGGATCGGCTCCTTTCCATAGGCGGAGTTGTGGTAGATCAGCGCGATCTTCTTGCCTTCAAGGCTCCCGCCCTCCTGATCCAGAAGGTGGTTGATGATGATCGAGGCGCCGTCCCAATAGTTGGCCGGATAGTTGAAGACATTGGCAAAGACCTTGCCGTTGGCGGCCGAAGTCCGGCCATAGCCGGGCGTGTAAAGCGTGATGCCGTCCGCCGTCACCTTCGGGATCAACTGATAGGTGATGCCGGTCGAAAGCGGGTTGTAGACCAGCGAGCCGAGGCCCTTCGTCGCCTCGTAGCACTCCACGCCCTTCTCCGTATTGTAGGCGGTTTCACATTCCGGCACCGAAACCAACTCGCCGCCGATACCGCCGTCACGCGCATTCAGAAGCTCGAAATAGTCGCTGAAGCCGTCGGCATAGGGAATGCCGCTCGGCGCATAGGGGCCGGTGCGGTAGCTGAGGTTCGGCACCACCAGTTCGGCCAGCGCCGGCGTCGCGACCGCCATTGCCAGGGCCAGTGCAGTCAGGGTCTTCTTCATCTGGGTCTCCTCCCAAGGGTTTTCGGTTATCTCCGCCGGCTTCGGCCGGTCTTCTTGTCGGGTGCCCGCGGCGGGGCCCCTGTCGGGCGGCCCCTCAATGCGGGAAGGGCCAAAGCCGGAGTTTCTCCTTCGCGAGCTTCCACAATTGCGCGATGCCATGAGGCTCGGCGATGAGGAAGATCACGATCAGCGCGCCGACGATCATCAGCTCGATATGCGCGGCGAGGTCGGTCGCCCAGCCGAACTGGCCGACAAGGACGTTCTTCAGGAAGACCGGCAAGAGGACGAGGAAGGCCGCCCCGGCGAAGCTGCCGAAGATCGAGCCCAGCCCGCCGATGATCACCATGAACAGGATGAGGAACGACTTCTGGATGCCGAAGGCCTCGCCCACCTCGACCGCGCCGAGATAGACGCTGAAGAACAGCGCGCCGGCGACGCCGATATAGAAGGACGAGATCGCGAAGGCGGAGAGCTTCGTCGTCAGCGGGTTCACCCCGATGATTTCGGCCGCGATATCCATGTCGCGGATCGCCATCCATTTGCGCCCCGCCGTGCCCCGCGTCAGGTTCCGGGCGAGCCAGGCGAGGCCGACGAGGATCACTAGGCAGAAGAGGTATTTCGCCGATGCGGTCGTATTCGCACCGGTCACGAAATGCCCGAGGACCGTGCGTTCTGGCGCCGAAATCTGGCCCGAAGCGGAGTAGTTGTAGAACCACGGCACCTTGTTGAAGAGCCAGACGAGGAAGAACTGCGCGGCGAGCGTCGCGACGGCGAGGTAGAAACCCTTGATGCGCAAGCTCGGCAGGCCGAAGAGCAGGCCCACACCGGCCGTGATCCCGCCCGCCAAGAGGACGTGGATCAGGATCGAGACTTCGGGAAAGGCGGTCATCAGCTTGTAGCAGGCATAGGCGCCGACGGCCATGAACCCCCCGGTGCCGAGCGAGACCTGGCCGCAATAGCCGACGAGGATATTCAGCCCGATCGCGGCGATCGAGTAGATCAGGAACGGCACGAAGACCGCGTTGGCCCAGTAATCGTTGATCAGGAACGGGATCACCCCGAAGGCGATGGCCAGAACCGCGTAATAGCGCCAGCGGTCGAGCTTGATCGGGAAGGTCTGGCTGTCCTCCACATAGGTTGTCTTGAAGTCGCCTGCCTCGCGGTAAAACACGTCTCAGACCTCCTCTCGGGCACAGGGCCGGGGGCGCTGCCCCCGGACCCCCGGGGTATTTTCACAACGAAGAAGATGCAGGTTCATGCCTGCCCCTCCGGCTGGCGGTGATGCTCGCGCGGGACCTGTTTCGCGGGCCTGGCGTAGCCGGTCGCCTCGGAATGGCGCACCAGCAACAGCCAGGCGACGATGCCGATGCCCGCGCCGATGGCGGCAAGAAGGGCGGCGACGGTCAGGCTCGAGCTTTCCGTGTCGCTCGTGAGCGCGATGTAGCCGAAGGCCCAGAACCCGGCCCAGGCGATGACGTTCAGGATGGCGATCAGTTTCTGCATTCTCATACCCTCTCGATGATCTTTTCACCGAAGAGACCTTGCGGCCGGAAGACGAGGAAAACCAGCGCCAGCACATAGGCGAACCAGTTTTCCGTCGCGCCGCCGATCATCGGGCCGATGGTGAATTCGAAAAGCTTCTCGCCCACCCCGATGATCAGGCCGCCGACGATGGCGCCGGGGATCGAGGTGAAGCCGCCGAGCATCAGGACCGGCAACGCCTTCAGCGCGATCAGCGAAAGCGAGAACTGCACCCCCGATTTCGTGCCCCACATGATGCCCGCGACGAGGGCGACGATCCCGGCGATGGACCAGACCAGCACCCAGATGAAACGAAGCGAGATGCCAACCGAGAGCGCCGCCTGATGGTCGTCGGCCACGGCGCGGAGCGCCCGGCCGTACTTGGTGTATTGCGAGAAGAGCGTCAGCGACAGGACCAGAAGTGCCGCCACCACCGTCGCCACGATATCGAGATTGTCGATGAAGAAGCCGTAGCCGAAGATACTGTCGGTCACGCTCTCCACCGTCTCGGATATCCCCTGCGGCAGGCCGACATCGAGCTTCTTGATGTCCGCCCCCCACATGATGTCGCCAAGGCCTTCGAGGAAATAGGCCATGCCGATCGTCGCCATGAAGAGGATGATCGGCGGCTGATTGACGAGGTGCTTGAGCACGAACTTCTCGATGATGATCGCGAGAAGGACCATCACCGCGGCGGTCAGGAGGATGGCGACGATGGCAGGCAGATGCCAGCCGAAGGTGCTGAGATTGGTCTTGAAGACGGCATTGATGAGATGCGCGAAGGGCACCTGCCCGTCCTGGAACCCGACGAGCGTCAGCGCGGCGAAGAGGGCAAGCACGCCCTGCGCGTAGTTGAAGATGCCGGAGGCCTTGAAGATGAGGACGAAGCCGAGCGCCACGAGCGAATACATCACGCCCGCCATGAGGCCGTTCAGCGTGACCTCCATCGCGAAGAGAAGCTGGTCAGGCATGGGTCGCCTCCTTCTTCGCCGGGCGGCGCGTGTAGCTACGGAAGAAATACGGATGCACTACGGATAAACGACGGGCACGGTCAGTCATGCGCGACCCCCAGATAGGCGTCGATCACCTCTTGATTGTTCCTGACCTCGTCCGGAGTGCCGTCGCCGATCTTGCGGCCGTAATCCATCACCACGACCCGGTCGGAAAGGTCCATGACCACGCCCATGTCGTGCTCGATGAGCGCGATGGTGGTGCCGAATTCGTCGTTCACGTCGAGGATGAAGCGCGACATGTCCTCCTTCTCCTCGACGTTCATGCCGGCCATCGGCTCGTCCAGAAGCAGGAGCTTCGGCTCGGCGGCGAGCGCGCGGGCAAGCTCCACCCGCTTCTTCAGGCCGTAGGGCAGCCGCCCGACCGGGGTCTTGCGGATCGCCTGAATCTCAAGGAAATCAATGATTTTCTCGACCTTTTCGCGATGTTCCGTCTCTTCCTTCTGCGCCCCGCCCCACCAGATCGCCTGGCTCAGAAGCCCCGATTTCATCATCGTCAGGCGCCCGGTCATGATGTTGTCGAGAACGCTCATCCCGTCGAAGAGCGCGATGTTCTGGAAGGTCCGGGCGATGCCGAGGCGGGCGACCTGATAGGGCTTCATCGGCCCGCGCTTGTAGCCCTTGAACCAGACCTCGCCTTCCTGCGGCACGTAGAAGCCCGAGATGACATTGAGCATGGAGGACTTGCCGGCGCCGTTCGGCCCGATGATCGCCCGGATCTCGCCGTCGCGGATGTCGAAGCTGATATCGGTGATGGCCTTCACCCCGCCGAAGCGCAGGGTGATGTTCTTCATCTCCATCAGCACGCCGCCGATCTTGCGGCCGCCGGCGGCGGTGTAGCCAGAGGCATCTTGCGTCATGTCTCTCCCTCCGTCGAGGTTCGGGCAGCCCCCCCTCCCCTCCTCCCCCACAAGGGGGGAGGGGCCGCACGACCGGGAGGCTGGGCGCTTCCCCTCCCCCTTGTGGGGAGGGGAGAGGGGTGGGGGGCGCATGCCAGGGTCATTCCGCCGCCATCCTTTCCGCCGCACGCTCGACCTTCGCATCGCGGATGGTCAGCGTCGCCTTGATCTTGCCCTTGCGGCCGTCCTCGTAGGTGACCTCGGTCTCGGTATAGATGCTGTGGCTTCCGTCGTAGAGGGCGGCGATGAGGTCGGCGAACTTCTCCTCGATGATCTTGCGGCGGACCTTTCGGGTGCGCGTCAGCTCTCCGTCGTCGGCGTCGAGCTCCTTGTGCAGGATCAGGAAGCGGTGGATCTGGCAGCCCGCCAGCATCGGGTCGGCGGCAAGCGAGCGGTTGACCTCCTCGACATGGGCCGCGACCGTCTCCAGCACCTGCGGATGCTGGCTCAGTTCCTGATAGCTTGCATAGGCGATGTTGTTGCGCTCGGCCCAGTTGCCGACGGCGGTGAGGTCGATGTTGATGAAGGCGGTGCACATGGAGCGGTTCGCGCCGAAGACCACCGCTTCGAGAATGTTCGGGTAGAACTTCAGCTTGTTCTCGACGTATTTCGGCGCGAAGAGGTGGCCGTCGGCCATCTTGCCGACATCCTTCGCCCGGTCGATGATCCTGAGATGCCCGGTGCCGTCCTCGAAGAAGCCGGCATCGCCCGTCGCCACCCAGCCCTCGGCATCCTTGGTCGCGGCGGTCGACTCGGCGTTCTTGTAGTACTCGACGAAGGTTCCGGGCGAGCGGTAGAAGACCTCGCCGTTCTCGGCGATCTTCACCTCGACGCCCGGCGACGGCACGCCCACGGTGTCCGAGCGCACCTCTCCGTCGGGCTGCTGGGTGATGAAGACCGACGCCTCGGTCTGACCGTAGAGCTGCTTCAGGTTGATCCCGAGCGAGCGGTAGAAGTCGAAGATCTCCGGCCCGATCGCCTCGCCCGCCGTATAGCCGACGCGGATGCGCGAAAAGCCGAGCGTGTTCTTCAGCGGCCCGTAAACCAGAATGTTCCCAAGCCAGTAGCGGAAGCGGTCGAGGCCCGAGACCGGCTTGCCGTCGAGGATCGCGGGGCCGACGCGGCGGGCCACCTCCATGTAATGGTCGAACATCCGCTTCTTCAGCCGCCCGGCATCCTCCATGCGGATCATCACATTGGTGAGCTGGGTTTCGAAGACCCGCGGCGGGGCGAAGAAGTAGGTCGGCCCGATCTCGCGCAGGTCGGTCATCATCGTCGCGGCGTTTTCCGGGCAGTTCACGGTGAAACCGGTCCAGAAGGCCTGACCCACGGAGAAGATGAAGTCGCCGACCCAGGCCATCGGCAGATAGGCCACCACCTCGTCGTGGTGGCTCAGGTGATCGAATTCGGACGAGTTCTTCGAGGTCTCGATGATGTTGCGGTTCGAGAGCACCACGCCCTTCGGCTTGCCGGTCGTGCCCGAGGTGTAGAGCATCACGCAGGTATGGTCGTAGGTCAGTTCCGCGATCCGGGCGTCGAGCTCGGCATCGAATCGCTGATGCGCGGCGCGGCCCTCGGCGGCGATGTCGGCAAGGGCGTTCATGGCGGAATGGTCGTATTTCCGCATCCCCCGCTTGTCGAGATAGGCGATGTGGTCGAGCTTGGTGCCCCGGCCCTCCAGGCTTTCCTGCACTTCGAGAACCTTGTCGACCTGTTCCTGATCGCCGGCCACCACGAAGCGCGCGCCGCAATGCTCGAGCACATAGGCCATCTCTTCGGCGACCGCGTCCTGATAGAGCGGCACCGGCACCGCGCCACACATCTGCGCCGCCACCATCGACCAGTAGAGCGCGGGGCGGTTGCGGCCGATGATCGCGACATGGTCGCCGCGCTCGATCCCGAGCGTCATGAAGCCAAGGGCCATCGCCCGGACCTCTTCGGCGGTCTGGCCCCAGGTCCAGCTTTGCCAGATGCCGAATTCCTTCTCGCGAAAGGCAGGCAGCGCGCCCCACTGGCGCGCATTGCGCGCCAACAGCGCCGGAATGGACTGCAAATCGCCCGTCGTCGCGTCTTCTGCCACCGATGCTCCTCCCGCGCGCCGTGCGTTGCGGCGCAAGTGTCGCCTCCCGGGCGATTCCTCCGTCGCCCGCAGCGTCATGCACCAAGGGATCGCCGTCAAAGATTTCCTGACTTTTTCGCAAACCTTACGAATTGTAACAGCGCCGGCTTGGCCCTTTCGCCCCGCCGGCCAACGGTGCTAGCGATAGGGTCGGAGGAGCGCCGATGGATCGCGACGATACCCGCGCGAAGCTGACGCAGGCCGGGCTGAACCTCATTCAGCAGGCGCTGTCGATCTTCGACCGCGACCTGAAGCTCGCCGTCTCGAACCGGCAATATCAGCTGATGTTCGACCTGCCCGACGACCTGACCCGCCCCGGCGCCTCGTTCGAGGAGACGATCCGCTATCTGGTGCTGCGCGGCGAATACGGCGAGGTCGATGATGCCGAGGGAGCCGTGCGCTTCCGGGTCGACCAGGCCCTTACCTTCACCCCGCATTACATGGAACGCCGACGCCCCAACGGTCGCACGGTCTCGGTCGAGGGATCGCCGCTGCAGCAGGGCGGCTGGGTCACGGTCTATACCGACATCACCGAGATCAAGGCGCAGGAGGCGCTTTTGCGCGGCCGGTCGGAGGAACTGTCGGAAGAGCTTCTGACCCATGCCGAGCGGCTGGCGCAGGCCAACCGGGAGCTTGCCGCGACCAATGCCGCGCTGGAGGAGGCCAAGCGCGAACTGACCGAGATGGAGGCCCGCACAAGGCTCGTGACCGAGATGATGCCGGCCCATATCGCCCATGTCGGCCCTGACTTCCATTATACGTTCTCCAACCGCCGCCTTTCGGCGGTGATGCCCGGCAGCCTCTCCGACATCGTCGGCCGCCCGGCAGCCGAGGCGCTCGGCCCCGAGACCTTCGCCAAGATCGAGCCGGGGCTCCACCGGGCGCTCAAGGGCGAGGCGAATGTCTTCGAGATCACCCACGACATGTCGGGCCGGCGGATCCGCATCGCGCTGACGCCCGATCAGGGCGGCGAGGATCAGCCGCAGGGCATCTACATCCTGTCGATGGATGTGACAGAGGAGGCGCAGAGCCGCGCGGCCCTGAGCCAGAGCGCCAAGCGGGAACTCGCGGCGCAGTTGACCTCCGGCCTCGCCCACGACTTCGCCAACCTGCTGACGATCATCCTCGGGCTTCAGGGCCGGCTGGAGCGGTTGCCGGCCCTGCCGGCGGCCGCCGCCGAGATCGCCCGCGCGACGCTTGCCGCCGCCCGGCGCGGCGGCACGCTTCTCGACCGCATCGCCTCGATCTCCGGGCCGCGCGAGGTGCGGCCGCAGCCGACCGATCTTGCCACCCTTCTGCGCGATCTCAGGGTCATGGCCGGGCCGTCGCTTCCGGAGGGGATCGGCCTCGACATCCTCGTCGCCGACTTTCCCGAACCGATCCTGCTCGATGCCGGATCGCTGCAGGATTCGCTCCTCAACCTCATCCTCAACGCCAAGGATGCGATCGGCGCCGGCGCCGGGCGGATCACCCTGACGGCGCGGCCGGTCCGCGATACCTGGCTGGAGCTCTCGGTCGCCGATACCGGCACGGGGTTCTCGGCCGAGGCGCTCAATCGCGGGCTCGATCCCTTCTTCACCACCAAGGGCGGCGAAGGCTCCGGCCTCGGCCTTTCCATGGTCTACGACCATACCAAGCTCTCCGGTGGCACGGTGAAGCTCGCGAACCGGCCCGAGGGCGGCGCGACGGTGACGCTGCGCCTGCCGCTGCGCAAGGCCGCGGCGGAGCCGGCCGAGCCGCTTCTGGTCCTCCTCGTCGAGGATACCGAGGAAATCCGCACCGATATCCGCGAGATGCTGCGCGACCTTGGCCACAACGTGATCGAGGCGGCGAGCGCCGACGAGGCGGCCGAACTGGCCGACCTGCCCGGCCTCGACCTCATCCTCTCGGATATCGGCCTGCCGGGCGCCACGAACGGCGTCGATTTCGCCCTCGGGCTGATCCGCCGCGGCCATCCGGCGCGCGTCGTCCTGATGACCTCGCTGCCGCCCGGCGACGCGCTGCGCGCCCGGGCCGGGGCGATCCCGATCCTCACGAAACCCTTCGCGGCGGCCGAACTTGCCGCCTTCCTCTCCCGGAAGGAGGCCGCATGACCTCGCCAGCCGACAGCCGCGCCCATGTGGCGATACTCGACGACGAGCCCGAGATCCGCCGGATGCTCTCGGACGCGCTGGAAGAGGCGGGGTTCCGCACCTCGTCCTATTCCCGCGCCACCGAGTTCGAGGCGGCGCTGAAGCGCACCGCGCCCGATGCCTGCCTCGTCGATCTCGGCCTGCCGGACCGCGACGGGCTGGCGCTGGTTCACCGGTTGGCACTGGAATCCGGGGCGGCGATCATCATCATCTCGGGCCGGGCGCAGGTGCAGGACCGGGTGACGGGGCTGGAGCTTGGCGCCGACGACTACATCATCAAGCCCTTCGATCCGGCCGAGGTCGTGGCCCGCATCCGGGCGCGTCTCCGCAAGGGCCGCGCCGATCCCGACCGCCCGGCGGCCATCGCGCGTTTCGCCGGCTGGACCGCCCATTTCGACCGCTATGTGATGGTCAACGATGCGGGCGAGGAGGTGCCCTTCAGCCATGCCGAGGGCGAGGTGCTGCGGCTCTTTCTCGACAGCCCGAAGCGGCTGATCTCCCGCGCGCAGATGCAGGAAAGCCTTGGCGGCGCTGCAGGCGAAAGCTTCGACCGGGCGATGGATGTGCGGATCTCGCGGCTCCGGACCAAGCTCGGCGAGGATCCGAAGAACCCGCGCCTGATCAAGACGATCTATGGCGCGGGCTACATTTTCCTTGGCGACGTGCGCTGGGGCTGACAGAACGCCGGCATGACCGAAGTCACTCTGATCCGCCACGGGCAGGCTAATAGCGGCGCCCGGACCGAAGCGGACGACGACTGCCTGTTGCCGCCCGGGCGCCAGCAGGCGGAGTGGCTGGGCCTTCACCTGCGCGATTGCGGCGGCTTCGACCGGGTGATCTCGGGCACAGTCCGGCGCCAGGTCGAGACCGCCGAGGCGCTGAATGCCGGCCGCCGCCCGCATCACCGCGACGCGCGGCTGAACGAGCTTGACTGTTTCGGCCGTTCCCACGCGATCCATGCCGAGCGCGGGGGACTTGCCCCGGCGGCCCTGCGGCCGCAGTCTGGCCGCGAACCCGAGCGGAGGCTGAACGATGCGAATTCACTGGTGCGGCACCGGCCTTTCGTCCCGCCCCGGCCTGCGCCGGCTGATCCTGGCGGGGCATCCGGTGACGGTCTGGAACCTGCCGCTTGCCGCGGCCGTCGAGGCGGTGGGCGACATCAACGGGGACATCCGCGCGATGGAGCCCGGCGCGCTCGACGCGGCGCTGCGGCCCGGCGACATCGTCGTCTCTATGCTGCCGGCCGACATGCATGCCGACCTCGCCCGGCACTGCGTCGCGCATGGTGTGCATTTCGTCTCGTCAAGCTACATCTCGTCCGAGATGCGCGCGCTCGACGAACCCGCGCGGCGGGCGGGGGTCGCGATGGTGAACGAAGTCGGGCTCGATCCCGGGATCGACCACCTGATGGCGCACGATCTGGTCGCGGCCTACCGGGCGTCGAAGGCCTATGACCGCGAGAATGTCCTGTCCTTCACCTCCTATTGCGGCGGGGTGCCGGCGCGGCCGAACGCGTTCCGCTACAAGTTCTCGTGGTCGCCGCTCGGGGTCCTGCGCGCCCTGATGGCGCCGGCGCGGTCGGTCAGGGACTTCGCCGAGCTTCGGGTTGCGCATCCCTGGGACGCGGTGCGGAGCTATATCGCCCCGCTGCGCCAGCCGGAGACGTTCGAGGTCTATCCGAACCGGGATTCGGTGCCGTTCATCGCGGAGTATCACTTCGACCCGGAATGGAAGGTGAAGGAATTCGTCCGCGGCACACTGCGGCTGAACGGCTGGGCGGATGCCTGGGCCGGTATCTTCGAGGAACTCGCCTCGAAACCGGCGGAAGCGCGGCTGAAGGAACTGGCGGACGAGCTGTGGGAAAAGTATCCGCTGGCGGAGGATGAGCCGGACCGCGTGGTGCTCTGCGTGTCGCTGAAGGCGGAGCGGGCGGGGGTGCCGGTCTGGCACCGGACCTGGGTTCTCGATGCCGAAGGGGATGTCCGCGGGTCGGCGATGTCGCGGCTGGTGTCGGGGACGGTGTCGCTCGCGGTCGAGGGCGTGATGGCGCGGGAGATCCCCGTCGGCCTTCACGGCGCGCCGCACGATCCCCGGCTGGTGAAAAGGTGGCTCGATGAGGTCGGGCACCTCGCGCAGTACATGCGGCTGGTGGCGCATGTCTGAGGCGGGGGCCCGTGCGTTCGGGCGCACCGCAAGCCGGGCGCGCCTGTCCCTGGGATGGCGCCACAAGGACCGGGCGGGGCGGATCATCGCGCCGCGACGTCGAACGCGCGTTCGCCGCTTGACGTAGCGGAAGCGCCAGCCCGCCGGACCGCATCAGGGCTTCGTCAGCGGCACCACCCTTGGCGTGTCTTCCTCCGGCGCCAGCTCCTCGAAATCGAAATTGTCGAGCCGGGCCGCCCGCTTTCCGGCACGTTCGGCAGCGGTGGAAATGCCGTCGAGATCGCTCCGCGCCTGGTTGAAATGGGTGGAGAGCTTGTCCACCCGTTCCACCACCAGTTCCACGTCGCGGTGAAGCTGGCGAAGCGTGGTGCGGATCGCCCCCGCCTGTTCACGCATCCGGGCGTCCTTCAGGATGGCGCGCATCGTGTTCAGCGTCGCCATGCAGGTCGTGGGCGAGACGATCCAGACCTTGACCGCGAAGCCTTCGCGCACAAGCTCGGGGAAGTTGGCGTGCAGTTCGGCATAGACCGCCTCGGAAGGCAGGAACATCAGCGCGCCGTCCGCCGTCTCTCCGTCGAGGATATAGCGCTCGGCAATGGCCTTGATGTGGCTGCGGACGGCGATGCGCAAGCTCCGCTGCGCCTCGATGATCTGCGACTGGTTCTCGGCCCGCCGCAGCGCCTCGTAGGCCTCGAGCGGGAATTTCGAGTCGATGACGATGGGGCCGGGCGGGTTCGGCAGGTGGATGAGGCAGTCGGCGCGGCGGCCGTTGGAGAGCGTCGCCTGCATGGTGAAGGCGTCGGGCGGCATCGCCTTCCTGACAAGGTCGTTCAACTGGATCTCGCCGAAGGCGCCCCGGGTCTGCTTGTTGGAGAGGATGTCCTGCAGGCTGAGCACGTCGCCCGAGAGCTTCTCGATGTTCGACTGGGCCTTGTCGATGGTCTCCAGCCGCTGCTGGAGGTCGCCGAGCGAACGGGCGGTGCGGGTGGCGGTGCCGTGGAGGCTTTCGCTCATCCCGCGCGAGACCTCGGCGAGGCGCTGTTCCATCAGGTGCAGCATCTTGGTCTGCGAGGCAGCCTGGGCTTCGGAGACATGGCTGAGGCCGCCGGAAAGCTGCTGCTGGCCGTCGGAGAGCGACTGCACCTTCTGGCCGAGCTGGCCGAGGTGATGGATCATCGGCTCGGCCATGCGGGCGGAGCGGGAGGCGGCGCGGAGCGTGGTGACGAGCAGGATCACGATCAGCAGGACCAGCGCCGCGCCGCCGAGGGCGGCGAGGACGAGGGGATCGTCGAGGGCGTAGGTCTGGCCGTTGATCGTGATCATGTGCGTCCGAAGAGCCGTTCGATATCGGAGAGTTTCAGTTCGACATAGGTCGGCCGGCCGTGATTGCACTGGCCCGAAAGCGGCGTCCGCTCCATCTCGCGCAAAAGCGCGTTCATCTCGTCGGGGCGCATCCGCCGGCCGGTGCGGATCGAGCCGTGGCAGGCCATGCGGCTGAGGACCGCGTCGATCCGCGATCGCAGGCGCTGGCTGTCGCCCATGTCGTGCAATTCGTCGAGGATGTCCTTGATCAGCGCGGTGGCGTTGACCTCGCCAAGAATGGCGGGGGTTTCGCGGACGGCGATGGCGCCGCCGCCGAAGGGTTCGACGGTGAGACCGAGGCTCGCGAGCGTGTCGGCATGGTCGAGAAGGAGCTGGGCGTCCTGTTCCGAAAGATCGACGATCTCGGGGATCAGGAGCGCCTGGGCAGCAACGCCCGTCTCGTCGCGCTGGCGCTTGAGGCGTTCGTAGACGAGCCGTTCATGGGCGGCGTGCCCATCGACGATGACGAGGCCGGTCGCGGTCTGGGCGAGGATGTAATTTTCGTGGATCTGGGCGCGCGCGGCGCCGAGGGGGTGGTCCTCGGCCGGATCGTCGGCGGCCGGTTCGGGGGCGGCGTCGAAGCGGGCGCTGGCCTCGGCGAAGGCGGGGGCAAGCGGGGCCTGCGCGGCATGGGCCGCGCGCAGGGCGGTCTGCGACGGGCGGTCCATCTGGTAGATGCGGGGGACGCCCGTGGGTTCGGGGCGCATCGCGCCGAGCGTCGCGCCGGCGATGGTGGATGAGGCGCGGTGGCCGGCCTCGGCCAGCGCGTGGCGCAGGCCCGAAACGATGAGGCCGCGCGCCAGCCCCGGCTCGCGGAAGCGGACCTCGGCCTTCGCCGGGTGGACGTTCACATCGACCCGCTCGGGGTCGCAGCCGAGGTTCAGCACCGCCGCCGGGTGACGGTCGCGCGACAGGACGTCCATGTAGGCGGCCCGGAGCGCCCCGATCAGGAGCTTGTCGCGCACCGGCCGGCCGTTGACGAAGAGGAACTGCTCGACCGCAGCGCCGCGCGAATAGGTCGGCAGCGCCGCGAAGCCGGTCAGGCGGAGCCCCTCGCGCTCGGCGTCGATCGGCAGGGCGTTGTCGGCGAAGTCGTTGCCGATCAGGCGGCGGAGGCGCTGGCCGAGCGCGTCGAAGAGCTCTCCCTGCTCGGCGTCGGCGCGCAGGACGAGCCGGCCCTCGCCGCCGCCGGTCGCGTCGCGCAAGGTGAAGGCGACGAAAGGCTCGGCCATCGCGAGGCGCTGGACCACGTCGCGGATCGCCTGTGCCTCGGCCCGGTCGGAGCGAAGGAACTTCAGCCGCGCCGGCGTCGCGTAGAAGAGGTCGCGGAGTTCGACCACGGTGCCACGGGAGAGCGCGGCGGGGCGGACAGGCTCCGTCCGGCCGCCCGCGACGGCGATCCCGGCAGCCTCCGCGCCCGAGGCGCGCGAGGTGATCCGGAGCCGGCCGACGGCACCGAGCGAGGGCAGCGCCTCGCCCCGGAAACCGAAGCTGCGGATGTTGAGAAGGTCGGAGCCGTCAATCTTGGAGGTCGCATGGCGGGCAAGCGCCAGCGGCAAATCCTCCGCCGTCATGCCGCAGCCGTCGTCGGTGACGCGGATCAGCGTCTTGCCACCATCGGCATAAGTGACGTCAACCCGGCGGGCGCCGGCGTCGAGGGCGTTCTCCACCAGTTCCTTGACTGCCGAGGCGGGACGCTCCACCACCTCACCCGCCGCGATACGGTTGACGGCAGCCTCGTCAAGCTGACGAATCCGCGGGCGTTCGGGCAGTATCTGGGGGCTTTCGGCGTTCATCCTACAAGAACTAGCATGTATCGTCGCGATTCGGCCAGTTCACCCTTTGTCTTGGCCGCCGATTTCCGCCGCCCGAGACCGCGCATTCGGAGCGGAAACGGGCTGCCTTGCGCAGGAGGAGCGCAATCCGGCGCTGGCCCTGAACAAGGCGATGAAGGTCCACGGCATCTGACCGTCGCCACCGGCCGGGGGGTCAGTTCTGGACCGTCAGCCCCACCGGCCGGCCGACCACCACGAAGCGCAGATCCTCGGGTTTCATCAGACGCGCGGCCACGCGCCTGATGTCGTCGAGCGTCACCGCCTCGATATAGGAATTGCGGTCGTTGACGTAGGAGGCGGGCAGCCGTTCGGACTGCATGCCGACGAGGATGTCGGCGATCGGCCCGTTGCCGTCGAAGCGCAGCGGATAGGAGCCGGTGAGGTAGGTCTTGGCGGCCTCAAGCTCCTCGGCCGTGACACCTTCGGCGGCGACCTCGGCCCAGACGTCGCGCACGACCTGGATCGCCTCGGCCACCTTCTCGTTCGCCGAGGCGAAGGAGCCTTGCCAGGTCTCGGCAAGATCCATCGGCACGAGATAGGTGGAGATCCCGTAGGTCAGGCCGCGTTTCTCGCGCACCTCGTCCATCAGCCGGGCGGCGAAGCCGGGGCCGCCGAGGATCTGGTTGAGAACGTAGGCGGCGAAGAAGTCGGGGTCGTCGCGCTTGATCCCGGCATGGCCGAAGCTCACCACCGATTGCGGCGAGGCGTAGTCGATCACGGTGATGCCCCCCGTGAGCGCCATGTCGGCCGGTTCGGGCATCGGCGCGCCGGTTTCCGGCAGCCCGCCCAAGAGATCGTCGAGAAGCGCGCCAAGCTCCGCCTCGGTGATGTCGCCGACGGCCGAGACGAAGAGCCGGTCGCGCGCCATCGCGGCCGCCTTGGCGGCGAAGAGGTCGTCGCGGGTCAGTGCCGCCACGCTCTCCAGCGTGCCATTGCGCGAGGAGCCGTAGGGGTGGTCGCCGAAGGCGAACTTGTCGAAGGCGCGCCGGGCGATCTCTCCGGGGTCCTTTTCATCCGACCGGATGATCGAGGCGACCTGCCCCTTGACCCGGTCGATCGCGTCCTGATCGAAGCGCGGATCGGTCAGCGCCCGTTTCAGAAGCGCCACCGCTTCGGGGCGGTTCTCGCTCAGCATCCGGGCCGAGACGGTCACGCCGTCGTCAAAGGCGTCGAAGCTGAAATCGGCCGCGAGCCGTTCGCGGGCCGCCGCAAATCCCTGGCTGTCGAGATCGCCGGTGCCTTCCTCGAGAAGCGCCATCATCAGCATGGTCGCGCCGCGCTTGCCCGGCGCGTCGAGGCTGGCGCCGCCCTCGAAGCGAAGCTCGAGCGCGGTGAACGGGATCGAATGCTCCTCCACCAGCCAGGCCCGGATGCCGCCGGGCGAGGTGACCTCGCGGATATCGACCGCGTGGGCCGGCAGGGCCGCGACGACCGCGAGGGCGGCGGCGAAGAAGGCGCGGATCATTGCATCACCTCCGTCGCCACATCGGCGGGTTCGTCGCGCATCAGCCAGCCGGTGACGGCGCGCTTTCGGTCGAAGATCGCGGCCGCAGCGTCCATCACGTCGGCCTCAGACACCGCGTCGAGGATGTCGGGCCAGGCCTCCACGTCGGCGATGGTCAGGCCGGTCGTCAGCGCCTCGCCGTAGCGGCGGGCGAGACCGTCGATATCGTCCTCGGCATAGATCATCGCGGCGCGGATCCGGGTCTTCACCCGGTCGAACTGGTCGGCGTCGACGCCGGTCCTGAGAAAGTCCGCAAGCACCCCGTCGAGCGCCTCTTCCGCCTCGGCGAGGCTCACGCCCTCGGCCGGGACGATGGCGATGTTGAAGGTGGTGTCGTCGTAGGAGGTGCCGTCGTAATGCGCCGAGGTGTAGATTGCCTGCTTGGTGCCGAACTGGAGCTGCGTCGCGAGGACCGAGGTCTGCGAACTGCCGCCGAGAAGATCGGCGAGGATCGTCAGTGCCGCCGCCGCCTTCTGGTCGCCCGGGTCGCGCTCGGGGGCGAGATAGCTGCGCGTCACATAAGGCTGCGAGACGCGCGGGTCGGCGAAGCTGAGCCGGCGTTCGGCCATCTGCGGCGGTTCCTGCGGGCGTACGCGCGGGCCGATGCCGGGGCTCGGCTCCAGCGCGCCGTAATGGGTTTCGGCGAGCCGCCTCACCTCGTCGGGATCGACATCGCCGGCGACGACCAGCACCGCGTCGTTCGGGGCGTAGTAGGTGCGATACCAGTCGAGCGCGTCCTGGCGGGTCAGCGCCTCCATCTCGTGCCGCCAGCCGATGATCGGCGTGCCGTAGGGATGGTTGAGGAACTGCGCGGCGGTTCGCTGTTCGGAGAAGATCGCGCCGGGATCGCTGTCGGTGCGCTGGTTGCGTTCCTCGATGATGACCTCGCGCTCGGTCTTCCAGTCGTCCTCGGAGAGGATGAGGCCGCGCATCCGGTCGGCTTCCATCCGCATCACGAGGTCGAGCCGGTCGGCGGCGACGCGCTGGAAATAGGCGGTGTAGTCCCAGGAGGTGAAGGCGTTGTCGGAGCCGCCATTGGCCTCGACGATCTTCGAGAATTCGCCGGGGGCGAGGGTCTCGGTCCCCTTGAACATCAGGTGTTCGAGGAAGTGGGCGACGCCCGAGACGCCGGGCTTCTCATCCGCGGCCCCCGCACGATACCAGACCATGTGGGTGACGACCGGGGCGCGGTGATCCTCGATCACGACGGCCTCCAACCCGTTCGGCAGGGTGAAGCTCGTGACCTCGCCGGCGATGGCCGGGGTCGCGGTCGCGGCGGCAAGCGCCAGCCAGCGAAAGGTGCGGAACATCGTGATCTCCCTCGGGTCCGCGATGAGAGGTAACCGCCCGGCGGCGAAGGTCAAGCCCGCTGACGCAGAGGTGATCAGTTGCCGCGGAGGGTTTCCTCGGGCGGGGCGCCGACGGTGCGGGCCCCGGCGGCGCGCCAGCGCTCCAGCTCGGCATACTGGTCGAGCGACATCGGAGCGTAGGCGCGGTAGTAGA
>WOYI010729580.1_pt3 | contig 34192 bp, 37 predicted proteins | sample 6423411 | NCBI WGS metagenome assembly WOYI01 (sample SAMN13441803, study PRJNA592873) | oil field metagenome | biome: oil field; feature: oil-well bore; material: oil-contaminated soil; isolation source: oil-contaminated soil from oil-well borehole | place: Germany: Wietze | collected 2016-10-18 ...
GGCGGTGTTGGTGGTCCCGCATCGGGCCTGGGGGTCCTGCCCGGTGTCGGTGTGGGTGCACCGGGAGTGGGTGTGCTGCCCGGGGTCGGCCTGGGCGGTGTTGGTGGTCCCGCATCGGGCCTGGGGGTCCTGCCCGGTGTCGGTGTGGGTGCACCGGGAGTGGGTGTGCTGCCCGGGGTCGGCCTGGGCGGTGTTGGTGGTCCCGCATCGGGCCTGGGGATCTTGCCCGGTGTCGGTGTCGGACTGCCAGGACCCGGTCTGATCTAGCCGTACTGGCCACCGACGTCACACTACGTGGTGTGGTGACATAGCGAAGACCTCCGATTGAATTGCGAGCTGCCCAGCATCGCGCCAACTCAATCGGAGGTCTTCGTGTCCCGCTTCGATGCCCTCATCGCCGGCTCAAGATCGCTGACCGTGAAGACGGTGTAGACCCCCGCAAAGCGCACACGCGGATCGAGTTCCTCGAGCAGGAGGCCGGGGTGATGCGCCGCGGGTTGGCTACCTGTCCACGGACACCCAACTGAATATGATGTACCCGCTGGTCCTCAAATGGCGCAAAGTGCTTGTGAAGCAAAGTGCTTGTGAAACAGTGTGATGGGGGCGATGCGTACCCAATCAACGCCGCCCGCGACGTCGACGCCGCCGGCTACATGCGCTCGGCAGGCTCACCCCGATAAAGTTCGAACTCTCCACGCAGGTGTGTGAGTTTAGCCGCCCGCCGGCCGCTCTGATTTTAGAAGTTGCCGCAGGTATCGGCGACTCGCAGCAGCATCATTTCTTTCTCCTGGCCCTGAGCTGTTGCGCGTTTTTGTTCTAAGGTGGTGCGCCACTGCGGGTTGGCGTCGAGGCGCTGGTCGATACGTTCTCGGCGTTGGTCGGGCGAGAGGGCAACGAGCGCACGCAGTTTGGCTTGGGCCCCGGGATTGGCATCCAGGGCGCTTGCCAATTCTGGTGCCTCGACGCGCAGGGCGGCGACGATCTGGTCGTAGTTGCACGCGGTGCTGATGACCGGGTCGAGAGGTTGGGCGCCGGCAACACCGGTACTTAGCCCGATCAGGGCGATGCCAGAAGTTGCGATGAGCGTCAAAGCGAGTTTGAGAATAGTGGAAAACTCCACGGTGTGCGCCTTTCGTTGGGGTATCGGTGCCGTTGGTCGGGCGGACCGATTCTCAAGTGCACACTCTCCGACGTTGGGCTGGCGCTAGGAGTCGCCGACGTCAGGGCACAGGGGCCAGACGATAACGCGGGAATTGCCCCCGGCCTGACCGTTGGCCCCGGGGTGCTGCCCGGCTCGGGCTAGGCGGGTTCGGTGGTCCGGCTTCTGGCCTCGGCTGGGCGCACCTCCTCACACTGAGCGCTCCTCACGCTGCGCCAACGCGCAGAGCAGGCATTATGTCCTCATGCGGTTGCTGGTGGTGGAAGAGGAAACGTTGTTGGCCGACGCAATCGCCTCGGGATTACCAGGATTGCGCCGTCACTCTATGGCGGCGGACGCGGTTGATGACTGTGCGTCGGCACTGGAGAGCGGAGTCCTGGCAAGGCGTGGACATCGATCCCCTCACCGGGGCGGTTCGCTTCACCATCACGATGCTGCGCCGCAAGTTGGGACATCCGCCCGTGATCGAAGCCGATCCAAGTGTGGGGTACGTGTCTGATGAACCGTGGGCGGAGAACGACGCTTCGATTGCGCCTGACGATGCTCTACGGCGGCGTGTTCTTTCTTTGCGGCGCGCTTCTAGTCGCCCTCATGTACATCAATGTGCAGCAGTCACTTCACAATCCGCCCGGCGCGGGCTTACAGGAGACGGTTGGACGGTTTCTTGACAATCGTGGGACAGGCAGTCATCCAGTCGCCGACAGGATCTTCGCTGCAGTCAATGAGCAAGCCGCCCAGGAACGCACCGAGACGCTGCGGGCATTACTGGTGCGATCGTTGGTCGCGCTCGTAGCCGTGGGGATCGCGGCTGCCGCTTTGGGCTGGCTTCTGGCGGGCCGCGTGCTGCATCCCCTACAACAGATCACTGCCACGGCTCGTCGCGTAGCCGACCGCAGCCTGCATGAGCGCATCGCACTGGACGGTCCATTCGACGAGATCCAGGATCTGGCCGACACGTTTGATGCGATGTTGGAACGGCTCGACCGCGCCTTCGATGGTCAACGACGGTTCGTCGCGAACGCATCCCACGAGCTACGAACGCCATTAGCGATCAACCGCACTCTGATCGAAGTCGCCCTTGATGATCCGGACACGCCTGAATCCACTCGGCAACTGGGTGCGACCCTGCTCGGTGTCAACGCTCGCAATGAGCGACTCATCGACGGGTTGCTGATGCTGGCTAGCAGCCAACAGCAACTCGACCTGAGGCCAGGCGTCGATCTCGCCGAGATGGCCCGGCGAGCTGTCGAAACCGCCTCGCCGGTCGCAGACCGATTGGGCGTCAAGATCTCCGCCCAACTCCAGCCGGTCACTGTGACCGGGGATCCGACGCTTCTCGAACGCATCGCTCATAACCTCGTCGACAATGCGGTGCGTTACAACATCGCCGAGCGCGGCTGGGTGCGGGTCAGCGTCGGCGCAACCGGGCTGTCGGCGCACCTGATCGTCGAAAACAGTGGACCGATCATCGACCCCAAGGACGTCGATGACCTTTTTGAGCCGTTTCGCCGTCTCCCCAGCTCCGAACGCCTCAGCGACCTTCGGCCAGGAGCTGCGGGGCGGGGTGCCGGACTTGGACTATCGATCGCGCGTTCCGTCGTCCAGGGCCATCATGGCGATGTAAAGGCGACAGCACACGCGACGGGCGGGCTGACCGTTACCGTCGCCATTCCCCTCGACCTCTAGCGACCTCTAGCGACGCGGTCAAAGCTCGAAGACACCGGCTACATGCGTTATTGGTGATCGGCCTCGGGCATGCACACCGTGGTCAGATCGCTGTTATGCCCTCCGGAAATCTCGCATCCGCTTGGGGCCGTGAGTGTCTGCGAGCGGGCCAGACTGGGCTGCGGCGCGCCGATACGTCGGGAGCTGCGAGAGGCAAGACAGAACACGGTTGATCGGGACTAGCGCCCTTCTCACCATTTGCCGTCTTCTGATCGGGCCAGGGATCCTGCGGATCAAAGGAAACGTCGTGGTGTTGGGCAGCACCAAGTGCTCGCACCCGGGCTACGAGCTTCGCGATCGTGAAGGGTCTGTTCAGGTGATCGTCGGCGCCGAGCCACCACTCTGTCGCGTGCTCGGAGTCCGTTGTCAGGAGTAGGACCCGAGCCGCGTTGCCTGAATCGACCACATGAGTACACACCACATCGCCCCCAATGGCTGGTAGATGGCGGTCCAAGACCACAACGTCGTAATCCGAGACCGTGACACATTCCAATGCATTCAGGCCGTCACAGACGCAGTCCGCCATGATTGCGTGGCGCATCAGCCCGGTCGCGATCTCTTCAGCCAGTCCTCTGTCGCCGACGGCCACCAACACATTCATTGTTCCAGGGTCGCGCATACTGCGTTAGGGGGATGTGAGTGCAGGTCGCTTGGGTGGTTCAGGGTGTGGGCATCGAGTAACTGCACGGGGGCACCGACTCGAGCCTGGACCCTGAGTTCCGGGCACACCGATGAAGCGACTGTCGCCGCCGCGCTCGTGGAGAACCGAGCACGCGCAGCGAATGCTGGCCAACATCAGGCTGGGCATGAAAGACCTCAAAGGCGCGATGACTGATGTTCGTGACACCGCAAGAGCCGTCTCTGCGATCCTCCTGTGGATGAATCGGTGATTGTGGATAACCAGGTCAATCGGGGTCTGGGGCAGATGTGCGGCGGGCGCTTCGTGTCGGAAGCCGGCGTCACGCTGTGGTCATGGAAACTTGGACTCGCGCCGATATCGGCGCACTCGGTGAGCAGCTGGCGGTGCAGCACCTCGAAGCAATGGGTTTGACCGTGCTGGAGCGCAATTGGCGTTGCCGGTACGGCGAACTGGATGTGATCGCGCTCGACGAGGCGGCGCGGGTGGTGATCTTCGTCGAGGTGAAGGCGCGCACCACCGATCGGTTCGGCGGTGTCGCCCAGGCGGTCACCCCGGACAAGGTGCGCAGGTTGCGCCGACTCGCAGGGTTGTGGCTGGCCAAAAGCGGCGGCAAATGGTCGGGCGTGCGCATCGATGTCATCGGGGTGCGGTTCGGCCGCACCCGGGTTCCCGAGCTCACCCACGTGCAGGCGGTCGGCTGATGGCTCTGGGGCGTGCGTTCGCCGTCGCGATCCGTGGCCTGGATGGCATCACGGTGGAGATCGAGGCCGACATCACCAGCGGGCTGCCGGGTGTGCACCTGGTGGGCCTGCCCGACACCGCGTTGCAGGAGTCGCGTGACCGGGTGCGCGCGGCGATCACCAACTGCGGCAACAACTGGCCGCAGGCGCGGCTGACGCTGGCGCTCTCGCCGGCCACGCTGCCCAAGGTTGGGTCGATGTACGACCTTGCCTTGGCGTCGGCAGTGCTCTCGGCGCACCTGAAAAAGCCGTGGGCCCGGCTGGAGAAGACGGTGCTGCTCGGCGAACTCGCGCTCGACGGCCGGGTACGGCCGGTCAACGGCGTGTTGCCCGCGGTGCTGGCCGCCAAGCGGGACGGCTGGCAGTCGGTGGTGGTGCCCGTCGACAACCTGGCCGAGGCCAGCCTGGTGGACGGGATCGATGTGTGGGGTGTGCAAAGCCTGCGTCAGTTGCAGCGCTGGTTCGCCGGAAAGGCGCAGTTGGCGGGACGCATCGCCGACGCCGCACCATACGTGCCGCCGGAGTGCCGGGATCTCGCGGATCTGGTCGGGCAGACCGAGGCCCGGGTTGCGGTGGAGGTCGCCGCCGCGGGCGCTCACCACGTGATGCTGACCGGGCCACCGGGAGTCGGCAAAACCATGCTCGCGCAACGACTACCGGGTCTGCTGCCACCATTGAACGAGGACGAAGCAATCGAGGTCACGGCGATCCACTCGGTAGCGGGCACGCTGGCCGGCGACACACCGTTGATCACCCGTGCGCAGTTCATCGCGCCACATCACTCCTCGACGGTGGCTGCGATGGTGGGTGGTGGATCCGGAATGGCACGTCCCGGTGCGGTGAGTCGCGCACACCGGGGAGTCCTGTTTCTCGACGAATGCGCAGAGATAGCAACCAACGTGCTGGAAGCGCTGCGAACACCGTTGGAGGACGGCGAGATCCGGCTGGCCCGGCGCGACGGTGTGGCCCGGTACCCGGCGCGGTTCCAGCTCGTGATGGCCGCCAACCCGTGCCCGTGCGCACCCACCGATCCAAAGGACTGCCTGTGCAACGCCGGGGCCAAACGCCGCTATCTGGGTAGGCTGTCCGGTCCCTTGATGGACCGGGTTGACCTTCGCGTCGAGATGCACCCGGTGCGCTGCGGTGCCTTCACCCACGAGGTGGCAGAACCGTCTTCGGCGGTGCGCAACCGCGTCGCCGAAGCGCGGGCCACCGCCGCCGATCGATGGGCAGAGTTGGGCGTGCGGACCAACGCCGAGGTGCCCGGTCCCGCGCTGCGCGGTGACTTCCGGCTCAGTGATGCCGCGATGGCCCCGCTCCGAAAAGCCGTGGAACGGGGAAGGCTCAATCTGCGTGGAGTCGATCGGACATTGCGCATCGCCTGGTCGATCGCTGATTTGGCGGGCGTGAATTCACCCACTCCCGACCATGTCGCCAAGGCGCTGAGCTTCCGGCAGGGCGGTGCGTCATGACCGACGAAACGGTGCGGCGCGCGTGGGCGTATCTCTCGCGGGTGGCCGAGTCTCCGTGCCATACGCTTACCACCTTCGTGGCCGACTACGGTCCGGTAGAGGCGGCTACCAGGATCAAGGCCGGTCTCGTTCCCGACGAACTCCAGAATCGCATTGCCGCGCGCCGCGAAATCGACAGTGCTGCAGAAGATCTTGAGATGCTGGACCGCCGCGGCGGGCGGCTGATCACACCGGACGACCCGGAGTGGCCACATCTCGCCTTCGCCGCGTTCACATCGGCGGACGTGACGAGAAGGGAGTCCGGCCGCGCGCCGCTGGCGCTGTGGGCGATCGGGCCGGCTCGCCTCGATGTGGTGGCAGGGCGCGCCGCAGCGATCGTCGGCACCCGCGCGTGCACCGCCTACGGTGAGCACGTCGCCGCCGATCTGGCCGCCGGACTGGCCGAACGCAATGCCGCAGTGGTCTCCGGCGGCGCCTACGGTATCGATGGCGCGGCGCATCGCGGGGCACTCGGTGTCGACGGAGTGACCGTCGCGGTCCTCGTCGGTGGCATCGATGTTCCTTATCCCGCAGGCCATTCCGCGCTGCTGCATCGCATCGGCGGCAGCGGGCTGGTGGTGACCGAATATCCGCCTGGTGTCCGACCGGCCCGGCACCGCTTCCTGACCCGCAACCGGCTGGTCGCCGCGTTGAGTGGTGCGACGGTGGTGGTGGAGGCCGGATTGCGCAGCGGCGCGGCGAACACGGCGGCCTGGGCCGAGGCAATGGGACGGGTGGTGTGTGCGGTTCCGGGTCCGGTGACCTCGGCGGCGTCGGCGGGCTGCCATGTGCTGTTGCGCCGCGGGGCGGAGCTGATCAGCCGCGCCGAGGAGGTGCTCGAGATCATCGGGAAGATCGGCGAGTTGGCCGACGATCCCGAGCACCCACAAACACCCCTGGACGGGCTGTCCCGGGAGGAGGCCCTGGTGTATGAGGCGTTGCCGGCCCGCGGATTACGCAGCGTGGAGCAGATCGCGGTCGGGGCAGGCATACCGGCCGAGCAGGTGCTCGGCCCGCTGGCTCTGCTGGAGATCGCCGGCCGGGTCGAGCGCCGCGACGGAGGTTGGCGAATCGTGAAGAGCTGACACCCGTGGTTCCCTCACGTTGGTGTGTCAAACAACAAATCCGGGTCGGGCAACTCGTGCGAGGTCCGGAAGGGGTACGGCACAACGCGTTCGACGATGTCGGACACTGTGGTGATCTCGTCCTCGTCGACAACGAATCCGCCACCGACGGAGAAGTATTCGCGCGTCGCGAGTGTGTCGCCCGCTGCGTCGGACGCACGGAACAGCATCCCGTTGCTGTGGTGGGTCAGCGACTTCCCCACGTGCAACACGATGTCCTCGGTGGCATCGAAGGGCACCGTCTGATGCCCGCCCAAGGAAAGTTCGCCGCTGGCATCCACGGCCGCCAGCCGATCCGGGATCGACTCCGGGTCGACAAACTCCGGATGCTCGCCGAGCAATCCGAGCACTACCGCGGTCATGGTGCCGTGTCCCTTACCGGTGGCGCCCAGGGAGCCGAAGAGTTCCACCTGGACCCTGCCAGTGGCGCTCAACAGGCCGCGATCGGCCAGCCAGGCGACGAACCGGTCCGCGGCACGCATCGGTCCTACAGTGTGCGAACTGGACGGCCCGATACCGACTTTGAACAGTTCGAAGACGCTGATCATGGCCGGACCCGTCAGCCGGTGAACCCGAGGCGACGACTGGCCTGCTCGGCGGCCGTCATGGTCATCGCGGTAGCCTCGTCGAGGCGGGAGGGGTCCAATTGCACTGCCGCGACGGACTTCTCCCGCGGTGCGGCGCCGTCGGTGTCGGCAGTCATGTCGGGACCAGTGTAGCCAATGGTGGCTGTCATCATGCGTCGAAGTCCTGCTCATTCTCCCGTGGAAGAGCGCACGGCTGCAGCACAACTGGTCCTGTTCGGGACCGCCGCGACGGGATCGGCCGCGTTGTGGGGAGCTCAAGTGGGTATGGCGCTGTAGCCGACCACCGGTGGGCGGCTGCTCGTACAGTGGTGACGAGTACGGCGAAAAGTGATGAGTACAGCTAAAGGTAGTGTGGGGGCGCATTATGGCGGGACGACCGATTCACACATTCGAAGTGATCAGCAGCGAACAGCTGGCACCGCACATGATCCGGCTGGTGCTCGGCGGTGTCGGTTTCGACACGCTCACTCCGGGCGACTACACCGACTCCTACGTCAAGCTCGTCATCGTCGATCCGGATGTCGACATCGTCTCCCTGCCGCACCCGCTGACGCTGGACAGCTTCAACGAACTTCCCGAGGCCAAGCGTCCGACGGTGCGGACCTACACCGTGCGGACGGTCGACGATTCCCTCCGGCGGATCGCCATCGACTTCGTCGTCCACGGTGAGCAGGGCGTCGCCGGGCCTTGGGCCGCCGCCGCCCAGCCCGGGCAACCGGTCTATCTGATGGGCCCATCGGGCGCCTATGCACCCGACCCTGCCGCGGATTGGCATCTGCTGGCCGGTGACGAGGCCGGCCTCCCGGCGATCAGCGCGGCGCTGGAAGCATTGCCGCCCAACGCGATCGGCAAGGCGTTCATCGAAGTCGGCGGTCCCGACGACGAGGTGGCACTGAAATCGCCCAGCGGTGTCGAGGTGCACTGGATCTACCGCGGTGGCCGCGCCGATCTGGTCAGCGAAACCCAGGCCGGCGATAACGCACCGCTGATCGCCGCGGTCAAAGAAGCCCAATGGCTGCCCGGTCAGGTGCAGGTGTTCGTGCACGGCGAGGCGCAGGCCGTCATGCACAACCTGCGTCCCTACCTGCGCAAGGAACGGGGCGTGGAGGCCAAGTGGGCATCCATCTCCGGCTACTGGCGCCGGGGCCGCACCGAGGAGACCTTCCGGCAGTGGAAAGCGGAACTGGCCAAGTCGGAGGCGGGCCAGCAAGACTGACCTCATGGCATTCGGCGACTATCAGCTCGAGATCTACCTGCAGGGCCTGGCCGGGGTGGTGCCATCGCTGCCGATGGCCTTCGCCGAACTGGAGGCCAGGGCACAGGCGGCGATGTCGCCGTCGGTGTGGTCCTACGTGGCGGGCGGCGCCGGAGACGAACGCACGCAGCGCGTCAACGTCACCGCCTTCGACCACTGGGGCCTGATGCCGCGGATGGGTGTGGGCGCCACCGAACGTGACACGACCGTCGAACTGTTCGGGATGACCTGGCCGTCCCCGTTGTTCATGGCGCCCATCGGGGTCACCGGGATCTGCAGCCGCGACGGCCACGGCGATCTGGCCGCTGCCCGCGCCGCGGCGCGAACCGGGGTTCCGATGACGGTGTCCACCCTGGCGGCCGACCCGCTGGAGGACGTCGCCGCCGAATTCGGTCACACCCCTGGGCTTTTTCAGCTCTACACCCCGAAGGATCGTGACCTCGCGGCCAGCTTCGTCTCGCGCGTGGAGGCCGCCGGCTATCGGGGCATCGTGGTCACCCTGGACACCTGGGTGCCGGGCTGGCGCCCCCGGGACCTGAGCACCGCGAACTTCCCGCAGCTTCGCGGGCACTGCCTGTCGAACTACACCAGCGACCCGGTGTTCCGCGCGGGTCTGGCTCAGTCGCCCGAGGAGAACCCGCAGGCCGCGATCCTGAAATGGGTGTCCACGTTCGGTCAGCCGGTCACCTGGGACGACGTGACCTGGCTGCGCTCGCTGACCACGTTGCCCTTGCTCGTCAAGGGCATCTGCCACCCCGACGATGTGCGGCGGGCCCGGGACACCGGCGTCGACGGCATCTACTGCTCGAATCACGGCGGCCGGCAGGCCAACGGGGGAGTGCCCGCCATCGACTGCCTACCCGATGTGGTGGCCGCCGCCGACGGACTGCCGGTGCTGTTCGACTCCGGCATCCGCAGTGGTGCGGACATCGTCAAGGCACTCGCGCTGGGGGCGACCGCCGTCGGCGTCGGACGGCCCTATGTTTACGGCCTGGCGCTCGGCGGCACCGACGGCGTGGTGCACGTACTGCGCTCGTTGCTGGCCGAGACCGATCTGATCATGGCGATCGACGGCTACCCGGCGCTGGCTGATCTCACCCCGGACACATTGCGGCGCGTCAACTAGACAGCCCGCGAGCATCTGCGACGGTAGGGGAATGATCGACCCGGCCATCGAGCCCCTTCTGGAGGAGTTCGACGAATACCTGGCGTTGCAGCGTGGCCGTTCGGCGCACACCCGCCGGGCCTACCTGGGCGATCTGCGGTCGCTGTTCGATTTCACCGGAGGCGGCCTGAGCGCGCTGACGCTAGCCCGGCTGCGGTCCTGGCTGGCCGCGCAGGCCGGCGCCGGCGCGGCGCGCACCACGCTGGCCCGGCGCACCTCGGCGATCAAGACGTTCACCGCCTGGGCGCTGCACCGCGGTCTGCTGAGCACCGACCCGGCAGCCCGGTTGCAGACGCCGAAGGCCCACCGCACGCTGCCGGCGGTACTGCGCCAGGATCAGGCATTGGACGCCATGGATGCATTGAATTCTGGTGCGCAGCAAGGTGATCCGCTCGCTCTGCGGGACAGGTTGATCGTCGAGCTGTTGTACGCCACCGGCATCCGGGTCAGCGAGCTCTGCGGCCTGGACATCGACGACGTGGACTCCTCGCGCCGCGTGCTGCGGGTGCTGGGCAAGGGCAACAAGGAGCGCATCGTGCCGTTCGGCGAGCCCGCCGAAGATGCGCTCGCCGCCTGGCTGACCACCGGCAGGCCGGAGTTGGTAACGCCGACTTCCGGTGCGGCGCTGCTGCTCGGGTCGCGCGGAGGCCGGATCGATCAGCGTCAGGCCCGCACCGTCGTGCACGAGACGATGGCCGCCGTCGACGGCGCCCCCGACATCGGTCCGCACGGTCTGCGGCACAGCGCGGCAACGCACCTGTTGGAGGGCGGCGCGGATCTGCGCGTCGTGCAGGAACTGCTGGGCCACTCCACATTGGCCACCACCCAGCTCTACACCCACGTGACGGTCGCGCGGCTGCGCGCGGTGCACGACCAGGCCCACCCGAGGGCCTGACGCCGTGGTCGACGCGATGGTCGAGTTCCTGAGCATCTTCTTCACGTTGGATGCAGCGGCTTGAGGCGAACCGGAGTCTCGGCCAGCAGTCCGAGCGGGTCGACGTAGTCGGCGCGCGCCGCCGGTCCCCACATCGCACCCCAGTGCAGGCACGCCCGCACCGGACATCCGGCGTGCCCGTCGAGCAGCACGCCCAGCGCCGTCCCAGCGTCCACCCGCTGCCCGGCCCGTACCGCGGGTCGCACCGGCTCATAGCTGGTCCGCAGCCCACCCGGGTGCTCGACCGATACCAGCGGCCGGCCCGCCAGCTCGCCGGCGAACACCACCGTGCCGCCGGCGGCGGCATACACTGACTGACCTGTACTGCCGGCCAGGTCCACCCCGCGATGCCCGCGAGTCCAGTTCGGGGAAGGGGCATCGAACGCCCTGGTCACCCCGGGCGCCGGCCGCAGTGGCCAGCCTAGGCGCCCCGCCTCGGCCACCGCAGGGGCCGCACCGGCCAGCGCCGCGACGATGAGCACCGCCAGCAACCTCATCAGTCCAGTTCAGCGCCCCGAAGTCGCGATGGGAAGGGGCGCAATGTCAGACTGTGGATGAACCGGCGACTGTGCATCACTCGCGTGGCAAAAGCACAGGTTCCAACGGTGTAAACTTCTCCCCGCAGCTCACATCCGTGGGCTGACTTCGCGCGTCTGTCGGTGGCCCCGTTCGACAGGGTCACCACCAGCATGCCGGGCGGTCCCGGTCCGGGAAACCGAATCGGGTCCGGCAGCAGCAGACGCCAGGGTCCGGAGTCACCCGATTCCGGACGGCAACCGACAACGAAAGCAAGGCACAGCCATGGCTGTTGTAACCATGAAGCAGCTGCTTGACAGCGGCGCTCACTTCGGGCACCAGACCCGACGCTGGAATCCCAAGATGAAGCGGTTCATCTTCACCGACCGCAACGGCATCTACATCATCGATCTGCAGCAGACGCTGACCTACATCGACACGGCTTACGAGTTCGTGAAGGAGACCGTCGCGCACGGCGGATCGGTCATGTTCGTCGGCACCAAGAAGCAGGCGCAGGAGTCCATCGCCCAGGAGGCGACCCGCGTCGGCATGCCGTATGTGAACCAGCGCTGGCTCGGTGGCATGCTCACCAACTTCCAGACCGTCCACAAGCGCCTTCAGCGGATGAAGGAGCTGGAGGCCATGGAGCAGACCGGTGGCTTCGAGGGTCGCACCAAGAAGGAAATCCTCATGCTCACGCGTGAGAAGAACAAGCTCGAGCGCAGCCTCGGTGGTATCCGGGACATGGCCAAGGTTCCGTCGGCCGTGTGGGTCGTCGACACCAACAAGGAGCACCTCGCGGTTGCCGAGGCTCGCAAGCTGAACATCCCGGTCATCGCGATCCTGGACACCAACTGCGATCCCGACGTCGTGGACTACCCGGTTCCGGGTAACGACGATGCGATCCGTTCGGCCGGGCTGCTGACCAAGGTGATCGCCTCCGCGGTTGCCGAAGGCCTGCAGGCCCGTTCGGGTGCCGGCGCCAAGACCGAGGCCGACGGCAACGAGCCGCTCGCCGAGTGGGAGCAGGAGTTGCTCGCCGGTGCCACCGCCGTTGCCGCTCCGGCCGGTGCGGCCGCCGTCGGCGAGGCTGCCCCCGAATCGACCACCGAAACCTCCTAGAAGGGCTGAACATTGGCGAACTACACCGCTGCCGACGTCAAGCGACTACGGGAGCTGACCGGCGCCGGAATGCTCGACTGCAAGAACGCGCTGGTCGAGACCGAGGGCGATTTCGACAGGGCCGTCGAGGTGCTGCGCATCAAGGGTGCCAAGGACGTCGGTAAGCGCGCCGAGCGTGCGACCGCCGAAGGTCTGGTGGCAGCCAAGGACGGTGCGCTCATCGAGTTGAACTCGGAGACCGACTTCGTCGCGAAGAACGCCGAGTTCCAGGGCCTCGCCGACGCGATCGTCGCCGCCGCTGCCGCCTCCAAGGCTGCCGACGTCGACGCGCTGAAGGCCGCTACGGTTTCTGGTGGCCAGGGGACAACTACTGTCGAGGAACTCATCGCGGATCTGTCGGCCAAGATCGGCGAGAAGCTGGAACTGCGTCGCGTCGCGGCGTTCGACGGTACCGTGGAGACCTACCTGCACAAGCGTTCGGCTGACCTGCCGCCCGCGGTCGGCGTACTCGTGGAGTACTCCGGCGGCGACGCCGAGGCCGGCAAGCAGGTTGCTCACGCGGTCGCGCTGCAGATCGCCGCGCTGAAGGCCAAGTACCTCACCCGTGCGGACGTGCCCGAGGACGTGGTGGCCAATGAGCGTCGCATCGCCGAGGAGACCGCCAAGGAAGAGGGCAAGCCCGAGCAGGCGCTGCCCAAGATCGTGGAGGGTCGCGTCACCGGCTTCTACAAGGATGTCGTGCTGCTCGATCAGCCGTCGGTGTCGGACAACAAGAAGTCCGTCAAGGCGCTGCTCGATGAGGCCGGCGTGACCGTGACCCGGTTCGTCCGGTTCGAGGTCGGCCAGGCCTAGCAAGTCCAACGGAGAACCCCGCGTCACCTTGGTGACGCGGGGTTCTCTGCCTTTCCCGCCGGGTGTGCTGACCCGTTCGGTCCGGGATACCGCCGCGTTCTGCCGGGAATCCGAACTGCTCTGGCGTAAGCAGATGTTCGCCGCGACCACCGGACAGGAGCGCCGACTCATCGAATTGGCCTTCCAGCTCGAAGGTGCCGGTCCTTTTGCGCGCCCAGAACGCTTGGTGCTCGCCGTCCTCGGTATCGCCTTGGCGATCGCCTGCGTCACCGTCGTGCGCACCATCTCGGCGAGCTTCGCCAGCACAGGCGAAGAATTGGTCACCGACGTCCTCGGCCAGTCCCAGCTCTGGGTGTTTGCCTTTGCGATGATCGATCCGTGGCCCGCGGGCTATTACGGCGCCGGCGACCATTACACGACTCGCTGCTGATCTGCCGTCCGCTGACGTTCATGCGGGCAGCGCCGTACGAGCACGGTTATGCACGCCCGGAGGACTGGCCGGTGATGCCGTGCGCGTACACCGGTTTCCACCTCAAGCCGATCGGCTTCTTCGACGGCAACCCGGCACTGGACCTGCCGCCGTCACCGCCGAAGGTCTGCCACGGGCACTGACAGCCAGACACGGAGGCGGCTTTTTCGGCAACGGGAGCGACCATTTCACGCACCTGGCCACCCGGACGTGGCCGGGGCGTCGTCATGAGGCAGGATTGGTGATGCCGTCCGCGCGGATCCGCCTGGGTGGCGATTCTGTGTCGGGACAGCAAGGAGTCTGATGGCGGAGCCAGGCATCGCCGGCCAGGGAGTCATCCGGCCTGCGTATTCACGTGTGTTGCTGAAGCTCGGCGGCGAGATGTTCGGCGGCGGACAGGTCGGGCTCGATCCGGATGTGGTCGCCCTGGTGGCCCGGCAGATCGCCGACGTCGTCCGGGCCGGCGCCCAGGTCGCCGTCGTCATCGGCGGTGGCAACTTCTTCCGCGGCGCCCAGTTGCAGCAGCGCGGCATGGAACGCACCCGCAGCGATTACATGGGCATGCTCGGGACCGTGATGAACAGCCTTGCGCTGCAGGATTTCCTGCAGAAAGAGGGCATCGACACCCGTGTGCAGACCGCCATCACCATGGGCCAGGTCGCCGAACCGTACATTCCGCTGCGCGCCCAGCGTCACCTGGAGAAGGGTCGCGTCGTCATCTTCGGCGCAGGTATGGGTCTGCCGTACTTCTCTACCGACACCACCGCCGCGCAGCGCGCCCTGGAGATCGGTGCCGAGTTGGTGCTGATGGCCAAGGCGGTCGACGGTGTGTTCACCGCGGACCCGCGCAAGGATCCGAACGCCAAGCTGCTGACCTCCATCACCCACCGCGAGGTCATCGACCGCGGACTGCAGGTAGCGGATTCCACCGCATTCAGCCTCTGCATGGACAACGGCATGCCGATCCTGGTGTTCAATCTCCTCACCGACGGCAATATCGCGAGAGCGGTTGCGGGTGAGAAGATCGGAACACTGGTCAGCAGCTGACAGCCGCGCATTGGAGACGATGCTATGGGCGAGCGAAATGCTTCGGGAGGTACTTGCCGTGGGCGAGCGAAATGCTTCGGGAGGTACTTGCCGTGGGCGAGCGAATGCGACGGGAGATAACTAAGTGATCGACGAAACCCTCTTCGATGCCGAAGAGAAGATGGAGAAGGCGGTGTCGGTGGCGCGCGACGACCTGTCGTCGATCCGCACCGGCCGCGCCAACCCGGGCATGTTCTCCCGGCTGAGCATCGACTACTACGGCTCACCGACCCCGATCACGCAGCTCTCCAGCATCAACGTTCCCGAGGCGCGACTCGTCGTCATCAAGCCGTACGAGTCCAACCAGCTCAAGGCCATCGAGGACTCGATCCGCAACTCGGATCTGGGCGTCAACCCGTCCAATGACGGTAACGTCATCCGGATCTCCGTCCCGCAACTGACCGAGGAGCGCCGCCGCGATCTGGTCAAGCAGGCCAAGTCCAAGGGTGAGGACGCCAAGGTGTCGGTGCGCAACATCCGCCGCAAGGCGATGGAAGAGCTGGCCCGGATCAGGAAAGACGGTGAGGCCGGCGAGGACGAGGTGGGCCGCGCCGAGAAGGACCTCGACAAGACCACCGGGCAATACGTGACGCAGATCGACGAACTGGTCAAACACAAAGAAGGCGAGCTGTTGGAGGTCTGATGACCTTTCAGCAGGGCAGCCCAGTGGTAGACGCCGAACCACCCAAGAAGCAATCGCGCGCAGGTCGAGACCTGCCGGCCGCCATCGGCGTCGGTGTCGTCATGGGCGGCTCCGTCATCGCGATCCTGCTGTTCGCCCCGCTGGTCTGGGTCGGCCTGGTGGCCGCGTCCATGGCGGTCGCCACCCACGAGGTGGTGGGTCGTCTGCGCGAGGGTGGCTTCTCCATCCCGATCATCCCGCTGCTCATCGGTGGCCAGGCCATCGTGTGGTTGACCTGGCCGTTCGGGCCAGCCGGCGCGTTGGGCGCCTTCGGTGGCACGGTGGTGGTGTGTCTGATCTGGCGGCTGCTCAGTGGTGGGTTGAGCGCGGCGCCGACCAACTACCTGCGCGATGTCGCGGTCACGATCTTCCTGGCCACCTGGATTCCGCTGTTCGGTGCGTTCGGTGCGCTGCTGATCTACCCGGACGACGGTTCCGGCCGGGTGTTCTGCCTGATGCTGGGCGTGGTGGCCTCCGATGTCGGCGGCTACGCGGCGGGGGTGCTGTTCGGCAAGCATCCGATGGCGCCGGCCGTCAGCCCCAAGAAGTCCTGGGAGGGTCTGGCGGGCTCGCTGCTGCTGGGCATCGTGGTCTCGGTGCTCGCGGTGCAGTTCCTGCTGGAAAAGCCGGCCTGGGTGGGCATCCCGCTCGGCATCATGCTGGTCGTCACCGGAACCCTGGGCGATCTGGTCGAGTCCCAGGTGAAACGCGATCTGGGCATCAAGGATATGGGCACGTTGCTGCCCGGGCACGGCGGCCTGATGGACCGCCTCGATTCGGTGCTGCCGTCGGCGGTGGCCACCTGGATCGTTTTGACGGTGCTGGCATAGGTCACCGCCAGGGCGTCCAAACTAATACTTCCTCCCGCGCCCAGTTCTACTACGTAATGTAGAAATAGGTGGTCCGGTTGTGCAGGGTGAGATACTGGCCAGACATCATGGCCGTTTCCCTTCCGCTCGTTTTCGACGCACCGCGACGCGCATTGCCGCCGCGGCATCTCGCCGACCTCGATGCCGAGGGGCGGGCCGCCGCTGTCGCCGAACTGGGACTGCCCAGGTTCCGTGCCAAACAGCTGGCCAACCAGTACTACGGACGTCTGATCGCCGACCCGCATCAGATGACCGACCTGCCCGCCGCCGTCCGTGACCAGGTGGCCGGCGCGCTGTTCCCGACCCTCATCGAACCCGCCAAACAGATCCAGTGCGACGCGGGGGAGACCCGAAAAACGTTGTGGCGTGCGGTCGACGGCACCACCTTCGAGTCGGTGCTGATGCGCTATCCGCAGCGCAACACCGTGTGCATCTCGTCACAGGCCGGCTGCGGGATGGCGTGCCCGTTCTGCGCCACGGGGCAGGGCGGTCTGCAGCGCAACCTGTCCACCGGCGAGATCCTCGAGCAGGTGCGGGCCGCGTCCTTCGCCATGCGTGCCGAGCACGATGGACGGCTCTCCAACATCGTCTTCATGGGCATGGGGGAGCCACTCGCGAACTACAACCGGGTGCTCGCCGCCGTGAAGCGCATCATCGCCCCACCGCCCGATGGTTTCGGGATCAGTGCGCGCTCGGTGACGGTGTCCACCGTCGGGCTGGCGCCGGCGATCCGCAAACTGGCCGACGAGCGCCTCGGGGTCACCCTCGCGGTGTCGCTGCACACCCCCGACGATGAGCTGCGCGACACGCTGGTGCCGGTCAACAACCGCTGGAGCATCGATGAGGTGCTCGACGCGGCGCGTTATTACGCCGACTCCACCGGCCGGCGGGTGTCCATCGAGTATGCGTTGATCCGCGATGTGAACGATCAGCCCTGGCGCGCAGACCTTCTCGGTAAGAAGCTGCACAGCAAGCTCGGTCCGCTCGTGCACGTGAACCTCATCCCGCTCAACCCGACACCGGGCAGCGAGTGGGACGCCAGTCCCAAACCTGTCGAGCGCGAGTTCGTGAGACGCGTCATCGCCAGGGGTGTGTCCTGCACGGTGCGTGACACCCGCGGTCGCGAGATCGCCGCGGCCTGTGGGCAATTGGCCGCCGAGGGCTGGTAGTACCCGCCGCACGCGTTCTGCCTCGACATTCCCGGCAGCTGCTGTGCTCCAGCCGCCGGTGTCGAATGTTCTTTCGATATTGGTGACGTGGCCGAATCGGTTACCTGATGCCGACGGCGTGGCGCAGCTGCGCAAGGAACTGTCCTTCGTCATCGCTGCGGACGATGTAGTGCGATATCGCTACCCGGATCGCGGTGGACGCCTTCACCTGGGCGTTGGCCCCGGAGAGCAGTTTGAGCAGCCGGGCGCGCATGATGGGTATCACGTGTGTCAGCTGCGCGATGACCACTTCGGGTTCGATGTCGACGACGCGGACCCCGGAGTACGACTGCTGGTACTCGACGATGAATCGCAGTGCCGCATCGAGCTTTTCGGCGCCGCGCAGGCCTGCCGTCGCGCTGCTGATGCCGGTGTCGAACATCTGGCGTTCGTAGACGCCGAACGCGCCGAGCAGTTCTTCCTTCGAGGCGAACCAGCGATACAGCGTGGGGCGCGACACCCCGGCCTGCAACGCGACCTCGGAAAGACTGAGCTTGGTCTGCCCGCTGCGTCCGAGCACCTCGGCCGTGGCGGCCAGGATCCGGCGCCGCGTGGAGGTGTCCTCGGCGGCGTCGGTGTGCGCGGGCAGGGGCTTGTTCACGGAACCGATGGTAGTGGTTGTGCCATCACAAGAGGCCTCCAGCGGAAATGCCCCGGAACCTTCGGAACCGGGGCATTTTAACGGCTGTGACCTAGCGGTACCAGCCCCGGCTGCGCGCAATCCAGTCACGCGCGACGATGCCGAGGATGGTGACCGCGAAGAGAATCAGGAAGAGGTCCTCGACATGCCCGACGTGGTTGCCATGCGTCATGGTCACCAGGAAGAGCGCGGCGAAGATGCCGATGATGTGCAGGACGCGCGGGTTCTCGGTGGACCAGCCCCATGCTGCCGACGGCACATCTTCCACGTCGACGCCGTTGTAGCGGTCGACCTCGGTGTTGGCCACGATTGCTCCTCACGCGAATGTCCGGATGACTGCGGCCATTCTGGCATACCGCGGCGATATCGCCACCGTCACGGCGCCGACCGCGGCCAACATCACCGGGCCGGCGGCCGATCCGGCTTTCGGCTACATCGGCGGCATCGGCGGCATCAGCGGCATCAAAACGGTGTCGACCAGATACATCGTGGCGTTGGGGGTCTGCGTGTTCATCGAGAATTTCATCGAGGTGATCCTTCATTTGATCGTCTGTGGTTCTGAGGGATAGACGGTGCCCGATGAGGCGGGGCAGCCAGGTCGGTGGGAAAAGCTGCCTCGCCGCCTCATCGGGTTGTGCGGATCTTGCGGACTCAGGCGGCGGGAGGCAGCAGCACCGTGTCGATCATGTAGGCCGTGGCGTTGGCGGTCTTCACCCCGCCACACACCAGCCCGGCACCGCCGATCTTGAGGTCGTCACCGGCACCGGTGACGGTCACCGTCGCGCCTTGCACGGTCTTGTGGTCACCGGCGATTGCGTCGGGACTCACCTGGCCCGGCACCACGTGGTAGGTCAGGATCGAGGTGAGGAGCTCTGGGTCGGTCTTGAGAGTCTCCAGCGTCGCCGCGTCGATCTTGGCGAACGCCGCATCGGTCGGTGCGAAGACGGTGAACTCGCCGCCGTTGAGGGTGTCGACGATGTTGACGTCCGGGTTCAGCTGGCCCGAGATTGCCAGCGTCAGCGTCTTGAGCATCGGGTTGTTCGACGCGGCCACGGTGACCGGATCTGCAGCCATACCGGAAACCGAACCCGGGCCTGACGGCACCTGCTCGGCGTAGGCGGCGCATCCGGTGCCGATCAACGTGCCTGCCGGCATGGCTGCGGGGGAACTGGTGGTCTCCGGCGCCATGGACGAGGTCATCGAGGAAATCGACGAACTGGCTTCACTGGTGCTGCTTTCCGTGGACGAACTGTCGCCCGAACACGCGGACAGCCCGAGCGCCGCCACGGCGGCGACTCCGGCGAAAGCGATCCGATGGTGGGTAACCGGTTTGTGCGTCACTGTCATGAGTGGCTCGACTTTCTTGTTGGCGACTTTCTTACTGGCGGGTTCCTTGTTGGCGGGTAGGCCGATGCCATCCCCATTTTGCTCTACACACGCTATTCGGTGCCCCCACCCATCCGGATGGGTGCCCGGTCGACATGGGGGCAGAATGGGGTGCGTGACGTTCCCCGCTTCAGCCCCGGGCAGTACCGGGGAGCGCTGCCGTGTCCTGATCCTCGGCAGCACCGGTTCCATCGGCACCCAGGCGCTGGAGGTCATCGCCGCCAACCCGGACCGTTTCGAACTGGTCGGGCTGGCCGCAGGCGGCGGCAACCCCGACGTCCTGGCTGCCCAACGCGCGCAGACCGGGGTGACGAATATCGCCGTCGCGGATCCAAGGGCCGCCGAACACGTCGGTGACGTGCCCCATGTCGGCGAGCAGGCCGCCACCCGGATCGTCGAGGACACCGAGGCTGATGTGGTGCTCAACGCACTCGTCGGCGCACTCGGGCTCAAGCCGACCCTGGCCGCCCTGCACAGCGGTGCCCGGTTGGCGCTGGCCAACAAGGAGTCGCTGGTGGCCGGTGGGCCGCTGGTGCTCAAGGCCGCCGCGCCCGGCCAGATCGTGCCGGTGGACTCCGAACATTCGGCGTTGGCCCAGTGTCTGCGAGCGGGCAGTGCCGACGAGGTCGCCCGACTGGTGCTCACCGCGTCCGGCGGGCCGTTCCGCGGCTGGGCCGCTGCCGACCTGGAAATGGTGACCCCCGTGCAGGCCGGTGCCCATCCGACCTGGTCGATGGGACCGATGAACACCCTGAACTCGGCATCGCTGGTCAACAAGGGTCTGGAGCTGATCGAAACGCACCTGCTGTTCGGTGTCGACTACGACTGCATCGACGTCGTCGTGCACCCGCAGTCCATCGTGCATTCCATGGTGACCTTCACCGACGGTTCGACGATCGCCCAGGCCAGCCCGCCCGATATGAAACTGCCGATCGCGCTGGCGCTGGGCTGGCCGGCCCGGGTGCCGGCGGCGGCGCGGGCCTGTGACTGGACGACCGCGTCGACCTGGACCTTCGAGCCGCTGGACGACGCGGTGTTCCCCGCCGTGGACCTGGCCCGAGAGGCCGGACAGGGCGGCGGAAGCCTGGCCGCGGTGTACAACGCCGCAAACGAAGAGGCTGCCGCGGCCTTCCTCGACGGCCGGATCCGGTTCCCGGCGATCGTGCGTACGGTGGCCGATGTGCTGCACGCCGCAGATCAGTGGGCGGCCGAACCCGCTACCGTGGAAGAGATACTTGACGCGCAGGACTGGGCCCGCGACCGGGCCCGGACTGCTGTCGACCGGGAGGTAGTAGCAAGCCGATGATGTTCGCGTTCGGCATCGTGGCATTCGCGCTGGCCATTCTGGTGTCGGTGGCTCTGCACGAATGTGGCCATATGTGGGTGGCCCGGGCCACCGGAATGAAGGTGCGCCGTTACTTCGTGGGCTTCGGGCCCACGCTGTGGTCGACCCGCCGGCCCAACCGGCTGGGCAGCACCGAATACGGCGTCAAGGCAGTGCCGCTGGGCGGTTTCTGCGATATCGCGGGCATGACCTCGGTCGACGAGATCGCCCCCGAGGACCGTCCGTACGCGATGTACACGCAGAAGGTGTGGAAGCGCGTCGCGGTGCTGTTCGCCGGGCCTGCCATGAACTTCATCATCGGCCTGGTGCTCGTCTACGCCATCGCGATCATCTGGGGCCTGCCCAATCTGCATCCGCCGACCACCGCGATCGTCGGTGAAACCTCTTGTGTGGCACCGCAGGTCGCCAAGGGCGGGGAAGATCCCTACGGCCCGTGCCCGCAGCCCGGCCCGGGCCCGGCCGCGCTGGCCGGCATCCGGGCCGGCGACACCATCGTCAAGGTGGGCGAGACCGACGTGGCGACCTTCGCCGACATGGCGGCGGCGATCCGCGAGCTCGACGGTCCCGTCCAGGTGGTCTACGAGCGCGGCGGTGAGCGGCTGTACACCGTGGTCGATATCGCGCAGACCCAGCGCTTCACCTCGGCCGACGCCGAGACACCCGACACCGTCGGTGCGATCGGCGTCAGCGCCGCACTGCCACCGGGCCCCACCCACTACGATCCGCTGTCGGCGGTCCCGGCGACCTTTGCCTTCACCGGCGATCTCGCGGGCGAACTGGTCAAGGCGCTGGCCAAGATCCCGACCAAGATCGGTGCCCTGGTCGACGCCATCGGCGGCGGCGAGCGTGACCCCGAAACGCCCATCTCGGTGGTGGGCGCCTCGATCATCGGCGGCGACACCGTCGACCACGGTCTGTGGGTGGCGTTCTGGTTCTTCCTCGCCCAGCTGAACTTCGTGCTCGGCGCGATCAACCTGATCCCGTTGTTACCGTTCGACGGCGGCCACATCGCGATCGCCACATTCGAGAAGCTCCGCAATATGATCCGAGCGGCACGTGGCAGTGACGCCGCGGCGCCGGTCAACTACCTCAAGCTGATGCCCGCCACGTATGTCGTGCTGGTGGTCGTCGTCGGCTACATGTTGTTGACCGTGACCGCGGACCTGGTCAATCCCATCAGACTCTTCCAGTGATCTGACACAGCCAATAGGAGATGCCGTGACGTCCATCGGTCTGGGCATGCCCGCCCCGCCCCCGCCCACGCTGGCCCCGCGTCGCAAAACCCGTCAGTTGATGGTGCGCGATGTCGGTGTCGGCAGCGAGTATCCGATCGCGGTGCAGTCGATGTGCACCACCAAGACCCACGACATCAACGCCACCTTGCAGCAGATCGCAGAGCTGACCGCATCGGGCTGCGACATCGTCCGGGTCGCCTGCCCGCGGCAGGAGGACGCCGACGCGCTGCCCGCGATCGCCAGGAAGGCGAACATCCCGGTCATCGCCGACATCCACTTCCAGCCCAAGTACATCTTCGCGGCCATCGACGCCGGCTGCGCTGCGGTACGGGTGAACCCCGGCAACATCAAAGAGTTCGACGGCCGGGTCAAGGAGGTTGCGAAAGCGGCTGCGGCAGCGCAGATCCCGATCCGCATCGGTGTCAACGCCGGCTCGCTGGACAAGCGCATGATGGACAAGTACGGCAAGGCCACGCCGGAGGCGCTGGTGGAGTCGGCGCTGTGGGAGGCCTCGCTGTTCGAAGAGCACGGCTTCGGCGATATCAAGATCAGCGTCAAGCACAACGACCCGGTGATCATGGTCGCGGCCTACGAGCTGCTCGCCGAGAAATGCGACTACCCGCTGCACCTCGGTGTCACCGAGGCCGGCCCGGCATTCCAGGGCACCATCAAGTCCGCGGTGGCCTTCGGTGCGCTGTTGTCGAAGGGCATCGGCGACACCATTCGGGTGTCGCTGTCCGCGCCGCCGATAGAGGAGATCAAGGTCGGCAACCAGATCCTGGAGTCGCTGAACCTGCGCCCCCGCGGACTGGAGATCGTGTCCTGCCCGTCGTGCGGGCGGGCCCAGGTGGACGTCTACACGCTGGCCAATGAGGTGTCCGCGGGCCTGGAGGGCATGGACATCCCGTTGCGGGTGGCGGTGATGGGCTGTGTGGTCAACGGACCCGGCGAGGCGCGTGAGGCCGATCTCGGAGTGGCATCCGGTAACGGCAAGGGCCAGATCTTCGTCAAGGGCGAGGTGGTCAAGACGGTGCCGGAGGCGATGATCGTGCAGACACTGATCGAGGAGGCCATGCGGATCGCGGCGGAGTCCGAGGGCGACCTGACGGCAAGTCCGAGCGGTCCGCCGGTTGTCACCGTAAGCTGAAACCCGGCCCTGTGAGCGGGGTCACCTGATCCGGCTGGCCCAGAAAGAGTCCCGAATGTCGGCTCCACCGCTGTCCCGCGTCACCGCTGACCGACAGGTTTCGGTGGTCCGCCACGTCGACAAGGTGCGGGCCGTCCTCGAGCAGGATCCGGTGGCGTCGTGCATGGTGGCCTGCCGGGTGCTGGACTTCGGGGTCGATCCGAATGCGATCGGCGGAGAACTGTGGACGCGCCGCGAACCGGCCGAATCCCTGTGTTACGCCGGGGCGAATCTGATTCCGCTGCGCGGCAGCGCCGAGGACCTGATGGCGTTCGCCGACAAGGCGCTCAGCGTGCCACGCCGATGTTCGTCGTTGGTGGGCCGGGCCGCGTTGGTCATGCCGCTGTGGCAGCGACTGGAACCGGGCTGGGGTGTCGCGCGTGACGTGCGGGCCGACCAGCCGCTGATGGCGTTGTCCGGGCCTGCGCAGTGCGCGGCCGATCCGGCGGTGCGACCGGTCCGGATGAACGAGTTGGACGCCTATCTGGTCGCCGCGATCGAGATGTTCATCGGGGAGGTCGGTATCGACCCCCGGATGGGTGACGGTGGCCGCAGCTATCGCCGCCGGGTCGCCGGGCTGATCTCGGCAGGGCGTGCGTGGGCGCGCTTCGAGCACGGCGAGGTGGTCTTCAAGGCCGAGATCGGTTCGCAGTCACCGACTGTCGGCCAGATCCAGGGTGTGTGGGTGCATCCGCAGTGGCGGGGTCGCGGGCTGGGCGCCTCGGGTACCGCGACGGTGTCCGAGGCGGTGCTGGGCAGTGGCCGCATCCCCAGCCTGTACGTCAACGGATTCAACGAGGTCGCCCGCGCCACCTACACGAAGATCGGCTTCACCCAGGTGGATACGTTCGCCACCATTCTTCTCGACTGACGTGCCAGGCGCGCAGACCGCCGAAAGCTTCGATCTCGGATTCGTCTCGCTGCGGTCTCGGTGCGCCTCCGAGAGAAGCGACCGGCACACTCTTAATATCAGCCACAATGACATCACTGGCATCGGTAACCCCATCAGCATCACGGGCATCGCGCCTGCTGGGTACGGGCGCGATCCTCGCCGTCGTCGCGACCGTCGGTTCTCTCAGCGCCTGCACGCCCAAACCCGACGGCCCCGAACCCGTTGCCGCACAATTCTTCGAGGCCTTGGTCACCGGGGACACCGCCGCGGCCGCGGACCTGTCCGACGAGCCGGCCGCGGCGCAGTCAGCGCTCAACGAGGCGTGGTCCGGGCTGCAGGCCAGCAGACTGGACACCCAGATCACCGGGTCCAAGTACGCGCTGGACACCGGCACCGTGAAGTTCCGCTACACCTGGCACCTGCCCAAGGACCGCACCTGGACCTACGACGGCGAACTCAACATGGTTCGCGACGAAGGCCAATGGCAGGTGCGATGGAGCGCCACCGGCCTTCATCCCGGACTCGGCGAGAACCAGACAATGGCCCTGCGTGCCGACCCGCCGCGCCGGGCCTCGGTCAATGAGCGGGGCGGCAGCGATGTGCTGGTCCCCGGATACCTGTACCACTACGCGCTGGACGCCAGGACCGCCGGCGGCGAGCTGATGCCCACGGCCGTCGCGATCGCCGACGCGCTACGGCCGTTCGACAACACCATGGACGCGCAGCGGCTCGCCGAGGAGGCCAGCTCGCGGACGAAACCACTGAGCCTGATCACGCTGCGCAAGTCCGACAGTGACCGGGTGTCCGCGGCGATCGGCGCCCGGCCCGGCGTGGTGATCACCCCGCAGCCCGAAATGCTGGCCACCGATGACCGTTTCGCACCCACGATCGTGCAGGAGGTCAAGAAGGCGGTCAGCACCGACCTCGTCGGCGAGGCCGGCTGGCGGGTGGTCAGCGTCAACCAGAACGGCGTGGACGTCGCCGTGCTGAACGAAGAGGCCGGGACACCGGCGCCCTCGGTGACCATCAGCCTGGACCGTGCCGTCCAGGACGCCGCCCAGGACGCGGTGGACATGGTGGGCAAGAAGGCGATGCTCGTGGCGATCAAACCGTCGACCGGTGAGATCCTGGCCGTCGCACAGAACGCCGCCGCGAACGTCGACGGACCGACCGCGACCATGGGCCTGTACCCGCCCGGCTCGACGTTCAAGATCGTGACCGCCTCGGCCGCCATCGAACGGGATATGGCCTCGCCGAACACCCTGCTCGGGTGCCCCGGCCAGCTCGACATCGGCCACCGCACCGTCACCAACTACAACGCCTTCGATCTCGGCACGGTGCCGCTGTCCCGGGCGTTCGCGAACTCGTGCAACACCACCTTCGCCCAGCTCGCCAGCACCATGCCGCCCCGTGGCCTGACCACCGCGGCCGCCCGGTACGGCATCGGGCCCGACTACATCGTCGACGGTGTGCCGACGGTGACCGGGTCGGTGCCCCCGACCGTGGACCTGGCTGAACGCACCGAGGACGGCTTCGGCCAGGGCAAGGTGCTGGCCAGCCCCTTCGGCATGGCTCTGATGGCCGCGACGGTGGCCGCCGGCAAGACGCCGGTGCCGCACCTGATCGAGGGACGCGAGACCGAGGTGAACGGGGAAGCCGGTGAGCCGCTCAGCCCCGCGGTGATCGACGGCCTGCGCCCGATGATGCGGCTGGTGGTGACCAACGGCACCGCCAAGGATCTCAACGGTCTCGGTGATGTGCGCGGCAAGACCGGCGAGGCCGAATTCAACGGCGGCTCACACGCCTGGTTCACCGGATATCGCGGCGATATGGCGTTCGCGGCGCTCATCGTCGGCGGCGGTAGTTCGGAGTACGCGGTGCGGATGTGCCGGGACATGCTCAACGGCCTGCCCCCCGACTATCTGGCGTGAACCCCCAAATCGGTACGCTGTTCGGGGGATGAACAAAGACGACCTGACGGCGCTGCGCGTCTCCGACGCCGACCGCAACGGCACGCTGCGCCGGCTGCACAATGCGGTGGCGCTCGGGCTGATCGACATCGGTGAGTTCGAGGAACGCTCGGCGCTGGTGTCCCAAGCCCGGCTGCACACCGATCTCGAGGCGCTCGTCGGTGACCTGCCCGGGCCCGGTGCCATCATCACCTCGGCCGCGGACCGTGTCGAGCTGCGCGGAGTGATGGGCTCGCTGAAGCGTCACGGGGAATGGGTCGTGCCCACCCGGCTGGCTCTGCACCGGCGGATGGGTTCGGTAGACCTGGATCTCACCCGGGCCCAGTTCGCCGGCCCGCTGATCGTGGTGGAACTCGACCTCCGATTCGGCGGGCTGGACCTGCGCCTGCCCGATGGTGCGAGCGCCTCCATCGATGATGTCGAGGTCGTGGTGGGCAGCGCCAATGACCACCGTCGCGATGCCCCCGCAGAGGGCTCCCCGCATATCGTCCTGACCGGAAAAGTGGTGTGCGGCTCGGTGGATATCCGTGGACCACGCCGGAACTGGAAGCCCGTGCTGCGAAAGCCGGGTCTGCGCCGTCCGAACCTCTGACGTCAGCGCGGTTGCAGCACGGCGGCTCGGTACCCCAGCGGGTGCGTACGGCGCTGGGAGCAATCTCGGTAGGCTGACGGTCATGCCTGTTCGCGCGCCCCTTCGGTCCGGTGAGCTCTCCCCGACACTGCCGGTGCCCAAGTCCGTTCCGCGTCCGGAGTATGCGTGGAAACCGACCGCCGTCGAGGGCGACGAACCGTGGGTCCAGACGCCCGAGGTAATCGAGAAGATGCGGGTGGCCGGGCGCATCGCCGCCGCCGCCCTCGCCGAGGCCGGCAAGGCCGTGGCACCCGGGGTGTGCACCGACCACCTCGACCGCGTTGCCCACGAGTACATGCTCGACCACGGCGCCTACCCGTCTACCCTGGGCTACAAGGGATTTCCCAAGTCCTGCTGCACCTCGCTGAACGAGGTGATCTGCCACGGCATCCCGGACTCCACGGTCATCGAGGACGGCGACATCGTCAATATCGACGTCACCGCCTACATCGACGGTGTGCACGGCGACACCAACGCCACCTTCCTGGCCGGCGATGTCTCCGAAGAGCACCGCCTGCTGGTCGAACGGACCCACGAAGCGACCATGCGGGCAATCAAGGCGGTGAAACCGGGCCGGGCGCTGTCGATCGTCGGCCGGGTCATCGAGGCGTACGCGAACCGTTTCGGCTACCACGTGGTCCGCGATTTCACCGGCCACGGGATCGGCACCACATTCCACAACGGCCTGGTCGTTCTGCACTACGACCAGCCCGCGGTGGAGACGGTGCTGGAACCCGGCATGACGTTCACCATCGAGCCGATGATCAATCTCGGGTCGCTGGACTACGAGATCTGGGATGACGGCTGGACGGTGGCCACCAAGGATCGCAAGTGGACCGCCCAGTTCGAACACACGCTGGTGGTCACCGATGGCGGCGCCGAGATCCTGACGCTGGTGTGAGCGCGCTGCTGATCGCCGGCACCACCTCCGATGCCGGCAAGTCCATGGTGGTCGCAGGCCTGTGCAGGCTGTTGGCGCGCAAGGGGATTCAGGTCGCTCCGTTCAAGGCGCAGAACATGAGCAACAATTCCGCCGTCACCGAAGAGGGCGGGGAGATCGGCCGTGCCCAGGCCATGCAGGCGCGCGCGGCCGGGCTGGCGCCCAGTGTGCGGTTCAACCCGGTGCTGCTCAAACCCGGCAGTGACCGGACATCGCAGCTGGTGGTGCGCGGCCAGGTCATAGGCACCATGGCCGCCGGTGACTACATGAGCCGGCGCAACCAGCTCGCCGACGTCGTCAACGGCGAGTTGAACTCATTGCGAAGCGAATTCGACGTCGTCATCTGTGAGGGAGCCGGGTCGCCCGCGGAGATCAACCTGCGGGAAACCGACCTGGCCAATATGGGGCTCGCGCGTGCAGGCGGGCTGCCGGTGGTGGTGGTGGGCGATATCGACCGTGGCGGACTGCTGGCCCATCTGTTCGGGACCGTCGCGGTGCTCGAGCCCGAGGATCAAAAGCTCATCAGCGGATTCCTGGTCAACAAGTTCCGCGGTGATCCCGCGCTGCTGGCACCGGGGCTGCGCCAACTGCGGGAGCTGACGGGGCGGCCCACCTACGGGGTCATCCCGTATCTGGACGGCCTGTGGCTGGACACTGAGGACTCGTTGTCGGTGCAGGCCGGGCGGAGTCTGGGTCAACCGGTGGCGCCGCGCGGCACCGATTGGCTGACGGTCGCGGCCGTGCGACTGCCGCGCATCTCCAACTCCACCGATGTCGAGGCGCTGGCCTGTGAGCCGGGAGTGGCGGTGCGTTGGGTGGCCGACCCGGCGGAGGTGGCCGACGCCGATGTGGTGGTGCTGCCGGGCAGCAGGGCGACGGTGTCCGACCTGAGTTGGTTGCGGGAGCGCGGACTGGCCGACGCGGTGGTCGCGCACGCCGCGGCGGGCCGGGCGGTACTGGGGGTGTGCGGCGGCTTCCAGATGCTGTGCCGCAGAATCGACGACGCGATCGAATCGGGGTCCGGTGTGGTCGACGGCCTCGACCTGCTCGACGCCGATATCGAGTTCGCGCGGGGGAAGACGTTGCGGCACTGGGACACTCCATTGCTGGGCTACGAGATTCATCATGGCCAGGTGACCCGCAGCGGCGAGGATGACTGGCTGGGCGTCGGGATCCGCCGCGGAGCGGTCTACGGCACGCACTGGCACGGACTGCTCGACAACGACGGGGTGCGCCGGGCCTGGCTGGCCGAGGCGGCCGCAGCGGCGGGCCGGGCCGGCTTCGTGGTAGCCGAGGATGTCAGCGTCGTCGCCCGCCGAGACGCCCAGCTGGATCTGATGGCCGATGCGCTCGCCACCCACGTGGATCTCGACGCGGTGCTGGGATTGCTGGACGGCCCGCTGCCACGACCGGTCATCGGGACATCGCTGGGTAGCCTGGGCTCATGAAGCAACGGCTGCCGGCGCTCGCGCTGGCGCTGCTGACGGTGCTGACGGGCTGCGCCAGTGCGGTGCAGGGCACCCCGACATGGCCGGGTGCTCGCCTGGAGCGGGTGCTGCTGACCTCGGCAGACTTTCCGCCCGGGGTGCAGTTCGACCGCATCGTCGAGAAACCCGGTGAGCCCGACGGCGCCGGTGCACCGCCGGCGATGCTGTCCGACCCGCCCGGGTGCAGCGAGGGTTTCACCAAGGTGATCTCGGCGTCGGCGGAGCGTGGCGCGGGCAGCGCCGCCAAGTACACCGTCGGCTACGACGGCGCCCGGATGCTGTTCACCGTGCTGAGCTGGCCGCTGGACCTGGCGGCTCTGGAGGCCATCGCGCAGCGCTGCGCGAGCTTCCGGACGTACTTCGATCGTGGCTCGCAGCCCATCCCGATGACCACCACACGCCTGGACACGCCGCGACCGGATGCGCTGGTCTACGAGCAGACGATGGATCTGGCCGGCGTCAGCAGCAGCGTCTACTTCTTCTTCGAGACCGTCGGCTCGATGGCCGTATTCGCCGTCGCGTTCCCGACCCCGAATCGGGCGATCACCGCCAAAGCCGCGCTGCCACAGACATTTCTGGACATCGCGGGCAAACAGGCACAACGTCTGAAGGCACCCTGATGGCTGATCTGCAAGACCGGCAAAACCGCCGCGCCGCGCCTGCGGATGTCCTAGCGTGACCCAGATGTCTGCGAGCAGGGTGACCGTCGACGGTGCTGACTTCATGGTCGAGGTCGCGGGACCGGAGAACGCCGGAGTGGTGGTGCTGCTCGGGTCGGTGCAGCAGGCACCGGCCGCCTATGACCCGGTGTGTCACCGTCTGCACATCGCTTCGTTGTGCACCGTCGTCATCGCCCCTTCTCCGCGTCTGACTGCAGATTCGGTCATCGGCATCCTGGACGCACTTCAGGTGCGCTGGGGCACCCTGGTCGGCGACCGGGTGGGGGCCGAGCTGGCCTGGGAGCTCGCGGCCACCAGGCTGGATCGGTTCACCGGTCTGGTGGTGATCGACCGCGGGCATCCGCGTGCCGAGGACGAGGCGGGCCAGATCCGCGACGAGAAGTGTCCGCCGGTGGAGGTCGCCACGACGGCGCTGGTGAGCACCGCGGCGGCGGCGAAAGTGGCCCGCGCCAGTCAACGTTTTGTGTACGGGGACTTCCGTCTGGTGGAGCTGCTCGGGCGGCGCAATGCCGGCGAATCGACGGCGCAACTGGCCGCCGAGATCGTGATGCGCACCAGCACCTGGTGACAGGCGGGGTGCTCTCGCATTTCATTGGTCTGATGGCCTACCTTTAGAGGTGGCGGCGGTGTGACCGTCGACTCCCGCCGTAGCCGATAGGGGAGCCAGCATGCTGACCCAGTCTGAACTGGAGCGTCTGGTCACCGACCGGGAGATCGATACCGTCATCGTCGCGTTCCCCGATATGCAGGGCCGGCTCATCGGTAAACGGGTCTCGGCGCGACTGTTCGTGGAGGAGGTCGCCGCGCACGGCGCGGAGTGCTGCAACTACCTGCTGGCCGTCGATGTCGACATGAACACCGGCGACGGATACGCAATGTCCAGCTGGGAGAACGGATATGGCGACATGGTGATGACCCCGGACTTCTCCACCCTGCGGCTGCTGCCGTGGCTGCCCGGATCCGCACTGGTGATGGCCGACCTGTCCTTCACCGATGGCAGGCCCGTCCCGGCCTCCCCGCGAAGCATCCTGCGTGCTCAGCTGGACCGGCTGGCCCAGCGTGGGCTGGTGGCGTTCATCGGCACCGAGTTGGAGTTCATGGTGTTCGACGACACCTACCGCGAGGCCTGGAAGGCCGGTTACCGCGCCCTGACACCGGCCAGTGACTACAATATCGACTACGCGATGCTGGCATCCACCAGAATGGAGCCGCTGCTGCGCGACATTCGCCTGGGCATGGAAGGCGCCGGGATGTACTGCGAGGGTGTGAAAGGGGAGTGCAACCTCGGTCAGCAGGAGATCGCGTTCCGCTATGACGAGGCGCTGATCACCTGCGACAACCACACCATCTACAAGAACGGCGCCAAGGAGATCGCCGACCAGCACGGTAAATCGCTGACCTTCATGGCCAAGTTCGATGAGCGCGAAGGCAACAGCTGCCATATCCACATCTCGCTGCGCGGCGCCGACGGTGCCGCCGTCTTCGCCGACGACGACGATCCGGACGGTATGTCGTCGATGTTCCGCAGTTTCATCGCCGGACAGATCGCCACACTGCGCGAGCTGACCCTGTTTTATGCCCCGAACATCAACTCCTACAAGCGGTTTGCCGACGGCAGCTTCGCGCCCACCGCGGTGGCGTGGGGAATGGACAACCGCACCTGTGCGCTGCGGGTGGTCGGTCACGGTTATCGGATGCGGGTGGAGTGCCGGACTCCGGGCGGTGACGTGAACCAGTATCTGGCCGTCGCGGCGCTGATAGCCGGTGGTCTGCACGGGATCGATCAGGGTCTGCAACTGGAGGACGCCTGTACCGGCAACGCCTATACCGGCGGGGCGCAACGGCTGCCGCGGACCCTGGCCGAATCGGCCGCGTTGTTCGAGCATTCCGAGGTGGCCAGAGCCGCGTTCGGCGACGAGGTCGTGGCGCACTATCTGAACAACGCACGCACGGAACTCGAGGCATTCAACGGGGCGGTCACCGACTGGGAGAGGGTGCGTGGTTTTGAGCGGCTCTGAATCGTCTTCCCCCGTCCTGGGGTTGACCACCTACCTGCAACGGGCCCAGACCGGGGTCTGGAACGTCGACGCCAGCTTCCTGCCCGCCATCTACATCGACGGCGTCAATCGCGCAGGGGGCACCGCGGTGCTGTTACCGCCGCAGCCCGGCGGCACCGAGGTCGCCGACCGCATCCTCGACGGGATCGACGGTCTGGTGATCACCGGCGGCCGCGATGTCAACCCGGAAAGCTATGGTCGGCAAAGGCATCCGGCCACCGACGAGTCGATGGGTGAGCGTGACGCATGGGAGTTCGCGCTGCTGAGCGCGGCGCTGCAACGCGGTATGCCGGTACTCGGCATCTGCCGCGGCGCACAGGTACTCAACGTGGCTCTCGGGGGCACCCTGCACCAGCACCTGCCCGATGTGCTCGGCCATACCCGTCATCAGCAGGGCAACGCGGTGTTCAGCACCTCCTCGGTGTACACGGTGTCAGGGACCCGGCTCGCCGCGATCATCGGTGAATACTCCGACGGGCAGTGCTACCACCATCAGGCGATCGACCGGCTCGGCGACGGGCTGATCGTCAGCGCCCGCGACACCGCGGACGGGATCATCGAGGCGGTGGAACTCGAAGCGGACACCTTCGTGCTTGCGGTGCAGTGGCACCCCGAGGAGCGGCTCGACGACGTGCGACTGTTCACCGCTGCGGTCAATGCGGCACGTGAATACACGACAGAACGGGTTTCCCGATGAGCACCTCGACGGTCCTCAATCCGGCCACCGAGGACGTACTGCGCGATGTCGAACTGCTCGACGTCGACGCGGTGGACGATGCGGTGGCACGCGCGGTCGTCGCGCAGCGACGCTGGGCACGGCTGGCGCCCGCCGAGCGGGCCGCCGGGCTGCGGGCCTTCGCGGCGGTGGTCGACGCGCATATCGGTGAGCTCGCCGCCCTGGAGGTCGCCAACTCCGGGCATCCGATCGGGCAGGCCGAATGGGAGGCCGGGCATGTCCGCGATGTGCTGACCTACTACGCGGCCAGCCCGGAACGCCTTACCGGCCAGCAGATCCCGGTGGCCAGCGGTATCGACATCACCTTCAATGAACCCCTCGGCGTCGTCGGGATCATCACGCCGTGGAACTTTCCGATGCCCATTGCCTCGTGGGGTTTCGCCCCGGCGCTGGCCGCCGGTAACGCCGTCGTGCTCAAACCCGCCGAATGGACGCCGCTGACCACGCTGCGCCTCGCCGAGCTGGCCGTCGCGTCGGGACTGGACCCCGACCTGTTCCAGGTGCTGCCGGGCGCCGGACCGGTGGTCGGCGAACGCTTCGTCACTCACCCGCAAGTGCGCAAGATCGTGTTCACCGGATCCACCGCCGTCGGCACCCGGGTGATGGCCGGCGCCGCCGCACAGGTCAAACGCGTCACCCTGGAACTCGGCGGCAAGAGCGCCAATATCGTCTTCGACGACTGCGACCTCGAGCGGGCCGCCGCCACGGCCCCCTACGGCGTCTTCGACAACGCCGGCCAGGACTGCTGTGCACGCAGTCGGATCCTGGTGCAGCGCAATATCTACGACCGCTTCATGGAACTTCTCGAGCCGGCCGTGGCGGGCGTGGTAGTCGGCGACCCGGCCTCCCGCGACACCGAGATGGGCCCGTTGGTTTCCCGCAAGCACTGGGAATCGGTGCGCGGTTATGTCCCCGATGACGCACCGGTGGCCTTCCGGGGTTCGGCACCGACCGGACCCGGGTTCTGGTTCCCGCCAACGGTGTTGACGCCGCAGCGCACCGACCGAACCGTCGCCGAGGAGATCTTCGGGCCGGTGGTCACGGTGCTGCCCTTCGAGGACGAGGCCGATGCCATCGCGCTGGCCAACGACACCAGCTACGGCCTGTCCGGCTCGATCTGGACGGAGAACGTCTCGCGGGCACTGCGGGTCTCGCGCGCGGTGGAAGCGGGTAACCTGAGCGTCAACTCGCATTCGTCGGTTCGCTACAGCACCCCGTTCGGCGGATTCAAACAGTCCGGTCTGGGCCGCGAACTCGGACCGCAGGCCCCACTTTCGTTCACCGAGACCAAGAACGTCTTCATCGCCGTCCACCCAGAGTAGCCGTCCACCCAGAGTAGCCGTCCACCCAGAGTAGCCGTCCA
>WOYI011500452.1_pt1 | contig 34110 bp, 45 predicted proteins | sample 6423411 | NCBI WGS metagenome assembly WOYI01 (sample SAMN13441803, study PRJNA592873) | oil field metagenome | biome: oil field; feature: oil-well bore; material: oil-contaminated soil; isolation source: oil-contaminated soil from oil-well borehole | place: Germany: Wietze | collected 2016-10-18 ...
GAACAACTCTCTCATTGACATAGCGACTCACAACCTTCGCCGCGTTAACTTTCTCAACGAACTCAAGAGCGCTTTGCGTAAATACACCGTTATAACTTTCCCCTTGAAGCTCTTCTCCCTCATTGCCATAGGGACTCACAACCTTCGCCTCTTTAACTTTCTCAGCGAACTCAAGAGCACTTTGCGTACATACACCGTTATGACTTTCCCCTTGAAGCTCTTCTCCGGGTTCTTCCCCAAGTTTATTTTTTATAAACTTGTTTCCTGCTTCGTATCTCATCAAATCCTCGAGACATTTCTTCGTTGTTTCTCCAAGAAGACTACCTGCTCCGTATCTCATCAAATCCTCGAGACATTTCTTCGTTGTTTCTCCAAGAAGACTAAGAGTTTTATTAAAATAAATACCTTTGTAATATGTTGCGCCATAATACGTGTAAGCATTTGCGAATGCTGGTTTTAGTAGGGTAGCCAGGGGTATCAAAAGCGAAAGACAGAGTAAACTTTTAAGCGCTGGAAGTACGGGAGCAAGCTCATCTATAACTTCAGGGTTACGAAGTTCAGGGTTGAGCATGTAAACATTGCTTTTATTATACCTGCGCTTTCTCTTAATAATCCCTAATTCCCTTCCAAGTTTAACAGCCCTACAAACAGTACGCCTGCTGGTTCCCGCTTTCTTGGCTATAGTAGTCCCTGATTCATAACAGTTATCATTAAATAACTGAATGTGATTGATCAACACATTGAGGGTTTTTATTAGTCTAGCTTGCCTTAAGTACTTGGCATCGAGTATTTGTTTGTATCTTTTTTTATCTTGCATTTGATTTTCTCCTGTCGATACTTTATTATTATATTCGATTTTCTCTTTTAATACTTTACCAAGTTCCGATGCATTTTTATAAATTCTATATAATGCGCCGGAACTTGGCAATTTTTTTTTACACTTCTTTTTTATCCTTCTTTTTTTTAAATAGTTGTTGCGTTTTTAGAAGTATAGTTATATAATTATAGCAGTTATTAGTAAAAAGTATTTAACTCAAAGGGAATAACATGAAATACACGTTTCATTTTACTGACGGTAAAAGTAAGACATACGAAGCGGACGTAACTTTAAAAGTACTCGCTGATTCTTTAGATAATGGTGACGTGCTCGAATTGAAGACATGTATTGATAATAGTTCAGAATTGGTAAATTGCCGATATGTTATCCGTGTAGTGGAAGAATGTCCGATAGCAAGTGATTTATCCTTTTAACCAACTCCTTATGAAAGGTCATGATGCGTAATATCGTGGAACCGTTACTTGAAGTTGAAGATATCATTAACTACCATATGGAGATTATTCATAAACTCGCTGAGATTGCTGATACTACCCTCAAAGATGACCTTAAAGCAAAAGCAGCCGTTATTTCCTCCATGTGTAACATCTGGTCTTACCTAAAACCAGTACATATATGGATACGCGATCAAAATCGGTCTCAGGCAAACTTTTATGATGAACTTGATAAATACCTTTCGAACTATGGAAAACATCCGTTAGATATCAAGGATCTTCTACCTAATGTTCCTAAAGCTAAAAAGGGTAAAAAATGAACGTGGTAGCATGGCTCATATTCGGCACTATGGTATTAATGGGTATAGCTCTTTGGCAAGTTTATACTACAACCATGTTGACTAATCTACTCGAAGAGACACACAAGAAAGATTGCGAACGAATAGCAGTTATACTAGATAAATACTCTACATATAAAGAAAATAAACATGATGATACCTCTACAAAGTGATGACATCGTAGAGCTTATTCAAGCTCAAATACAATTCAATATTCTCATGGAAAAAGAAGATATCATAAAAGATAGCAAGGGGGTACGAGGCAAGTACGCGGCACTTGAACAGCTTCAAGATGTTACTAAGCCTTTGTTATCTCAAGTAGGGCTTACTTTGGAGCAAACTACATTCTGCGATAATAATGTAGAATATCTTGTAACTACCCTCTACCATAAGTCGGGACAATATGTCCGCAGTGTCGGGTTTCTCTATAATGAAGTCGCGAGAAATGACACCGTGCAAGAACAATGTTCAATTATGACCTACAAGCAACGCTATCAATGGCGAGCAATACTGTGCCTTGGAAGAGGTTCGGAAGACATAGAAGATTGTAAACAACCTACAAAATTCATCCCAATGACAGCCTGTCATCAAAACGAAATCAATAAGATAGTCAAAAATGATAAAGAAGCTATCGAGGAACTCTGCCGCGTACTGTGCGTGAAAGAACTCGGTAACCTCGAAGATAGAGAATACGAACGATTAAAGAAGTTGGCCGGAGAACTCGTAAAAGCCTGGAGAATATAATGGATAGTTATGAACTGAAAACATTCATAGAATTCACACAAGCAATCGATGAACTGGTAACCAAGAAGGCTCATGAACTGCTCAAATCTCAACCAAGAAACACGTTTCAATCAGAGTCAGTTAATGAGTTGGCTGCCGCTATGTCAAAAGCTCAGGGCGAATATTCAAAGCTGTTCTTTAACAAGACTAACCCCTACGAACGATGGGAATATAATGACCTTCACTCTATTCTCGAAGCTGTACGACCAGCGTTAAGCAAAAACGGGTTGTTCTTTACTCAGTTGCCTTGCGTCGATGATTCCGGAGCAACCATCGTGTATACAAGAATCATCCACAATTCAGGACAATGGATAGAGTGCCGTTCAAGGGTCATTCCTTCTTTAAATAATCAGCATGAATTCGATAGCGTTCTCACCTTCCAGAAAAGAGCAGCTGCCTGCAGTATTCTCGGCATAGCAGGATCAGGAGATAGGACAGACGACGACGCCGAAAAAGATATGCGTATATTGAGAACCAAAGAAGACAAAGGTACCGACATCAATTACGCCTATGATACAAGCGGCGCGTCGTATGAGCGAATAACTAAAGAACAACTCGAAGAACTCAATTACACTATCTCTACATCAGGGTTCAACGATCTCGTTAAGCAAATCATTGCAAGGGAGCGGATAGAAACATTGGCAGATTTGCCTAAATCAAGATACTACGATACCTTAAATAGGACCAGGGAAATAATAGCTTTGCGAGAAGGCATAAAAAAATAAAAGGTAGCCATGGAACTTAAAAGAATAACACGCCATACTCTACCTACTAAATATGATACCGCTTCTTATGGAACCATTTGCGAATGTCGCGTAGATGACACTCCAAAACTCTATATCCAAGTAAATAAAATCGAAGAAGAACCACACTGGGAACCAGTAGGATCACTCTTCGAAAAAGTTCTCGAATCAATACACGATAGCGATACACTGATACAAGCATTGCTTGAAATGATAGACACCAATGCTACTGACTTTTCATCGCTATACGATATCCTCAAAAAGAAATTCGTATAGCTCCTTTTGAGATTCTTAGGCCCTGTAGATACAGCAGGGCCTAAGATCTACATTCTACGTACTAAAAATCCAGTTATACTCGTCTGGCCCTCTCTACTGGTAGTAGGACCTATCCTATAATGTTGATTAGAAGTATCACGTATACGTTTCGGTTCTACACCAAATGTAACTATTGAACCTGCTGTCAAATGTATAACCTCTGTATATTGCGCGTGTTCTAGAGGAGGCTGCGGGTAATACGCAGGGGTATATGACGGCGAAGATAAAGAATGTAAACTCCTATACACGAATGGTGATCCCGTATCATTGATCATTAACCAACAACCACGATTAACAAAAGTCCTGAAAGTCGTAAAACTTAAGCATATTGTCATAGTAAACGAAAAAATTCCGTCGTAAGGCGCTGTAAAAGTAGCAGGAGCTAATAAGCCATCACCAGGGTAAAATGTTCCGTTTGTATCAAATATCGTATCCAAAACTTGCGATGTACCAAAATAATATGGCGGAGTTCCAGCATTACCCGCGTAATCAACACCCGGGTTCATCTGCGCTCTAAACGCTAAAGGCTGGGTATTAGCTATCGACGATACTGTAATGTGACCAGGCTCGTTTACAATATTGATTCCAGGACCAGCAGTCAATGTGTTCCATACAGGAGCAACTCCTACACCCGTTCCGATAAGCACAGATCCATTAGCCGCGTTGGTCGCTCGCACAAGACCAGCGCCATCTGTTTGAAGAACACCTCCACGCTCAGAATTGAGTGTCGTTGTGTTCGCTACATAAAGATGAGTCGTATTGGCTATATCATTGACATTAAGATTATTGCCTACCGTGATATCCCTTACAGATATTATATCATGTTCTGATCTTATATCACCTCCTGACACAATATCAGAATTAACTCCTGTAACTATAGAAGGAGAAACGATGCCCGTCGTAAAAACAGAATCAACAACGATGGTATCGTTAAGGATTATGGCAACCGTGTTCGCGCCATTGCCGTGAGTGGTAATATTATTTAAACCCATTATATTCAATAAACCACCAATAGGGTGAGCAAATCCATCATCTTCTCTCGTATTCTGTAGTACAGAGCCTGCTGCTTGTAATACAATAGAATTGTGGCCATTGCCAATAATAATACCGCCACCTACCGTTAAATTACGCCATCGCGCGGCCCCTACAGTAGAACCAATAAGTATCTGCCCGTCTAGACCTTCATCAGAGAATAAAGTACGCGCGTCATCAACTTGCACGACACCACGGCCAAGACTGTTTAATATCGTAGGACCAGTTGATTCAATACCGTTCGCTGTTATAACTACTTGGTCGTGAAATACTCCACCAGCATCGCCAATAACAAAACCAGCAGATACAATATCTCCTACAAGAGTTTCAATATCTCCCGCTATAGATGTTATATTTCCCGTAGCAATCACCTTGTCAGAATTCAGATCGCCCGCAAGGAATATAGTATCATCTAAGTTTATCCTAACCGTATTAGCTATTGTATTATCAGTGTTGATATTGAGGCCACCAAATACATTGAGATTGCCAAACATATCAGGAACTGCCACACCCGTATCAGTTGTATAGGTAGCTGGAACCGCGGTTGAAGATATGGTTAATGAATGAGCACCCGGTGATCCCGTAACAACAATAGTTCCCGCGCCTACAAGGTTGATATTGGCAGCACCATCACCAGGTACAGGGCCACCCGCGTTGCCAGTAACCGTCTGAATTCCAGCCCCAGGAACAGGCTGATTCGATAGTAATCGTCCACTTTGTGACATAGTAACCCCTTAATAATCTGCTCCATAAAGAACCGTAAACCAGACTGCGTCTATCGTGGGAGCAATACCTGTATGCCGTACATAAAGACGGTCACCCTTGGCAATAAAATATCCAGTCTCTAACGTTCGATTAGAAGTAAGATCATCAAGTAAAAATGATTTTGCCGCTAATGGAAAATGATCGTTAATACCATCAAACGAGAACATCAATTGTGTATCGGTATAGTTCTGGATAAAAATCTGCCGAGCAGGATAATTGAGCGCCGTGCCAACTCCAACGTAGATAGGCCCTATAGCGGCAAACCCTAATGTACGAACCGGCTCAAATAAAACTTTAATCGCTAGTGACATGGCCTACTCCGCTGTATAATAACCACTTATATAGATATTGCCTACCCCTGCTTGTTTGGCAAACTTAACCGATAACAAGTAGCCTTTAGCGATTAACATAACGTAGTTGCTCGGCTGTGATCCTATCTGCGCGGCAAAACTATATATCGTATGCGCTACTATATAATCATGGTCAGTAATACCATCATAACTAATAATAATATCCTCGCTCCCAAGGTTAAGAATACGCATTGACGCGAGAGGAGCTGGAAGGCCTCCAGGATAAATAGGCTGATAATTGGCAGTTAATGCCGCGGAATCAAATATACCCAAAGGAATCGCTTGTAATCTATTCTTTGGCATTCTTAACCTCCTTTTGCTGAGGATTCGACTTCTCAGCAGCTTCCGAGGCCATCTTTATAACTTCAGCGTATATCTGGTATGCCGCGTCAATCGCATTGCCATAGGTAATATTCGTAGGCATTGTAAATGTGCAAAATTGCTCATTAATCATTACTTCCAATGTTAAAGTCTGTTTCCTGTTCATTCGTCCCTCAAATTGTTAAATATTTGTACGAAAAGCGCGATCATGGTAAGCACAAAGATGCATGTTGCTGGATTCAAGATATCTATAAAAAACATACTCATCTCAGTTCTACTGGAACATCTTCACAAAGATAACCAAATACCATTGTTGGCTTATTAGCTCCCGTCGCTAAAATAGTCATATCGTCTAAGCCAGATTGACTGCGTGTTCTAAGTGCAACATCCCAAACTGTCCCCGCGTTAACCCATATAGGCGTAACCCCATGATCGTAAAAATATACTGTAACCCCTAGAGGATCAGGCGCCAATGAATCTATAGATGTATATATACTCATCTCATTGCCATTAATATCAGTAGGAAGCGATAAGGTAAGTTCGTTTGACCCTATTTTATGGCCAGTGATATTAACAAATGCTCCTAATCTCCATATACCAGATAGAGGAAACGTAACAGTGCCATTGACGCAGACAGTATTAGGATCTGATATCTTTGTATCAAATAAAACTTTGGTCCATACATAATGAGGAAAGTTAGTCTGATTAGCGCTCATTCCATACGCGAAGTAGTATGGATATGAATATTGATTACATGAGTTATTGATATTTGCCATGATTAGTCCTTTATTCGCTTTCGTGAGCTAGATAATAAGTTAATAAATACGTTACTACTGCTGTTATAAGAGATCCTCCAGTTGTAATAGCAGCCGCTATAAGAGCATATTTCTGTTTAGCCGTAAGCGTAGATTCTTCTAAGAATGATTCTTCCGGCAGATCAGGCTTCATCGGCCGTACTATCGTTGGGTATTGTTCAGATTCGTAAGATTCTATCATCTCAATTGTTTGATCATGGAGTTCAACGGTAATAGTCGGTTGTTCGCAGGCAATAATAGGTATTGTGTATAAGAGAAGTAAAAGAGTATTTTCCATACGCTTCCTTGAATTTAAAAAAGACAATATCCAGAAAAAGAAGTATTCCCTCCTCCTATTATTCCATGCGCTCTTATTCCATCATATCCAACAAAATATAAACTAACTGATTTCTCAGCATCTAAAGATAAAGTACAGTTACTTCCCATAGTTAAATAAGCGTTTGCGCCATAAAAATTATTCTGCCTACCACGACCAATAATAGTGTTTACCGCGTAACGCGTACCATCTATTTCAATGTAAGCATCGAAATAATCAGCGAAATCAAATGTACCAAGTCCAGCTTGGAATAATATACTATAATAAAAACTGTAATTACCTTTAATTGGTGTTAAGTAAATACCGGTTGAATTATCGTAACTATTAGTTGTATCTGTTCTTTCTTCAGTACATATTATTTTATATACATATCCATCGCCGGTTACATTATTTACACCGGTAGAGAGGAACGCTGAAAAACAAGGAAATGGAGCTGTCTTATTAACTATATTGTTTGTAGCCATTGTTACTCCTAAATTATTTTATAGCCATAAAAATAACTATAAGGAGCAATATAATACCTACCAATTTCATAAGTCGCACTTACTACTTTCACAATATCTCCAGCTGATAGTGTATAAATGTTTGTTTGATTCAAAGTTATATAATAAGGATGAACTCCATAGAATCCATTAATTCTTCTGTGCCAAGGAATAATAATAGTATTGAATGGAACACCTCCTATTGAAATATAGAAACCAACGTTTTCTTGTCCCATACCCGCGTCAAAAAGTATGTTATATCCTATAACATAGTTTCCATCTGATGGCGTGCTAAATTCTCCATTGCTAGGATTATAACTTGATGTATTGTTTATTAAGGCATAATCAAATATAGGATCAGATAATACTTCTATATTAGTAGATATATAAGCGGAAAAACATGGAGTATTAGTACGTACTTTATTTATAGCATTATTTATTGACATGTATTTTCCTAGTTCACAATACACGCGTAAAAAGTAGATGGTTTATAGATAGCGGTTGCTCCAGCTATTTTGTCATTTTTTGCGCCGCCTTCTCCATAAACAACGACTTTAGCCTCTTTTCCTTTAATCATTGGTATGAGAATTTCCGCGTTTGCCATTACCCAACCATTGGTTCCATAGAATCCTCCGAGTTGATTTTTCGTAGGCCATGTGGAATAAGCATACATAGATCCATTGTAGTTAATAGAAGTATAGAATACTAAACCGCCACCACTTTCTGCCAAATATCCAATAGTATAGCCAATGACATAGTTACCGCTTATCGGTACTGAAAAAATCCCTGTAGCGCTAGAATAGCAATTTTCTTGGTTAACAATTTCAGAATCGAATAAAGTTGTGTATATCGTAGAATCGCCAGTAACCGCCTCGGTATCTTCCGATAAATAAACACTGAAAACAACTTGCGCCTGGTTTATTCCATTATTTGTAGCCATTATTCTTTCTCATAACTCATTTTTAGTAAACCCAGGTAGACCTTTATCGCCTACCTGGGTCAATCGATAGTCTTTCGTCCTTAACTATACGACTGTAATATTGCCAATTACTTTAGTGACACGCCACCCTGTAGATGCTCCAGGAACGATGCAAGTAAGCTCCACACTATCGTACTGATTAGTGAACTCAATATAGCCAGCCACGCCCGTAGTACTTACCTGGTTTCCTAGTCTTATGTACTGGTCAGCATTCTGAACGACCTTCCATCCTCCCGTGGTAGAACCAACAATCTCAATACGTTGCCCTAAGGTAGCTGTAGCTGGGAGGGTACAAAGCATCAAGTTAGCTGGAGTCGCATGATTGATGTTATAGCCATGACCTACCGCAAGGGTAAAGTCAGCGGTAGCATCTGACCATGCTACGTCGGATACGTTTACTGAAAGATCGAGCGTATGAGGTCCAGGAGTGAATGTTACTGAACTATCAGCGCTCGTAAGAGTACTCCAAGCAGGATGAGCACCGGTAGCCGCTACAATGATTTGGCCATTAGTTCCTGTAGAACCATTAATATTGAGCATCCCGTTAGTGAGATTGAAATTGCCATTGTCGATAGTTACAGCTTCGGCAGCATGAGCATGGTTGCATTTAAACTCTGACGATGTAGTAATAGTTACGCCAACTGTTGTATTACTGTCGAGAAATGTGACTGAAGCAAGCTCTACATCTGAACTACCCGCAATGACATTGTCCGCGCTTGAATTAATAGTTGTATCCGAGATAGTTACTTGCCCTGTAGTATCAGTTACGATTGAAGTAGATGATTCTGTATCAAGGTAACTATTATTAATAGTGATGTTTCCCGTTCCGGTAATAGCAAGAGCCGCGCCAATGGTAGAACCTTCTATAGTAACAGTATTAGCAAGGGCCATCGAGCAGAATATTCTCGAGTTTACTATACTGATAATGCCTGATGATACCATACCAGCACCACCAGCGGTACCTACAGTACTATTGAGTATCTCAAGGAACGATCCGCCAGTATTGTTAAGTATATTGTTTTCAGGTGATAGTTCTAAGCTGTTATCAATACGAAGATCGCCTGTCCAGTTGAGGATATTGAATACGTAACCTGCCATACAACTGAAAGTACAGTTCTCTAGAATAATATGAGCTGTACCAGCTACAACAGAACTGAATATGTCAGTATCAGACTGTAAGGTACATCGTGATACTGTTAAAGTTCCAGCGGCTGGTGGAGTATGCGTACCAACGATTATTACTTGACCCTCTTCAGAACCTTGAATATTGATCCCAGAGTAAAAGGTAAGATTCTCTGTATAAGTCCCAGGACGTACGAGAATCGTTGTCGTAGCGCCATCTGTATTCGCCTGGTCAATAGCTGATTGAATAGTATGGAACGGCCCCGGTTCTGTTGAAGTAACAACATACTTAAACGACCCATAGTTAGTTAACTGATTTGAATATGCCATAGCTATCCTTAGAGTAAGTGAGGATTAATATTAGTTGAGAAGATAGTGAATTCTGTATTAGCTCTCGTACAAACCAATATCATTGTTATAGAAACTTGTAGATTATTAATAGCTTGAACTCTGCCACCTACACCAACAGTAGATTGATCATTTCCAAGTACTACATACTGTCCCGCGTTCTGCGCTATGGTAAATCCAGCGCCAGCCGCGGAAGCATTATCAGTAGTTATCCATATTTGAGAACCCAATACGGCAGCAGCAGGTAAAGTTAATGCTACCGCGGCAGCATTGGTTAGGTAATAACCACTATTCTCAGCGAGAACTATAGGACCAACACCAGCTTCTATATGCCACGTAATGCCAAGAGGAGCCGCTGTATTATCAATCTCGATCCAGACTGCTTGGTTTAAAACAACTCTAGCAAGCAACCAAGCAGTTGGAGTAGTTTGGTTGATCCATATCGTGCCAACTTCCGCGAAATCAGTAACAAGAGGATCTCGGTTGGTTATTATTGGTAGCGGACTCACGTTGAAGTACGGTTGCGATAGGCCATAAGCTACTTTAGGCCTTTGATTTATTGCCATATTTACCCTTTATATAAAGTTAAGCCTAACACTCTGTAAGGCCTTACTATTAGACAAGCAACATATCTAAAGAAAAGTAAGAAAAATAAACTTGCATGATATAAATGTATCAGTTATACTGTTATAAATATCATAGGTAAAGGAAAATAGTGAAAACAGTTAGATTTATCTTTTGTATGAAGAGTAAATTGCACCAAGAAGTAAAGATACGAGCAGCTATGCGTAATGTAAGCATGGGATATTGGATAAGCCAAGCCATTATGATGCGTATCGCCAGTGAAAAGAAATATGAAGAAAAAAATAAAAAGAAAGAAAAATAATGTTTATATTTTTGTTTATAATTGCTATAGCCATCTACTCGTTCCAATCTGATAGAATGCAAAAAACAGATGACTATATCAATTACCGTATTTAGGATATTTGCTTTATAAGATGCTCCATTTTCCGTGGATCACGTGAACTTTTATGATTTTTCCTTTCTTGATTTAAAGCTATCTTATCAAGCTTTGTGGCATTTTTAACGAAATCCCTTATGCTTCCGTTCTTAGCAGCATCTATAGCAGCAAGATAAGCCTTTGATCCTTCAGCAGTTTGCAACAATCTTATAACTTCAGCACCCATTCTGCCACCAACAGCCGCTGACGCGCCACCTACAGCGGGTAAAAAACCACCTTTAAACAACGTTGCTCCAAACAACGCGGCAGTTGTAGCGGATTTTAAATTCTTACCTAGTTTGGCATTATCCCTAAGCCATTCTGAAGCACCATGAAAATCAGTCAATCCTTTATATATATCTTCAGCAGCATTAAAATGTGCCGCGAATTCGGGATTAGCATCCATTAAGGGACGCAAGGAATCTTTTATAGAGTGGTTAACATCTTCTACTATATGCCTAACTGCTTTAGGGAGATAGGCTTGCCCTTCGAAATAAGGCATTTCATTAAGCAATATCCACTCATTAGTGTTGCGCTTCAATCTCAAAATATCCTGAGCAGGCAATTGATTAGTTGGCGATCCTTCAATATTTTTTCCAATACTACCAAAATCACCAGTTTGCTCCGCTACTGTTTTTCCAAATTGTTTTTTAATATTCGAAATCGCCTTATCAAAACCATCTAACACACGCAATGTTTCTTTCTTATATGGACTAGCCGATTTTTCAGCGTTAGAACGCAAAATCGATAATTTATCTTCTATCGGCTTAACATTTGCCAAATGTTTTTCAGGCAATAATATTCCTGACTCTTCGCCTTTCAAGAGAGCATTGGCCGAAGCGTCATACTCATTATGCATCGTCCGCGTCACATTTTTACGAGTTCCCGGAGTAGCCAATGCCAATCCAGCTCCCAATCTTACAACCGATTCAGTAAGTGGACTAGCACCCATATAACGTGCTCCTCGCCCTGCTACTTCAGTACCTATACCTAAAATCGCTGCTTGCTTAGGAGTTATTTTGGTTCCCGAGAACGGCAACGCGTATTTCATAACTTTTGTCGCTGCTTCAGGTGATATTAATTTAGAAAGATAACCAGCTCCTTTAGCGGCCAATTTATTAGGAACCAGGAAATTGGCGGCGAGCCCTACAATATTACGAACTGATTGTTCATTTTCACTTTCAGGTAATGTGTAACCTCCTGTAGCCTTGCCTACAAGTTCTTTAGTCATAGTAGATGTCGGCCAATTCATTTGCTGAGCGCTCGGTACGACATTTGTTAATTTATTGCCGATATTTAACGCGGCTCCAACAAGATCAAAGGGACTCATAACAATTTCTTGAAGCACGTCTGACGTTAATCCGACTCCCTCTTTTAATAACATGCCAGCTGGTGATTTATCAAACTGTCGAGCGACATCCTGTATTTGTCGCTTATTTTCTTGTGTCATATTCTCCGCGGCTCGCAAAGTAGAGAGTCCTTCAGCATAAGACGCTCCAGGAATTCTTTTACTCGCGGTCTTCTCATATTCTTTTAATAATTTATCAGCATCAGACGTTGCTTCAGGCGCTTGTTCTCGCGCAGGCTCTGATTTCTCGTTAAAAGCATTTAACGCGTCATTAAAAGAAATGCCACTATTCTCGACTAAGGCAAGCTTTTCAGCTATTTTCCCCGCTAAGTTTCTTGGTTCTATGCCATTATTTTTCTTAATTTCGTTCTGTCGAATAAGATCGCCAAGTTTCAATTTTGAGAATTTCTCAACATAATCATTAGTTTGCTTCAAAGCTTCATCATGAGACATTTGAATATTTGGTTTGGTTCCCGCGATAAATTTAAATCTTCCAACAGAAGGAACGCCACGCAACGCGGTAGCTTCCGCTGCTACTAGTTTATTACCTTCAGTAATGAAATCTTGAGTAGGCTGTGAATAGGTGGATAGAGGACGATATTTCTGGACCATTTCAGGAATACCTGTTTCTATATCTCCAGATTCTAAAGCCTCTTTCATTGCTAAAGCAGATTGTAAACCCTGCTCTATGCTGGGCGCCGAGTCTGAATAATATTTATTGATAGGAGCATTCTCTTTGCTTATTTCGCCTCGCGCGGCTCTTCCTGAAGCTTCTTTTTGCAAATTTAAAACTTCTTCAGCTCTTTTTTCCTTAGGAGTTAAGCCAAAAATTGGTTGTCCAACTCCTTCGGTAGTAGACATATTAGGGCCAAGAACTTGCAATCTTTCTATTAATCCTTGTTGCACTGGTATAGGTTGTGACGCTATCGCTTGTATATATTCTTGAGGTGTACCGGCAGGAAGAGACTGTTGCCAGAATCTCTGATTCTGAATGGCCTGATCCTGTTGCGCTTTGTTTTTAAGTTCTTGCGTTTGAAATTGAGGATTAAGTCCTGCTAACCAGCCCATGCCTGGAAGATTTTTTTCGATTCTTTCTTCTTCTCTCTTACGAAATATTTCATTTTGTTCTTGCTGCTGTCTTCGCGCGTATTCATTCATTTTTATTTGCGCGAGTTGCTGTAGACCTTCTCCAAGTCCAGAACCTAGGCCACGGCCAAGCATTTCTCCTGTTGTAGGACCCCAATCGAGTTTACTTAATGCCATATCGTTCTCCTTTAAAAATTAAAAGGACCTTGTTGCCGCTGTCCAAATCCACCGAATCCTTGAGAAGCTACTGGCCCTGTGGAGAATAGATCTTGCAGACCAGACATTAATCCACTAAGAGGATTCCCAGACATCAATCCTGGTAACGCGTATCCAAATCCATGAAGGAATTGTTCTCCTCCAGATTGAAAGAATCCAGGTTTTCCTGGCAAGAATTCTTGCTGATATTGAGGCTGTAACCCTATACCTAACATCCGCATGAGCATCGGAATCATTTGCATCTGGTATTGTTCTCGCATAGCCGCGAGATTCTCATTAAGACCAGCGCCAGCTTGACCAAGGGCACCCTGAAAAGCAGAGGATCGTTGTCCACCCCCCATAGAGGTGAAACGTTCAGCTAAGGAAGGAACTGTTTGCTGATTGAATTGCGTCATAGCCTGCTGTCTTAATGGATCAAAGCTTATACCCCCAGGCATTTGCCCTGTCTGTAAACCTTGCATACCCATCTGGCCAACGTTCGTCATCATTTGACGCTGGATAGGATCATAATCAGAATATCGCATCATCGCGGGATCATACCCAGTCCAAGCATTTCCTGGTCTCGATATGGCTTGTATAGTAGGTCTAGAAAGTTGATTTATTGGCATAATGTTTCCTTAATATAATAGATACTCTAAAACAACATAGCAGATCGTATACATACTACGATCACTCGTTGTTATAATATTCACATTGGTATCGTCAACATTCAACTCAATATTATTACCAAGCGAATCAATAAATGGTAACGGTATATAAGTAAGCCCTACCGGATCAGTAGCGACTCCATAGATACGAGTGAATGTAGTATGAGCATCGCATGTTATTCCATGAGCAATAGATGTAGGACCTGGATTTAGCAATTGGTTCACATTAACTACTTTACGATAAACAGGCCTAAAATTAGCAGACTGCGCGGACGTTACAGGAGTTAAAGGATTAGGGAAAAAAGTCTGGCCATTAACAAATACAGATGTATCGTAAATACCTGTATCTTTGATATTCAACGCGAGGGCAATATTATTAACGTTCTGATATAAACGCACAAGAAGTTCCTTGAACTCCTTGCTCTTAACATCAACTTCCATAAACTGCCCGACATCCCATATATTGGTTGTCGGTACGAAAGAGCCATATTCTGTAGAATTGGCCATAAATTTGCCCCCTGCTAAATATTTATTGTAGCCGCCGTGTAGTTGGCATAGTATGCAAAATCATTCCTTCTAAAACGAAATCTTCAAAGGCAATATCGGGTGTTGTCATCTGATTATAGTTCATATATATCGTGAATTGAATACATTCGCCTTCTGTCTGGAAATATACCGGGTGCCATAGTCTATCGGTAACTGCTTCAAGGGGTATAGTTGGGTAAGGGAATGTCTCAAGTACACTGGTACCCAATAATGTACCGTTTGCCATACCGTCATTAACTATAGATAAATTAGACGCTGAAGGAGAATAATCGATTGTCAATTCACCATGCTCTGTCTGTTTAACACCAAAATCTATCTTGGCAACGTAGACATCGCGTCCTTTATCAATATAGGGATTGTATTGTTTAGTTTGTATAGAAATTGCCGAAACACGAGTAATATTACCACCACCCGTATAAGTACCAGCATAGGTAGTTGGAGTATTAATCTGGATAGTGTCTTTATCAATAACTACTTGTACCTCAACAATAAGACGATCAAGACCAATGACACCCTGAGTATCATTAATATAGATAAAATCACCAAGACGCAGAGTATGATCAATAATGGTAAGTTGTAACATAGTACCAACAACGGTAATGTTCGTTATCGACATCACAGGAGCATTGCGCGATTTATCAGGTGTCACGATAAAGACATAACCTTGCTGGTTTCCAGCTATTACTTGCCTGAATTGAGATTGTTGAACTCCTGAATTCCATGTGGAATTATATTCTTGCCATCCTTCTTGGACGTCGGCCCATGTAACATCCCTTTGCTGCTCAAAGTTACCGAACATGGTAATACAATCATCATTAAACGCCCAAGAATCAGTCACATAGTTATAAACCATTACCATGTTGGGGAAATGAGAAAATACAGTATCTGAAGAAAGATTAGGAAACGTCCAATAGACCATTTCCACATAGTAGTCCCTGATACCCACAACACGTGAAACACCTTCATTCTTGTTAACAATCTGAAAGATCTTTTCTGGGATCTTAACGTCAATACGTTCGACGTTTGACCCATTACAAGCATGAACACCAGTATTACCAATACCAAGAACCGCTTTATCAAATGGTACTTCAGAAAAAGTAGATTCAGCACCAAGCTCAGCATTGATCTTCTGCCAGGTAAACGGCAATACTTGGTTACCAGTATACGCGAGTTCCCAAGTACTACGTTCGAAGTAGACAATCAAACGATCCTTGATGAATTCGGCAGAAATAATCGCTTCTTCTGTCGCGGCGTCAAGATAACCAGCACCTTTGAATCCAACCTCATTGTGTTGTATAAACGAGCCTGCCGCGAATGGACTTCCATTAAAAGAATATCGACAACGATTAGTATAAGCAGTATTAAGAGTACGAGCCGCGTTCTGTTCTACTGTATTTAAAAGCAGTAAACGGTCCTTAAAGGCAACGATAATCCGCGCGGTATAAATAAAATCACCTGCCGCGTTAAATGCTGTGTAGGTTGGTGAATAAACTGCCCAAGGAATCGGTATATCTTGGTTATAAAACCAAATAGGATCATCGGTTACGCCTGGCACACCTATCGTCGCGTTGAAATTAGTAATAAATAATGCTGTTTGGTTATCAGCAATACCGTTCCAATCGCACGTCCAAAAAAAATCGCTATCATCACCATGAAATACAACATCCTGCGCGGCACCAACACGATTCCACGCGTTAGCGAATAAATAGGCAAACTTGGTATCGAATCCATATGAAGGATGATTATTGACGGAACCTTTTTCATAGTTACAAAGACCCATTACTGGCAATCCAGGATAAAAATAAACTTGCGTATCAGGCAGCGCGGCGATAGTAATATTATAAATACCGGTAGCAAGATCAAATGTAGCTACCTCCGCGGAACCATCAGTGCGAAGCATCGGATTAGCCCCAGCGGCAGGATTGAAAACAGTGAAAATAACATCTCCAATAGAAAATTGAGTTCCAATTGTATAAGGAGCACCATCAACTACACCGTTGGCAACTCCTGCCGCTGTAGTTACATTATCGCCGTTTGGAAGGTAATAAATTTGGCTATTAATAGAAACACCAGTGAACGCGTAGATCCCTGTCGTTGTATCAAAAATACCATCTCCAGGTGCCACAGCTTCAAGTGTCAAAGCAGCAGGTGATCCCAATGCTGTCACATAATAGTGCCAGTTATTGATGATAAAACTTGAACCTACCTTAAATCTCGGCCATGGTATCGGTAACGCGGGGTTAGTCGCGTTTCCAGCGCTAGTCGTAATACCAACATTAATACCACCGGCTAATGTCAAAGGCGTAGGTATAGGTATTCTGAAGCGTGACTTTAACGGCTCTGTCATACTACTTGTAGCGCCATTGCCCATCAATTCGCCACCAAACCGTTTACGAACTCTACCACGCCAGACATAAGCGTTCTGCAATATGGTAAAGGCTTCGTCTGGGATAAGCCATGGCTCTAACGCGGATACGAGACCTTCCGAGTACGGAGCGATTAAAAATCTATCGTATGGCATATTATGTACCTATACAAAAATAGTTAACAACTACATTGTGAGGTGCCGCTGGGGTCGCGAATGTCCAACCAGTAACATTTAAAAGAAGGTTTGTATACGTATTGAGAAATACATGTAAATACTGTGTACCAACACCTACTCTAGAAGCTGTAACCTGTACTGATCTAATATGCGTAAACGCTGGGATTCCTGCCGCGACAGGAAAAAAATGATCTGTATTGGGTACAGCGGTTGATTGGAAAGTGCCCCATTTCAACAAAACACCAGATGGTAACCAGCACCATCCGTCTACTCCTAGACCACTTTTTGAAATATTAATATCAGCGCCAGTAGACTCGTTATGTAAAAATACTGATTTATCAGCAGTATTATCCGCCCAAAATCCGGGACTTCCCGCAAAAAGAGCACCCGGAGTTGCCGCCCGAGGAAACAATTGTATGAAATTATGCTGTCCTGCTTGAAGCGCGGCACCAGTGAGTGGAATATGGTTCTGACTAAATCCAGCGCCAATAGCCACGAAGTTACCAAGGATATCGCCTTGAGAGACTGATATCTGGTCTCCTGGCTGTGGAATATTGTTTTGATATGGCATGTTTTCTCCTTAAATATTGCCTGAACCCCATCCGAAACCACCTGAAGTTAACCCGCCAGTTTGCTCTGTATAAATTGTACTTACCCTCTCATTGGTATATTGAACAAGCGTCTTTCTGAGTACTAATCTTTCTTGAGTCTTGAATTCTGGCATGATCTGCTGAACAGATTCAGTATCCATACGATCCTCGAATATTTTCTTAGAAGCACCATAGGCAATATATTGCCACCATTGGTCAATATATGGAGTCTGGGCAGGTAGAGCGGTAAAGAATCCAGTAGGTACAATAAAGGCCTCTAAATTGACTCTATACGATTGATCAGGGACAGGACGGATAATGAACTTGTTTTGATAATAAAGTACAGCCTGTGGCAATGCTGCTTGGTAAGGGATAGTTTCAGCGGTGACCGCTACACCAACAGCGGGAGCGACAGAAAAACTAATATCATAAGTACCGGTCAGATAATTTATCTGGTTGATACCAGGAGCTACATCACCAACTAAAGATCCAGAATCTGTTGTAATAGGTACATCATAAGCACGAATGCTAGTGCCGTTAGTACCAACGGAAGTAAAAAGTACATTGTTTTGTAGGATATGCGGCCCCGTTAATGGAGCAGTTAAAGATTGCCCAAAAGGTAATGTTCCAGCGAAATTTATCGTGACACCATCACCCTGAGCGATTTGTTGAATACTATTGACCATCGGGTAGATACCATAAAACTGTTCTCGCGATTGACTAAAGAACTGTTGATATCCAGCTATATAGCATGGTTCGTGTATCGTTATATATTTATTTTTAAAGTCATACAGAGGATCAGTAGGATCAGTTGTATTAGTATCATAGGTATCTATAAATGGCTTAGTATAGAAAGTTAATGTAGTTCTAAGATCAAACAATCTAAGATGTTCTGGAAGATCGTAGATAACAAATGTATTAATATACTGATCAATATCGATATCAGATAGTTGCGCGGTCGAGGGAGAACGCGTCAGCCTACGCACCTTTGTTCGTATGGTCGCAAGATCAGCTAATGGCATAAGTGCTCCTTAAGGCAAAATATTATTAGGCATAACATCTCGCACAGCCTGATACAGCATAAAAGTATCTTCAGCTATCGGGACAGCCTGTGCTAATGTGGAGACTAGCAGTGCTCCAGGAACTATAAAAGGATCAAATAAAGTTGTATCAATCTCTATGGAGAAACTTATAGCGTTTATTCTTGTAATAGGACCGAACAGCTTATTCGCTTGCCGCATCCCATAATTTTCTGGTATACCTAAACGAATGATAAGCCCTGTTTGGTAGTTATGATTAATATTGGTAGTAACTACCGTGGGAAAGCCATTGGTTATGGCGGTGATAATACGCGTCGCGGGTTGAAACTGAGGATATGAAATATCTGGAATCAATGGAAAAGCCATTAAATTACCTCGATCACTTCTAAAATACCGTCAGAACCAGTGGCTTCTGTATCAGATATATCTACAAACTCAAGACTCTGGAACCCATAACGGGCAACTTTCTTTCCTACATACTGACTTGTAGTGCCATTTTCATTGATTTTATAAGCATGGATCGGATAACGCCCTGATTTGTTAAGATGACAAGCTACACCACGTGGTACCGAGTATACTTGGCCGTCTACAAGATCATAACGTTCGACATCATCTTCTTTATAAGCCTTATAAACGAAACTCAACATAGCTCCAGGACATTCATAGAATCTGAATACCCCTTTAACAGGCACGCGATCTTTATCGTGCTGGTACTTAAGATTAACTTTTTTTGTTTCTTTTTTTTCCATTGCTTCTGCCATAGTTACTTCCTTATAGCCATGGAGGTGCCGAAGCACCCCCATAGATTAACCTTAGAGATTGAAAGAGCTTGTAGCACGCCAATAAATAATGTTATTGTCAGAACCAGCAGGACTAGTAACACCCGCTCCAAGGATGATTCCAGTATAACCAGTGTTAATGGTAGCGTCAGTCAAGATATTTACTGGTGGAACCGCGGCTAAGGCTGTAGGAGTGTCTTCGCCAACAGGTACTATTTGAGGCAATGTATGAGCGCCCATCGCGACGGCTGTTAATGGCCACGCGAAAGCAGTGAATGTTGTAGTATTAATATCAACGGTTATTGAGTTATCGTCAGTGTCAATAGCCACAATATTGCCCGTAAGACCTTCTAATTCGATCATGCCATACATAGCTGGTACATGGAACCTAACCTGTTGTCCTATTTGAAGATCGTGTGTGACTGTAAGCACTACAACTGCTTGAGCTGCTCGCGAAATAGACGCGATATACCTATTTCGTGGGTAGTACAAGGTATCATTAGGAATAACGCGATATTGACCAGCTCCCACGGCTGGTACCGTTGCTGGAGTGTATTCAATATCGAAGCTTACGCCCGCGTTAACGGCTGTGACTGTATAGTCCATTCCATTAAATTCTGCCGCTCCTGTCATATTAGCTAATCGAACAATGCTGCCAACGGAAAGTCCCGCGGTATTAGCAGTTAATACTCTCTTTGGAGTAGTACCAATGTCAGTAGTCGCTCTCACGGCACCAGGAGTAGTAACTGAAGAATCTATAAGGGTAAATCCTGGGACATCAAGCGTGTGGTCCGCTGGCCATATAGAAGTTCTAGAATGAATAGCGACATGGCCGGCATCACGTAGATATATTATGCCATCATTAGCAGCCATACCACGTTGCCAATAATAACTTACACCATGATTGGCAATAGCTGTTGACATTTCTGTCATATTCCAGACTTCAAGACTGTCAAGTTGACCACGAATAACGAGAGTTTTCGCGACACCAGTAGAGATAAAAGATCCATTGAATATATTAACCATGTTTTCTCCTTAGAATCGTTTAGTCGTACGAAGGTTAATAATCCATAAATCATTCGTAATACGCGGTACTTCAGCGAATTTATAACCGACTGAAGCGTTAAGAGCAAGTGGACTATCATATATTGGCGGTCTATAAATGAAAGACGCGCTGTATCCGTCTTGTTCAACGCACGCGTAGGCCTCCATACCAACACAGAAGATATTATAAACATTCGCGCCATTGGCAGAAGCTGCTGGATTGATCGAACCAATAGATGATACGAGGAAACGAAGGTTTCCAACAGCGCCCCACTCTGAACGCAAAGCATTCATTGGAGCAGGATATTGGTTCTTCTGTATAAACGTATTAACGTTGTTCAAATCAGAAGTTAACTTCGTGCTCGCTAACGCAAAATAAGCATCACGAACTGGAGCTGTACCGAACTTATTTTCACCTTCAATGTTATCCATGATGGTATAAGCATTGTTGGTCAAAAGAGTTTGAGTTACAGTATCACAGTCCTGCAAGGTGATTTCAGTTGGATTATCGCCATTAACGCCACCAGTGCAGTTAATGAACCCAGCTGTTGCTGCAAGCATGTCTCTAGTCAGCTGATCCTCAGTCTGACGTAACGAAACACCAAGCCTAGCCGCGCATTCGTTTAATACCAATCTGTTACTTTAGTGACCACTGATGTGGCGGGCGCTTTCTCTACTTACGCCTCACTACATTTCTGTAGTGTTCAGAGCACTGAATCCTATTTCTAGGTCTCCTTGCTTGCTACGTTCAGGCTGCACGGTATTACCTGCTTGCCCCTCGTTGTCTCCAGCATCACCTGGTAAGAGTTTCGAGTCGATCAAAGGAGATTTATAGACCCCATTATTTAACGATTTAATTAAATTGTAGTATTTTTCACGAAATAGTATTTGTTCTTCAGAAACACCCTTAGGACCATTCATGTTTCTAACATTCAAGCAGAAATTCAATAATTCCTGAGCAATATGTTTCTTAATATAAAGATATGTAATGATATTATTTAAGAATTTAGCAGCATTTTTACGCGAGGTGATGTTAAATCTGTAGCAAAATCCATTATTTGTAGATTTCGCATTCACAACCAACATATTCCCACCAATAAAATTATTCATAAGATGATAAATGGCTCTGCAATCTACCATTGTTAATAATATAGTTGGAGTATATACGGCGCTTTTAGATCCGCCAGACTTTCTGATTTCTTTCTTTAACGAAAAAGAACCATCAGTATCCATTACTCCTGCAATATATGACCAAAACAATGGGTTGTCAGAATCTTGACGCTTCGCTTTCGATAATAATTCGCCATTTATATTCGCATTATCATTGAAAGATCTCATTTTCAAATAAGCTCTCTCACGCCTAGCAATAATATTACTATCTAAACGATTACTACCGCGTATAAATGGGTTATCAAGAATATAATCACGTAAAAATCGTGCGCGTTCTTTCTTAATAATCAAATAAGGAATTAAATCTTCTAAGGTAGGTAAGCATTTAATGCTTTTCTCTTGTTTCCAATGAAAAGAAGGTAATCGATTAGAACCGTCCTTGCCTTTGTATGCAGCTCTTTTGCCAACATATCCGCCGAATTGCTTATGAAACAACAAAACAATATCTTCGACTGCGTTAGCAAATTGGATCATTGGATAATAAAGAGGCGAAATCGAAGAATGCGAAGTTCCCTTAAGTAAGGAAAAACTCCCATCTCCATCTAATGCTCCTGCTAAATATGCCAACATAATTCCTTTATCTTCCATCGATATCCTTATATTAAAACCTATATAAGAATATCATACTACTATTTCACTGCAATGTCAATTAAGCTAAAATTAGTCTAGGGTCTTGGTTTTGTAATGTAACTTGCTCGTTTAGCTGGACATACGTACCGTAAAAGCTAATTTTAGCATCTATCAATCTATTACTTTTATGACCGCATTGCAACGGCGGGCAAACCGCTTCGGATTCGCCTCCGCGTCTTTCGTACGCGGTGTAGACTTTCGCATCCCATATGGGTTTTCTCGTTAAGTCGTTCACGGTGGCTATTGCCTTCCGCCCTGTCGCCATAGTTTCCCTTAGGCTTCCAAGTCGATTAGAGAAAATTTAACGTGGACACAGCATCTATCCACTGCCGTTAAAGCCTGCGCGGGAGGCGTAACCCCTGTATTCCCTAGTGGAACCATGGCTGTATTTAACGGATTGTATCGACGCATTCTCAGAGTTGTACCACCATTGCGAGGCATATTTTTACGCATCGCGGGGATCTTATGGATCATATTCGGCACAGGCACCGACAGGAGCTTATAGCTAAAGCTTTGCTGTACCAATCTTTTACTTTATGACTATGTATCATGTTAGATACTGGTACATAGCGGGGAGTCTTGTTATTCCTCCCTCTCATAGTTTCCTATGAGATAAGACTATCACATGCCCTCTCAGGCCCTAGAGATTTAGTCGTTGCGGCTAGACATCTAACTAAATCCTTGATACAATGATTTAGTCGAAGACTAATCAAATATAACTTAGGATTCAAATCATGATCTGGACAGAAACTCAACTCGCTTATCTTGCTGGAATTATAGATGGAGAAGGAACTTTTTATATTGGCATAACCAACAATGGCAGAAAATTTCATTGCAGGATATATGTCGTTAATACTAATTACGACATCATTAAATGGCTTCAAGACACATTCGGCGGTCTGATATATAGAAGAGACAGCAAAAAACATCCTGAATGGAAAACCAAATATGAATGGGTTTTGGATAAAAAATCCATTGATCCAATATGTAATAAATTGCTTCCTTATCTTATTATCAAGAAAAAGCATGCTGAAATAATGATAGATTTTAGAAATAGTTTCATAAAAGGAAAACGCCCCGTTATTTCGGAGTATATTCTTGCTTTCCGTAAGTCCTGTTATGAACAAATCAAAATTCTTAATCATCATACTTCTATCTCAGTTTAGACCCTTGCCTCTGGTTATCATGCATCGGTTGCTAATCGATGTTTAGATTTTCCAAGTAATTACTCCTGGTTTAACGCGCCCGTATTTAGTATGGTTTAGGCGCCGATAACGTACTTGTAGTTGTTGCAGGCATTTATATCCTTAACACTAGAAATTAGTATTTAGACTGTCCAAGCGGGGTGATGGCCTGGGCAAATAACACCCGAACGCAAGGAGCGATCTTGCTTAAACGCTGAATGTAGAGAGCGATTCTACTCAAACGCTCACATTAGTATACAACCGTATGTCACAACAAAGCAAATGCTCTATATTTGCAAATCTACTTCGCGTTTAGGTATACTAAGAATGATGAAATTCGTAAAGAAGCTATTGATACTATTGTTAAAAGTTTAATTTAATAGTAAATTCACTGCTGTGATGGCATATGGAATAGTAAAAACTCTTGTAGTATTTTGGGAACCAAAGAGATGAAAACTAAAATTATACTTATCCTCATGCCATCACTTTTACTTATAAATAGGTTGTTTAGGTAGGCATTCTTGCACCCTTAGATAAATTTTGTTTTTTACTTATTTTTTCCCATGTCAAGGAAACAGGGTACCTTGCCCACCTAAACCACCTGGTTTTGTAAAAAAACTAAAGAAGAAAAGAACCAGCATTATCATTCTCATATCCCCGGAGCATCATAAACTACAGTAATAATCATGACCTATGGCTTCGATAAGAAAATTGAGACAAGACCTACAGAAGGATAACCTCATCCCAATCTCTTCGACTACAATCTCATACGCGCATTGTACATGAAGACCCAACTATCCCGTTTAAGTTCTTAAGTTTTTATGGCGAGGCAATATGTATGGATTGATACAATACGTATACGTTTCCTCTTGATTGGTGAACGAATCACACCAAAGTCAGTTCGTTCACTGTGGGGCAAATTTATGCTTGTCTTAAATTTTAACAGTATGTACCAATTTTTTCTTTGAGATCATCAGCCTTACGCTGTAAATCTTTAATCTTCTTTAATGCTTCTATAATCTTCATGACGTTCCCTATTAAAGATTCTTCATGCTCTCAATCATTTCCTTACGCAACTGTGCCTTCAGATCTTCAGTAAGGCCATTGGCAAAAGCATTCGCGCGCTGCAAAGGACTATCATTGCCTTGGGCGGCTGAGACTGACGCTAAAGGTCTTGGCTTAGCAAGATTACGGTCAGCACGTTCTTTATCAGCAACATTTTGAGAACCAGGCGCGATACCCATCTGCTTAATAATGGTATAGGCTGACGCACCCTTAGTATAAAGATCAGGGTTACTATAAATTGTTTGCGCTAGTTCCGGATAGGTCAATTTGAGCATCTCAAGATTATCTTTGTTAACAATCGCGTCAAAATCTGAATACTTAGACTTAAGTTGACTCTCTGCTGACATCGAGATTGATTGATCACGATACTGCTTCAATTCCTGTTCTAATTCGCTTATTTTCTTGTCATAGCGCGATAAATGCCTTTTTTCTATAAGAGTATCAGGGGCAAGATCATCTTCTTGCTCAGGTTGTTCTTGTTGTCGCTGATTTTGTTGCTGATACGCGGCTAACTGGCGAGCCATATCCTGCTTTTCCTGCTCCAAACGTAGAGCTCGCTCGCGCAACGCCTTGAAGTTACGTTGCTGCGCGGTCTCTTGTTCAATAGGAGCAGCTTGCGCGCTAGTAGATTCTTCAACCGGAGAATCTGAAACAACAGGTTCTACTTGATATGCTACATCCTTACCAATATCCTGGAAATTATCTTCATTCTGGGTTATTTGCTCATTATCGATCATACTTTTCCTTCTATGATTGGACTATCTTCAGCTTCACCATTCAATTTTTTAGCTATTTTTAGCAAGGTACCATCGTTATATGACAGTACAAAACTGAGTAACTCTCGCTCAGATTCTACCACATAATTCTTATTAACAGTAAGATATTCACATGTATCCTTAGAAGGAACTACCCAAAGGAATTCAAGCCATTCACGATTTCTATGGAATTTATAGACAGTTTGGTCCCACGTAGGCGTAGGAGCAGAGAGTCTACCAAAGAAATAATTACGAATAACATTCTCTAGAAGACGTTCTTTTTTTGTTTCCACAACAACGTAGAAATCTTCAGGAAATATTTTTTTATATTTCTGGACGCATAGGAAAATATTTTTATCATAATCCGTGAGATTCTCTCTCATCTGATCTATAACAGTATGTTGATTCTCTGGGTTCTTCATAAGATCTGTGGCGATCTTACCTACAGTTTGTTTCTCCATGGTATCCTTGTAATAAAAGAAGCCAACACACTATGTTGTTGGCTTCAGATAGGAAAAGAAATGAAGCCTAATCACTTCCCCTTTTTAGGGATCTTGGATCCGCTCTTACGAGCTTGGTTTAATGAAATTGCTATAGCCTGTTTACGATTCTTTACGATCGGTCCTTTTTTAGAACCCGAGCGCAATTCTCCTTCTTTGAACTCACGCATCGTTTTTTCAATTTTGGTTTTCTTTCTCGTCTTCTTTACATGAGTTTTAGATCCTTTAAGACCTTTGTGAGCATACTCTTTAGCTTCTTCAGCCATGAATTTTTTAACATTCATCTTCCACCTAAAGGAGGGGAGAATTGTTCTCCCCTCAAAGTTATAGTTACCTAACTCGAATAGATTCCTCGAAGATTAACCGTTTATTAATCTTCGAGTCCAACGCGTCTCGCTTAGATTCTATGTTAGCGGGAACACCAAGAATCTTATAAGCTATCTTCTTCGCTTTACCTGGCGCTCTTATCATAGTAGGCATCAGTAATACTCCAACGTGAATTTACCATATGTATAGTCTTCAGGAAGATTAGCTATCTTCGATGTATCAGCTGACACTAGACTTGAGTCGAACATTTCTGGACGACGTCTACAATCTATAGCAGAGAAGAATATCATTCTCGGTAATTCAATTTCATAATGTATTTTATTGCCACGGTTCTTTTTGGCCATCTTAGGCCTTTCGAGGAGAAAGATGCTTGGAACGTTTGCCATTATCTTCTCTTATTTGCTCGTCGATACCACGAATAGTATCATCAATATCTTCAGGCATATAAGTCTCTTTGTCTGACCAATCTTTCATAATCACATTTTGTGGCATATTAGCGATCGCGCTACGATCTTCAGAGATCATAGAACCATCATGCTTCTGTGTACGTTCAGAATCCACTCGACCTTCATAAGAACCTGAATAATATCTTTTTGCCATAGTTGGCCTTTCGTAGAACTGCCCACCCCAATCGGACGATTTTCGAACTTGTGGAGCGGCAAGGGTTATACCCTCTACTACAGAGGGATTATTTTTTCTTTTTTTCCATAATACGTAACTTAGCGTAGTAATGTGGATCTTCATTAAGATGCGCTAACGCAATCTTTCCTGTCTTAATAGGATCATTACGCGTTACATCAGTCTTTTTATGTTTAGAACCATGTTCAAGTTCTACAGCGAGACCTTCGCTAAATTGCGCTAAAGAGATCTTTTTCCAGTCTATTTTGAGCTTATTTCCTATATCTTTCGCGTTAAACTTAGTCATTATGAATTCCTTGAGATTGAGGGAAATCCCATAATGGAGACTGTTCAGGACTTTTTACGGGATTTCCCTCTGGAAGAGCAGTATTTAACGGATTAATTGCCTGAGACATCCTGATAAGTTGCTCTATGTTCGATAAATCCATAGAATCAATTTCTTTAAGGGCCTTAACGAGATTGAGCAACGCAATCTTATCATCTTTCTGAGCTTCATGAGCACGCTCCGCGCTCAAGCCATAATCTGCCTGAGCTCGAGCATGCGCGAGTTCGGCACGGGCCTGAAGTTCTTGCGTTTGAACTTGAGCTTGCTGTTGTCGTTGTTGCTGTATAGCCTGATTTGATTGTGTGATAGAATCTATAAGCTTCTTCTTATTCTGTAAGGTAGAAGCTTCAATAAGCTGATCATCAGGAATATTCATACCTGCTTGCTTCATCTCAAAAAGCTGAGCAAAGTTCATTTGACGTTGCGTAGTCGTATTCAATCCTTCTTCCACAACCGCGTTATACTTACCGAATGCTTTGTTGTAGAACTGAGGAGTAGGATGCTGTTCTTTTTCTAAGATCTTATCAACTTTACCAGGAGTATAATTAGCCTGTATAATATCAATCATAATACGACCGAGAAGGGCTTGAGATCTGTCAAGTTGGTCAAATAGACGCTGCAAGGTAGTAAGACCCGCTCCTTGTCTAAGCATGCTTAGAATTCCTGCTTTATCATCCGAAGCACTGCCAAGCAGTTCTTCATTTACCCCCGATATCTCGGAAATTTCCTTGGCTAGAAGCTCGCTTAACTGGATCATCGATGGCGGAACCTGTGGCGGTATGATCTGCTCAACATCAGTCATCTGCGCTTCTTCTTTAAGAGCGAGACCACGTCCTTGTCCTGATAAGAATACATCTTTAGGATTGACAAGCGCGTTCTCCTTGTACTTCCAACCTGAATTTATTTGACTCTCAAGAAGGTCCAACTCAATAATGCGGCGCCTATTATATAAATATTGGCTGTCACGTAATCCTCTTACAACTCCCTGGATACGCCAAGGGAAGTATTCGCAATGTGGTTCATAATAGGCAAAAACTGGTACGAACGGGTAAGAATCGATACCAATTGGGTTTGGCCCATCATAAAAGACACGACCTTGAATAACGATAGCGAGTCGCACGGTTGGTACTTCTTGCTCAATCATGGTCACACTTGGATAGGATTGAAGAAACAGTTTCAAACGCTCTTCATCTTGAGAACGCCATTCTTGCGTCTCTCCTGTCTGTGTATCAACAAGCATCTTCTGTTTTCTATAATCTCTGTACCAAAATTCATCGTAGGTTAAAAGATTCTTGAGACCATAGTTATACGACTCGGCGGCGAATTGAAATTTTCCGTCTCTATTATCGACACCAGCAAGGCCAAGGATCTCTTCAGTATAGTTAGGCATCAATGATATTGCTTCACGCTTAGTAAGAAATGTACGCTTCCAAAGAGCGTTACAATCTGATAAATCAGCCTTTTTAAAGTATGGATCTATTAGAAAGTAGTTGTGTGGACAATTATCAACCTTAATCGTCCCCGAAATAGGATCTTGACGATAGTCAACCCATACATGCAGAAGATTCATTCCAGATATAAGAGCGCCATGAAACGAGTCTGATATTGTCCCTAAGACATTCTCAGTAGCAGCAACATGCATAAGTATTTTTGTAAACTGATCAGCAGTCTCGTCGTCAGCATTTTCAATACCAACACATACAGTAGATTTGCGATTACGCCTTTGATAACCTTCTATCATATTGACGATACGCATAATACGATTAAAGGAAAACATTCGACGTCTATTAGCTGGCAGATTACCATAAAGGTCATTCCAAAGTGACTGATCTCCTAAGTAAAAGCGTTGATCCGTATCAGCTTCGCCCCAAAATGACTGGTTAATTGTGATAGATTCCGCGTAGAATGCTTCCATGCGGCCTAATATTTCTTTATGCTCTTCATTATGGTACGTAGGTCCCAATTGGGGAAACAACATATTCTACTCCTAATAGTCGCGAATCAGTGTTAGCCCTGAGACTAAAAGCAATGCGTTATTATTCAATCTTTTTTATATTTAGACGCAAATTTAGCATCATTAAGACCTAGTTCCGCGCGGAACTCCCTATTTGCTCTTTGTTTCTCTTTAAGAGCGACATAACTACATTTGCGGGAACAAAAAACACGAACTTGGCTAGAATTAGTTGATTTGAATTCTTTATGACAGTAAGGACAGATTTGAGTTGTCATTGTACCCTTTCTATTTTCGAAAGAGACTAGACTTATCTCATAAAAAAAACCAGCTCCGAGGGGAGACTGGCAGTTACTAGTAGTCCCACTTAACTAGGACGACTGTATTAAAAGTATACTCTATACATATTAAAAATATATATATTCATATCACAATCTCAACTTTCGAACCAACATTATCCCCGGAGCATCATAAACTACAGTAATAATCATGGCCTATGGCTTCGATAAGAAAATAAAGACAAGACCTACAAGGGGATAACCTCACGAAATACCAGTTGCGTAAATGTGTTAATAATATGATGCTTACTATGGTATTTGATAGTTTCTTATTAAGAAGGATAACCATGAAAAAATTACTTTTATCACTCATAACATTGCCTCTATTCGCCGAGCAGACCTATATAATAAATATTAACTTAGATGGCTCAAATATCGCTCACTTTAATCTATTCCAGGATGCTACGTGCTCTTTATGTAATAAGCCAATAAAAGATGGGTCGGAAGGGCATATTGTTGGCTTCGATGAATATAGTCGCTGTACATATGTGTGCGATGAATGCTTTGAAAAGGTACGAAATAGCTACACAGTGACAGCCTCCCTCTCACAGAGGACAAAATAACTGTGAAAACATCTCCAGATGATCAATTGATGTATGTACCGAAAGAGCCAAACCCATAAATGTTTACATAATATTAAGTACACGACATACTACATCCAATACATCGATTATTTAAATAGTGTTTTCTCTATTTGAATACTATTAAAGAATTAATTGAGAGTTTGAAATAACTCCTATACAAACACGTTGTTAAGAAGAATATAAGAACCATTTCCCTTTAAAGATATCGAGAGATATAACAGCACAGGAATATTGTTACCTATGCGAGAAGGCTATAAAAAACATAAGGACTCTTAGTATTCTGGTAAATCGCTTCTGAATACTGGGGGAAGATGCGAATTAGGCCCTAAAACAGCGTCACGATAGCGCTTCTCAAGATCTTCAGCCGTAGAACCTTCACGCAATTGAGGAAGAGATACACAAAGGTACCTCATAGCGTCAGCGGCGTGAGATGCCCAGTTGTGCAATGGATGATTTACATAGACTACTTTCCTAGAATCACCTTTTTTTGTCTCTCTGCGGTAGTTCTCAAGCGCTTTAATCAGCTCACTACAGTTTGTTTCATCGATCCACATCTTAGAGAATGTAGAGCGTACGCACTCAATACCATCAATGACAGGAATATTTTTACAGATTGTTATAGGCTTAATACCAAGATTAGCCGCTTTCTCAAAACGTGTAACGCCTCCACCCGTAAACTCACGTACCATGATATCATGGGGCATGATAAAACGTCCGTAGTTATAACCTTTTTCACGTAGAATCTGAGCATAATGATCAAGCCCAGCGTCTGAATTCTCATAGAAATCTATTACTCGTATAACGTTATTACAAATCTGAAAGAATATAAGGCAACTTGGATCTTCAACACCGATATCAAACGCGACATGTACCTTGTACGCTGATTCCCAAGCTACATTACCGATTTGGCCTTTTAACCGCATCTTGTCTAGATACTTAGTATAATACGAACCTTCAACACCAAGTTCAAAGCTGCAATAATATTCTTGTTGTATCAAATCTTCAGAAATTAACCCTTCTTCTTTCTCTTTAAGAATAGCTGATAACGGTATATGGCCAGTCTCTTCAACAGACATCTTGAGGCAATAGTATTCAGGATTATTGAGCGCGATGTTGTAAAGGTCATATAAATGGTTTTTGCCACGTGGAGTCGTAATAAAGAGCGACCACGCGCCATTGGCTACCATAATTGGTCGTAGGTAAGCATAAGCATTAGAGTCTTGGAGAGCGTACTCGGAGAATATAACAGCTTGAAAGTTAGAACCTACAAGGGAATCGTAATTATCAGAACCTACGAACTTCATTATAGAGCCGTTCTTAAATCGTATCTTCATATCAGAAGAGTTTTTTTGCTCACAGATTTCATCAGGGCAATACCAATCTAATACACGATGCGAATCGTTATCAATAGCATCCCAGATAATCTTACGACCCATAGCGTAAGTAGGGAATATATAGAAGACGGTGCAGGTCTTGCGCATGCATTGCCTAACAGCAAGATTGAAGGCAACAATGTCCTTGCCCGCTCGTCTTGGAAGGATAGCCAATACCTTCTTAAAGCCATCTTGCTCAATAGCTTTAACTATCTTTGACTGATATGGTCTCGGATGGAATCTCTCCAGTTTTAGAATCAGTTCCGGCGTTAGATTCATTCTTATCGCCCCATTTCTGTTCTGTAAGTTCACGGACACAGTTTGCTAGATCTTGCATACTTGCTCCTTGCTCTTCACGCTTTATTTTAGATCTGCGCTCTTCCGCGGTTGCCCATATAGATGAGTATACAGACATAACTTTTTCAACTATCCCCGCGTCAAATTTCTTAGTAAGGGCACCTATTTCACGCTTGTCACCAAGATTCGTCATGGCAATCCAATGAGCATCTTTTACTTTATTATGTCTATGTACCCAATCATAAAACAAATCTTCACGTACTCCGTAATATCTTAAAAACTGGGTAATACAAAAAGCGTTTTCCTGATATGACCACGCTATTAAATCCTCGCAGAACTTATCAAGAAACTGATCGGATACCGGAGTTTCACGCCATGACCCCATATTTTTAAGCGTCGCGTACGGGCTTGGCGTCGTGGTATCGATTTCCCTTTTAGTAGTAGACTTCTTTGTTTTTTTCATAATTATCTCAAACTCATGTTTAGATGATAACGTATATTACTCCCATCATAGCAAATATAAAAAATAAAAAGATATTCAAAATAAATGTTGCGTTCTCGTATATATATGATATATTTATATCAGCTATTAGTAAGAAACACTTAACGCAAAGGATAAATCATGAAAAGAGCAAACATAATTTCACTCTATGAGAATGTTTTAACTTCTCAAGAAATTAAATGATTTTGTGGAAAAATCCTTAAAATGGTCTACAGCAAACTTGAAAGCGTGAACTCGGTTCTTGGCTCACCATAAATCTTCTCAGCGGTTATTTTAGCAATTATACAATCATCTTTATAGAGTATAGAAAGGGCGACATCTTCAATGTACTTGAGTAAGTTGCTTGTATCGGGACGTACATAATGGTATGTCCCGAAGAGTGATTTCTTTTCACGTAGTCGTGTTTTAGGGACAGGCATGTAAAAAATTACTTCAAGCCAAATAGGTCCAGTGAATTGTGGTCGATCTCCATGCTGATTAGCGAGTGTTATACTGGTGATAAGTTTTTCATTCTTTTGAGAATCATACATGCGATGTGCTTGGTATGTCGGCCTAGCTCTAAAAAGAGGTGTTGGGTCGCCTTCAAGTATGTAGGTATATCGATCGTTCATTATACCTCCTACGAGCACGTTTATTTATTATCGGGGACAAACTCTACTTCATCAAGTTCAATATATCCTTCTTGTTGCTCTGTGCTAGAAAGTCTGTAGTCATAAAACTCATCTAAAAACCTACACGTAGTAGGCTCCGCTTCTGGTGTCGCGGCCATCAAAGAAATACTTAAAAGCAACGTAATCATATATTCAACCTTTTTTCTGAAAATGGTTTCAATACTATTGGAGTGAATTTAGCTATTGCCTTATGTGCTTCTAATTTAGCATTTTCTGCCGAAGAAATATCCTTGATGTGTGGCATCGTGCTAAAATTCTTGCAAGCATAATCAATATAATCATCAACTTGCTGTACTATTGTGGCAAGATCAAGCGCGTATCTCTTATGCTCAAGAACAAGTTCTCCAACAAGAATAGCCGCGCGCTTCTCAAAACAGTTATCCGAAAGCGGTAACAATACGGGAGCCTGAATTCCCGAGGCGATAAAGGCGGCCTGCTTTATAGCTTCGCCAATGTCATCTAACTTTTCTTGTGGTCTATATTGAAATTCTCTCTTTGATTTCTTGTAAACGTGAGCTGCTTCGCGATAGGGTGGCTTAGTAGAAAGCTTCTTTTCTTTCACACGTTCCTCTACGGGAAGATAAATAAGCGCGTCGCGCTCAATGCCAAGCCGCGCCGATAATCGGGCAAGGGCGGGGTAATTTGGATCAATTCTATGCTTTTTACAATAATTGTTACATACGTACGTATAGAACCGTATTGGTTCCTTAACGGCAGTCTTTTTTTCGGCGGAAATATAGCCAGCTAACGAGTCCTTGTGACACCCTTCAGAGTAAGGAGACAATTTAACGGCACCTGCCATGGTCAACCCAAGGTAATCGCCAGATTGTTGACCATACTTACCTAGAAAAGGGTACTTCATACTTCATATCCTTCCTCTTTCAGCTTCTCACGGTCATCGCGATTAAGTGGATCTCTGTAGGTTCGTATCTGTCTTTCAATAATCTCGTTCTTTTTTACCTGATCGAGAGCTAATTGCTCCA
>WOYI011087166.1_pt1 | contig 34084 bp, 38 predicted proteins | sample 6423411 | NCBI WGS metagenome assembly WOYI01 (sample SAMN13441803, study PRJNA592873) | oil field metagenome | biome: oil field; feature: oil-well bore; material: oil-contaminated soil; isolation source: oil-contaminated soil from oil-well borehole | place: Germany: Wietze | collected 2016-10-18 ...
ACGACTCGCCAGTCTACGGTGGCTCCATGGTGGGGCGACCTGAGTAGTTACAAAATATTTTAATTCGATATTAACATTATTGATTCATGTTAATTATTTTTTAGACTGAGACCAGCAGTCACTCCACGACGAAGGAGCAGAACCTTCTGATTTGCACATGGCAGCACAATTTTGATTCTCCGCAGCGCAAAGCCTGCTGTCCGCAGTATAATTATAACATCCCGGAATCCTGTCATTGCAACAATTAATGCAATCATTTATACGTTTCACTTTTGCTTCGGATGTTACTTTTTCTCTTTCAACTACTTTATCTTTTTCTACAACCTTTCCCTTTTCACCTGCCGTCTCTTCCGATGAAGGTTGTACATAAGATTCTTCTAACACACAATCTCTCATCCCATCTTGCGGACTATCTGTGAATACTGAATTACCTGTACTATTAATACAACGATACAATTCTCCAGCGTTAACAGAAATTGCCAAAGCGAAAAATACACATGATATAAAAATAATTCGTTTCATATCCCCCCCCTTAAGATAATCGGGAAAATTTATATATTGATGTAATATTTTATACATTTATCATAGTTAACAATTGAAATCCACAACAGCAAATATTTTATTTTGCCTGAAAATTTACAGGCACAGACAAACATTTGTTTTTACCTTGACAGACATGTTCTTGCTAATTAATTGACATTACCATATAATCGTAAAAGCGGATTGAGTTCGATTTCCAGGCACTCCCGCCAATTATTCAGGCTATTATAAAAATAAGAGCAGCTTTATTTTATTTTTTGAACATTTGAGGAGCAATCAATATGGATTTGATGGAAGCCATTCAGCAGCGCAGAAGCATCCGGGCATTTAGAAACAAGCCTGTACCCAAAGACACAATCATGGAAATTCTGAACATTGCCTGCCGGGCACCATCGGCCATGAATACCCAACCCTGGGAATTTGCGGTGGTGAGCGGCAAAAAGCTCGACAAACTCAGAGCCGCTATCGTGGAAAAACTAAAAAACGGGGCGCCTATTGTACCGGATCATCTAGTGGTGAGCTGGCCTAATGAAGGTGTTTACAAACAGCGCCAGATAACTCTAGCCAAACAGTTGTTCAAAGCTATGGACATTCAGCGTGAAGATACGGAAAAACGCGCCTGGTGGCTGGAGCGTGGTTTTCGTTTTTTCGATGCTCCGGCAGCCATCATTATCATATGCGACAAAGTTTTGGGAGAAGCAGGACCACTGCTTGATCTAGGCGCGGTAATGCAGAACATTTGCCTTGCGGCGATGCAGTTTGGCCTTGGTACCTGCATCGAGGATCAAGGCGTCTTATATCCGGAAGTGTTTCGCGAACATACCGGCATACCGCAAACCAAGCGTTTAATGATTGCAATTGCCATTGGCTATCCTGATCTGAATTTCCCGGCCAATCAAATCCGTTCGGGAAGGGAACCGGCGGAAAATTTGACCACATGGGTGGAATGATAATTAACGTTTTAAGACTGATTAATTGCCGCGAAAAACGAGATAAAAGAAAGCAGATAATATTGCCGACTCTAATACTGGATTAATTGTCTCAAAGATGATCTTTATCAGATTAAGTTGTGTTTATGCTTTATGTTGCAGTTTCAGCCAGTCTTTAACATATTGAGCAATTTCCTGCCACCCTGGTTCACCAATAGCCCAGTGACTATGGTTGGGGAATTCTTTGTATGTGGAAACGGCTTTATATTTCTTTGCTACCTTTTTCACCACGGAAGCCGGAGTAATCCCGTCTTCTGATCCTGCGACAACCAGCACAGGGCATGTCACTTTGGATTTATCCACATAGCATGGAAAAAGTAAAATAACAAAGATAAAAGAACGGAACAAAAAACCGTTTTATGATCACACTTCCGCCAAATTAAAAAATCTTTGCTGCAATTTTTCTCATAATTATGATATCAATATAAATGTATAAACGGAGGAGTTATGCGCAATATTGTAATTTCCATATTTCTTGTTTTAACATTTCTTTGCTCCCCGGCCATGAGTGAAACAGCGGCCGACTGGTTCAATAAGGCAATCGCCTTGTCGGATGGCAAAAAATTTACCGACCCGCATAAAGCTATCTTATATTTGAGCAATGCTATTAAAATTCAACCGAATGATGCCGAAATGTATTACAACAGGGGTGTTGCTTACGAAAATCTTGGCCAGTACCAGCCTGCGATAAAGGACTACAATCAGGCAATTAGCCTCAAACCGGCTTATTCCGAAGCATTTTACAACAGGGGAACCCTTTATAGTGAAATCGGCCAGTATCGGCAAGCCATCGAAGATTTTAATCAGGCCATTAGCCTGCAACCTAATGATGCCGAGGCCTATCATGGTCGGGGATTTGCTTATGATAAACTTGGCCAGTATCAGCAAGCCATCGAAGATTACAATAAGGCCATCAGCCTGCAGCCAAATTATGCCAGCGCTTATAATAACCGGGGTATTTATTTCTTGTCGCATGGCAACAAAACGCTTGGTTGTTTCGACGCGCAAAGAGCTTGCGCATTGGGAAATTGTAAATTGTTAGAAATGGCTAAAAACAATGGTTTCTGCCCTTAATTTGAGACAACTTTAATAAAAACTTAGAACCTCAAATCCAGTTTTGACGTTGTCACTACTCAACTAAAACGGACAGATTGATAAATTTTAAAATCGATGTCTGAAACTTATCGAAATACTCTTTAGCCTTGCCGGCTTTGGATGAAGGCAACTCTAAGGTTAACGTAAAAATATTTCTTTCATGACCTGCATAATTGCCCAAAGAACCGGGGAAAAAACCAAACTTTCGTAGAGGATGATTCGATTCTTTGCTGATTTTCTCCAACCAGTGTTCAAATGAATCCAAATCAGAGGAAGGACCGTCATAATCGAAGAAATTAAGCGGAGAGTGAACGGAAAGTATTTTTTGCGGATTGAACCTTTTTATTAGGGCAATCTGAAACATAGTTTCCTGTTCCGATGCGGGCTTTTGCCCGGGATAATATCTCCTGTTTTTATGCTGTTTTATCTTCCACTGTTTCAGCGCTTCAGCAGACCAGTCTTTGGTGGGAAAGTTTCTGTTGATATCAACCCCGTTGGCATTGACCCGCCGGGGATTTTTTGAAAGGAACCCATCGGGATTAACGAGCGGCGCAATAACAATGCACTTATCTTTAAAAATCTGCGGATTGTCTTTGATATAGTGAGCCATTTTGAGCATGAGATAGACAGTCGGCGTCTCGTCACCGTGAACAGCTCCCAGAAAAAGAACGCAATTTTTTCCCGAATCGCCAAAATGAACAAAAATGAGCGGGTGTTTTTTCTGCGTTGTGCGATAATATTCCCATGGAATCTCTCTCGGCTTGATATCACTCCAGCCATATTTCGCGCACTGCTTCTCCAGAGCTTCGATATAATTTGTCAATTCTTTGGGAAAAGATGTATCCGTAGCCGATACGGGCAAGGGCAGAAGAAAAAAAATTAACAAACAAAAATAAATTATCTTTATTAACTCTTTTAATTTTCTTGTTTTTATTTCCTCACGATCCAATATTTTCCAATCCATTACTTAAGTTTAAACCTTTCTTGATAGTTCATTGAGTTGTACATTCACTCTTTAGTTGCCATTTAATATGCGAGTAATTAAGCATACCTGCGCGATAGTCGTATTAATGATAAAACCGGTCATCATATATATGTTTTTTTTATTAATGGCAAATTATTCTGGAGATCACTTCATGCTTTTTTTTGAACAGGGTATGCAGACCTGCCGCCCATCGTTTAATTTCATCATTTTTGACGCCATAGTCATCTCGCCGCATATTCCACAAGGTTCCGACGGCGCAAGCGGCGCGTAGAATGGTTCATCGAATGGCATTTCTGTAGTTGTAAATATTTCTTCGAAGGGACGTGCCAAGAGATCATTTACCTTCAGCCGCTTTAGATTGCGCCGATCATCTTCCGACGCATTTCCGGCAGCAACAACAGCCTCCAACCGGTCAAACTCGCTTTTGGCCTTGCCTTTGTAATCATAACGTGTATTTCGAGAAAATCTATAAGCCTGACGCTGGGAGCGGCTCAGTACGGTGAAGGCATTTTTCCCGAAATTATTTATTATCAGATTACCTTTCCCCACCACCGTCCCCAGCAAAACCTGAAGAGCATCCACCGCGCAGGAATCATTTTCACAAATGGCAACAACTTCCTCATCAACAGATCGCGAGAGGTTCATTAATTTCATCGCCTCTTTGGCCACCCGGTAACCGTAAATCAAACCGGGACAAATATGTCCGTGAAATTCCACGCATTTATTGAGATCATCCGGCATCTTATTTTCACCGTCTATATTCTGCATAAAAACTTCTCCAAAGATCTTTATTTGAACATTATTCAAAATATTAATGCGCCTTAATAAATCATAAAATTACTTATTGCAATATGAAAAGATCAGCAGCATATTATTAGGAAATGTCCATAAATTAAACTTTTTTTAGGAGTTTATGATGAAAGCCTTTATCGACCCGCCTAAACATATCCCCTTTTATTTGAAAATCGGTATCTGGATTTCCAGAAAAGTGACTGGTCGTGATCTTTTGCCCGGCAAATTACTGGCCTGGTATCCAAAAGCAGCCATCAGTTCCGGAATCATGGAAGCCATGGTTGCGCACAAAGATGGCAATCTGGACAAACGGATACTCAAGCTTGTACGTCTGCGAGCTTCCTTTTCCTTAGCCTGTCCTTTCTGCATCGACATGAATTATTATGACTATGATCAATACGGAATTACGGCGAAAGAGCTTGCGGTGCTGCAGGGTATAAATGATATTGCTTCTGTAAAAACATTTTCACCTCGCGAAATTACCGCAATGGAATATGCTGTTTTAATTTCCCGCACGCCTTTACAATTTCCGCAGGAATTCATCAGTAAATTAAAAGCCGAATTTAGCGAACGGGAAATCGTGATTCTAGCCAGCACTGCAGCTCAGGTTAATTACTGGGCGAGACTTTTGCAGGCGATGGGCGTACCACCCGCCGGATTTGCAGACCACTGTGATCTAAAGTTGCCAGCTTTATCGTGATTAACATTCGCTAAAATAAGTTTCCATTCTCGTAATAGATGAACTCAAGCGGCCTTGTTTGTTAGTTTTTATACATTTCTTTTTAATTAAAATCATTAATTATTTAGATGGTTATCGCGTTCACTACCTCACCATCAGGAAATAATGGCATTTAGTTTCGTAAAACCCGCATAGACAAAATATCCGGCAAACACAACCAAAAAAACGGCACAGACCGCAATCAGACCACGGTAAAGACGGTCAGTTAGAAAATTCCTTCCTCCGGCAACCGCCGCCGATACAAGAGAATACCAGCTCAGATCAGCCAGAATATGCCCGGTAAAGAAAAAGGCAATTCCCCAGAACCCAAACTTCCAGGAATAGAGTATATAACCAAGTCCTATTGTGGCCCACCATATTATCCAATAGGGATTAGCCACGCTCATTAATATACCACTGATCATCGGGTGATTTCTTCTTGTGCTGTTTCCCTCCAGTGAAAGATGCAGTGAAGGCAAAGAACGGAACATTCCGAAAGCCATCCAGAAGAGAATCAAAGCTCCTCCAATGGCGCTTACGACAAAAACAGCAGGCAACTGAAAAAAAGGTGCCAGACCAAGAAGAAGGGCAGCGACAAGCACAAGTTCCAGAATAGCATGGCCGGCAATCAACAGCGGCCCTGTAACAAAACCGCGCTGTGAGCTCTCACTTATCGTAACAGTTAAAAGCGGCCCCGGCATTAGAGCGCCGGAGAGCGCAATAATAAAAGATGAAACAAAAATAGTTAAAAGAGTAGTCAACACTGTTATTATAAAATTTTATTTCTTTTTCATTGCCGCGGCAATCTGTTTAGCTTTGTTGAAATCCGCGGTGTTAGTTATCGCTTTTCTTGCCGGGCTTTGAGCGGCCATTTCATTCATCTGTTTGACTCTTTCCTCGCTGGGCGGGTGCGTGCTTAAGGCGTCAGAAAGATTTTTGACAAGAGCCCCCCCGCTTTTGTTGCCGCTTTTTTCCATTTCCAGAAGCTTCTCGTAAAATTTACCCACCTGATCTTTATCGTATCCTGCTGCTACAGCAAACTTGAAACCGGCACGATCAGCTTCCATTTCATCTTCCCTTGAATTTACCAGAAAGGTATATTTCCGGGCGAGAAAACCGCCACCCACGCCGACTGCTCCTCCTAATAAGGCAGCTTTGGCATGACAGGCTGTATCACCTTCGTCACAAATAAGTCTTCCCAGACCATAACCTACGACTGCGCCAATAGCCGCGCCGCCGGCTGCATACATCCAAGTTTTATTCTGAGCTTTTTCCATGGCGTACATTCGCTCCGCCGCATGCCGGGCAACAACGTGGCCGATTTCATGAGAAATTACACCGGCAAGTTCCGCCTCATTGGAAGCCATGGCGATAAGAGGCGCTGTCACAAATACTGATCCGGCGGGCATGGCAAAAGCATTGATATCGGCAACATCAACAACAGTAAACGTGTAATGATAAGGATTCCCTTCCAGCTTATTGGCCCTGACAATTTTGATTCCCAGACCGGAAACATATTTTTGAATTTCCTGATTTTTAGCTGCCGGATAATCCTTAAGCATTTTGGGAAGCGCTTCTTTGGTTAAACGCTGTTCATCCTGCACCGTCAGATTCGTTACCTGCCCCTCGTTGGATCCTTCGCGATAACGTGAAGCATCGGTCGCCGCGCATGATATAACCGCAACTAAAAAAAGTAATATCAACGAAAATATTGTTTTATTCATTTTGTTACCCCTCAAGAAATATGTTTTTAATAATAGAGCATGACTACAAATTACTGTCAAGACACTTAAACAGAACCGCTCGGATTAATTAAGTAATTTCAGTCACCAGTGTAGGGACAAGTTTAAGACGAAATCCTCGGACGCTATGTTGTTATTATTAGCGCTAATTCTTTGAACATCGGTAGAAACAGGTTCGTTAGAAACTACGCTAAAACCCCCACTTCACACCAAACATTACCTGATAACTCAGCGTGCTGCCAAATTCCGTATCTCCCGGTCCGGCGTTGACTATACCCGAAGAAAAAAGTTCCCAATGGTCTCCAAGGAAATAAGACAAAAGACCCAGAAATTGAGCGGAGCCGTCATCGATATTTTGTGTCCAACGAACTGTAACGTCCAATTTATTTCTGATGTTTGCCTGATTATATTGCAGCATCACATAATTTCTTCTTAAAAATCTCAGTCCGGGATTTGCCGTCTGGGATAAAACAGCTTGTCCCAGTAAGCCCGGAGACCCGCCGGCTTCAAAAGCTGTTGCCGCGTCGCGTCTGAGCGTAAAGTAAGTATCGGCTTCTTCGCTGTTGTATCCCGGCATGTTATAGACATATTCAAGAGAAAAAGTGCCACTGCCTTCCAGAGTATAAGAACTTCCCACCAAAATAATCGGTTTGACATCCCTGTCATCCTCATAGATTTTGCTCATTGAAACTCCTAAAGACGACACATCCTTTTGAGGATACAAGGCATCACTTCCTCTCTGCATGCTGCCTTCTCCGTAAAGCAGCAAAGCGTCAGATACAGTCCATCCGCCGAATAATCCCAATGTCTTTCTATAATCTTTTTGCGAAACAATTAAAGAGGCATAATTTTCCCTGCCCGTGTAATCTATTTTTACAGCGTAAATTTCTTCAAACGGATCGGGACCAGGAAGAATATTGCGGCCTTCATTCATATTGACTATTAAAGATATTGTCCAGAGACGGTGAGGAATAAACACCAGACGGCCGAAATCCATACCCGGAATTTCAACATAAGGATTGCGCCTGCCATTATCGTAGAAAAAAGGATTAGACGGAGAAAAAAGGAAGGAAGGCCCCCATTGCAGATTTTCCCGTCCATAGGACACAAAAAGCTTTTCCCATGCTTTAAAACGAACCAGCCATTCGTTCACATACCACTCATCGTCTGACTTAGTTTCGTATTTCAGCACTCCTTCCTGCCATGATTGAAAGTCGAATTTTGCCCGCGGTTTGAAGGCCATGTCCAGGAATTTAGAATCAAAACGAAAATCAGGCCTTATTTCCGCGACGGCCATATACTGAGGATACTGCATAAAATCATTGTTGGGATTCTGGCTCGTTTTGGCCGGTTCCTGAGCTATGCCGTAAGTATAAACCCGCAAATCTGCGGAAAAATGATTTTTGATTTTTTGAAATGGAGTTTGATTTTCATCATCCGGTCCCACAAATTCGGCACCAGCTATATTTTCCGGAGCAACTTTTTCGATCTGCTCTCCGGCATTTTTCTCCTGAAGAATTTCCTTCGCCGTGGTCACAGCCGGCAACCACAGAAAAAAGACTATAAACAGAAAAAAAGTCGCACAAATAATTTGGGGAGTTTTGTCTTCTCTCATAAAGTAATCTTATCTTGTAAGAAGGTTAAGATTAAAAACAGCATCCGAAATTTTTTTCAGTACAGGTTTGCTATATTTAATAGCCGTAACATCATCTTTTATTATCGCGCTGTTGATTATCATTTTGGAGATAAACTCACGCGGCTGGTCATTGATGGTAATGCTGTTCTTGTATTCGAACGTCGCCGTTTTAAACATTTTGCCGGAGACGGTATAGAATTCGGCTTTTAACCCGACAATACGTTCCTTCGATACCCAGTATTTTATCCGGTCGTAAGTTGCTCTGCTGTCCACGGCCTGCAAATCCATTACCAAACACGCTTCACCGTTAAATTGACCGTCTTCGGAGCTTACAATTTTATAATCACCTGCGTAATTAGTAGAAGCAATATCCCCATTAGCCGCGGTACCCATCAATTTTTGCCGCGGGGAAATCGGAACCGCTTTGGAAAGCCCCGGCTTGGAAAACCACATATTACGGTCCTGCATTAACAGCTTTTGACCTTTTACATTAGCCGGCGCCAAAGTATCGACAAGAGAATTATAACCTCTGGCGTTTACCCTTAATCTTCTATGCTGCTCACGTCCGCCCTCAATAGAAGACATGGAAATCTCCCATTGTATTCCTTCGGCGTTACCGCGGGCTTCATCCGCTTTTTGAAGCATTTCCTTGTGACTCATCTGTGCATGAACCGTTGGCGCAAACACATTAAGAAAAAAAATTAAAACGAAACCAATTACAATAAAGGATAGGTTCTTAAATTGTTGACTCATCATCTTCCCCATAAAAATATTTTATTCAAATACAATTTAAATGGTATCAAACATGTCCCAGCGCATCCACTATATTCTGCCTTGCCGCACGTCTCGCGGGAATTATCGCCGCGACCATGGACAGCAAAACAAGGCTCAGTAATAAAGCAACCAGTGCCAGCGGTACCATATCCACATACATCGACACGGGTTTGGAAAATCCGGGAGGTATGTACTTGGGCGGGTAAACTTTAACAATAGCCCATACGCATGTATGCAATACAATGCCCATTAGACTGCCGAAGAATCCCAGCATGGCTCCTTCCAGAGCGAAAAGAACGGATACTCCTTTGCGTTTCAAACCTAACGCCCGCAGCGTGCCAATTTCTCTGGTCCTTTCCAGAACAGCCATGCCCATCGTATTGACCGTAGTCATTACCACTATAACCAGAACAATGGAGAAAAGAAACATAAACATCGTATCGAGGAAAGCTTTTTGTTTGGAGAAAGACATGGAAAGCTCCTTCCATGTTCTGATTTCGCAACCTATGCCTGCTGCCTTTAATTTTTTAAGAAGCAGCGTGCGCATCTGCTCCGTTTCTTCCCATTTTTTAAGCAGGATCACAATTCTTTCCGCCGATTGAGTGTCCAGTAAAGACTGAGCGAAATAATAATTGAAGCGCATAAATTTATCGTTGGAAAAATCATTGCCGGAATCATAAACTCCATTTATTTGTATATCCAGAGCATTCATCTGTCCGCTTATTGTGGGCGCCATGACAACCCCGTCCTTGTCCGGCGTTAAATCGAGATATTTGCTCAGATCTTTCGTTATTTCCACTCCGTAACGTTTATCATCGCTCAAGCGTTGTCCAATAACCGGGAAATATTGAGTCCATTGTCCTTTAATAATTCTGTCATCCCTGGGAACAACACCCTGAGCGATAAAAACAGTGGAAACTTTACCATTGGTTACGATGCCGGTAACCTGGATCTGCGGCGTAGCCAACATTACGCCCTTTTCTTCTCCGACAAGCTTGATGATTTTTTGAGTATCTTCACCGGAAAACATATATTTTTCGGGTTCCAGCTTCCCTTTTTCCTGCCAACCGGCCCTGTTGATTCTTAAATTACCCAGCCCCTCGCCTCGAATCGCCATAATTTCAAGGCCGTTATACACATTATGAATATACCCGTAATAAAGGCTGATTGCGGCAAAACCCACGCCGATAGCAACCATCGTAACAAAAGAGCGACGCCTGTTTCTCAAAATATTCCGGAATGCCAGCTTCAGCCATTTCATCATGTATATGCCGCTCCATTAACTATTTTACCGTCTTCCAGAAGCACAGAGCGCTTGACCTTATCCAGAAGTCTCTGATCGTGGGTGGAAAAAATAAAAGTGATTTCGTCTTTTTCGTTCAACTCGCGCATAATCTCAATTATCATCCGGGCGGTTTCGGAATCGAGATTGGCGGTAGGTTCATCGGCAATGACAAGAGAAGGATTATTGACCAGCGCCCGCGCGATCGAAACTCTCTGCTGTTGGCCTCCCGACATTTTCGCCGGACGATTATGGATAAGTTCGCTCAAGCCGACTTCTTCCAGACGGGCCAGTGCCTGCTTTCTAGCCTGGGCCACCGGCGCGCCTTTGATTTGCAGGGGCAGCATCACATTCTCCAGCGCGGAAAGAACAGGAACCAGATTGAATCCCTGAAAGACAAAACCGATCGTTTTATTGCGATGTTCGCTTTTTTGGTTATCAGTCAAAGACCGGACATCCTTACCGGCAATTGCCAATTCCCCCGTAGTTGGTTCATCAATGGCGCTGATCAGGTTCAGGAGAGTGGTCTTGCCGGAACCTGACGGCCCCCATATAGCCACAAACTCTTTCTTATCTATCTGCAGGTCAATGCCTCTCAGCGCGTGCACTACCGTTTCACCAAGATAATAATCTTTGGTGATGTTTTTCATTTCGATTAAGGCCATCTTATTTTTCCATAGATGAAAGTATTGATTAAAATCGATTATTTATTTGAACTTAATCAGCAATACCTTATTGTTCTCCCAGAGTTTCATATGCGTTCCGTCGTAATTATGTTGTTATTCTTATCTCGGATTTTTTGAGCATCGGCAGGAACGCGGTGCGTTTATTCTCAACAAGTTCAACGGCTGAGAAGGCACACTGATGAACGCATTGACCGCAACCAATGCATTTATTCGTATCGAGCTGCACTTTTTTATCTATGACTGATATCGCGGCTGTCGGACAATACTTTGCACACTTTCCGCATCCCGTGCATTTTGAGCTATCTGTAATCTTAGCCATATAAAAACAGCTATAGCGCAAAGGAACTGCTCCCATGTTGTAGGAGCGTAATATTCCGCAGCAGTCCCAGCAGCAGTTGCACAGAGCGACTTGAGGAAGCTTCGTATCATCCTTTTCGTGAAACACCGTATGGACAGCGCCGCAATCTCTTGCCTTTTGTATAATATCAAAGGCTTCTTCCTTGCTGATTTGACGCATATATCCATATTTCATATAAGTTTTAATTTGATCGCCAAAACCCATGCATCCTATATCATCGGGCATCTTAAAGCGGCATGGATCACCAACATTTTCAGTTACCTTACGGCACATGCAGGCTTTAAACTGACCAATGATGCTTTTACTTCCATATTCCATAATCATATCATTAATAGAATTTGCCGGATAAATCATAGAATCCGGCACAACTATTTTTTCATCAATAATGATCCTGGACTTCCCCTTTTCGTTCTTTGACTCATGAACTATGCCGACACTCTGATTGGATACCGGAGCATACTTGCCCATGATATCCATTACCTTTCTGATGGGGAATAAGTTACGATTCCTCAGCGAATTAAAAAAATTCATATATCGTCGCGCGAATTCTTTTTCTTCGGGTTTGCCGAGCAAGTAAGTAACAATGCCTTCAAACCACCCGACGATAAAAGGATTAAGAGTATATTGTTCTGTACCTGCTTCAGAATATTTTGTCTTTATGAATGCCTTTTGTTTAAGGACTTCGAATAATGGATTGAATTTTTCACTATTCATGCCGCTGAGCGCTAAAGCTTGTTCATAGGAGTACAAACCCGTGCCCATTTTCAAGAGTAGGGCAAGCTCTTCCGGCGTTGTAACCAAATCAATGGCTTGGAGTATCGGCTCGAATGGAGGTATAAACCTCTTATTCTGTTTGTTCATTAAAATGACTAGTTTTCTGAGATCACCCTTCTTGTTGCGCAGAACTACTTTATTATCTTTTGTCATATGTCTGCTCCTAATGTTATATTTGATGAAAAGTTTCTCTGTAAGGTAGAAAGATAAGAGAGTATTGGCCGCGTGTCAATGGTTATTTGAGTATCGTAGCGCCGCCTTCAACAACCGCCTCGTAAAAATCTTCCAGCTTGCCGCGCCGCCGAAGGCCACAACCGGCAGGGTGACGGCTGCGGAAATTGCTTTGGTGAAAGGAATATCATAACCGGCTTTGGTGCCGTCACCGTCCATGCCTGTGGGCAGAATAACACCTGCGCCCATCTCCTGACAAGTTTTCCGTTTTTCATATCCAGACAAGGCATTATTTTGATCGGCTGCATAGTATATTTCCCCAAAAATTATTTTAATTTAGATAATCAACCATCTTATTTAACCACAAAGGAGACACCATGATTAAAATCAAAGAAATTAAAGCAGCGAACATGAACACGGGGGACAACGTTTTTGTATCCCCATTCTCTAAATGCAAAATTTTCGTACTTCGTATTTATTCGAACATTTTGTGAGAATATCATCACGCCAATTTAATTCAAGCCACTGAATTTTTTCGGTGAAGGCCCGGGGATTTCGCAAGTCAAGGCGTTTGCGCACTCTTCTTCTGTACAATAATGAAAGATATATTCTGTCAGGCAAGTTCCGGATTAAAAAACTTCTGGCGAGAATGAAAAATAAATTACTTTTTTGCATATAAACGATTAAACGCATTAAGCAATGTTATCAGTAAATTTCGTAAAGCCCGCTGCCGATATATTCCCATGTTTTCAAATAACGCTACTTTTTTGATATTCTCATCTTCATCACCGCCAACAGTTGTCAACAGCGGTGTGAAATAATTTATAATAAGTTCATGCTTACTGAAATCTATATTTTTTAAAAGCGAATGATGAAAAAATAATTTATAAACTAATACTTTCGATCCTGAAACTGCCCTTTGAGTAAAGTACGCAGCATATTTAAAATTCTTACCGCCGCAAAGCCCTTCACTGCGGTAAGAGAATCCAGAGAACCTCTTACGATTATATCCCCATCAATGAGACTCTCAATCATTTATTTAATCCATTCCCAAATACTTTTGAAGTTGTTCCAAAAAACCGCGTTGACCTACCAACAACTTTTCGTGCGCCTGCGAAATTGTAAACCAGCCGCCTTTATCCACTTCCGGAAATGCCTGTTCTTTTCCTGAGCGCGGCGGCCATTCCATCGTAAACATATTACTCCTTATTGATGTTGCATCAATATTTCCTTCAACCGCCCAAACATAAACTATTTTTCCACTAGGCTGCTTTAGTGGTGATAATTCTATAAACTCGCCAGTGATATCAGAACCGGTTTCTTCGCGAAATTCACGCTTCGCTGCTTCCAAAGGAGCTTCTCCCTCTTCGAATTCTCCTTTGGGAACGGACCATGCTCCATCATCTTTTTTCTCCCAATAAGGTCCGCCGGGATGAACAAGAAAAACTTCCGAACCATCATCTAATGCACGATACAGCAGAATTCCAGCACTTGTTTTTTTCGCTTTACTTGTCACCTTTCACCCTTCAGTATCAGGTTTGATAAATAGGTAATAGAGTTGGCCTTCACGGTATGTTTTGCCGGCCAGTTCACCGGCACGGTTACCAACTCCCATATAAACATCGCAACGGCCTGCGGCCCGGATAGCACCGCCTGTATCCTGATCCAAAGCAAATCCTACGGGCGTGTCCAAATCAACTGCGGTAAAGGCAAACATCGCTCTGGGATAAATGGACTTATCCGTGGCAATCGTTCTAAATGGAGTTACCGACTCATTGAGCGAACCTCTTGGCTCGCCTGTTTCAGGCCTGAAGAAAACAAAGCGGGGATTTTCATTAACATACATATCGACTTCATCAGGATGTGCCTTAAAATAATCAATCATAGCTTTCATGTTGATATCTTTTTCGGTAAACTTTCCGTCAGCTATCATTTTTTTTCTGATACTCTGGTATTCCCAGCCGTTATGTGCGGCATAGGCGACACCTTCGAGATGTCCGTCAGGCATTCGTATTTTGGCTGAACCCTGCACATGCACAATATAAACTTCAAACGGATCGCCAAGCCACAGAAGCTCACTACCGGCGAGCATATTGGATTTTTGAATATCCACCCTGCTTGGGTATTGCCGTATCTGGCCATCGTGGCCCTTTTGTCCCAGAATCGTTCCATCAGGATCTTTTATCAGATCGTCAGGCGTCTTATATAAAGGATACTTGAAACGATCTGTTCGTACAAAAGAACCGTCAAAAATCGGCGTATAATATCCTGTAAACAATACTGTCCCCTGATCATCACAACCGACTGAAATATACGTATCGAATTTTTCCCGCAAAACCTTGTTCATTTGCCGGGGTGACAATTTTAAATAAACAAGTTTTTCCAGCTCCTGCAGGCTTCTTACCGCCTGCTCGTGAGTAATGTTGCCATAAGGATAGAAGTTTTTGCTGGATGGTTTAGCCATATAGCTTAGACTGCGGGCGATTGCTTCCTGCAAGCCGTCGAGATCAGAGCAAGCCTTTGTGTAGTCTGGAATCTGCTGGGGATCGGTAATTTTTCTTAATGCCAGTTCGCCCGGCGGCAATTGACGAAAATAATCTTTTTGCGGTGGCTCTAACGGGATGTGCGTAACGACTGTAGTAAGACGCCCCTGGCAACCCGCAAGCACGAAAAAAGCAATGACCAATAACAATCCGTAGGAAATAATTCTGATTTTCATGGCGCAAGCATAAACAAAAGAGTCCTGTATGTCAAAAGAAAAGTATGGAGCGGGACACCCTTCACTTAGAACCTGGAACGTTGAATATAGCTATCACCGATTTTAAAAGTGCCGACGTAAAAACAGCAAAAGCTTTAAGTATCGTTGGTTTTGATGATCATACCGTAAAAGTCAACACACTTTCCGGCGGCTGGACAAAGCGGCTGGATATTGCCTGCGGGATAATTAATGAACCGGAACTATTAATTTTAGACGAGCCGACAAATCATCTGGACTATCAGGCGCTGGCCTGGCTGGAAAACTTTTTAGGTTCTGCCAGGTTTACTTGGGTAATGGTCAGTCACGACAGATTTTTACTGGAGCGATGCGCCAACAGAATTGTGGAAATAAGCAAAAGATACGAAGGCAATATTTTTCAATCCGAAGGCAGATATGATGATTTTTTAGAAAAACACCTGCTCTACATTGAACAACAAAACAAGCTTGAAGGCGTGATGTCCAACAAAGTGCGGGCGGAGATAGAGTGGTTAAGAAGAGGCCCGAAAGCCCGCAGGACAAAAGCGAAATACAGAATAGACGAAGCTCATAACTTAATAAAAGACCTGGCGGATTTAAAAGAGAAAAAGCAAACATCCAGAACCGAAATAGAATTCAGTGCCTCCAACAGAAAAACCAAAGTGCTGGTTAAAATCAAAAACATCGGCAAATCATTCGGCGATAAACATATTTTGAAAAACTTCACCGTCAATTTTACAACCGGTTTACGTATCGGATTGCTCGGAGGAAACGGCGTTGGTAAAACGACCCTGCTAAAATTGCTCAGCAAATTTTACACGATAAAATCAAATTACGGGAAGCACAATTGGCCGACCCTAAAAACTTCAGTGACTATATTTTACTCCATAAATTAACAGAAGAAATTGCAGCAGATAAAGAAGCCCTGGATAAATTTTACCACCGCTGGGAGTATCTATCTGAGCGTGCGATGTAAATTTAGCCCTCTCTGTCTGGCGGACGCCGGAATCCAGGAACAAAAAACACGGATTCCCGATCAAGTCGGGAATGACAAACAAAATAATAAAATTGACACTCGCCAACTCAAAGTTCTTTCTTAATTACTTAACACTTAAAACTTAATTACTTGTTTTTCCCAATCCGTCTAATCTTCTAATCCTCTATTCTTCATTTTCCACTTTTTTTCCAACACCCTGCACGTTCCTCTGTAACAATCGCTTTCGGTTTCACCGCGCATTTGCAGAGAATTCGGTGATAGTTGAGACCACGCCACGGCGCTCCTGGAACTGATCACATGGAAAAGCCCGTTGGTCATCATCGCCGTGATATTGAAAAAATCGGCCTGATAAGGCACCCGATAAGATTTAGACTTTTTCTCCTTACCGGTAATCAAGGCGACGCGCGTCAAGCCCATTTCGGCGAGGCTGACACTCGAAGGAACAGGATGATCGAACCATGACGCAAACACCGGCTTAAAATCAGCCGCTCTGGACTCCACCCATTTTTCGCCGTCCCGGAACGATTCAACATAAGCGGCCATTGTCGTCATCAGTGTATTCCATGAGGCATCATTTTCATACGTCATACTAATTGCGGTAAGCAGCGCCGCGGCATCGAACAGGAAACTTTGATTTTGTTTTGCTCCATTATAATACGAATGCCCCAGAGCTTTGCCATCCCAAAATAGATCAACCAACCGCCGGATGATCTGCGCGGCTTTTTCTTCCAGTTGGGGCCGCTCCAGATTCCGTCCGGCCTGAATCAGGGCAATGGCGACTAATGCATTTACCCCGCAAATAATTTTATTGTCCCGCGCCGGCTGTGGCCGCTTTTTGCGCAGGGTCAGGAGCTTCTCCTCAATATCCCGAAGATCAACATCGTTTTTTCTAATCAGGTGAATACGGCCTTCAAAGTTGCCCTGCTCATCAATATAGTACGATTTACAAAAACGTTTAAATTCATCCGGCGCAAGAAAATCTTTAAGTTCAGCGTAGCCCCAGACATAAGTCGCCCCTTCCACATGTCGGGTATCCGCATCATGCGCCGAAATGAATAATCCATCATCCGCAAAACAATCATTAAGACAACGGACAATACTTTCCGCCATTTTTTTATACTCGTTTTCGCCAATAACCTTATAAGCCAGGGAATAACACCACAGCGCCATGGCCTGATCATAGAGCATTTTTTCGAAATGCGGAATTGTCCACTGACGATCCACACAATAGCGAAAGATACCGCCTTGCAGATGATCATTGAGTCCCCGCAACCGCATGGCATCAAGAGTTTTGCGGCAAAGGGTTTGAACATCAGAATTATTTTCCACACAAAGAAAATGCAAAAGATATAACAGCGTGGAGTGCGGAGGAAATTTTTGTGCCGGACCAAAACCGCCATACTCAGCATCGTAATAGGATAATAGATTTTTAACCAAAGACTCCTCTGCGGCAATCGACGGGTGTACTTCTTCGTTGATAAAAGGCTCAATATCATCAGCGTTTTTTTCATAATACTCATGAACTTTTTTAGCTATGCTTAAAAATGAGTATTGCGGCGCGTAGGTCAGTGCATGAATAGGACGAAGATCGGCAGTCAGAAACACATTGAGAGGCCAGCCGCCATTGCCGCTTAGCGCGGTGAGATATTGCATCATAAACTGATCTATGTCCGGCCTTTGTTCCCGATCCACCTTGATGCAGATAAAATGGCTGTTCAGAAAGTCGGCGGTATCGATATCCGAAAAAGCCTCAGCAGCCATGACGTGACACCAATGGCAGGTGGCATAGCCGACGGAAACAAAAAGCGGTTTTTTCTCGTCAACCGCGTGCTGAATTATTTCCGCACTCCATTCCTGCCACCAGACAGGATTGGATGTATGCTGCAGAAGATAAGGGGACAGTGATTTATCAAGATTATTTCGTTTAAGGTCCGACATTTCTATACCACCGCCGTATAGTACCTCCCTCGATGATAGGGACTGAGGGAGGGTGAAATCTTTTTAGTCCGTCATTGTTCTGGCCGGAATCCAGTCCTTAATTCTATTCACCATTCACTATCCGCCATCTAGTGAGCCAAGCTGAGAACGAGCTTTGCGACGTTCGAAGCGTGAGGCGAACTATCCCAGGCACGTATTGCCGCGGGACGAGATACTACGCTTCGTCCCTCCTCATTCACGCTCCGTGACAATCTTGTCTTACCTCTTGTGTCATTCCCCGGCTTGACCGGGGAATCCAGAAACATTCATATATGCCCGGCACTGCTTATTTCACGCTTTATATTTGCCGATCTTCCAAACGCCTTTTTCCCGGAAAGCGGGAATCGTCTGCCTGCGGGCCGCGTTCAATAATGTATTGATAGATTTCTTTTGTGCCTTGGCATAATCCGCAAGCGTGCCTATCTTATCTCCTTGAAGATAAGCAATTCTTTTATGAAGGGACTCCATCAACGCCAAAGAAATAATCTTCTCCATTGTCTTAGTCTTTTTTAAATCCTTGTATTCGCCGAAAGCCTCATAATAAGGCTGTTTCTCTTTATCGCGAATAATGACATTGGGAAATCCCAAACGTGCAAGCTGATAATTAATGAGGACACGCCCGATTCTGCCGTTTCCATCGCAAAATGGATGGATCGTTTCAAAATCCAGATGAAATCTGGCAATTTTATCGGTGAAATACACGGAATGATCAGCGGTATAATCTGAAATAATTGCTTCGATCATTCGTTCCACATGTTCCGGCGCTGGCGCAATATGCGTGCCCACGCGCACATATTCACCCTTTTTACGGAAGCGTCCGGCAATCACATCATTGATATTGCCCATAAGCATTTTATGCAAAAGGATGATTAATTCTATGGAAAACACCGGCTCAACGGATTTGTTTCTGATATATTCCAGAACCCGCGCGAGATTTTTTGCTTCGAATACTTCACGTACCGACACATTGCGAGATACTTGCAACTCCATTAAAATGCGTTCGGTTTCTTTGAGAGTAAGCGTGGAATTCTCGATGGCATTCGAATTAAAAACACTTTCCGAAAGTTCGGATTCATCAATCAGCTTGAGCAAAGATGCCTTGCCCTTACTTAGTTGATCGTACTTAGTCTTGAGAACCTTGATAACATCTTTTATTGTGTTAGTTGTTGCCATGGTAGCTACCATACAATATTAACGTATTTTTGCCAATTATTCGTTAATTTGATGATAAAATGACTTCGATTAACGATTTTTTATTGTACCTGTCCCATTAATTTTTCAAACGCAGTACAGTAATATTGGTAAAGGTGAAATCTTTTTAATCCGTCTGGCATGGGCATAGCCGGAATCAAGTCCTTAATTCCCTCTTCCCTCTTCCCTCTCCCCTAATCCTCCAACCCGTCTAATCTTCCAATCCTCTATTCTTTACCATTCACCTTTCACTTTTTACCCTTCTATTATGTTTCGTAACAAGCGATTATCTCACCAAAGTAAAGCGTGTGATAATCTTTTTGCGGATAAAGAGCCTTATCATAATTTTTATCCAGATGAGCAGGATTCATGGCGGATTTGTAAACTATTTTGCATTCAAAATGAATCCCCGGCACCTTGATGATCGGCGACGTGACTTTCTGCCCGTCTGCTGTTTCCAGATTGCACATCTTGAACTTATCCACATCACGGCCCGATTTCGAGCCGCAAAAAGCGATGGCCTTGCTCATATCTCCTGTAGGTATTGTAACTGTAAAGTCTAAAGCCTTTTCCATAATACCAAAAGTGTGACGTGTAGGTCGCACTGCCACCATCATGATCGGCTTTTGCCAGATGACGCCGAAAGTGGCCCAGCCGATTGTCATCGTGTTGAGCGCGTCCGCGGCCTTAACGGTTAAGAAAGCTCCTTTCTTGATTTTGCTCATGGCATCTTCAGCAATGCTCATATAATTTAAATTTTTCATGATAATCTCCCCTTTTCACTGTCATTCCCAACTGCATTGTCATTGTGAGCCATCTCTAAGATGGCATGGCAATCTAATTTGTCATTCCCGACCTGATCGGGAATCCAGTAAACGTAGTACTTGTCTTTAGACCCGTTAAGAAATCGAACCTAAAGGTTCGGACTACGTCACCCTTCAGTCTTCAGCCAAAACTCCTTCACCCTGCTCTTCAGTTTCTTTCTGATTTTCCTTTCCTTTATTCATTTCTCGAATCAGTTCATTAGACTGATTTAATATACGTGTGGCTTCGCTCTCCAGTTTTCTCATTTTTTTTTCCAGAGCGTCGTCTTCCAGCTCGGCGTCTAGAATCTCATCATCAATTTCATCGTTCATAGTCATTAATAATCCTTTCATGCGGCAAGTTGAGCAAGCCACTTGCCGGCATCCACAACAGCGATACTATCCTTCTGCTGTTCGCGCCTTAAATTCTGAACCAATTGCAGGGCTTCTGCCCCGGGAATCTTCTTCGCCATAAAAGTCAGAGAAGTGGAAGGCTTGTCCTCTGAAAGTTTCACTTCAATCAAATAAGATGCCTTGCCGTCTTTGCTTAGAGAAAAATCAACTTCCTTGCCGTCTTTCGTCTTAACATAATTCAACTCAATATCTTCACCGTTAACGTCCTGACAATACTGAACATGCTTTAACAAACATACCGCGCAAGTATTTTCGAGTTTTATTCCTTCATCGCCTTGCACAAAACCGCTGTCATAAAAATACAGCTTGGGCCCCTTGAGAATTGATCTCGCTATATTAGAATGATAAGGCCGCACCGTAAACACAATGCAAAGACTTTCCAGAATATCAATATACCTGCGCACCGTATTCGGCGCCAGTTGCAGATCCTGCGCGATAGACGTATATGAAACCGGAGAGCCTACCCTTGAACGCAACAGCTCCAGCAACAGCTTCATAGAGCGAATCTCCTGCAGTCTTCCGAATTCCAGAATATCTTCCCTGATTAAATCCGTATAATACTGATTCCGCCACCGCGCCGCCTCCGTTTCCGAACCGGATAAAAATGGCTCCGGGAAGCCCCCGAAACGGTTAAGAAGACTCAGCGCTTCATCAGGCGCCATTGTTTCCTTAAGTTCACTGACGGATATTGGATTCAGACGCATCGGGAAATATCGCCCGGCCAGCGACTCACCTGATTGCCTGTAAGTATCCAGTCGCGCGCTGCCGGTAATCAGGATAGACTGATTTTTCAGACGCGTGTCAAAAACACCTTTAACAAATTTTTTCCATTCCGGCCTTTTATGAATCTCGTCAAGAATAAGCAGATCGCTTTTAACAGGCCACGACTGTGAATTAATAAGCTTCGCGTCGGCGACATTATCAAAATTAAGATACTGAGGTGTTTTGAATTCTGAGATGAGCGCTTGGGCAAGCCAGGTTTTACCTACCTGACGCGGGCCAGTCAGAACAACCATCTTTTTTAGTAAATCTTTTTTTATCGGATCATAGAGATATCTTTTCATGTCTTATCCCATTTATAAATCAAAGATGATATTGAGGCGGCCAGGTGGAGGCAACGAAGCGTATAACCTAAAGGTCACACGTTACTAATACGTTGAGGAAGCCGACAACCCCGGCCTGCGCCGGGGCAGGCTGTGCCAACAAAAATAGCGCTTTGATTTAGAACTGGTATGACTATTTAGCAGAACTTTGCACAATAGTCAAGACTATTATGCAAAGCGTTGCACAATAGTCTTATCGTCATTGTGAGCCATCTCTAAGATGGCATGGCAATCTAATTTGTCATTCCCGACCTGATCGGGGATCCAGTTTCCTTCAGCCTTCAGTCTTGTCCCCCGCTGGTGGAGGTGGCGCGTAGCGACGGAGGCGGATATCCAAACTTCTAACCATCTATTCTTTGCCCTTTACTCTTCACTTTTCTTTGCTAACCCCTCCAATCCTCTATTCCTCTATTCCTCTATTCCTCTATTCCTCTATTCCTCCCCTTTAACCGTCACCGATTATTGAAAAACTTAATTAAGTGTCCCCCAGATTTCCCTGCCGGAATTTCTGCCCCCGGAATTACCAATTGACTTTGTATCTCAAATGTGATACAAAAATACGCTAGATTTAAATACAAGAGGCGAAATTATGGCATCCAGATTGAAATATTCGACCGTACGAGTTACTTCACGACCACTCTCGTTTTGAACTGTTGCAAAAAATGCAACGGTTGCCTGCCGTTTAAGTTCCTCTTCGCTATAAATATTGCGTAAATGGCGAGAAATAACTGATTTATCGCGTTCAAATAAATCAGCCAGTTGATTCAGACTAAGCCAAACAGTATCTTCTTCCAAACGGACTTCCAGTTTGTTTTTATATAAAATTATCTGTCCCTTGGTGTTTTCGATAGATGTCTGTTCTTTCATTCCATTCAATTTACAAGATGCATTAAATTATTTTGTTCTTTAGGATAATTAGGAGGGTCTAAACAGTCAATCCTTTGCTTTCATTAATTTTTTCATTTTGACGTGCATCTTACAACTTCTTGACAAAAACATTGCAACTCTAAAAAAAGAAAGATTTAAGATTTAAATAGTTAAGTATTAAGGGGCAAAGAACAGAGAATATAGGATTGGAGGATTGGAAGTTTGAATATCCACCCCCGTCGCTATGCGACACCCCCGCCAGCGGGGGACAGGGAAACGAGGATCAGCGTTCTTTGTAATATTTCTATAGAACCGCAACTACGTTAATTTCTTTCAGGATTGCATCTTTGTCTTTTGCAGGCATATTAATGAATTTTAGACCCATTCCATGATCTTTGGACGAAGCGCCTTTGTTAATCCACATAACTTCTGCATTAATTTCTATTTTTTTTAAATTGCCTATGGAAAAAATCAATTTTATTGTTGACCCTACTGCCGGCGGCTTTTCTGTCTCAATAAACATGCCATCTGCCGAAATATTTTTTGTAAAAGATATAAGATAATCATGTTCATGTACATATGAAATTTCAACTTTAGTATCTGACCTTTTATTTATCCGGCGTTCATCTTTTGACATATTATCTCCATTTCATTCAGCATACTATATGGAATTGAGTACCGCTTTTGAATTCTTCATTTTTCATGTAATTCCCGCCAAAAAGATGAAGTTTGCATTAAGGGACTGCAGGCATAGCGCCCTACTTCTTTCTAAGCAAGCTTCTACAAAACTAAAACTAATGTTATGCAATTTGTCAATTACTTTTACAATTTTCCAGACCGCCGTTGCCGGCACTTTGTAAAGCCCATCCCTCTCATACAACGCCCGTTTCTCAAACCTGGCGTATCCCGCCTTCCGATCTCTGACCTTGTGCCGCTTGCGCAGATGCGTGATCAAACGCTCCTCCACATGGTGCCGTATATGGCCCATTGCTTTGCTGCAATTGCGATAATGAAAGTAGCCTACCCAGCCGCGAACGGTGGCATTGACCTCCTTCACTATCCACTCAAGTGGCATAATCGTCCGACTTCTTGTCGTAAGATGGGTAACCCGGTCTTTGATGGCTTGCAGGGATTTCTTTGAAGGTTGGACCTGGGGATAATGCTTCCCCGTTTTCCTGCCTTTTCCCATCCCGATGCTGAATCCAGGAAATTTAAACTCATCTTAACAAGGCTACTTGTAGGTTCACTTGCGTTACGGCCTGCTGCTTCGCCAATGGGAAACTTACGACCCCTTGTTACCAGGACGCCGCTCCCTTGAACTACCGGGGTGAATCGGACAATTCCCCGCACGGAACTGCAATCCGTTAGATAAACAATTGTTACTGCGTACGGACACCCTCCTGGTTTTTTCTGGACATTAGAAAATCATTTTTTCTTCCTACCAGTGAAAACCGATGATGGTTCTATTTGCAATGCCCCAAGAATAAATTCTTCTTGACAAATGTCACGAGTCACGTTACACAACACCCATGATAAAGACGTTTGCCGACAAACATATTCGTGATTTATTCGTTACCGGTAAATCGAAGAAGTTTCAGCCTGATATTCTTAAAAGAGCAATAAGGCGTCTTGAATACATAGATTTTGCAACGTGCATCGAAGATTTAAAAGTACCGCCAAGTAATCATCTGCATGCGCTGAAGGATGATAGAGAGGGTCAATATGCAATAGCGGTGAATGACCAATGGAGAATATGTTTCCGGTTTGTTAACGGTGATGCATACGATGTTGAAATAACTGATTATCATTAAAAGAGGTGTAAATATGAGCATAAAATATAATGGGAAAAGAAAAGTAAAGCCGACGCATCCGGGCGCAATTCTTAAGGAAGATTTTATGCCTGATTATAATCTCAATGTCGCCAGTCTGGCCAAAGCGCTTGGTGTATCGCGTCAGACGGTTAATGAATTGTTAAGGGAGAGCCGCGCGCTGACACCGATTATGGCGTTGCGTCTCGGCCGTTTGTTCGGTAATACGGCTGAATTTTGGTTAAACGCACAGCGCGCTCATGATCTCTGGGAGGCACAGCAGGCGCATCATGCTGAAATAAAGAGAATCCACCCTCTGAAAGCGGCGTGAAATAATCTTTTGCTGTTCCATTGTCCTTCGATTGCGCCAAAATATTTCGGGGCAATCATCATGATTGCTCCAGCAAGATACTTCCACCCCCTGCCCCCGCCAGCGGGGGACAATACGCGGAAGCATAATCTGTAATTACGAAACATCCTCTTCGCGGGAATGACACCTTAAAATAAAAGCTATGCCTCTTTTCAGCGGCATAGCTTTTATTTTATTTTAGTTATTTTAATACCGGTTATACGGCTTCCAGTTTTACCGCGCAAACCTTGTATTCCGGAATTTTTCCGATCGGGTCCAAAGCCGGATTGGTCAATAGATTCACGGGTGCGTCCGCGAAATGGAAGTTCATGAAAATCGAACCAGGAGCGCTCTTCTTCGTGATGCTGGCTTTGGCTTCAACCGTGCCGCGTCGGGAGGTAACCTTGACTTTCTGGCCTTCGGCTATTTTCAGTTTATCGGCATCTACCGGATTGATTTCCACGAGACTTTCAGGATAACGCTCAGAAAGACCTATCGAACGGGTGGTCATGGTACCGGTGTGGTAATGATACAGGACACGTCCGGTGGAAAGCAGTAACGGATATTGTTTGTCCGGCATTTCATTGGGCGCAATGTATTCAATAGCGGTGAATAATCCCAGACCGCGGGAGAATTTATCCTTGTGCAGGAACTTGGTTCCCTGATGTTCCGGTGTGGGACAGGGCCACTGAATGCCGCCTTTTTCCAGACGCTCGTAAGAGATTCCCGCATAGCTGGGTGTGACTTTCGCCACTTCTTCAAAAATCTCTTTGGCGGAAGCATATTTCATTGCGTAACCCATCTTATTGGAGATACCGCAGATGACTTCCCAGTCGGCTTTGGCTTCACCCGGAGCTTCAACCGCTTTGCGCACGCGCTGTACACGGCGTTCGGTGTTGCTGAACGTTCCTTCCTTTTCGGCAAAACTTGCCACAGGCAGAACAACGTCGGCCAACTGAGCGGTTTCGGTCAGGAATAAATCCTGGACAACCATCAAATCAAGTTTTTGAAGTTCTTTTTTCACATGCTGCAAATCAGGATCGGAAAGCATGGGATTTTCGCCCATGATGTAAATTGCTTTAATAGTTCCTTTGCCGGCCGCTTCCATCATTTCCATGATGGTCAATCCCGGTTTGGGAGAAAGCTGGGCGTTCCAGGTTGCTTCAAATTTCTTGCGAATATCTTCATTGGCCACCTGCTGATAGGCCGGATAAACATTGGGCAGACCGCCCATGTCGCAGGCGCCCTGAACATTATTCTGACCGCGCAACGGATTGACACCGCCGCCTTCAATACCGACATTGCCGCAGAGCATGGAAAGATTGGCCATGCTCTTGACGTTGTCCGTGCCGCTGATGTGCTGGGTAATGCCCATGGCATAAAGAATGCTGGCTCTGTTGGCCTGCGCGTACATTCTAGCGGCTTTCTTCAAATCTTCCGCGGGCACGCCGGAAATCTTTTCGACCTTTTCCGGTGTGTATTTTTCGACCATCTTTTTGAGTGCGTCGAATCCTTCGGTTCTGTCTTTCACATATTCCCTGGCATAAAGACCTTCGGAGATAATGACATTCATCAACCCGTTGGCAACGGCAACATCGGTTCCGGGATTCTGACGGAGCCAGATATCGGCGTATTTGACCAGATCAATTTCGCGCGGATCAATTACGATCAGTTTCGCGCCGCGTTTAACAGCCCGCTTTACTTTCATGCCGATGACCGGATGATTCTCCGTGGTGTTGGTGCCGATTGCCAGAATCAGGTTAGTGTATTCAATTTCATCTATGGAGTTCGTCATTGCACCGCTGCCGAATGTGGCGGCCAGACCGGCCACCGTTACGGAGTGTCAGAGACGGGCGCAGTGGTCGACATTGTTGGTGCCGATGGCCGTCCGCATGAATTTTTGGAACAGGTAATTTTCTTCATTGGTGCAACGCGCCGAGGCCAGACCGGCAATGCTGTCGGCGCCGTTTTCCTTTTTGATTTTGGAAAGCTTGTCCGCGATAAACGTAAAGGCTTCATTCCATGTAGCTTCCTGGAAATCTTCGTTTTTCTTGTAGCGGATCAGGGGCTTTTTCAGGCGGTCGGGATGAGAAATGAAATCCATACCGAAACGTCCTTTCACGCAAAGGCTGCCTTCATTGGGCTGGCCGTATTCGCGATTGCCCATGACCTTAACGATTTTATTATCCTTAACATAGAGATCCATCTGACAACCGACACCGCAATAGGTGCAAGTGGTATGAACTTTGTTTAATTCCCAGGGACGGCCGGCAAATTTCGCCTGCTTGAATGTAAGCGCACCGGTAGGACACGCCTGCACACACTCGCCGCAAAAAACACAGGATGAATTGATGTAATCCTCATCAAAGGCAGGGCCGACTTTTACTTGTGAACTGCGCATAGAGAAATCCAGCACTTCATTGACCTGAATTTCATTACAGGCGCGAACACAGCGTCCGCAGAGGATGCACTTGTTAAGGTCGCGCTGAATCATGGTATTGCTATCTTCAAGTTTATAACCAGGGACTTTAATTTCAAAGCGGGGCTGATCAATCTTTAACCAATAAACCAGATTTTGTAATTCACAATTACCGTTTTGCTCACAGGTCAGGCAGTTATGGTCTCCGGACGACCAAAGCAGTTCAATAATCATTTTTCGGGCTTTTTGCACGGCTTCCGTGTTAGTGCGAATCACCATATTAGGGCTTACGGGCATGCAACATGATGCGACCAGCGATCTGGCATTTTCTACTTCCACAACACAAACCCGGCAGGCACCGACATTCGTTGTTTTAGAGTAATGACAAAGGGTAGGAATAAAAATTCCGTTGTCACGCGCGCATTCCAAAATAGTTTGTCCTGCATTGGCTTCAACATCTTTTCCATCTATTTTTAACGCTACTTTTTTCTCCATTTTCTTCTCCCATACGTAATGATCAATATTCAATTCTCTTACTTAAAATCCGTAAGAGTTATGTTTTTTTTAACGTGTGATTTGTAGAAGCAACCGGACATCTTGTCAATTCTGTCAATATTGACTTATGTCTATTTTCGCATAAACAAAAACAGACAAAACCCTCAACATTTCATTAATATACTGAAGAGCTGAGGGTAAAGTGTTACCTAAATAATTTTGGGTAATTGACGTTTAATTGAACTAACTGAGGACATTCCAGGCGCAGATTGCCATCGGCTCATAGCCTTTGCCCTTTTCCAAGGATAACGAGAAGGCAGCGCCTGATGAACGCTGACTTCTCTATTATGCCTGCCTCCGAGATATAATGAAAAGTATGAAACAAGGTTGAAGATCAACCAGTAAATCTGTTTTGTCCCTAATAAGCCGATCTTATATGGCCAGTTGCCTTGTTAATATGGACCTTGTCAACCAGGTCATTATTCTTTGTCAATATCTCCGCCTCAAAGCTGCCTCCCATGTCTTTTATCTTGCCTAACTTCAGGTTGGGATTTCTTGATGATTTTAAATAATCTTTCATCATGGCCTCTGCTTCTTTTACACCAATGGGTTTACCCGTTGCCCGGAATTGCCTTCCATAGCCGCGGTCCTTGCCAGAGCCATAGTATCCACCCATCATGCCGGGTCCCATACCCCATCCTCTGCTGTATCCATAGCCATGGCCCACGCGCAAGGCATGCTCAAACATCACCAGATGCCAGCGGCTCTGAATGAGGATGAGATTCAACACCTGCGCTGTATCACGATCTTCGGCCTTTTTTATGAGCCATTCGTAGCGAGGCAATAAATCATTTTCCATTTTGACACTGATTTCGTAAGCGTCCGTCAATGTCTTATTGTCCACAACAGGAGGCGTCTTCCCTTCGGCAGGCAAACCATAAGCTGTAAACAGTTGTCCGATCCATTCAACGTGATTTTCCTCCTGAGGGATAACCATCATATAAGGCATGTAGGCATTGAATTTTTCCTGATCTGCCTCATATTGGGCCAGAGATTCTTTTTCCAGCGTCAGAATTTCCCTGAGTTTTTGCACCCATTCCGTGTTTTTGGGCGCGGGTATTTTGGCCGGAACTTCAAGCCAGTCACCGCCCATCATGCCATAATCACCCATCATTCCGGGGCCCATGCCATAGCCATAACCGTAGCCGTGCCCCATACCATAACCATAGCCACCTCTGCCGGTCTGACTCTGCACTGTAGCGGCGCCAATGACAAATGCTACAGCCACTACTAATGAAATAATTAAAATACTCTTCTTCATACGTACCTCCTTAAATAGTATGAATTTTTATGTTGCGCTAACTACTGACCAAGCAGAAAGGCCGGTCAGTAGTTACCAATAAAGATCGATTTGATTTTATTGCAGCTCGTTTTTCATTCGATCAAAGTCTTCTTTTGTTATTTCACCCTTGGCATAACGCTTCTTTAGAATGTCTAGGGGGGACTCCTGTATCTGCCCGATTCCATTCTTCGACCTTACACTTTGAACAATAAAGTAAATCGCTACACCTGCTAAAATTAAAAAAAGTATCCCCATAAACATACCTCCATAGCCATAGCCAAACGGACATCCATAATTTCCAGTGCGATCCCAACCACCCATCATAGGACCATAAGGTCCTGCGCACATGGTTAAGAGTGGCACCAATGCTAAAACAACAAACAAATAAATTTTCTTCATTAACTTTTACTCCTTCCCGGGTCATAGTCTGACATGACCTGTTTAGCTTTAAGCCACCTTTCTCAATCAACGTGAAAAGCGCTTCTTTTACGGTAATTAAATAATCCCTCCTCTCCGTGTCAATACCCCACCGGCCAATACCCCACCGGCCTTGACTTTTTGACAATTGGCGTATATATTATATGTAAACAAATGATTTGTATAGCAATTAACTAAGGAGGTGGTAGGAATCAATCAGGTATAAATAATGAAAGATGGTTGGTGTGAGTCAACGAATCAACAATGGTGATAATACATGAAAGGAGGCGATTGTCATGTTTGCACCAAAAAGAATTCTCGTACCGACAGACTTTTCTGATTATTCCGATGAAGCGTTGAAGCAGGCATTAGAATTGGCAAAGCAATATAATGCCAAGGTTTACCTACTGCACGTTGCAGAACCTATTAGACAATGTGCTGGAGATTATTGTTTAGATGAATCGAAAGTCAAGGCGGCAGAGGATACCGAAATCCTGCAAGCGAAGGAGAAGATGCAAAAAGAACTGAAGAAATTTTCCGAATTCCAGGAAATAGAAGTTATTACCGATATCAGGGAAGGAGAACCTGTTCAGGAGATACTCAAAGAGCAGGATGAAAAAGGTGTTGATTTAATTGTTATGCCTTCTCATGGCAAGGCAGGATTTATGAAGAGGCTTATGGGCCTAATTTCTGAGAAAGTGATGGAGGAAGCTAAGAGTTCCGTTCTTCTTGTCCGACACTAGTTGGCGTAGACCTTAAAAAAAGACCAAAGAGAAGGCAGCGTTTATTCGGCGCTGCCTTCTCCGATAAACAAACAATCCATATATATTTGTCGTAATGGAAATATCGGGGCAGAACAAAACCTCAAAGAATATCATTGTCTGTGGGACACCAGTCAATCCGGAATCATGATATTTTAAACTGGTAGAAGGCATGTGGTTTAGAATAACACAACTCGTAAAAGGATGGCTTGGCAGGACAAGTTCCCTTCCGGCAATGGACATTACCCTTTTGCGGACGTTTTTAATATTGCTGACTATAACACTATTGTCATATGAGACAATCAATCTTTTCTACAAAATTATCAGTTTTCTCCTGACAAAACAAACTGCCGTCGTCAAGGGTCATGTTTCTTCGCCTTTTGTTACAGATTCCCGCTCCATCGAAGATTATGAGATCATCACAGAGCGTAATCTCTTTCGTTCCACTTTGAAAGCTGTTAAAGATAATGAATTGGATGGAGGGTTTCCTGCATCTGAAGAAAGATTCACAGACTTTGATTTGAAAGGAACGGTGGCTTGTAATTCTTCATTTGGTTATATTTTTATCGAAAAACGCGACAGCAAAAAACAGAGATTCTACCGACTGGGAGATATGATCGGTTCGAGCAAGCTGATTAAAATAACCCGCAATACGGCGATATTAAGATGCGGTGACCGGGAAATAACCTTAAAGGTGAAAGCGACCGCTGAAGATCATTTGTTTTCCAATTCACATTCCAGAAATTTAACCCTGAACAGAAAAACAGTAAACAAGAGATTAGGTGATCTGAACGCCCTGATGAAAGGAGCTATGGTGCGTCCATTTATGCCTAAAGGCGTGCATGAGGGATTCGTTATTTCCAACATTCTCCCGAGCAGTCTCTATGAAAAGATGGGATTGCAAAACGGCGATATATTAATCGATATCAACGACAAAAAGATAATAGGTGCCGTCAGTCTTCTACGGGCGGTAGATCTAATGAAGTCCGGCAGCAGGACAACTTTAAATATTAAAAGAAAAGGGCAACCGCAAACCATTAATTATACTTTCGAATAATAATTGATCCAGGGATTGTTTCTCTTTTCGGAAAGATCGGCATGGGGAAACCGCTGTTTGCCGCAATTATACCACCATTTTCATTGAAACACTTATTTCCCAACGCCAGTAAGTTTATTGAACTCTTCGATGACTTTATTGCTGAAATCCCTTTCTTTTGCACAATAGGGAACTGATATGTGGGAACCCTCTATTATAAAGTATATTTTATTCGGCTTAAATATTTGAAACAATGTATAAAAGCCGCCTAATTACACTCAGCGGCCTTTATTTTTTATTTAACTTGACTTTGACTATTCTCGCGGCCACTAATTTACCATCCTTTTCTATGTAATCTATTTTTATAAAATCATTTATACTTATATTTCCAGCAGGTTTATCAAGAGCAACCTCCATGTTTGCTATATAACCTTTAACTTCACGTTCCGTCTTAATAGATTTATCAGAAATCTCGATAACCTTTCCTGTAGCATGCATCTTGGTGGGCTTTACAACCTTTGTCTTAACCGGACCGACCATAACGGGAGACACGGGTTTATCAGCGGCAGAAGTTAAAGATGATAAAAGAATAATTACGCCACTTAAATACGATAAGATTGTATTCACTACTAACCACCTCATTTTTGCATAGTTAGCATATTCTGGTGTCGGGCAGCCGCCAGGTTATATAATGATGCGACTTCCCATTTCACCGTAGGAGTAACCGATCTCTGCAGCAGCATATGTCATGGCGGTTTGTGGATTTATATCGGGATTCGGGTTAACGTCAATGACATAGAACATACCATCCAGATACCGTACATCAATGCGCCCGTAGTCCCGGCATCCGGTGGCTTGGTAAGTGGCCAAGACAATCCGTTCGAGATCGGCCTGAGCCGGAGGTTCCAGTTCTGCTGGTATACGCATGGCAATACTTTCATAAAGGCGCGATCCGGAAACGTACTTCGCTTCGTAGGTAAAAAGCCGGTCACGTATGTCGGTCAGTCCGCTATAATCCATTTCCACTGCAGGCAGCATGGAAATCCTGCCGTTTCCCCAAACTGTATTGAGAAATTCCCGTCCGTTAATGAATTCCTCGACAAGCACTGGTTGCTTGTAAGTATCCAGAATGAAAGCTACGCGGCTTGCAAGTTCGGCCGGAGAGGTAACAATGGATTCGGGAGAGATGCCAATGCTGCAATGCTCATAGGCAACTTTAACAATGGACGGGAAAATGTTCCATCCTCCAATATCAATACAGTCGAATACATTCCATGGTGGGGTGGGAATATTCGCTTTGTTAAGGATTCGCTTCACTTCCGGTTTGTCATAGGCTAATGACAGCACATCATATGATGAACCGGTGAAGATGAAACCCATTCGCTCCAGCACTGCGGCGACTTCTGGTTCGCTGTGCGGAATGCCCGGCAGTTCCTCACACCAGTTGAATACAATATAATCCCGAGGATCAAAAACGCTCATTTTTTCAGCCAAACAATCGTCTTCAACCGCCACGACCTCTACGGGATGACCTAACTCATTTAAAGCATTGCCGAGCGTAGCGACATCCTGTTCAGTTTCCAGTATTTCATCGGGAGTCCATTCAGGGTTGATGTTATGAAGAAGGAGAACGGGTATGTTGTACTGGAGTTTATCCATAACGTTCCTGCATTACTTCCCAGCCAAACAAGGTTGCCTTTCGTTTTGGTTCACCTGGGTAAAATCGTTTTTCATAAAACGTTTTAAATATATTTCAAAATAAGTACACAAAATTCAAATCGAACAAACTAATAAACCGGAATATTCTTCTTAAACATATCTATTATTATATTTTCCATCGAGTACAAACCTAGGGGAGCGTCTATCATCCACTTGGCGGCAAAAATCGCTCCCTGCCCGAAAGCTGCCCTGCTGATACTTTGATGAACAAGCCTTATGGTCTGATTAGGCAATCCGAAAATGATTTCATGATTACCTACAATTCCGCCCACGCGAATGGAGTTAACATGCCTGTCTTTTTCAAGTCCCAGAACATCGGCTATTTTTAAAGCGGTGCCCGATTCTTCCTTCTTGTTACGGAAATGTTCCTCTACAATTTCAATATCAGCATGAGGAGCGATCCCTTTAAGTATCTGTGATGCAACCAAAAGAAAGTTGATACCAACGGTAATATTTGGTGAATAAAGAACCGATGTTTTTTCGGCCAGTTGTTTTAATTCCTCCAAGTCTTCTTCTTTGTATTTAGAGATGGCGGAAATAATTTTAGTCCCATACTCAACGGCCGAAGCGTAACTGTTATGAGCTTTGGCACTTGAAAAATCAACGATGATGTCCACCGGATGTTGTTGGAAAAAAGCCGGGGATACTTCAGCAATCGAGAATATAGGAGCATCATTTATTTCGTACCCCAAAAGATGCGTAGCATATTTGTGATTATCTTTGTGCGTTTTCCTAACTACCCATTCCAAATCAAATATGCCGTCTTTTAAAAACTCATCCGCCACCACGCGGCCTGTTTTCCCAAAACCATAGAGACCTATCTTGATTCTTTTTTGATTATTTTCTTTTTTTGTTTTCATGGGCAAAGGCTTCTAATATTATTTTTCATCTTTTCTCTTCAAACGATTAATAATTCCCTTTATGATTATCGGAATAACCGAGGAAAAAGTAAATAAAACAAGTGCCAAAAGTATAACCAGACCTGCTATAGTCAGAAATTCCTCAGTATCTAAATACATCTTCAATTTGAACCTCTATAATTAAAAAAGGCTGTAACCTAATTACATCAATTGTCATCAGTGTTGGAATAACTCTATCAAATCTATCGAC
>WOYI010088483.1_pt1 | contig 34069 bp, 29 predicted proteins | sample 6423411 | NCBI WGS metagenome assembly WOYI01 (sample SAMN13441803, study PRJNA592873) | oil field metagenome | biome: oil field; feature: oil-well bore; material: oil-contaminated soil; isolation source: oil-contaminated soil from oil-well borehole | place: Germany: Wietze | collected 2016-10-18 ...
CATCGGTTAAGGGGAAAAAACATGGAATTCTTTCGCATCAAAAAAGACATCCCATTCATGAGCTACGGCAAGCTCACCACGACTATCTCGCTGGTGACTTTCCTGCTGGCAGTGTTCTTCCTCGCCACCAAGGGACTGAACTTCGGCGTTGACTTCACCGGCGGTACGGTGATCGAAGTCCATTACGCGCAGCCCAGCGATACCAACAAGGTGCGCGAAGAGTTGGCGAGCATCGGACTGGCGGATGCACTGGTGCAGCATTTCGGCACTACGCATGACGTGCTGATCCAGGTGCCGCTCAAGCACAACAAGATGGGCGCAAACCTGTCCGAACAAGTGCTGGCCGCGCTGCGTGCCGATGCCGAGGTCGAGGTCGAGTTGCGCCGCGTCGAGTTCGTCGGCCCGCAGGTCGGCAAGGATCTGGTCGAGGATGGCGCAATGGCATTGCTGCTGGTGTCGCTGGGGATCGTCGGTTACCTGTGGCTGCGTTTCGAATGGAAGTTCGGTCTGGCTGCCATCATCGCCAACTTGCATGACGTGGTGATCATCCTCGGCTGCTTCGCTTTCTTCCAGTGGGAGTTTTCGCTGTCGGTGCTGGCAGCGGTGCTGGCGGTGCTGGGTTACTCGGTGAACGAATCGGTGGTGGTGTTCGACCGTATCCGCGAGAACTTCCGCAAGATGCGCAAGGCCGACGTCGCCGAAATCATCGACAACGCCATCACACGCACCATGTCGCGCACCATCATCACGCACGGTTCCACGCAGTTGATGGTGCTGGCCATGCTGTTACTGGGTGGGGAGACGCTGTATTTCTTTGCGCTGGCGCTGACCATCGGCATCATGTTCAGCATCTATTCTTCGGTGCTGGTCGCCAGCCCCTTGCTGATGATGTTCGGCGTTTCGCGCGAAGATTTCATCAAGCCGGAAAAGTCCGAAGCCGAAGAAGTGTTGCCGTAAATGATGGAATTCCTCGCCGTATTTCTCGATATCGTCCTACACCTCGATACGCATCTGCTCAGCCTGGTGCAGGAATACGGCGTGTGGGTCTACGCTATTCTGTTTCTGATCATCTTTGCCGAGACAGGTCTGGTCGTCGCCCCTTTCCTGCCGGGCGATTCATTGCTGTTTGTGATCGGAGCACTGTGCGGTATGGGATCGCTGCAACTGGAAGTGGCGATTCCGTTATTGACTCTCGCCGCTTTCATGGGCGACAACGCCAACTACTGGATAGGCCGTCTGCTGGGCCTGAGACTGCTGGACCGTGCTGGTTCACGACTCATCAAGCACGAGCATCTGGAAAAGACCCATGCGTTCTATGAGAAGCATGGCGGCAAGACGGTGATCTTTGCGCGCTTTCTGCCCATCATCCGCACCTTTGCGCCGTTCGTGGCCGGTATTGGCACCATGGACTACCGTCAGTATGTGATGTTCAGTATCATCGGCGGGGTGTCATGGATAGGCAGTCTGACGCTGGCGGGATACTTTTTCGGCAACATCCCGGTCATCAAGGACAATCTCACCCTGATGATACTTGTGATCGTTTTCCTCTCATTCGTTCCCGCGATGATCCAGTTCATCCGTCATCGCCGACAGGGCGCGACAGCCGACTAGCCGTTCGGCGCGCCAGTTGCTGCGCGCCCACTCCCACACCGTATCCAGACGCTCATCCTGCAAGGCCTGCGGCGGATGCTGCTGCAGGAAGGCGAGCGCGTGCCACAACGCGTTGACCGGCCGGGCGCTATCCACCGCTTGGGCCAGCGTCTGCTTGCTCAGCTTCTCGCCTGCCGCGTTCACCGCAACCGGTAGATGCATGTAGTGCGGGGTGGGCAGGTCAAGCAGGTTCTGCAGATGGATCTGGCGCGGCGAGGAATTCAGCAAGTCGGCACCGCGCACGACGTTGCTAATCTTCTGGAACGCGTCATCCACCACCACGGCGAGCTGATAAGCGAACAAGCCGTCCGCGCGCTTCACCACGAAGTCGCCGATCTCGCTTGCGAGGTTCTGGCGGATGCGTCCTTGTAATGCATCGTCGAATGCAATCGGGGACGAGGGGCGGTCGGTGCGCACCCGCCAAGCGGGTGTTGCGCGCAGATGTACCATGCCCTCGCGGCAGGTGCCGGGATAGACGAAACCTTCGATGCCGTGCAGCGCCGAGTCGGCTATCTCCTTGCGCGTGCAGCAGCAGGGGTAGGCCGCACCGCTATCGCGCAAATGCTGCAGCACCTCGTCATATGCCGCCGTGCGCCGACTCTGATAGATGACAGGCTCGTCGGAATGCAGCCCGAAGGCATCCAGCGTACGCAGGATGTCGTCTGCCATGCCCGGCACGCAGCGCGGCGTGTCGAGGTCTTCCATGCGTACCAGCCAGATGCCGTGATGGGATTTTGCGTCGAGATAGCTGCCGACTGCGGCGACGAGTGAGCCGAAGTGCAGCGGGCCGCTGGGGGAGGGGGCGAAGCGCCCCCGGTAGTGCGATTTATGCCGGGACAGCTTCTTCTTCCTCGAATTCCAGTTCCACTTTGCCGTCCCTCACATCGACCGTGACCTTGCCACCGTTGGACAGCTTGCCGAACAGCAGTTCGTCGGCCAGTGAGGAACGGATGGTGTCCTGGATCAGCCGCGCCATCGGGCGGGCACCCATCAGCGGGTCGAAGCCGTTGTCGGCGAGATAGTCTTTGAGTGCGTCGGTGAAGATCGCGTCCACTTTCTTCTCGTGCAGTTGCTCGTCCAGTTGCATGAGGAATTTGTCCACCACGCGCAAGATGACGCTCTTGTCCAGTGCGGCGAAGGACACGATGGCGTCCAGACGGTTGCGGAACTCGGGGGTGAACAGGCGCTTGATGTCGCCCATCTCGTCGCCGGCTGATGCGCTCTTGGTGAAGCCAATCTGCACCTTGTTCAGGGCTTCCGCGCCCGCGTTGGTGGTCATGATGATGACCACGTTGCGGAAGTCGGACTTGCGACCGTTGTTGTCGGTCAGCGTGCCGTGATCCATCACCTGCAGCAGGATGTTGAAGATGTCCGGGTGCGCCTTCTCGATCTCGTCCAGCAACAACACGCTATGCGGTTGCTTGCTGATGGCTTCGGTGAGCAGGCCGCCCTGTTCAAACCCGACATAACCCGGTGGCGCGCCGATCAGGCGCGACACGGCATGACGTTCCATGTATTCGGACATGTCGAAACGATGGATGGGCATGCCCATGCTGTAGGCGAGCTGCCGTGCCACCTCGGTCTTGCCGACACCGGTCGGGCCGGAGAACAGGAAGCTGCCGATGGGTTTTTGCGGATTGCCGAGACCGCTGCGCGACATCTTGATGGCGCGCGCCAGTGCGTCGATGGCTTTGTCCTGGCCGAACACGGTCGCTTTCAGATCGCGATCCAGATTCTTCAGCGCATTGCGGTCGTCGTGCGACACGGTGCGGGTCGGGATGCGCGCGATTTTGGCGATGATCTCCTCGATCTCGTGCTTGCCGACGGTCTTTTTCTGTTTTGACTTGGGCAGGATGCGTTGTGCGGCACCGGCCTCGTCCAGCACGTCGATGGCCTTGTCCGGCAGATGCCGGTCGTTGATGAAGCGCGAAGAAAGTTCAGCTGCGCTGGTGATCGCAGCGGCGCTGTACTTGATGCTGTGGTGGTCTTCGAAGCGCGACTTCAATCCCTTCAGGATCTCGATGGTCTGTTCGACCGACGGCTCCGGCACGTCGACTTTCTGGAAACGACGCGACAGCGCGGAATCCTTGTCGAAGATGCCGCGATATTCCTGATAGGTGGTCGCGCCTATGCATTTCAGCGCGCCGCTGGAGAGGGCGGGCTTGAGCAGGTTGGAGGCGTCCATGGTGCCACCCGAGGCCGCGCCCGCACCGATCAGGGTGTGGATCTCGTCGATGAACAGCACGGCGTTCGGTGCGTCCTTCAGTTCTTTCAGAACCGCTTTCAGGCGCTGTTCGAAGTCGCCGCGATACTTGGTGCCGGCCAGTAACGAGCCCATGTCCAATGCATAGACCTGTGCGTCCTTGAGGATGTCGGGCACTTCACCTTCCACGATGCGGCGCGCCAGGCCTTCGGCGATGGCGGTTTTACCGACACCGGCTTCGCCCACCAGCAGCGGATTGTTTTTGCGGCGGCGGCACAGGGTCTGGATCACGCGTTCCAGCTCCTGCGCACGGCCGATCAGCGGATCAATCTTGCCTTCCAGTGCGTAGGCGTTGAGGTCTTGCGTGTAGTTTGCCAGGGCACTGTCACCTTGCTGTGGTGCGTCACTTTCCGAATCGCCTTCTGTTCTGTGCGTGGCAGGTTGTGCCTCGGCGGTCTTGTTGATGCCGTGCGCGATGTAGTTCACCACATCGAGGCGGGTGATGGCGCGCTGGTTGAGGAAATAGACGGCATGCGATTCCTTCTCGCCGAACAAAGCGACGAGGATGTTGGCACCGGTCACTTCTTTTTTGTTGGTGGACTGCACGTGCAGGATTGCGCGCTGGATCACGCGCTGGAATCCGACGGTCGGCTGCGTGTCGACTTCGCCGGTGCCGGGCACGACGGGCGTATGCGACTCGATATGCTGCGATAGCACACTGCGCAATTCTTCCAAGTCCGCGCCGCAGGCGCGCAACACATGCGCTGCCGAAGGATTGTCCAACATCGCCAATAGCAGATGCTCCACGGTGATGAATTCATGGCGCTTCTGACGGGCCTCGACAAAAGCGAGATGCAGGCTGACTTCGAGTTCTTGGGCGATCATTTAGTTTTCCTCCATACGGCATTTCAGGGGATGCCCGCGCTGTATTGCGTATCCGACTACTTGTTGAACCTTGGTTTCCGCGATGTCCCTGGTATACAGGCCGCACACCGCAGAACCTTCGTTGTGCACTTTGAGCATGGTTTGGGTTGCCTGTTCCATGTTCATCGAAAAAAATGTTTGCAACACCTCGATGACGAACTCCATGGTGGTGAAGTCATCGTTCAGCAAAATCACCTTGTACATCTTTGGTGGTTTGGTTTTGCTGCGCTCCAGTAGTTGGACGTTCTCTTGCTTGGTTGCCATCGAAATCATTGTCGCATTGTGTTCGCTTGCATATTTGACGATTAGCGAGGCTTTTTCAAGCCCGTTGCGCAAATAAATACAATAACCGCTTGACGGTGCGCTAAAAGCTGGGTTAAAAAGCGCGCAGGTGTTTGAATCAAAGTATCTGCAGTACTGGTCTTGCCATGTGCGGTCTTGGATTTAAACAGTTGGCGGGAATCCACCCGCGTTTTTTGTAAGGAAGCAAAGCATGGCAAACGGTACTGTTAAATGGTTCAACGACGCAAAGGGTTTCGGTTTCATTACTCCCGATGACGGCAGCGAAGACCTGTTCGCGCACTTCTCCGCGATCAACATGAGCGGCTTCAAGTCTCTCAAAGAAGGTCAGAAAGTGTCTTTCGAAGTCGTGCAAGGCCCCAAGGGTAAGCAAGCCTCCAACATTCAAGCCGCCTAATTCGCGGTTTTTTTGTTGCCGTAAAAAAGCCCGCTGTGAGAACAGCGGGCTTTTTGTTTTTGTTTGCCTGTTCGGACCGACTGTGGGAGGATGGCTCCCAGCTGTCATTTCAAACGCGTTAAGAGAAGGTGATATCAAATGAATAAATCAACCCTAACCGTTGCAATACTGTTTGTGCTTGCGCTGACTGCTTGTGCGACAGCGCCGAAGGAAGAAGTTGCGCCGGTCGCCGAACCTGCACCGGTCGCCGAGCTTGCACCGGTCGCCGAGCAAACGGCAGCGCTAGAACCCGCTGCCGAGCCCGAAGTTGTGGCTGAGACGGCCCCGGCATCGCAAGTGGCGGCTCCCAAGCCGGTTGTGAAGAAGAAACATAAGAAAGTTGCCAAGGCGGCACCCAAGCCGGTTGAGCCTGCACCCGAACCAGTGATGGAGCCGGAGACGGTACCTGTGCCTGTTGCTGCGCCAGTGCAAGAACCGGCCGCGCCTGTAGTGGTGCCGCCAGCGGCAGCCAAAGTCCAGGAAGCGGGCTTTCTGGAGCGATACTGGATATGGTTGCTCGGCCTCGTCATTGCCGTCGGCGCGGTCATGCTATTGGTCAGAAAGAAAGATTGATGATTTGAACGGCTGCTCAGGCCGCGATTCGCGGTGTGCAGCCAAACAAAAAGCCCGACGTGACAGCGTCGGGCTTTTTGTTGAACTGCGTCGGCGGGTTAGATGGCTTTCAGCGCCGCATTGAATGTCGCGCTGGGACGCATCGCATTCGATACCTTGTCAAAGTCCGGATGGTAATAACCGCCCATGTCTACCGGCTTGCCTTGCACGGACAGCAGCTCTTTGGCGATCTTGGCTTCGTTGTCGGTCAATGCCTTGGCGAGTGCTGCGAAGCGCGTCCGGACCTCCTGGTCCTTGTTCTGCGCGGCAAGCGCTTGCGCCCAGTACAGTGCGAGGTAGAAGTGGCTACCGCGATTGTCGATCTCACCGACTTTGCGTGCGGGAGATCTGTTGTTGTCGAGCACTTTGCCGATGGCAGTATCCAGTGTGTCCGCCAGCACCTGCGCCTTGTCATTCTTGAACGTCTGTGCAAGATGTTCCAGCGATACGCCCAGCGCAAGGAACTCGCCCAGCGAATCCCAACGCAGGCAATTCTCCTGCTGGAACTGTTGCACGTGTTTGGGGGCGGAGCCGCCAGCGCCGGTCTCGAACATGCCGCCGCCGTTCATCAACGGCACGATGGAGAGCATCTTGGCGCTGGTGTTCAGTTCCAGGATGGGGAACAGGTCGGTGAGGTAGTCGCGCAGCACGTTGCCGGTGACGGAGATGGTGTCCAGTCCTTTGCGTGCACGTGCCAGTGTGGCGCGGCAGGCATCGGCCGGTTCCATGATGCTGATGTCCAGTCCGCTGGTGTCGTGATCCTTGAGGTACTTTTGCACCTTGGCGATGATCTGCGCATCGTGACCGCGATCCTTGTCCAGCCAGAAGATGGCGGGTGTCTTGCTCAGACGCGCACGCGTGACGGCGAGTTTCACCCAATCCTGTATCGGTGCATCCTTGGTCTGGCAGGCGCGGAAGATGTCGCCCTGCTCGACCTGCTGCTCCAGCAATACCTTGCCGGATGCGTCGACGATGCGCACCGCGCCGTCGCCGGCCATCTCGAAGGTCTTGTCGTGCGAGCCGTACTCCTCGGCTTTCTGGGCCATCAGGCCGACGTTGGGCACCGAGCCCATGGTGGACGGATCGAGTGCGCCATTCTGTTTGCAATCCTCGACGGTGGCGACATAGATGCTGGCGTAGCAGCGGTCGGGGATCATCGCCAGCGTGTCGTAGGCTTTGCCGTCTGCGCCCCACATCTTGCCGCCGTCGCGGATCATCGGCGGCATCGAGGCGTCGATGATGATGTCGCTGGGGACATGCAGGTTGGTGATGCCCTTGTCGGCATTCACCATCGCCAGCGCCGGACCGTTGCGGAAACAATCGGCGATGTCCGCGACCAGTTTGGCGCGCTTGGCTGCCGGCAAGGCCAGCACCTTGGCCTCCATGTCGCCGAAACCATTGTTGACGTTGACGCCCATCTCCTTGAGTTGCGCGCCGTGTTTGTCGAACACCTTCTGGAAGAACACGGACACGGCGTGGCCGAACATGATGGGGTCGGACACCTTCATCATGGTGGCTTTCAAATGCAGCGACAGCAGCACATCTTCTTTCTTTGCCGCTTCGATCTGCTCGGCGTAGAACTTGCGCAGTGCCTTGCGGCTCAGCACCGCAGCATCGATGACTTCACCGGCTTTGAGCGCGAGCTTGTCCTTGAGTACGCTGATCTTGCCGTCCTTGCCCGCGAATTCGATGCGGGTGGATGTCGCTTCAGGCACGGTCACGGATCTCTCGCTACCGTAGAAATCGCCGCTGGTCATGTGCGCCACGCGGGTCCCGGAAGTCTTCTCCCACTTGCCCATGCGGTGCGGATGTTTGCGTGCGTATTGTTTGACCGAGGCGGCGGCGCGGCGGTCGGAGTTGCCTTCGCGCAATACCGGATTCACCGCGCTGCCCAGTACTTTGCCATAGCGCGCCTTGATCTCTTTCTCGGCATCGTTCTTCGGCTCGTCCGGAAAGTCGGGGACCTTGTAGCCTTTGGATTGCAACTCCTTGATCGCCGCCTTCAGTTGCGGGATCGATGCGCTAATATTCGGCAGTTTGATGATGTTGGCTTCCGGCTTCAGCGTCAACTCGCCCAGTTCGGCCAGTTGATCCGCAACCTTTTGCGCTTCGGTCAATTGCTCGGGGAAGTTGGCAAGGATGCGCCCGGCCAGCGATATGTCGCGTGTTTCCACGGCGACGCCGGCTGCTTTGGTGAAGGCCTGTATGATGGGAAGCAATGAGTAGGTCGCCAGACGCGGCGCTTCATCGGTCAGGGTGTAAATGATCTTTGCGGTTGTCATGTTCGGAGTCCGGAGTATTGGAAAGATTGAGATGAGTCGTATCCTGTTGTTCAACAAACCCTACGGTGTGATCTGCCAGTTCAGCAAGGACGGACTGCATCCGACGCTGGCGGATTATATCGCCGTTCCGGACGTATATCCCGCCGGCAGGCTGGATACCGACAGCGAAGGCTTGCTGCTGCTGACCGGCGACGGCAAGTTGCAGCACCGCATCACCGACCCCGGACACAAACTGCTCAAGACCTACTGGGTGCAAGTGGAGGGCGAGCCCGATGCGGCAGCATTGTCGCAATTGTGCAGCGGTGTGCAGTTGAAGGATGGCTTGACCCTGCCGGCTGAAGCGCGTGCGATGGCCGAGCCGGAGAGTCTGTGGTTGCGCGATCCGCCGGTGCGTTTTCGCAAAGAGATACCGACGAGCTGGATATCACTCACTATCCGCGAAGGCCGCAATCGACAAGTGAGACGCATGACGGCGGCAGTCGGCTTACCGACTTTGCGGCTGATCCGCTACCGCATCGGCGATTGGTCGCTGGATGGTTTGCCCAGAGGGCAGTGGCTATCTCTCAATTTGTGACGGGCATATTCCTAGCATGTGTCGAGTAATGGTCGGTTGCTGATCAAATTTGGTCAGCAAGAGCTGACGGAATCGCAGGGTATTAATTAACCTACTGTTTGGAATGGGCTTTGCCTGTGCGTATTGCGCTGGCATGGTCGTTGCTCAATTAATACAGAATCACGGGTCGTAAAAAGGCAAAGCGTCGTTCGGTGTTTCTGGCGCGGCTGAATATGCAATCCGTAAGAATGAATACACGCGCAGTTGATTTGGAGATTTAAAAATGAATTTTTTGGTAACGGGTGGAGCGGGCTTTATCGGTTCGCATAGTGTGGAGGCATTGCTGGCCGACGGGGCGCAAGTCCGGGTGCTGGATAATTTCACTTCGGGGAAGCGTGCCAATCTTGCGGCACATGCCAATCTGCAGATCGTGGACGGCGACATCCGCGATGCGGAAGCGGTCGATCATGCGATGGTCGGCATCACGCATGTGCTGCATCTTGCGGCGCAAGTGTCGGTGCCCGCTTCGGTGGCGGATCCGGTCGGTTCCAGCCAGCACAACCTGCGCGGTTTTCTGAACGTGCTCGATGCTGCGCGCCGCGCCGGTGTGAAACGCTTCGTTTACGCCTCCAGCGCCGCAGTCTACGGCGCGCCGGAAAGATTGCCGCTGGATGAAAGCTCGCCGGTCGCGCCGCTGTCGCCGTACGGTCTGGAAAAATCCATCAACGATCAATATGCGGCGCTGTACCGTCAGCTGTACCAACTCTCCTCACTGGGGCTGCGCTATTTCAATGTCTATGGCCCGCGCCAGGATCCGGCCTCGCCCTATGCGGGCGTGATCAGCCGTTTTTCCTCCGCGATGACGCGTGGCGATACCTTGCGTGTGTTCGGCGACGGCGAACAGACGCGCGATTTCATCTTCGTGAAGGATGTGGCGCAACTCAACAAGCGTGCGTTGATGAGCGATGCGGACGGGGTGTGCAATATCGCGACCGGCCATAGCGTGACGCTGCTGGAGCTGATCGATACGCTGGCGCAATGCGCGGGCTGCACGCCGCAGATCCGCCACGAACCGCCCGCCCCGGGCGATATCCGCCATTCCGGCGCGACGCCGCGCAAGATGTTCGAGCAACTCAACCCGCCCCCCATGACGAAACTGGCCGACGGTCTGAAACAACTCCTAGAAGCATCGGCGTGAGCGATTCGATTTCAAAATTCTCGTGCTGTAGATGGATCGTTTTTCATGTGCTGATGCTGATGTCCGCATTGGCGTTCGCTTCTCAGCCGAGCATCGCCATGTTCTACGGGGCCAACCCGCCCTGGGATGAACTGCATGCTTTCGATGCGGTCGTGGTGGAGCCGCTGCACGTTCCCGATCCGAAGTTGCACGGCACTGAAAAGTCCGCGCTCTTCGCCTATGTGGCCGTGGGCGAGGTCTCGCCCGAACGCGGCTATCTGAAAGCGATCCCGGCCGCCTGGAAGCTGGGGCAGAACAGCGACTGGGGCAGCATCGTGCTGGACCAGTCGCAAGCTGGGTGGCCGGCATTCTTCGCGGAGCGCGTCATCAAGCCGTTGTGGGAGGCGGGCTATCGCGGTTTTTTCCTGGATACGCTCGATTCCTACCTGCTCTACACCAGGACAGCTGCGGAAAAAGCCCGGCAGGAAGCGGGGCTGGTCGCGGTGATCTGCGAGTTGAAGAAGCGCTATCCGCAAGCCAAACTGATCTTCAATCGCGGTTTCGAGATCCTGCCGCAGGTGCATCGGGAGGTCTATGCCGTGGCGGCCGAATCGCTGTTCCAGCGCTGGGATGCCGCGCGGCAGAAGTATGTCGTGGTGCCGCCGAACGAGCGCGAATGGCTGTTGGGGCAATTGAACCGTATCCATCTGGAATACCGTCTGCCGGTGTTGTCCATCGACTACGTGCCGCCCGGCCAGCGCGACCTGGCCCGCGCCACGGCGGCCAAGATTCGCGATCTGGGCTTCATTCCCTGGGTGACCAATCCCGGGCTGGACATGCTCGGCGTGGGCGAGATTGAAGTGATGCCGCGAAAGGTGCTGATGATCCACAACACCGCCAATACCGAATACGACCTGATCAATACCAATGGGCAGCATTACGCCACCATGCCGCTGAACTATCTGGGCTATACCGTCGAGTATCTGGACGCGCGCAGCACCCTGCCTGCAGAGCCGCTGACCGGTCGCTATGCGGGGATCGTCGTCTGGCTGGAGCAGGCGGCGGGCAGGGAAGGCGCGGCATTGCGAGCCTGGCTGATGCGGCAAAAGAAAGCCGGGGTGCCGTTCGTTATTCTGGGAGATGGTGCGTTCTTGTTCGACAGCGGTGATGCGGAACAACTGGGCCTGAAATATTCAAAGTCGGCCAATGAGCGCATGCGATTGCATGTCGAGCAACGCGACGCGCTGGTCGGCTTCGAAGTGCAACCGGCATTCGACCGCGCTGCCTTTTTTTCTTTGCAGGCGCGGGACGCAAACGTACTGTTGAGGCTGGCCAACGAACTCAACGAGACGCAGGACGCAATCGCGCTAACCGCATGGGGCGGCTATGCGCTCAATCCGCATGTGCTGGTAGAATTGCCCGCTGTGCCGGGCAACGGCAAGGCGGGGGATACGTCCAGAAACATGCGCTGGGTGGTCAACCCGATAGAGTTTTTGCGGCGCGCGCTGCAATTGCCGGACATGCCGGTGCCGGATGTGACCACGGAAAGCGGACGGCGCAAGTTGATGGTGCACATGGATGGCGACGGATTCGCCAACAAGGGAGAATTTCCCGGCGCGCCCTACGGTGCGGAAGTGTTGCTTAAGCAGATACTGAAGAAATATTCCCTGCCGATGACGATGTCCGTCATTCAGGGCGAGATCGCGCCCGACGGTCTGTATCCGGCGCAGTCCGCCGCACTGGAAGGCATCGCGCGCGAGATATTTGCCCTGCCTCAGGTAGAGATTGCCAGTCATTCTTTTTCGCACCCGTTCCAGTGGAGAAAAGCGGTGGCGAATCCGGAGGAAGAGGGGTATCACCTCAAATTAAAGAATTACGAATTCGATCTGCAGCAGGAGATCAGCGGATCGATCTCCTATATCGAAACGAGACTGGCGCCGCCCGGAAAAAAAGTAAAAGTGTTCTTGTGGACCGGCGACTGCAATGTCGGCAGCGATGCGCTGGAGATCGCGGCGCAGGCCGGTGTCGCGAGCATGAACGGCGGCGAAACCACCATCACGCGCAGTTTCCCCACGTTGACGCTGGTCGCCCCGCTGGGCGTGACCAAGGGCGGGGAATTCCAGGTCTATGCGCCCAACCAGAACGAGAACGTCTACACCAATGACTGGCGCGGCCCTTTCTACGGTTACGAACGCGTCATTGAGACCTTCGAGATGACCGGTGCCCCTTATCGTTTGAAGCCGGTCGATATATATTTCCATACCTATTCCGCCAGCAAACCGGCCTCCCTCAAAGCACTGGACCGCGTGTTCAGGTGGGCGCTGGCGCAGCTGCTCACGCCGGTGCATATCGCCGATTACGTGCATCAAGTGCGGGACTTCAACCGTATGGTGGTGGCGCGCACGCGCGACGGCTGGCGGGTGCGCGGTGCCGAGCATTTGCGCGAACTGCGCGCGCCGCTGTCGCTCGGCCGGCCGGTGATCGAGGCCGCCGTGGCAGGCTTCAACCACTACGAAAACCAGCAATATCTGCACCTCGGCGACAGCGAAGCCAACATCCGTTTCCGGTCCGCTGCGACTGCCGCACCCTATCTGGTTTCCGCCAATGCGCGGATCGTGCATGCCGCCTCCGGGCAGACGGCGGCCGGCTATACATTCGATCTGTCCTTGAGCGGACAAGTGCCGCTGCAATTCGATCTGTCCCTTGGCAACCGTTGCAGCGTACTCGCCGAAGGGCGGACGATGCGGCCCGCCTCGACACATAACGGCATCAGTCATTTCACCACGCCTAAGCATGTCATCGACGAGCTACGAATTCACTGCCCGCGCTAAGCAGACGCGCCCGCGGCCGAAGCTGATGTCCGCGTGGACACTGGCCGGGTTCGCCGTGATGGTGATGATCCCGCTGGTGATGATCTTTCCCAAGCAGGATCTGCTGCAGCAGGCGTCGCAGCAAAGGCTGGGCGACACGCTGACCGTCAACTATCTGAGCAACCTGCTGAAGGCCGATCCCGGCAGTCTGGAGTTGCGTTTGCTGCTGGCCGAGCACCGTATATTCCTGCGCGAGTCCGACGGCATACAAGAATTGCTCGACCCGGTGATTCACAGCAAATCCGCCGCCTGGCGGGCAAAGGGGATGCTGGCCGAATATAAATTTCTGACCGGCCGCTATTTGTCGAGCGCACCCGCTTCCCCGCAACGCGCAGAACTGCGCCGTCGCCGCATCGATGTGCTGCTGCAGTTGCACCGCTTGCAGTGGCCGTTGCCGACTTTGGTCTATCTGGCCGGGCAGGCGGACCAATTGGGGGAGCGCGGCGTCAGCACCCTGCTGTATCAGCGCATAGCCGATTCTTCCGCGCGCATGTCCGCGGACAATTTTTCCGACATTGCCTATCAGGTGCTGGGTGAAGGCGATTACGAACTGTCGGCGCATCTGTATTTCATTGCGCGTCACAAGGCCGGCACACTCGCCAAACAGCGCGAATATTTTCTGGCTGGTGTGAATGCGCTGATCTCGGGTAACTTGCTGAGCAAGGCGATGCAGGGTATCGACCGCCATGTGGGCGCGCTGGAAAACGATTCCGAAACGCTGTATGCCTTGATCAAGGCCGCGCGCGCGGCCAACGACCAGCCGCGTGCCGTGCGCTATGCAAAACATCTGTTGAATATCGCGTGGCTGAGCTTGCCGGTCGTGGCCTGGTTGCAGCAGATGGATCTGGGCTGGCTCGGCATCGCCAACGCGGATGCGGCTGACGACATGCCGCAGGCCAAGCCGTCCAAAATGCGTCGCTACGTCAAGAAAGAGTATGAGCTGGCCTACCAGGTGTTCATCGAAAACCGCAATCTGGAAGAGGCCTACCGGGTTGCCGCCGCCGCTGTGCGCCAGTCGCCGTCCGAGGCGGTTTGGCATCTGCGTCTGGCGCGGGTCGCCGAATGGACCGGACGCCCGAAAGAATCCTTGCGCGAATGGCGCTGGACGCTGCGCGATCACGAAACAATGGAAGCGCTCGGCGGCGTGCTGCGACTGGCACCGTCCCTGAATGAATACGATGTGCTGCTCGACGCCTGGAAGCGGGTCGCGACCAAGCAGGAGATGAATGCCGCGCAATGGGAGAACATGGCCGCCTTGTTTGAGTTGAGCGGACGCCAGCGCGAAGGGATACGTTTCTTCGAACAGCGCTACACCATGGACCATGTGCCACTGCAATTGGAGATCGCGGCGCGTCTGGCCGAACGCAGCGGGGACGATGATCGGGCTGCCGCCTTGTACGAGCGCTTGTTGGCGCTGCATGGTGCCAACACCGCGTGGCACATGAAACTCGCCAATCTGTATTTGCGCAAAGGGCAATACCGCAAAGCGTATGACCTGTTGCAAGCCAACCGCCAGCACGTGAAGGAAAACGAGATCGGCTACTGGAAATTGCTGGCCATCCTGGCCTGGCAGTTGCAGCAGGATGCCGACGCCAAAGAGAGTTTTCAGCGTCTGGCCAAAGCGGGCAGTCTGGCGCGCGAAGATTTCAGCCGCCTGATCTATTTGCTGGGCGATTCGCGGCCCGCTGAAAGAGCGGCGCTCGCCGAGTTGGCTTATCGCCGTTACGGCGAGCGCGACATGCTGCTGCTGGCGCTGGACTTGGATGCGGCGCGGGGCGATATGCCGGCGCAAAAACGCCTGTTCGAACTGGCCGCCATGGACCGCCGTCTGGACGTGTCGGACAACGCGCGTTTCTATCAATTGCGCGCGCAATACCGGCTGGCGCAAGGCGAATTTACGGCGGCGCGCAAGGATTTTCATCAGGCAGTCGGCATCGCGCCTTACGCATCCGCCGATATGGAAAGCCGCCTCTGGTTTTTGATCAACAGCCATGACCTGGCCGGTTTGCGCGCCATGCTGGCGCAGCTCATCGCGCGCGGCGATCAAAACAATCCGGCCTACTGGGGCGTGCTGGCCGCTGTCTATCAGGCGCTGGACCAACCGGCGCGCGCGGTCGCTTATTACACCCGACAATTCAGGCAGGGCGGACAGGATTTTCTGTGGCTGATGGGCTATGCCGATGCGCTGGAGCAGGTGCGGCAGGCGGGTATGGCGGCCCGCGTGCGGCGCCATGCATGGTTGCAGGTACGCGAACGCGTTTCCGGCAAGGCACCGGGGCCGCTGTATTCGCGGGAGATGCTGGCTGCTGCGCAGTTGGCCATGCAAAACGATCCCGGCGATGCCGCTTTCACGCTGGTGCGCGCGGTGCTGCGTCAGGACAGATTGCTCAAACAGGACGAAGTGAAGCGGCGCAAGATCGACGGCATGTCTTTGGCGATGAGCCTCTCGCTCAACGCCTACGACGAGGAGACCGAGCGCAGAGTGAGCGAGCTGGTATTGGGCTGGACGGTTTCCCAAGAGCAATCCGCCAATGCCAAGGCTTGGCTGTGGCGTCGCTATGCGCGATCACTCAACCGTCCGTTGTGGGCGGAAGCCTCTATCGCCGCGGCGGAGCAAGATACGGAACGACTCGCCGCATCGCTGGATGAGCAGGGGGAGGGCCTGGCCCTGCCGACGCGCCACGATGCGGCGAATGCGGTAGGCCGGTACGGCGAGGCGCAATCCATCATCTACCGCGGGCTGGCGGACAATCCGCATAGCGACGAGATCCATCAGCGTTTTTCCGAAGACATGTTGGTCGCCGCGAGCGAACTCAATGTCGGGTGGCGCGACGAAAAGGTCGGCGGTTTGCATCGCATGGTCCGTCAAGTCAGCGTCGAGATGCCGCTTGCACGCGCGCTGCGCATGGGGGCCGAATACCGCAAGGCACAACAAAGCAACGACGAGCCGTCGGCCTTCGGCGCTGCGCCGCCGGCGGGGCGCGTGACGGGGCTGTGGCTCAAATATCGCGGTGCGACGGGGGACACCGGGTTTGCGCTGCGGCGCAGGAACGAATATGCCGCCGCGACGGAATCGCATCTGCTCCACGCGATGAAGATCGCGCCGCGAATGAACCTGCAACTGGGGGCGGAATTCAATGCCGCCGCCACCGAGTCCAACGTGCTGCAACTGTTCGGCATGCGCAATCAGCTTGCCGCCGGAGTGCGCTACACGTTCAGCAAGCGCGAATATCTGCAAGTGGAATCGGCATGGGCAAATTACCGCACGCAGGACGGGGCGGACATGGGCAGCGGCAAGCGCTTGGCCTGGGAGCTTGGCTACCGGGCGCGCAGCGCCTATCCGGATCTGACTGTGCGCGTGAACGGTACCCACACCCGCTTTGCGCAAAGTGCGATCCCGTCACTGGCACTGCCCGGTGATGCGAACGTGTATGGCGTGTGCGGCGGATTTGGCGAAGGCGTGCGCTACGCCTACACGCGGGCGTGGCGGCCTTATGCGGATACCTGCGTAACCCGCAATGCCGTCACCGGGCAGGGCTATAATGCGACGCTTGGTTTGGCGGGCGCAGTCATCGGTCTCGATCGGCTTTCTTTCACATTGCGGCAGGAGCGCGGCGGGGCGAATCTCATCAACGGCTCGAGCCACGAATTCGCGTTGAACTATCGCCGGTATTTCGATTGAACGATGATTTCTATTCGCAACTTTGATCAGGGGGAAAAAATGAAAATATGCAAATCAGGCATCCTGCTCGCACTGTCCATGCTTACCTCTTGCGCGGTGCTGGACCAATCGACCGCCACGGCACCGCTGGCGCGCAATGCAAAATGGGCATTGCTGCCCATCGTCAATCACACCGAGGTGCCGCAGGCTGGATTGCGCGCGGAAGCGATCACCGAAGTGTTGTTGCGCACGGGCGGCGTCAACAACCTGCAGCGTTATCCGGCGCAGATCAACCAGGACAGCCTGTTTGAACCGGCGGAACGCAAAGTGGTGGAAGACGCGCTGGTGTGGGCGCGCGATCAGGGCGTGCGCTATGCGGTGACCGGTGCCGTGGAAGAGTGGCATTACAAAGTCGGTATCGACGGCGAGCCCGCAGTCGGCATGACCATGCAGATTATCGACCTCAAGGATGGCGCTCGCGTGGTGTGGAGTTCGGCGGCCAGCAAGAGCGGCTGGAGTCGCGAAGCGTTGAGCGCGGTCGCGCAGAACCTGATCAAGGGGATGTTGTCCGAGGCACCGCTAGAGTAATCATCCGTGAGCAACAGCCGCGATAACTTAATCGAACGCTTCCGTCGGGTGGTGGCACCGTTGCGCCAGCATCGTCTGGTGTGGCTGGAAACCGTGTTCATCACGCTGTGCGCGGTCGCGCTCGGCATCTTCTTCCAGCACGACAACCCGTTCCAGGTCGGCGGCGAGTTTCCGTGGATATGGCTGGCACCGGTATTGCTTGCATTGCGCTACGGTGTGGCGCCGGGCTTTGTGTCGTCGCTGCTGCTGATCGCCGTATGGCAATTGATGGATTACCTGTCGGAGACGCATGAGGTTTTTCCCGAGCAGTTCTTTTTGGGCGGCCTGATCCTAGTGCTGGTGTGCGGCGAGTTCAGCGCGGCGTGGAGCACGCGTTTGCGCCGCGCGGAAGAGACCAACCAGTATTTGGACGAGCGCCTGGGCCGCATCACTTTGCGCCATCTGCTGCTGCGCCTTTCGCACGACCGCATGGAGCAGGAGATACTCACCAAGCCGATCACCCTGCGCGACGCGCTGGGCGGCCTGCGTCAACTGACCGTGGCGCAAAGCGACGACCGCCTGCCCGCGGCGGGGCCGTTGGTGCAGTTGTTGACGCAATACTGCCAGTTGGAATCGGCGGCGATCTTTGTGCCAAAGGAAGGCGGCGGCTATGCGCGCGTCAGCGCGGTGGGCGAACCCCCTGATTTGTCGGCTGACGATCCCCTGCTGTGCTATGCGCTGGAGCAAAAAACCTTGTCCCACCTGCAGATCGCAAGCGTGGCGGAAGGCGCATTGGCATCCCCTTATCTGGTGGTGGCACCTATCCTGACCAGCGAAAAGACCATGCTGGGTGTGCTCGCCATCGAACATATGCCGTTCCTGGCGCTGAACGCGGAGAATCTGCAGATGCTGTCGGTGATGCTGGGTTACTACGCGGATTGCGTGAATGATGCCGGGAGCACGCGCCAGTTCAAGGCGGTGCTGCCCACCGCACCCGCCGATTTCGCGGCGGAGTTCTCGCGCCTGCTGCACTTGCAACGCGCCTTCGGCATCAACAGCTATATCGTCGCCCTGCCTTTCGACAATGATGAACACGGCCGGCAGGCGGTCGCCAATTTGACCCGTATCCGGCGCGGGCTGGATGTCGCCTGGCAAGTCAATGTCGGAGACCGTATCTGGACGGTGAACCTGATGCCGCTGGCGAACGGGGCGGCGGTGGAGGGCTATTTGCTGCGCATCGAGAGCATGCTGCAGGACTACATCCAGATCGGACTGGAGGAATGGCGGCTGACGCCGATCCGCATCGGGCTGGATGAAGAAGATCCGCTGGCGTCCTTGAAAAACGTCCTGATGGCGAAGGCATGAACAAAGTTCTGTTAGTGGCACTGGCGCTGGTATTGGCGCTGGTACTGGAAATATCCGCACTGGCACTGCTGTGGCCGGGCGGCACCCAAGATCAAGTGCTGCTCGGCTTCCTGATGCAGCACGCGGCGGCCAGTGTGCTGTGGGTCGGCGGCGGCTGGTATTTCATGCCGAAGAAATTTCGCCATCCCCGTTGGCCGATGTTGCTGCTGTTGTTCAACGTCGCCTTCTTCATGCCGGTGCTGGGCATGATCGGCATTTTTGTGGCGGTGTGGATCGCCGCCTATCGCCGCCGCGAGAAGATATTGCATCCGTTCGGCAAGCTGGTCCTGCCGGAGTTCGTCCTGTCGTTGCGCGAGCCGGAGATGAAATTCAGCCAGGGCGAGATCAAATCCCGTCTGGCGCACGCGTCCATTCCGACCGCGCGGCGCTTGCAATCGCTGCTTGCCCTGCAGGGTATTCCGGCGCGCGTTTCCAGCCCGTTGCTGCAGGGCATGCTGGGCGATTCGGCGGACGATATCCGGCTGGTCGCGTACGGCCTGCTCGACAGCCGCGAAAAAAAGATCACCGCGCAGATCCACCGCGAACTGATCAATCTGAAGGGCGCGGCGGGCAAGGAGATGCGGCTGATCGCATACAAGCAGCTGGCCGAACTGTATTGGGAACTGGTCTATGCCGGATTGGCGCAGGGCGATTTGCGTATCCACTCGCTGAACCAGGCCATGACTTACGCGGATGAGGCTTTAAAGATCGCGGAACGGGACACGGGCATGCTGTTTCTCAAGGGACGCATTCTGCACGAATTGAAAAAACAGGAAGAGGCGCAGCAGATGCTGCGGCTGGCGATGGCATATGGACTGCCGGAATTTCGCGCCTTGCCCTACGTCGTCGAGATCGCATTCGACCGGGGCGATTACGCCACCGTGCAGCGCGAACTGGCGCGCATCTCCGCCTCGCAGATCACGCCGATGATGAAAAATTCGATCAACTTCTGGGTGCCCAAGCCGGAAGAATCCTTGCCGGTCCTATCGAAAGAATACGCAATATGAATTTCCCCCGCGCCGAAAGCGCCGACATCGGCCTGCTGCTGGAAGGCACCTTCCCCTATGTTTCGGGCGGGGTGTCGAGCTGGGTCAACCAGATCATTCGCGGCTTCCCGCATTACAAGTTCGCGCTGGTATTCATCGGCAGCCAGCCCGAGGATTACGGCGACATCAAATATGCGCTGCCGGACAACGTGGTGCATCTGGAAGTCCATTACCTGAACAGCAAGCAGGAAATGCCAGCGGTGCTGCCGATCAAGGGCGATGCCAAGGTTTTCGCCAACGTGCGCCGCATGCATGAATGCTTCCGTTTCCCCGCCACGCACAAGGACGGTCTGGAGACCTTCCGCAAACTCATTCCCGAGATGCGCGCAGGCGGCGGGGCGGGGCTGGATACTTTTTTGTACAGCGAGGAATCCTGGGCGTTCGTCAAAGAAAAATACCAGCAGCATTGCAGCGACCCTTCCTTCGTCGATTACTTCTGGACCGTGCGTTCCATGCATACTCCGGTGTGGATGCTGGCCGAAATCGCGCGCAACTTCATCCCGGTGCGCGCGTTCCACACCGTTTCCACGGGTTACGCCGGTCTGCTCGGTGCCTTGCTCAAGGAACGCACCGGTTGTCCGCTGATCCTGTCCGAGCACGGTATCTACACCAAGGAACGCAAGATCGATCTGTTCCAGGCGCAGTGGGTGCGCGACAACCGCAACGTGTTCCAGCGCGACCCGACCGAGATCAGCTATTTCCGCCAGCTGTGGATACGCTTCTTCCAGACGCTGGGCACGCGCTGCTACGACAGTGCGGACCGCATCGTGGCGCTGTTCGAGGCCAACCGTTTGCGCCAGGTGGAAGACGGTGCCGTGGCCGAGCGCACCTGCAACATCCCCAACGGCGTCAACGTGCCGCGCTTCGCCGCCTTGCGCGCGCTGCGTCCCGCTTCGCCGCCGCCCGTGCTGTGCCTGATCGGGCGCGTGGTGCCGATCAAGGACATCAAGACCTACATCCGCGCCATGCGCACCATCGTCAACCGCATGCCGCAAGCGGAAGGCTGGATCGCCGGGCCGGAAGACGAGGATCCGGATTACGTCGCCGAATGCCGCGATCTGGTCGACGGTCTGGGGCTGAACGACAACGTGAAATTCCTCGGCTTCCAGCAGATGACGGAGTTGCTGCCCAAGGTCGGGCTGGGCGTGCTCAGCTCGATCAGCGAAGGTTTGCCGCTGGTGCTGCTGGAAGGATTCGCCGCCGGCGTGCCCGCTGTCAGTACCGACGTCGGCTCCTGCCACCAGTTGATCTACGGACTGGACGAGGCGGATCGGGCGCTGGGCGCGGCCGGGCGCATCGTCGGCATCGCCGATCCGCAGGCGCTGGCGGAAGCCGCGCTGGAACTGCTGGGCGACGAAGCCGCCTGGCGTGCCGCCAGCGAAGCGGGTATCAAGCGCGTCGAGACTTATTACACGCAGGAACGCATGTTCGACAGCTATCGCGCAATCTATGACGAGGCCTTGTCATGGCGGGCATAGGTTTCGAGCTGCGCAAATTACTGGAGAAAGACAGCTACTTCGGCCTGTTCCAGGCGTATGCCTACGCGGGCATCATCAGCTCGGGGCCGTGGGTGCTGTCCATCATCGGCATCCTGTTCGTCGGTTTTCTCAGTCTGGGCGTGGTGTATCCGCAGGCGGCCATTGTGCAGTTCCAGGTGTCGGTGACCTATCTCATCATGAGTTCGCTGATCCTCACCGGCTTCATTCAGCTCGGCTTCACCCGCTTCATCGCCGACAGTCTGTTCAATAAACAAGACAAGCTGGTGTTGCCGAATTTCGCCAGCGTGCTGCTGGTGGTGACCGGCATCAGCGGACTGGCCGGCATGCTGGCGATCTATCTGTTCTTCCACGGCATGAGCGTGACCTACCGCATGCTGATGCTGTCCGGCTTCGTCATTCTGAGCGCGATCTGGGTGGCGACGATCTTTCTGTCCGGCATGAAGCAATACAAACAGATCGTGCTCATGTTCGCCGTCGGCTATACGGTCACCGTGCTCGGCGCATTGCTGCTGCGCACGGAAGGTATGGAAGGCTTGCTGCTCGGTTTCGTGGTCGGGCATCTGGTGCTGCTGATGGGGATGGTGGCGCTGATCCTGCGCGTTTTTCCGCTGATCGACCAGACCTTTTCTTTCGACTTTATGCGCCCCGGCGCGATGTACAGCAGCCTGATCTGGTCGGGATTCCTGTACAACTTCGCCGTGTGGGCCGACAAACTGATCTTCTGGTTCTATCCGGATACCAGTCAGGCCATCGTCGGACCGCTGCGCGCCTCGCTGATCTACGACTTTCCGATCTTTCTCGCCTATCTGGCGATCATTCCCGGTATGGCGGTGTTTCTGGTGCGTATCGAGACCGACTTCGTCGAGTATTACGACAAATTCTACGAGGCCGTGCGCGAAGGCGGTTCGCTCGACCACATCATGAACATGCGCGACAACATGCTGTTCACCGTGCGCCAGGGGCTGTTCGAGATCGTCAAGATCCAGGCCATCGCAGTGCTGCTCGTGTTTGTGTTGGGCGAAAAGCTGCTCACATGGCTGGGCATTTCCACCCTGTATTTGCCGCTGCTGTATGTGGACGTGGTGGCGGCGGGTTTGCAGGTGGTGTTGCTCGGCGTGCTGAATATCTTCTTTTATCTCGACAAGCGCCGCATCGTGGTATTCCTGTGCACGATATTCCTTATTTCGAATATCGCCCTGACCTCGCTCAGTCTCTATCTGGGGGCGAGCTTTTATGGCTACGGCTTTGCCTTGTCGCTGTTGATCACCGTGCTGGCAGGCATGCATCTGCTCTCGCGCAAGCTCGAATTGCTGGAGTACGAAACCTTTATGTTGCAGTAAGGGTATTCGCCAGCTTGCTCATCCCGCCAAATCGGGCGAAAACTCGCGTTTTCCGGCATCGGGGCACAGGGTATAATGCGCGCCTTTCGAAATTGCAGGAGAAAACCATGCCTATCTACGACTATCGTTGCAGCAGTTGCGGAGTGCAGAAGGATGTGATGCAAAAGTTCAGCGATCCGGTGCTGATCACTTGCCCCGCGTGCGGCCGGGAGACTTTTGCCAAACAGCTGACCGCCGCGGGCTTTCAGCTCAAAGGCAACGGCTATTACGTGACCGATTTCAAGAACAAGCAACCGGCGGCGTGCGAACCGGCGGCTTGTTCATCCTGTCCGGCCGCGGGTGCCCACTAAGTGAAAAAATACCTGCTGACCGGTCTGCTGGTTCTGGTGCCGCTGGTGATCACCCTGTGGGTGCTCAGCTTCGTCATCGGCATTCTGGATCAGTCGCTGCTGCTGCTGCCGACGGCTTGGCATCCGGACCACTGGCTCGGCATCCATATTCCCGGGCTGGGAGTGATTCTGACTTTTGGCACCGTGCTGCTGACCGGTTTGCTGGTGCGCAATGTGTTCGGCCAGCAACTGCTGGAATACTGGGACGGATTGCTGCGCCGCATCCCGTTCGTGAACGCGATCTACAACAGCGTCAAGCAGGTCAGTGACACCTTGCTCTCCGGCAGCGGGAATTCCTTCCGCAAAGTGTTGCTGGTGCGTTACCCGCATGCACAGGCTTGGTCGCTGGCGTTTCAGACCAACATGCCGGGCGAGGTGAAACGGAAGTTGCATGGTGATGAATACGTGGGCGTATTCGTGCCGACCACGCCCAGCCCGGTCAACGGTTTTTATTTCTATGTAAAGAAGTCCGAGACTATCGAGCTCGACATCAGCGTGGATGCGGCTTTCAAGGCCATCGTTTCCATGGGCGTGGTCACCACACCTGAGAACGCTGCCCAGCTTGCCGCTTCCAATTAAGTCCTTTCAGCACCTTTCCTATCTGTATTCCTATCATGCGAACTCATTACTGCGGACAACTCAACGTCAATCAACTCGGCCAGACCGTCACCCTGTGCGGCTGGGCCCATCGCCGCCGCGACCACGGCGGCGTGATCTTCATCGACCTGCGCGACCGCGAAGGCATCGCGCAGGTGGTGTGCGACCCGGACCGTGCCGACATGTTCGCCATCGCCGAATCCGTGCGCAACGAATTCGTGCTCAAGATCACCGGCCGCGTGCGCCGCCGTCCCGAAGGCACCGAGAACAAGAACATGCACAGCGGCGAGATCGAGATCCTCTGCCATGAGATCGAAGTGCTGAACGCTTCCATCACGCCGCCGTTCCAGCTCGACGACGAGAATCTGTCCGAGAACGTGCGCCTGACCCATCGCGTGGTCGACCTGCGCCGTCCGCAGATGCAGAAGAACATGATGCTGCGCTACAAGACCGCGCGCGCGTTCCGCCGCTTCCTCGACGACCACGGCTTCATCGACATCGAAACGCCGATGCTCACCAAGTCCACACCGGAAGGTGCGCGCGACTATCTGGTGCCGTCGCGCGTGCATGCCGGCGATTTCTTCGCGTTGCCGCAGTCGCCGCAACTGTTCAAGCAGATGCTGATGGTGGCCGGCTTTGACCGCTACTATCAGATCACCAAGTGCTTCCGCGACGAAGACCTGCGCGCCGACCGCCAGCCCGAATTCACCCAGGTCGATATTGAGACTTCGTTCATGAGCGAAGAGCAGATCATGAACCTGACCGAAGAGATGATCCGCGTCGTGTTCAAGGAAGCGCTCAACGTCAATCTGCCCAACCCGTTCCCGCGCATCGGCTACGCCGAAGCGATGGCGCGTTTCGGTTCCGACAAGCCGGACATGCGCGTGACGCTGGAGATCACCGAAGTCACCGACGCGGTGAAGGATGTCGCGTTCAAGGTATTCAGCGGCGTGGCGAATTCCGGCGGCCGCGTGGGCGCGCTGCGCGTACCGAACGGTGGCGCATTCACGCGCGGCGAGATCGACGACTACACCAAGTTCGTGGGCATCTACGGTGCCAAGGGGCTGGCTTACATCAAGGTTAACGACGTCACCCAGCTGAACGAGACCGGCCTGCAGTCCCCCATCGTCAAGAACCTGCACCAAGCGGCGCTGAAGACCATCATCGAACGCACCGGCGCGCAGAACGGCGACATCATCTTCTTCGGCGCGGACAAGACCAAGATCGTCAACGATGCGCTGGGCGCATTGCGCGGCAAGATCGGTCACGAGAAGGGCTACACCAACGGCAAGGCGTGGGAGCCGATCTGGGTGGTGGACTTCCCCATGTTCGAATACGACGAAGAAGCCGGTCGCTGGAACGCCTGCCACCATCCGTTCACTTCGCCCAAGGATGAGCATCTGCAATTCCTCGAAACCGATCCCGGCAAGTGCTTGGCCAAGGCCTACGACCTGGCATTGAACGGCTGGGAGATCGGCGGCGGCTCGGTGCGTATCCACAAGGAAGAAGTGCAAAGCAAAGTATTCCGCGCGCTCAACATCGGCGCGGAAGAAGCGCAGCTCAAGTTCGGCTTCCTGCTCGACGCGCTGCAATACGGCGCGCCGCCGCATGGCGGTCTGGCCTTCGGCCTGGACCGCATCGTCACCATGATGACCGGTGCAGAATCCATCCGCGACGTGATCGCCTTCCCCAAGACGCAGCGCGCCCAGTGTCTGCTGACAAAAGCACCGTCTGCCGTGGACGAAAAGCAGTTGCGCGAACTGCACATCCGTCTGCGCCAGCAAGTGCAGACTACTGTGGAAGTCAGCAAGGAATAAGTGATGCGCCGCACCGTACAGTGGCTGTTACTGTCCGGTCTGCTGCTGTGCCTGCCATTCGCGCAGGCACGCGACCAGCAAGTTCATCCGCTCGCAACCGTCTCCGTCGTGCAACTGCCGCCGGAGGCGCGCGACACGCTGCAACTCATTCAGCGCGGCGGCCCGTTCCCCTATGCGCGTGACGGCATCACTTTCAAGAATCGCGAACGCATCCTGCCGCCGCAACAGATCGGTTATTACCGCGAATACACTGTGAGGACGCCGGGCGTCAGCCATCGCGGTGCGCGCCGCATCGTGTGCGGTGTGGTGCCAGAGTGCTATTACAGTGCCGACCATTACCGCAGTTTCCAACGCATCAAGGAGTGAGCATGAGCGACTTGTGTGAACGTCTGCAGGATCTGTGTGAGGCCGGTGTGTACCGCCTGAGTTGCCCGCTCGAAGTGTTGCGCGGCAACGTGGCGCTGTCCGAATTGCGCAGCTTCGAGATCGATCTGGGCAATGTGCACAGCAAGGGCGAATTCCTCGCCAGCGTCGCGCATGCCATACAAGCGCCGGACTGGTTCGGCCACAACTTCGACGCGCTGGCCGATGCCCTGTGCGATCTGTCCTGGCTGGGAGATGGCGACAAAGGCTATGTGCTGTTGCTGTTGAACAGCGACGACACGCTGGGCCTGACGACGGCGGATCACACCATCGTCACCGACATCTTCAACGATGCGGTGAGCTGCTGGAAATCTGCAGGCAAACCATTCTGGGTATTCCTTGCGTGACGCAGCGAACCAAGCAACCCGTCTCCGTCCTCGTTGTCATCTACACCGCGGCACTCCACGTCCTGCTGCTGGAACGCGCCGACCATCCCGGCTATTGGCAATCGGTCACCGGCAGTCGCGACGGCGAGGAATCATTGCCTGAGACCGCGCTGCGCGAAGTGAGAGAAGAGACGGGCATCGACGCCGCCTGCTTCCAATTGACCGACTGGCAACAACAGAACGAATACGAGATCTACCCGCACTGGCGTCATCGCTATCCGCCAGGCGTCACGCGCAACACCGAACATGTGTTCGGCCTGCAACTTCCGCACCCCGTACCGGTCACACTCTCGCCGCGCGAACACTTGGACTTGCAGTGGTTGTCCTGGCGGAAAGCGGCGGATAAAGTGTTCTCGCCGAGCAACCGCGCGGCGATATTGCAATTACCAGAGAAAGTGCAGCATGGCTGAACAGCAGATATCCATCGCCTACGAACACCCCGACCAAACGCAGAGCGGTTGCAGCACCGCGCACGCCTGGGCGAAGAAGCCGCGCGAACCCAATCCGGAAGAAAAAGCCGAACTGATCACCCGCATCAAGCACCTGTTGAAAGAACAGGATGCGGTGCTGGTCGCGCACTACTACGTGCATCCCGACCTGCAAGACCTGGCCGAGGCAACCGGCGGCATCGTATCCGACTCACTCGACATGGCCAACTTCGGCCACCAGCATCCGGCCAAGACCATCGTGGTGGCGGGCGTGCGCTTCATGGGCGAAACGGCGAAGATCCTCAATCCCGAAAAACGCGTGCTGATGCCGGACCTCGACGCGGAATGTTCGCTCGACCTCGGCTGCCCGGCGGACGAATTCGCCGCCTTCTGCGACGCGCATCCCGACCGCGTGGTGGTGGTGTATGCCAATACCAGCGCCGCCGTGAAAGCGCGTGCCGACTGGATGGTGACCAGCTCCATCGCGCTGCCGGTGGTGAAGCATCTGCATGAGCAGGGCAAGAAGATCCTGTGGGCACCGGACCGCCACCTCGGCGGCTATGTGCAGGAACAGACCGGTGCCGACATGCTGCTGTGGCAAGGCTCGTGCATCGTGCACGACGAATACAAGGCCCGCGAGTTGCAGGAACTGAAAGCGCAGCATCCCGGCGCGCTGGTGCTGGTGCATCCCGAATCGCCGCGCGCCGTGGTGCAGCAGGCAGACGTGGTCGGCTCCACCACCCAGCTCATCAAGGCCGCGCAGAATTCAACGGCGCAAGAATTCATCGTCGCCACCGACAACGGCATCCTGCACAAGATGCGTACCCTGTGCCCCGACAAGACCTTCCTCGAAGCCCCCACTGTCGGCCACGGCGCCACCTGCACCAGTTGCAGCCACTGCCCGTGGATGGCGATGAACGGCCTGATCAATCTGGCCGAAGTGCTGGAAAAAGGCCACAACGAGATCCACGTCGACCCTGCCATCATCCCGCGCGCGGTGCAGCCCATCAAACGCATGCTGGATTTTGCGAAGCAGATCGATCTGCCGACGAAGGGGATTGGGAACGCCTGATGGTGGGCTTCCGTCATCGGCCAGAAGAAGTCTCCAAACCCCAATAGTCATATAACCTGAACAACCTCCGCGCAACCCGTCTGTCTGATTGGGTAGAATGCCCGCCATGCCCCATCTCAAGGTCGCCACCTACAACATCCACAAAGGTTTCTCGCTGTTCAACCGGCGGGTGGTGCTGCATGACTTGCGCGAACAGTTGCGCGCGCTGAATGCGGATATCGTGTTTTTGCAGGAGGTGCAGGGCGAGCATACGCACCATGCGCTGCGGCACGGGACTTATCCGGCGGGGCCGCAGCATGAATTTCTGGCGGATGAGTTCTGGGCGCATCAGGCTTACGGCATGAACGCGGTGTATGAGCGGGGGCATCATGGCAATGCCATCCTGAGCCGTTTCCCTATCGTGCAGACGAGCAATCGCGATGTCTCGGCGCACCGCTTCGAGCAGCGCGGTCTGCTGCATTGCGAGATCGATGTGAAAGGGCAGCATGTGCATTGTTTCTGCGCCCACTTCGGTTTGTTCGCGCGCGGCAGGCGGCAACAGATGCAGGCGCTGATCGAGCATGCGCAGCGGGATGTGCCGACAGATGCCGCGCTGCTCATCGCGGGGGATTTCAACGACTGGCGCAATGAGCTCACGCGGGGGTTGAGCGAAAGCCTGGGAGTACAGGATGTGTTCCACCTCAGTCGCGGATTCCCTGCGCGCAGCTTCCCGGCGGCATTCCCGCTGTTCTGGCTGGATCGTATCTATGCGCGCGGTTTCGATGTGGTGGGGTGCGATGTCCACGGCGGTCGGCGCAAGTCCGACCACGCGGCACTGACTGCCGATCTGAAAAGAAGATGAGTCGCTGCTTTCAGGTCGGTCCGGATAGCCTCTCGCTGTTGCAGAACGGCACGGAGTTCTTTCCTTCACTTTGCGCCGACATCGATGCGGCGCAACATTCCGTTCACCTTGAGACGTATATCTTCGCGCCCGACGAGACCGGCCGACTGGTGTCGCAGGCCTTGCAACATGCGGCGCGGCGGCAGGTCGCGGTACGTTTGCTGATCGACGGGTTTGGATCTTACGATCTGCCGGATTCATGGGTGGAGGAGATGCGCGGCGCGGGTGTGGAGGTGTTGTGGTTTCGTCGCGAGCGCGGCTTCCTTCCCATGCGCCGCTATCGTTGGCGACGCATGCATCGCAAACTGGCCGTGGTCGACGGTGAGATCGCCTACGTGGGTGGCATCAATATCGTCAACGATATTCCGGATGACGAGGGTTTCGATGCGCCGCGCATGGATTACGCGGTGCGCATGCAGGGGCCGCTGGTGCATGAAGTGCAGGAGGAGATGTGCCATCTTTGGTTCGGTGTTCGCTGGGCCAGTATGCGCAAGCGTATCGGGCGTTTGCGTGTGCAACTTCGCCGTCGCAAGGCTGCCGATCCCGGGCGGGGCGCAACGCTGTTGTTGCGCGACAATGTGCGCCACCGGCACGAGATCGAAGCCGCCTATTTGCATGCCGTCATCCAGGCCCGGCATGAAATCGTGCTGGCGCATGCATATTTTCTGCCGGGACGCCCGATGCGCCGCGCGTTGAAGCGGGCTGCCAAGCGCGGGGTGCGTGTGGTGTTGCTGGTGCAGGGCAGGGTGGAATACCGCTTTCAGTATTATGCGACGCAGTACTTGTATGGGCAGATGCTGGCGGCGGGGATCGAGATCTATGAGTATCGCGACAGTTTCATGCATGCCAAAGCATGTGTGGTGGATAGTGCATGGGCGACGCTGGGTTCTTCCAATCTGGACCCGTTCAGTCTGTGGATGGCGCGCGAGGCGAATCTGGTGGTGCGCGATACGGAGTTCGCGACTTGTTTGCGCGACAGCGTGATGCAGGCCGTGCAACACCGTGCGGATCATATCCTTCATCCGCCGCGTCATCCGTTCGTGGTGTTTCTGTCGCGCCTCAGTTACGGTGGGGCCCGTTTGCTGGTGGGGCTTCTGGTAAGACAGCGTCACTGAGCTGGCCATCACGGGTGCGCGAAAGATTTAATTCCGGATGCAGCAGCTATAATGCGACCTTTGTTTTAAGACCATAACGCCGATGCGCCACGCCAGTTCGCACCATTCCCCTTCCTCCGGCATGCCCACCCGCACCGACTGGACGGTGATCAAGAGTCTTGTTCCCTACCTGCTCGAATTCAAGTGGCGGGTCGGTTTCGTCATCCTGCTGCTGGTCGCCTCCAAGCTGGCCAACGTGGTCGTGCCGCTGGCGCTGAAAGAGATCGTGGACGAGATGGGCAAACCGCAGGCCATGCTGGCCGTGCCGGTGATGCTGATCGTCGGCTACGGGCTGCTGCGCCTGCTGTCCACGCTGTTCGGCGAACTGCGCGATGCGTTGTTCGCCAAGGTCACGCAGCGCGCCATCCGCCGGGTGGCCCTGCAGGTGTTCGAGCACCTGCACAGCCTGAGCCTGCGCTTCCATCTGGAACGCCAGACCGGCGGCGTGTCGCGCGACATCGAGCGCGGCACGCGCGGCATCAGCTTCCTGCTCACCTTCCTGCTGTTCAATATTCTGCCCACGCTGCTGGAGATCGGTCTGGTGGCGGCCATCCTGTTCGTGAAATACGACCCCATGTTTGCCATCATCACCTTCGTCACGCTGGCCGCCTACATCGTGTTCACGCTGGTGGTGACCGAATGGCGCATGGTGTTCCGCCGCACCATGAACGACATGGATTCCAAGGCCAACACGCGCGCCATCGACAGCCTGATCAACTACGAGACGGTGAAATATTTCGGCAACGAGAAGTTCGAGGTCGCGCGCTACGACGAGCAGATGAAGAGCTGGGAAGTGTCGGCCGTGCGCAACCAGACTTCGCTGGCCACGCTGAACGCCGGCCAGAGCATTATTATCGCCATCGGCGTCACGCTGCTGATGCTGCTGGCCTCGCAGCAGGTGGTGGCGGGCAAGATGACCATCGGCGATCTGGTGCTGGTCAACGTGTACATGCTGCAACTGTACATGCCGCTGCACTTTCTGGGTTTCGTCTACCGCGAGATCAAGAACGCGCTGGCCGATATGGAGAAGATGTTCCGCCTGCTGGATGTGCACCGGGAAGTGGAAGACGCACCGGATGCGACGCCCCTGAAGTTGGAACACGCAGCCGTGCGTTTCGAGCAGGTTGAGTTCTCCTACGATCCGACGCGGCAGATATTGCACGGTGTCAGCTTCGATGTTCCCGCCGGTCATACCGTGGCCGTGGTGGGTGCGAGCGGGGCGGGCAAGTCCACGCTGTCGCGACTGCTGTTCCGTTTCTATGATGTGGACAGCGGCGCGGTGGTGATCGACGGGCAGGACATCCGCAGCGTGACGCAGGCCAGCCTGCGTGCCGCCATCGGCATCGTGCCGCAGGACACTGTGCTGTTCAACGATACCATCTATTACAACATCGCCTATGGCCGTCCCGATGCGACGCGCGATGAAGTGCTGCGTGCCGCGCAGTCGGCGCATATCCATCACTTCATCGAATCGCTGCCTTTGGGCTACGACACCATGGTGGGCGAGCGCGGCCTGAAATTGTCCGGTGGCGAGAAACAGCGCGTCGCCATCGCGCGCGCCATGCTGAAGGACCCGGCCATTCTGATCTTCGACGAGGCGACTTCGGCGCTGGATTCCAAATCCGAGAAAGCCATTCAGGATCAGATGCGCCTGATCGCCCGCGAACGCACCACGCTGATCATCGCCCACCGTCTGTCCACCGTGGTGGATGCGGAGCAGATACTGGTGATGGATAAAGGCGTTATCGTCGAGCGCGGTACGCACAGTGAATTGCTGGCAAAGCAGGGCGTATATGCCCAGATGTGGGCCTTGCAGCAGCAGGAAGCGCGGCCTGCATAGGACCGGCGACCGGCGGCAGAGTCGGGCCGACAAATGGACAAGCGGGGGAAATACCGACCTTTAGCTATTAACTTTCTTCAACTCTCGGTAAATCGCCGAACAGGTGCGGGACAGCGAGATGCGGGATTGGCGCTTATGCAACATGCCGTCTTGCCTGTACGGACATTTGGGTTATCCTGCGTCCCGTCTCGTGAGGTATCAAGAGGATGAATATGCGTTATTTTCTGATCTCGGCGCTGTTTGCAACTGCCGCGCTCTCCGTGCAGGCGGCGGACTTCGAGCGTGCAAATCACGGCAAATTGCCCAAGTTGGGTTCGGCCATCGCCATGATCTATGACGAGCAGACCGGCCAGCCGCTGTATAGCAAGAATATCGACAATGTGGTGCCCATCGCTTCCATCACCAAGCTGATGACGGCCATGGTGATTCTGGATGCGAATCTGCCACTGGACGAGCCCATCACCATCACGCGTGAGGACAGGGATCGTCTGAAAGGCACCAAATCCAGACTGAAGGAAGGCATGACCCTGACACGGGGTGACTTGCTGACACTGGCCGTGATGGCGTCGGAGAATCACGCCGCCTCGGCTTTGGCGCGCACCTATCCCGGCGGTACGCAGGTGCTGGTGGCGATGATGAATGCCAAGGCGCGCGAGCTGGGTATGGAAGATACGCATTTTGAAGGGCCGGTTGGTCTGCAGAGCGAAAACGTCTCTACAGCCAAAGACTTGGTGAAGATGGTGCTGGCGGCACAGGGTTACGAGCACATTCGGCGCGCCTCGACCCAGAGTCGGCATGTGGTGCAGATCAATGCTCGCCAGTCTTTGCATTTTGGCAACACCAATCCTTTGGTGCGCAGCCGCAACTGGGAGATCGGCCTTTCCAAGACCGGCTATATCAGTGAAGCCGGGCGTTGTCTGGTGATGCAGGCCAGGCTGTCGGAGCGCCCCACGGTGATCGTGCTGCTCGATTCGTGGGGCAAGAACACCCGCGTCGGGGATGCCAACCGCATCAAGAACTGGATGGAACGTCCTGCTCCGCGCAGTACAAGGCAGAGCCGGATGCGCTAGCCGCGCAAATAAAAAGGGCCGCTGTTGCGCTAGCCGTTTAGTTAAAGTGAGTAGTAAATAAGGGGGCCTTTTGGGCTCCCTTATTTTTTGCGCGTCGACTTTATGTGTTGCATTTATAACTATAAACGTTATACTTCACGCATGGAGGCGATATGACTAATGTACAAACAGCAGTAACACAAGGCCGCCCAGACCGAGGCGCAGTCTCAAAGATGCTGATGCAGTTATTTGAGCATTGGGCGATCAATACGGAAGATCAGCTCGATATGCTTGGCTTGGCCAGAGACAACCGGGCGGCACTTGCGCGGTATCGCAAAGGTTCGCCTATATCTGCAAGCCGTGACGCAAATGAACGTGCTGGGCACTTATTGGCGATCCACAAAAACTTGCGCCTACTGTTTCCTCATAATCGCGATCTTGCGTACCGCTGGATGAGCACGAGAAATAGAGCGTTTGAGGGGCGCACACCAGTCGATGTAGTCAGGGATTATGGCTTCGCTGGGCTTTTGATGGTTCGCAGCTATCTGGATAGAATGCGCGGGCAATAATGGACGCAATCTTTACCGAGCTTAGGCTTGCAGATACTCATAGTGATCTGTATCGCAATATCGTATCGCTACGCAGTCAGGAAGACTTGTACGATGATCTAAGCAACGACCCGAGTGATTGGCGTCAAGCAATCGAGTTGGAGCTTCAAACTCAGCCCGCCACCTATCTCTCACACACCCCCATTATCCATCGTCCATTTGAGGAGGCAGCTTGGGACGAGGCGATTGGCTTTCCATTTAGAGAATGGTCACGCAGTCGTTATTCAGACGGCTCATTTGGTGTGTGGTATGGCTCAGATTCAATCGATACAACCATTCATGAGACGGTATATCACTGGCGTAATAGCCTATTGGCTGATGCCGGATTTACCGCCGCTGGAATAAAAATAGAACGTCGCGTGCATCTTGTACGATGCGATGCTGCACTGATTGATCTACGCGGCTCTGTCACCCAGTATCCAATGCTGGTCAGCGCCAATGACTACACAATTACGCAACAGATTGGTGGAAGATTGCATCGAGAAGGTCATCCTGGGCTAGTAACGGTATCAGCACGCTGCTCAGGAGATGTGTACGCGGTCTTGAATCCTGCTGTGCTGTCTAACCCGCGATCTAATTGTTACCTCACATACACCACCACAGACAAAGGCGTGGATGTAGAACGAACCCCAGGTGAATTGCTGCTTTCAATTCCCGAATAATGTCTGCCCACGGCCGCCGTATGGCGCTCTCCTGTAAATTGGCGTTCCCGACAGCTCTTAGCCGCTTCGCTCTTGATTCAGGATAAGTAGACGCCGCAAAATTTCATCGTCGGTCATGCCTGCTGTGTAGTCTGTCCATCCATAAGCCGCAGCTACTGCGACATCAAGTTGTGCATGTAACTGCACTAGCAGCCTGTCGGACTTCCTCCACTCCAAGCAACCCGCCCCTGAATTGCAGAC
>WOYI011158012.1_pt4 | contig 34052 bp, 36 predicted proteins | sample 6423411 | NCBI WGS metagenome assembly WOYI01 (sample SAMN13441803, study PRJNA592873) | oil field metagenome | biome: oil field; feature: oil-well bore; material: oil-contaminated soil; isolation source: oil-contaminated soil from oil-well borehole | place: Germany: Wietze | collected 2016-10-18 ...
TTCTTGGCAGCGAAGAGATCAACACAGGATTGCTTGCGCTTATCATATCCTGTGCACTCGCTGTAACTGCTCTCTTTTCCTATCGCAGATTGATAGCCATCGAAGCCAGAACAGAGCCAGAAACCGAAGCAGAGGCAGAGACAAAAGAGCCGGCAGATCAGGGAATTGCTATGGTAGATACAGAGCAGAGCCTTGAGAGCTACATCTCCATAATAGAGGAGAGCATAAAGGAAGAAAGAGATAGGAATGAAAAGCTAAAAGAAAGAATAAGAGAGATAAAGGAAAAGATAGATTCTCTGCAATAGGGGCTGTAGGGTAGCTTGGTATCCTACGGGCTTCGGGAGCCCGAGACCCCAGTTCAAATCTGGGCAGCCCCATAAAAACAAATAAAGCATCAATCAAAAACTATCCTCTTTTTTCCCCTGAGATAGGCTGTCCTTATGCCTTTTGCCCTCGCCTCTCTGCGCAGCTCTCTGTCATTTGTAGCAAGAGTGCAATCAAGCATTGATGCGATCTCAAGGAGATCTCTATCAGCAAAGGTGGAAAGACTCTCTATAACCTTGCATCTATCCTGAACGAAGCTCAGTGCAGCCTTTGCGTTCTGGGAGTGCATTGATCTCAGCTCATTCACAACGCTTTCGGTGACAAAAAGGTCTGAGTTTTCATCCAGTGCTACATTGAACCTGAACAGAGAAAGAAGCATGTTCGTGTCGAGAAGCACTTTGATTTTATTTGAGGATCCCATAGCCTATCAGACGCCACCTTGAGCCAAACCGCCTGCTTATCGCCACCCTCTGGCTTTTGACAGGGCATACCGGAACCTTCAGAGTTATGTATGCGCTGTTTCCTTTTGTGCTTTTTACCGTGCCCACAGTTGTGGCAGAGCCCACGTTGAGCATCAGCGGCTCCATCGTCTTTATGGGCTCAACAGGTATGTCTCCCTCAAGCCCCACGACACGATCGAGAAGGCTTACCTCCACATTAAGGTCAAAAAGAACCTCTGGTAGAGAGCCTGGCTTACCAAGCGTTTGACCTGCGAGAGAATCACTTTTTGTCAGAGAGGGATCCAGATATGTGCCAACCGCGATAAGCCCTCCTCCCTTTGCTCTTTCAAGGTCAAGCTCTCCAGCTCTGAGAGAGGATATTTCGGAAAAAAGAGGCTCCCATACTATCTTGTTGTGCTCTTCCTTCTTGATGCCTGGCCTTATCTCTATCTCATCCCCCACCTCCAGCTGTCCCTGGAGCATAGAACCGCCCAGAACACCACCCCGAAGCTCTGAAGGCTTCATGCCTGGCCTGTTGATATCAAATGATCTCAAAACACTCATCAAGGGAGGCTTATCCAGATGTTGATCTGGCACTGGTATGTTCTCTATTATCGCCTTTATGAGCATGTCTATGTTTGCATTGTGATGAGCAGAAACAGGGATTATAACAGAATCCGCAGCGATAGTGTCTTTCACAAAATTCTTTATCTCCTGATAATTCTTTTTGACATCATCCTCCGGGACAATATCTATCTTTGTCTGTACTATAACCACATTTCTTATACCGAGGATCTCCAGAGCCTCCAGGTGCTCTCTCGTCTGGGGCTGTGGGCATTTCTCATTCGCAGCGATAACCAGCAAGGCTCCGTCCATCACAGCAGCACCTGAGAGCATCACAGCCATGAGAGTCTCATGCCCCGGGCTATCAACAAAAGAAACCACACGCTCAAGCTCGGTTTCGTTCTTACATGCAGGGCATACAGGAGCAGCACAATAGCACTGTGGCTCTTCACACTCCCTGCATTTATAGAATGCAGCATCAGCGTATCCGAGCTTTATCGATATGCCTCTCCTCATCTCTTCGCTGTGCCTGTCAGTCCATTCACCCGTAAGAGCGTTTGTCAGGGTAGTCTTGCCATGGTCTACATGGCCTACCATCCCTATGTTGACTTCAGGCTGTCTCGGAACCTTCATCTTCCTTTTCTCCTATGGGCCTTGATCCCTCCTTCACTACCTTCATGTTTATCTGGGTTATCTCCTGTGAGATCATGTTTCCACGCACAAGTCTTCTTTTTCTCTGCCCCTCTTTCGCATTTCTGAAGCCCTTGCTCTTAGAAAGAAGCACATCCTTTCTTCCTATGCCTGAGATATCTTCTCTCATCGGAAAGCCGTCTCTATCGCTCCCTCCGGTTATAACAAGCCTGTAGCCCGGAAGACCAACGAGAATGCCATCAACCTCGTCACCTATCCTCTTCCCGAGTAGCGCACCTGCATGCTGTTCCTTTACCTCAAACTGCCTCGTTTTTCCATCCTTTGTGCTCACGTTGACACGAAACTCAACCATGCTTGAGGAATGGATTAGTGCAAATTAAAACTTTCTATTATCAGGATTGAGGTTTAGAGTGCCTCGGGACTACTGTTTTCCTTGCCTTGTTTGCGTGAAAGAATGCCTTAGAAAACTCGGTAACGATCTCCGGGTCGTAGTACTTGCATGAGAAGCAATCGATATAAGCGCTCTTAAGCTCGTTTGAGAGGTGTCCTGAGATGAGTGAGGTCTCTATCAGCTGAAGGAAGCTCAGACCCTCTTTATCGCCACTACCGAACCTGTAGACCTGGCATTCACCATAGCGTTTCATTTCTATGAGATCGCAGAGCTCCACAACGAACCTTTTTATATTCTCCTCCGAATTTATGATCTCTGGATCACAATCAAAGAGGTCTATCGAGGTAAGCATACCCCATAGCGTCCCTTCTTCCATGGCCTCGCTGTAATTCATGGAGGGCAAAAAGATGTCAACATATTTAAAAATTTTTGTGCCGTTGGTGTGGGAGTGTAGTTCTATGTTATCCCTGCATTTGATCTAGCCATTTACAAAAAAAAGCATAACAGGTTTTTCCCAAGTCTAAAAACGATGGGATAGCAAAAGATTAAAAGACAGAAAACAATGGAAAATAATGGCAAAGGAAGTTGTGAGCATTGAGGATCTTCCGGGCGTTGGTCCTGCCACTGCAGAAAAGCTGGTAGAGGCGGGTTTTAGTGATCTCATGAGTTTAGCTGTTGCTACGCCTGCTATGCTCAAGGAGGCTGCTGATGTTGGTGAGGCCACAGCGATGAAGATAATAATGGCAGCAAGGGAGGCCGCAGATGTTGGCGGTTTTGAGACAGGGCTAGAGGTTATGAAGAGAAGAGAGGGTTTGAAAAAGCTTACCACAGGATCACAGCAGCTTGATGATATGCTTGGGAGGGGTTTAGAAACCCAGGCGATAACAGAGTTCTATGGGGAATTCGGTAGTGGAAAAACCCAGATTGCTCATCAGCTAGCCGTGAACGTTCAATTACCAGAGGATAAAGGTGGGCTTGGTGGACATGCAGTGTATATAGATACGGAGAACACCTTTAGACCGGAGCGTATAAAGCAGATGGCTACCGCTCAGGAGTTAGACCCTGATGAAGTGCTCAGCAGAATACATGTAGCAAGAGCATTCAACAGCGATCATCAAATCCTTTTGGTGGATAAAGCAGGAGAGCTGGCAAAGGAGTATCCGGTGAAGCTTCTCATAATAGATTCCCTGACAGCACATTTCAGAGCAGAATTCATTGGTAGAGGGGCTTTAAGCGACAGGCAGCAGAAGCTCAACATACACATGCATGCTCTCCAGAGATTTGCTGATGTGAATAATGCTGTGGTTTATGTCACAAACCAGGTTCAGACAAATCCCGGTATAATGTTTGGTGATCCTACAAGGCCAATAGGAGGAAACATAGTGGGTCATACCGCAACCTATAGAGTGTATATAAGAAAGAGCAAGGGGGAAAAGCGTATTGCAAGACTTGTGGATAGCCCTAGCTTACCAGAGAGGGAGGTTGTGATAAGCGTTACAGAGGCTGGAATAAGAGACTGATGAAACGGCTTGACGATTTTCTTCAGGGCTCAAGTAACATTGAGAATAGTTCTGAAAAAAATAGAGATGTTCTGGCTAATGTAGATAAAGAGGAAAGTATAATAGGAAATGTGGATACAGGCACAAAGGCAGATACAACCAGGGAAGAAAAAACATTCACATTTGCGCACATGGCTGACTGCCATCTCGGGGCTTTTCGGGAAGATTACCTTAGAGAATTAAATCTAAAAGCTTTTGAAAGGAGCTTTGACCTGTGCATCGAAAGAAATGTGGATTTTATAGTTATAAGTGGGGATCTCTTCCACCGCAGCTACCCTGATCTTTCAGTGGTTAAAGGGGCTGTTGAGAAGATGAAGGAGGCTGTTGATAAGGGCATAAGGATCTATCTTATATACGGAAGTCATGATTATACCGCTAACACAACAAGCCTCATAGATGTTTTGAGTAGCGCGGGCCTTTTCAAGAAAGTTTTTATAATCGATAGTGAGGCAAGCCTGAGTCCTGTCATCGATGAGACTGGAGCTGAGCTTATGGGCATAAGCGGTAGAATGCAGGCTTTAGAAAGAGAGTATTACTCTGCCATAAATGCCGTGCCGAAAGGAGAATTCAGCATATTCCTCTTTCACACAGCGATAAGTGAGCTCCGCCCTTCCTATATACCTCAGGATGATAGCATGCCACTGAGCATGTTACCGAAAGGCTTTGACTATTATGCTGGAGGTCATGTGCATGATAGAATAGAGCATGGAAATATATTCTATCCCGGCCCCCTCTTCGGTGCTGATTTCAGGGACTTGAGCGCTTTAAAAGACAGAGGCTTCTATATAGTCAGTGTTGAGGGAAAGGATATAAAAACAGAGTTCTTGCCCATAAAGGTTGCAGACTTTACTCTCATAGATCTTGACTTCAGCGGCATGGATAGCAAGAAAGCTTCAGAGCAGTTGAAGCAGAGATGTGCCGGTAGCTTTAAAGGAGTGGTTCTTTTGAGCCTGCATGGAAGGCTTAAATGGGGCTCCGTTGCTGACATAGATGTGAATGGAGCAAAAAAGGAGATAGAGGACAATGGGGCAGATATAGTGGTTGTGAGCAAGAGCATTACAACGGAAGAAAAACCCGCAATCGCAGCTGCAGGTAACACCAGAGAGGAGATAGAGGCTAAGCTATTCTCGGAGCTCTTCGATGATGTCGTAAGGGCGAAATCGCTATTCTCAGAGCTATCCATAGATCCAGAGGAGGTGAGCATGAGTAAGAGCGATTTTGAGGGAGAGATAAAAAAACGCGGTTTAAGGTTTTTTGATCTGGAGGAAGAGGATGATAATTAAAGAGATAAGGCTGAAGAACATAAGAAGCCACGCAAACTCTGTGATAGATCTTAGAGAAGGAATAAACTTCATACATGGTGATATCGGTGCGGGTAAGTCATCAATCCTCTATGCTATAGAATTTGCTCTCTTTGGCACAGGCTCCAGGTTCGTGAAGAATGAGATAAAGCTTCTGAGAGCAGGGGAAAAGAGCGGTTTTGTTGAGGTAGAGATAACAACAGCAGGAAAAAATTACCTTTTTCACAGAGAAATAAAAGAAGGCAATGACAGGGGAGGCTGGATTATAGAGGATGGAGTTAAGGAGCAGTTGTCGGCGAGTGAGCTGAGGAGGGAAGCTCTGGAGATCCTGAAGCTCAGGGAGCCGAAGAGCTCCAGATCAAGATCTTATATATACGAATACGCGATATTCACGCCCCAGGAAGAAATGAAGAGGATACTTGAGGATAGGCCTGAGGACAGGATGAAGCTCCTCCGCAAGGCATTTGGATTGACAGATTATGCTAACGCGAGAGATAACGCAGAGATAATAGAGAAAAGTTTTGGGAATGAAATGAAAAGTTTAAAGATGCAGACGGAGGATATGCCAGAAAAGGTAGAGGAGCGCTCCAAGACCATGAAAGAGCTGGAGCTTTTGAGGGAGAATGAGAAAACGATCTCTGCAGAGATCTATGATTTAAGAAGGGCAGAGGAAGAGCTGAAGAAAAAAATTGCTGAATGTGAGAGAAGGGATGAGGAGCGTGAAGAGATTGACAAAAAGCTCGATAGCGTAAGGAATGAGACGGGCTATCTTCATTCAGAGCTCAACAGAGTTGAGAGCGAACTTGTGAGAATTGGAGAGCTCAAAACGAGACTTCCAGCCTTAGAGAAAGATTATCTGCGCTACAATGAGCTTGAGAGCACTATAAACAGGGAGTACTCAAAGAGGGAGGAGAGAAAGAGGTATGAGTTCATAGTAAAAGAGCTCAGGAGCAGAATAGATTCTTTAAAGAAGGAGATAGATGAGATAAGGAGGGGGATATCCAGAGAGGGAGAGATAGCCGAGCGCATAAAAGCTCTGGAGAGAGAAATTGAGAGATCTGATGCAGAGGAAAGGTCAAAAAAGAACTTTGAGAGAAAAGCTTCTGTAAAGAAGGACATAGAATCTATAGATAATAAACTTAAAGAGCTGAGGGATGAAGAAAAGGGCTACAGGGAGCTTAGCGGTCAGAAATACTGCCCAAAATGCGGGCAGCAGCTCACAGAGGAGCATGTTCGTAGATTGATATCTGAAATTGAGGAAGAAATAGAGAGGAAAGAAGCTGAAAGAAAAGAGCTTTTAAAAATAGAAAAGGAACTTGAGTTAGAGGAGAAGAGCATAATAGAGAGTAGAAAAAGAGTTGAAGCTCTGAATAGAGAACTTCAGAGCGCTATTCGTGAGAGCGATAGAATTGAAGAGCGCAGGAGAGAGCTCTCGGTTAAAGAAGAAGAGATGAGGAGAGAGGAAGAGGAATATTCTTCTGCATGCGCTAAAAGAGATTCCATTATGGTTGGGGATATCAGCGCTCTGGAGGCGGAGAGGAATGGTTTAAAGAGTAAATATGAGGAGTATGTCCTTGCTAAAGGTGAGATAGAAAGAGAGCAGGAGCTGAAGGATGAGAGGGACTCAAAGAGTGAGCGCGTTAAAAAGCTTGCAGCGGAAGAAAAAGCGCTGATGGAAAAAGCAGAATCGCTTGAACCCGTGAAAGATGAGCTGAAAAGACTCAGGAATGAAGAGAAGGAGCTTGTTGGAGAGCTCTCCGCTAAGGAAGAAAAGCTAAAGAATACAGGAGAGCTGATAAGAAGGCTGGAAGAGGAAATAAAAAAGGTTGATGATGAGATAGAGAAGCTGGAGAGAAAGGAGGAGAGAAGAAAGAAATTAGAGATAGCAGCTGAATACCTTACCAATTTTGCTGAAAAGATGGAGATAATAGAGAAAAACATAGTTAATTTTCTCAATCAGGAGTTTCAGACAAAGTTTCAGGAGCTATTCTCAATGCTCATAGATGATGAGATAACCGTCGAGGTTGATGAGACTTTTACTCCTGTTATAAAGGAGAATGGGATGGACATAAACCTCAGCTCTCTGAGCGGGGGTGAGAGAACCTCTGTTGCTATGGCATATCGATTAGCGCTCAACAGAACAGTGCAGAGAGAGAGCACGGGTATGGAGGAGAGCACAATAATACTGGATGAGCCAACGGATGGCTTCAGTGCTGAGCAGATAGAGCAGTTCGGAGAGCTTTTAAGGAATATAGGCTGCAAACAGGTAATACTTGTTTCCCATGAGCAGGAGCTCATGAGTTGTGCGGATCATGTGGTAAGAGTAGAGAAGGAAAATGGAATAAGCAGGGTCATGTAACAGGCTATCTATGATAAATACGTCATATTGCATCACATTATATTCTATTATATTGCATATCGCGAGGTAAAAAGATGGTTGACAATAAAGAATGTGTGGAACTGCGCGGGTATCCAAAATACGATAAATTTGAAAGAGGGATAAGATACATATCGAGAAGCCAGATCTTCCAGACAGTTGAGACTGTAAACGCCTGACTTATGTGGAGGTAAATTTATATAGAGGATATCGCAATAGAGAATGATGGATGAGAGGGACTTTATGATACTGAAAATTCTTTCAGAGAATGTACTGGAATCTTACGATACCATTGCAAAAAATGTTGGGCTCACTGGTAATGCAGTGAGGAATAGAGTGCAAGGAATGATAGATGGAGGCATTATAGAAAGATTCTGTTTATGCCCCAATCCAGCAGTTTTGGGTTATTTTGTGATAGTTGCAATTTTTGAGCATACAGAAAAGGTGGATGTTTTCAGAGAGTTTAATAAAATTGAAAATGTGATGTTTTTAGTTGAGGCCATTAATGGGGTTGGTGCTGTCGTTCTTCTCTTCAGAGAAGAGGAAGAATGGAGTAGAGAAGTAGACTCCATTTTTACATCTATCCCTTCTGCAAAATTGATTTCAGCCTTTGTTTACAAGAGACCTGTTTCGAATGTGAAAATAGAAAAAACCGATTGGGAGATCATAAATCTTTTAAAGAGTGATGCCAGAGAGAGGATGTGCGACATCGCTGTTCAATTGAATTTTTCAACAAAAACTGTTAAAAGGCATTTGGATAAGTTAATTGACAAAGAGATAGTATGCTCCGCAGTGATTACTCAACCTATGAAGATGGAGGGAGCTATCCCTTACTATATGTTTATAGAGTTTGAAGACGATGCAAAGATGAGAGGTTTTGGGGAGATATTTGATAGGTGCTGGTTTAAACAAAAGATATGCGATATGCCTGTTTTCATAATGCAGCTTTACAGCTTTTCCTTTGAAGAGATGTGGAATACTATCAGATTCCTGCAGAGCGCCAATGGAGTCAAAAACCTGGTATATTTCCTTCCTTACAGGATATACTTCTCTGATTGGTACGTGCATGAAGCTCTAAAGAAAACAACAGAAAGTATAGCTATCGAGTAATTGGTCACCCGTCTCAAGGTAATTTTTGATTTTCTATCACTGAGACAGTTATGAGCGTAGTATGTATCTAATATTTACAATGGGAAAAGTGAAATCGAGCCTACCACAAGGTTGACTATGGATGGAATTGCAGGATTCGTGGAGCGAACTGTAACTCTCTTTGGCAACGGTGCAAAGGTGGATTGTCCTAAAGAATTCATGGGAAGAAGAGTCTATCTGGTAGTGTTGAGAGAATGAATTGCAAAGTATGCCGGCAGGGGTACTTGCACTCCGTAGGTGATAGGATCTTCTGGATGATATCGAACAGCTCAAAAAGAAGAGCTCAGACATGAGCTTTAAAAGATAAGGAAAGAGGAGGAAAGGATTGAGAAAGAACAGGATGAATATAGAATGCGACATCCTGAAACAATTGGGGTAAAGCACGGTAAACCATATAAAACCAGATAGCAGGGGAGCAAATCCTAAAAACCGGAGTGCGGTATGCTGCCAGCCTCACAATCGTCCACTACAAATCACATAGATAAAATTCGTCATATGCCTATTTCCGTATATCCTGAATGTAGTGGTATGGAATTAGGTGATATCAAGAAAGCGATAGGTATTCCTGCTAGTAAGTCAATGGTGGTAAAACTGTGAATGGATCGCAGGTAGAAAGATCGTAGAAACACCTGTGCAGGATGCATTACCAAAAGCTGGATAGGCTATTCAGTTTCAAGATATCACAGGAGATCAATGCTCATGTGATCTCCCGCTTGTCTGGAGCTCTAGCGCACATCCTAGAATCTTTTTGGATCTGTGTCAATGTCAACGATGGCTGGCTTGCTGGATTTTATCGCCCGCTCAATTGCGTCCTTCAGCTCTTCGGGCCTTGAAACTTTTATCCCCATCCCTCCGCACGCTTCCGCATAGGCGGCAAAATCGGGGTTTAGCAGATCAGTTCCGTAGTTGGGATAGTTCTCCATCCTCTGCTCAACCTGTATCATTGCGAGCTGTTTGTTGTTAAGGACGGCAACCACCATTGGCAAGCCATACTTTACCGCCGTGACGAAGTCCGCCATTGCCATGGCGAACCCGCCGTCACCGGTTATGCAGAAAACCGTTTTTTCAGGATAGGCCAGTTTCGCGGCTATAGCGCCCGGCAGCCCGAATCCCATTGTCGCTAGATATCCGGACATCACGAACTTCTGCTTTCTCATCCTGAAGGTGCGCCCGAACCACCACGTGGATTCGCCGGTATCGAGAGAGATTATCGCATCCTCTGGAATTGCATCCGTCAGGATTTTCATTATGTATGGCGGCCTTAAGGGTGTGGCGCTTGCGTCCGCCTCCTTTACACGCTGCTCATCCCATTCTTTTTTCATTCTCGCTATTTCCCCTAGAACTTCTTCGTCTTCTCTCTCATTCAGTTTTTCAAGAAGCCGCGGAAGAACAAGGCTGCAGTTTCCCCAAAGGCCAACCTTGAAATTCACCTTTCCGAATTTTATCGGGTCTATGTCTATCTGGATTATTTGCTTATCTGATGGCACGTTTGTCCTTTCCGAAAAGCCGACGCCGCAAGTAAGGATGACATCGGATTCGTTTGCAAGCTCTCTCGCATGCGGCGATCCGACGTCGCCGAGAACTCCCACAACCCACCTGTTTTCTTCGGTAAAAATTCCTTTTGCCCTGAAAGTTGAAAGCACCGGCGCCTTTATTTTTTGCGCGATCTCTGTTACCGCACTGACTGATTCCCTCGCACCCCATCCCGCAATTATGATCGGCTTTTTTGCCGCATTTATGATCTCTGCCGCTGAGTCTATCTTTTCGTCGTCTGGCATTATTGAGAAATCTATCACGCGCCCATCCTTCCCGCGAACTTCTGTCTCCAAAGGCTCGCGCTGCACATCATTAGGAATAGATATCTGCGCCACGCCACGCCGAACTATTGCGTACCTGAGCGCCTTCTCAACCACATTTGCCGCAACATCCCTGCTCGTTATGGTATTGTTGAAGACCGCAACGGGGCGAAAGAAAGCATCCTGATCTATTTCCTGGAATCCGCCGGGCCCGGCATACTGCTTTGCCACCTGACCGTTGAGCGATATGACAGAAGCGCTATCCTCCTTCGCATCGTAAAGCCCAGTTGCAAGGTTGGTTGCGCCCGGTCCGGATATGGTCAGGCAGGCAGCGATTTTTCCGGTGAGCTTGTTGTATGCGGATGCGGCCATCGCCGCGTTTTCTTCGTGACGCACCACTATATATCTCATGTTCTTGTTTTTCCTGACTGCTTCCACCAGTCCAAGCGACGAGCTGCCCGGAATACCGAAGATCAGGGAAATGCCCCATTTTTCCAGCTCTGAAATTACAACGTCGGCAACCGTGCTTTTTGTTTCGTCTTCCGCCAAAAAATCACCTCCATACAGTAACGATAAATTTATGGTGGTGCCTCTATAAATATCTTTTCTGGAAAATGCAACATGGGGAAAGCACACCATAGATCTATGACATCCTCAACTTCATATAGTGAGAAATTACGATATCAACTTGGTTGAAGTGTGATTGCGCATGTCTTAAAATTGAAGTGTAACTTAAGAAACCTATATAATAGGTCAGTGCACATATTATGTGCAGGCAAGTTGAAATGGAGGAAAAGAAAATGGAGAATGAAAAATTTGGTCCTTATGCTCTTAAGGGTGGAAACGAAGAGAGTGTGTGGGAAGGGCACAAAATAACTGGCAGACACTGGGGCACGCCAATTGGAGAGTTAAAAGTAGATAACACATACTCTGAAGACTGGTCCAAAATAGAGGGCACGTTAAAGCCTAAACTGCCAGGTGTTAAGGGGAAATACTTCATGACGCGCGTTAAGGCGAGCGATGATGAAGTGGTATATGAGGGTTACTCCAAGATGATGGGATTCACAACTCCTCTGAGGATGATAATCAGAAGGGATAAAATGATTAATACAGGTATAGGGGAGGCTGAAGAAATTGAGGAAGCACAGAGTGAACTAAACATAGAACCACCCATATCAGATAAAGATTGGGCCGAATTTCTCAATAAAAAGGAGGGGGAAAAATGAGGAAGATTCTTTTAATAGCAGTTCTCTTGTTTGTGATTTCTTCCTTTTCTGACTCTGCCAATATTATTAGTGCCGTTGAGACGGTTCCTCTTCCCTCTGTAGGAGACACGTTTGTATACCACGTGAATGTGACGGGAAACAGGGAGGCAACTAAGGAGGAAGCAAACGAGCACGAAGAGACATACGAGTTCATGGGAGTCAAAGAAGTAAAGGGGCAGACGAAGACAGGCATAGTCGAAAATTCGGAGGCTCTGAGCTCTGCGTGGTGGAGGATAGAGAGGTCTGATAAGGATGCATACACAGATCACTATCTTGCGCTGGTGGGAAGCTCTCAGTGCTTCTATCTCGATACTGAATCTGGTGGTGATATAACATGGTATCTGGAGCCCATGAAACTGTTTGATTTTCCTCTGCAGAAGGGCAAAAGCTATTCAAGCGCATCAAAGACTTACCTGTGGGTCCATGACACGGGCTCAAGGATAGTGAGCACCTACGAAACCGGGGGAAAATATCCGGATTACGGGGACAGCGCGACAGCTAACGTGACCGTTGTCATGGAGAACGTAACAGTGCCTGCAGGGAACTTCAGCTGCTACAAGGTATCCGCGGTCATTACCGTCAGATCAGGCTCCGGCGTGACCGCGTCGACCACCACAGACACAGAGACTTTCTGGTATAGCCCAGAGCTCAAGACGTTTGTAAAGTTTGAGTCAAAAATTGACGTCTCTGCAGCCTTCTGGCAGCACTTCTCTGGCACAAGGACAAGGGATCTCGTCAGCTACGAGTTAAAGGAGGTAAAAGCATGAGTTTAAGTATACCAAGCGGAAAGCAGATAGGCTTTATGGCGTTACAGGGATTCGGGATGTTTTTCACCATAACGGGGATGGCAGGGATATCACTGATCCTTGGACCGTTGAACCTGATAGTGAAGTTTGAGTTCACTACCATGTTCGGGAACGTCATCTACGATTTTCTGTTCTGTATATTCCTCTGCGTCATAGGAGGAGCGATATCGTTCGTAAGTGACGCCTTCATCAAGGACCTATCAAAATAGAGACGCTGGTAAAGGACAACGCAAGGTACTTGGCGCAGAGATTGCAGTCAGGGTAGATTTGACCTGCACGATACTGCTGTAAAGAAGTTGCCTATCGCCGGGGAAAAAGCAGAGGTAGCCTGAGATATTATACAGAGATCAGATGTTCATCATCTCAAATATGTCTTTTTCCATGTCTATTGACTCTTCAGGTATGCTCTCGGGCTTTCCAATAGAGGAGGCTATGATGAATATCTCAGCTAACCTTTCAAGGCGCTCGGCGTTTTCAAATGCCGACTTTAAATCCTTTCCGCAGGCAAGAGCGCCATGATGGCTCAGCAGAACCCCGTTTCTGTTGCCCAGAGCTTCAATGACGTTCTTTGCCAGATCAGAGCTTCCTGGCATACCATACTTTGTGCACTCTATTTCGCCACCAAAATAATTCACCGTCTCGTCCAGTATTGGAGGTATCGAGAGCCCCAGCGCAGCGAGGGCAGACGCGTTCCTGGAGTGGGTGTGAACGACTGCCCGGACATCCTTTCGGCTATTGTATATGCTCAGATGCATCTTTACCTCACTCGAAGGATTCCTCTCTCCTTCAACTAGCCTCCCTCCGAGATCAACAAGGACTACATCCTCGGGCTTCATAACGTGATAGTCTATGCTTGTCGGCGTTATCGCGACAACATCCCCATCCCTGACACTTATGTTTCCAGAAGTGCCGACAACAAATCCTTTCTCCTCCATCAGCCTTGCGTATTCCACAATTTTATTTTTTAGTTCTTCTTCCATATTTTCACCTCATGTTCAGAAGATTCACATAGAGCGAAAGCCACTTCCTGTAGTGCTCTTCATACTCTGAAGGGCGCTCTGGAAGGATCCTCTCAAGTTCTGTCATGGACGAGGAAGCGTCCGCTATGCTGTTGTGTGCTCCCACCCCGACGGATGCGCACATCGCGCAGCCAAGAGCTGAAGCCTCAACCACTTTAGGAACGTTGAGTGGAAGGTTTAAAACGTCGGATAGAATCCTGAGAAAGACTCTGCTCTTGGTCATGCCACCACACACGTGCGCTTCGTCAACTTTCTTTGCGGATATGCCAACGAGCTGCTCGAGATTGGCACGGACGGCGTATGCCACGCTCTCCAGAGTGGCCCTTGCGAGATTGCCGAGTCCTATGGGCTCGTTTACTGGGTTGGTCGGCGAGGGAAACAAAAAGGCGCCTGGCCTGAGAGTCTGCATACTCTTTGCGTTCATTATCTCTGAGCCAAGAAATGCGTAAGTGTTGTTGGAGCCTATCCTTTCTTTTTCAGCCAATAGGTCCATAGTCTCAAAATCGAGTCCAGATATCATGTCCCTAAGCCATCGGTAGGTCATCCCAGCCATCTGGGCATTGCTCTCTATTGTCCATCGGTCCTTAACCATGTGCGCACTCGACCATGTCCTGCCCTCCCTGTCTATCAGAGGCTCGGAGAGAGCTATCCTCACCGGTGCTGTTGTCCCCAGCACTGTCCCTGCATCCCCGTCATTGAAGACCCTGCAGCTTAACAGCCCGCACTCGATATCGGGCCCGCCAATGATTACAGGGGTTCCTTCCTTCAGACCGCTCTCTGTGCCTTTAACTTCTCCTGCAACCTCGCCTGCCATTCTCAGGTCTGGTAAAAGCTCATATGAGATATCGAGAGCTTCAAGAACCTTCTTGGACCACTCCCTCTTACTTATATCAAAGAGGAGAGAGTTCGAGGCTGTTGCAGGTTCAGTTGCGAGCGCACCGCTGAGCCGGTAAATGATCCAGTCATTTATTGATAATACGTGTGCTATCCTCGCATAGACCTCTGGTTTATACTCTCTGAACCAGAGAAGCCTTGATGGTATAAATATAAGGTAGGGCGCATGGCCTGCTATCTCATAGAGCTCCTGCCCCAGGACATCGTCGATTATGTCCTGGACCATAAAACCTCTGGCATCTACGTTAGGCCCTCCATAGAGCTCTTTTCCGTCTCTGTCCAGAAAAACTGCCCCCTGACCCTGACTGGTTGAGCTAACCCCCGCTATCTCCTCTTTTGATACTCCGCCATTGAGCATTGCCTCCCTTATGAGTGAGCGTATGACACTCCAGAAATGCTCTGGGTCAAACTCCTTTCCAAGAGGCTCAAGTCCCTCAGGGCTGGTGTAGCTCCATTCTCTGTAGGATCTCGATATCTCCCTGCCAGTATAATCAAACACAACGCACCTGCAGGCCCCTGTGCCAGCGTCTATTGCGAGAAGATATTTTCCCATCAGTGCGCTCCCAGCAGGTATTTCTCTATCTCCTTTGCCATCATAAGAGACTGTTTTCTAACAGAGTCCACTGTCTGCCCACCTATGTGCGGTGTGACTATGACATTATCAAATTTCAGGAATCTGTTGTCTGAATCAACAGGTTCAACGCCATGTACATCAAGCCCCGCTCCGGCAATCCTCTTTTCTTCTATAGCTCTGTATAAAGCATCTTCATCTATGCAGTAGCTCCTTGAGAGGTTGAATAAATAGGCACTCTTCTTCATAAGCGCTAGCTCTCTTTCTCCTACCAGTTTCTCTGTCTCTGCAGTGACTGATGTGTGAATAGTTATGAAGTCCGATTCCTTCATGAGTGTTTCCATATCAGTTCTTTTTCCTCCAACGCTTGATATCCTTTCTTCATTTACATATGGATCATAGATCAAAAGATCAGCGTCAAAGCCTCTTAGCCTCTTTGCAACTTCATATCCGATTGCGCCGAAACCTATTATCCCTACTTTTTTGCCTGCCAGTTCAACACCAACGAATCTATTATAGAGATCCACCAGATCTTTTTCGTCTTCAACGAAAAAATTACCAGATCGCAGGGTTCTGTCTATCTCTATCAAGCGTCTCGCAGCTCCAAGCATCATCGCTATTGTGAGTTCTGCAACCGCCTCACTATTTCTTGCAGGGGTATGAAAAAATGGAATATTTCTCTTTTTCAGAGCATCCACATCTATGTTCACTGGATTACCTCTGCAGCACCCGACTATCCTGGGCTTAGTTGCCTCTATAACCTCTTCATCAACAGTGTCAGCCTCGACTATAAGGACATCTGCTTTTTCATCTTTTATCTTTTTTATAAAGGCTTTTGGGTCCATGTATATCTTGCCATGCTCTTTCCAACTTTCATATCTTACATCCATATATTTTTTCAGGATGTTCAATCCATCTTCGTGAAAAGGAGCTGTTATCAAACATTTCATAAAAAATGAGAGAAGTTACAATATTTAAGAGTTTCTTGAGTGCCATTTAGATTTCAGGAACTTCCAAAAACTTCAGTTCAGATTGAGAAAGCTTAAAGACCTATGAATTTCTATAGGGATACATGGCATCAAAAGAAGAGATAGAAGGGGGGCTGAAAAAGATAGCGGGAAAACTAGAGGACCCGAAGTTGAAAGAGAGGTTCATGAAGTTCAACAAAACAATGCAGTTCAACTTCTCTGACGTTGACCTGAAATATTGGTTAAGATTTGAGAACGGAGAGGTCAAAGAGATGGAAGAGGGATCTCTGGAAAATCCTGATGTTTCCGTGGAATTTGACAGTGATACTTTCATAAAAGTTCTCAACAAAGAAACAAACCCTGTAGCTGCTTACAGCGCAGGAAAGATACGTGTAAAGGGAGAGATGAGCGATCTGCTCAAATTGCAGAAGCTGCTATAAAAGCATACTCCAAACCTCTTTCTTACCTGCAGGGCTATTGCTGGCGCTCAATCGCAAATGAGGTTATCCTTGCTACGAAATCTCTGTAAGAGATGCCCGCGGCCTTTAGCGCTCTTGCAAAGCCTGAGTCTTTAGGGCTTATGCAGGGATTGGGATTGGCATCTATAACATAAGCCTCTTCGTTAACCCTGAGATCTATTCTCCCATAATCCCTTATTCCAAGAGCGCTGTAAGCTTTCAGCGCTTCCCTTTTTATCATCTCTTCCAGCTCTTTATCAAGGATCGCAGGGCACACTGGTTCTGTTTTTTTATAGCTCTCGCTACCCTCTAACCATTTTGCATCATATGTCAATATTTTATAGGGAGGCTTGAAGAGGATCTCTGAAAGAGCTATTATCCTGTCGCCAAGGATAGCAGCGCTTATCTCCCTTCCATCTATGTACTCCTCGCATATAGCTTCCTGCTTGTACACTTTCTTTATTTGCTCTATGACTTTTTCCAGCTCCTCGGAGTTATGAACTATAGAGGAATCATTTATGCCTATGCTTCCATGTTCTTTAGCAGGCTTTACTATCGCAGGGAAAATAACTTCTCCAGGCTCCCAGAGCTCTGGCACCCTGAGATCTTTTGTTTTCAGCGCTCTTTTAGTTTCTATCTTGTTGTTGCAGAGCTTTATCACCTCACTTGTTGAGCCAGTGTAGGGTATATCAAGCATCTCTGGCACTATATGCTCCTCCCCCTCATCACCTATGCCCTCAGCTAGATTGAATGCGACATCAAATGAATTGATGTAAGAGAAATCCCAGGAGACCTTTATAGCTTCTGCTCTGTGGCCCAGGGCTTTTAACTCCCCAACCACAGTCATAGCTGTTTCATATGGCTCTTTCTGCGCTATATACTCTCTTTCATCCCTGAAATGCTCAGGCATGTTATATATAACAGCTACCCTCATATCTCCTCATGGCTGCATCAATTACTGCCCATATGATCTCATCATAGCTCATCCCGGCAGCATAGCATGCTTTTGGAAATCTAGAATTCTCTTCAGGATCTGGAGCTAAACCAGGGAGAGGATTTACATCTATAACATTAGGCTCCCCTTTTTCATCAAGACGTACATCTATGCGGCACAGATCTCTGCACCTCAGGGCTCTGAAGGTCTTTATTGCAATATCCTCTAGCGCTTCCTTTAGCTCTGTGTCTATATGCGCTGGGCAGACAAGCTTATTCTCATCCAAATACCATTTTACCTCAAAGCAGTCAAACCTCTTTTCTTCTGGCAGTGAAGAGAAGTCAAGCTCTATTATTGGCAGAACTTCAGGCTTATTCCCCAGGAGAGCAACCGTGAACTCTCTTCCATCAAGGAACTCCTCAACAATGAGAGGCTCCTTTAATTTTTTGATTAACTCTCTGGAAAGCTCTCTCAGCTGATCCTCGCTCTTTACCAGAGATCTCTCACTTATCCCTATGCTCGACCCCTCAAGCAGTGGCTTGACGAATAGAGGATACCTGAGATCTCCTATCTCTTCTTCACCATTCCATAGCACCTGGAACCTCGGAGTTGGTATGCCATAGTAATGGAGGATCTCCTTCGTTCTTGCTTTATCCAGTGCTATTGCCAGTGTTGATGAATCAGAGCCAGTGTAGGGTATACCGAGCATTTCGAGCATCATTGGCACCTGTGATTCTCTTGCTCCTTTTCCTGTGCCCTCTGCTATATTGAATACTAGCACCGTTTTCTCTTTCTTTCTTTCCTTGAGCTCCTTCAGCTTCTGAAGGCAATTAATATCTGCCTCTATGAGGGTTGTTTCAAAACCTTTTCGTTCTATCGCTCTTTTTATGGCGTATATTGTCTCTGGTTCGTCATACTCTGCGTCCTCCTCGCTTCTAGCTCCCTTAAGCTGGTTGAACACTATTGCTATGCAGATCCTGCTACGGGTTCCTGTAGGTAAATAATCTTCCTTCATAGTTCTTCAGCACTATCTTTTCCTCATCCAGTTCCTGCATGTAGTCCGGCAGTATGGGCACCTTGCCCCCGCCACCAGGAGTATCTATGACCAGGTGAGGAATGCATAAGCCAGTTGTGTATCCCTGTATCTTTCTGAATATTTCAAGAGCCTCCTGCACAGTTGTGCGGAAGTGCTCAACACCCTGAGAGGGATCGCACAGGTAGAGATAGTAAGGCTTCACCCTGTTCTTCAGAAGCTTCTGGAACAGCTCCTTTAGCGTTTCAGCATTATCATTGACTCCGCGCAGGAGAACAGTCTGACTGCCAAGGGGTATGCCTGCATCAGCCAGTATGGCTAGAGCTCTGGAGCACTCTTCATCTATTTCCCGGGGGTGCTCGAAGTGGATGTTTATGTATACTGGATGATATTTTTTGAGCATGCTCGCTAGCTTGGGGGTTATTCTTGCAGGGTTTGATACAGGCATCCTCGTTCCTATCCTTATTATCTCAACATGCTCTATAGCCCTTAACTCCGATAGTATATGCTCGAGCTCACTGTCTGTGCGCATCAAAGGATCCCCACCTGAGAGAAGGACGTCCCTCACCTCTCTGTGCTCTCTTATGTATTCTATTCCTCTCTCTATCTCGCTCATCGGGATCTCATCTATCCTGCCGACCTTTCTTTTCCTTGTGCAGAATCTGCAGTACATAGCACACTTCGAGCTCACGAGCAAGAGAACCCTATCAGGGTAGCGGTGCACAAGGCAGGAGGTCTTTGAATCTCTCTCCTCCATAAGAGGGTCCTCTCTATTTGAGTCGTGCAGCTCCTCTTTGCCGGGTATGCACTGTTTCCATATAGGGTCATCTTTTTCCTGTATGAGACCCAAAAAGTGTCTGGTTACCCTCATCGGGTAAACCTTCTTCACCGCTTCTATCTCTTTTAGATCCGCTCCCTTGGATGCTAAAAAAGCATCCAGAAAAGACCGCTTTGGTGGCGGCTGTTCAGAGTCGTCACCCTCCTCAGGCACCGATATGGCGCGCATAGTTATCAAACGCTGTATATCCGTAGTTATATTTATTCGTTTCTGTTTTGCTTAAAGTGTTATAAAGGAAGAAAAGCAGATCTAACAAAAAGTTATATAAGAAGATATGCTGCTTAAAATGCATGACAAGATCTTTAGCTGCAGTGCTGCTGATCCTTCAGGGTGTTGTAAACCTTTTGGCCTCTGTGGCCTTTCTTGTGATCCCGGGTATTATAGCAGGCTTTGTTGAGGGAATGCCGTCTTTTGTGCTTTCTTCTTTCTCCCTGTTCTCTGGTGCTTTCGTAGTTGTGGGGATCCTTCAGATCCTGGCAGCTGCTGGAACTTCAACAGGTGCATCATGGTCGTGGGGTCTGGGTATTGGTGTATCAATTCTAGGGCTATTTAACGTTCCGATAGGCACGATACTGGCTATAATCTGCCTTATTGTCCTCCTATCCTCCAGAGAAGAGTTTGATGTGGAAAATGAAGAAAATAAAGAGTGGCCTCTCATTCTTGGCACAATACTGGTTGTTGCAGGAACATTATGGGTGCTTGCAACTTACGTGAAAACTCCTTATGCATGGGCTATTGCCTTTGGTGTCATAGGCATAGCTCTTATGATCCTTGATAGAGCTCTGAAAACAGAGACAAAAGGACTTGAAATCCTGGGGGAGATCTCTCTGGGCATAGGAGTTTTTCTTTCACTGCTTGTTTCTAATATCCGTATTGAATTCTTGGCAGTGCCCATAATAGTGAGTGGTCTTCTCATAATCATTGCATACTACATCTCAAAAAGAAGCAGAGCGGTTGGGAGGATCATTGCTGTGCTATGCATAGCTGCTGTGCTCGGCTCTGTTTGTTCTCCTCTCTATCAAACGAGCGTTGAGTGGGATGAGGACTGGATCTTTGGAAATGAGCGCATCATTTCAGAAATTTCAGAAATTTCAGAGATCTCAGAAACGAAATATCTTGAGCCCAAGGAGAGGGTGAGCATAAACAATGTAAACGGAGGTATAACCATAAAAGGATGGGACGAAAACAGGATTAAGCTTGATTACACTAAGCGAGCCTCCAGCGAGCCTCTCCTGGATTATATGGAGATAGACATCATAGAAAGCGCTGATGAGCTTGTTGTAGTGACAACAGAACGCCCCAGAGAGTCGGGCTGGATATACGTAGAATACAGGATTATGGTGCCAAGGAGCACCTCAGAAGTCATTCTGAAGTCGAGCAATGGGGGAATAACCGTAGAGGGGTTGAGTAGACTTCGAATGCTGGAAGCAGAGAGCACTAATAGCGGGATACATGTAAAAGAGGTTGATGGGGGGTATGCAAAGCTTCATACCACAAACGGAGGGATCAAAGTAGGAGCTTCAGGATTTCAGAATCTAAGCGCTGATACAACAAATAGCGGTTTGGAGGTTGACCTGAAAAGGATAGGAAATATAACACTTGAAACGACGAATGGGGGTGTTAGCATAAGCTCTCCAGATTACAGCAACGTCGTTATTCATGCAGCGACTTCCAACGGAGGAATAGAGCTCGATGATGACATATCTATTGTTATAGATGAGATCTCAAAGGGTAAGCTGATAGCGCATGCTGGATCCCCAACCTACAGAATTGATATAAAAACGACCAATGGCGGTATAGATATAGAGTCTTGAGGAGATAGTGAGATGTGGACGCTTTGTTCACAGCGCTTCTGGTTTTTCAAGCAAGCTTTTTACTTCATTTAAAAACTCAGCCGGAGTGCTCGCCAGCACCGCAAAGTGGTCCCAGACCATTGTGAGGTTCATTATCTCTCTCGTTTCTATCCTGCCCTCAACCACCCACGGCTTTTCTATAATAGAACACACAATGAGCGAGCTAACAGCATCGCCAGTAAGCAGAGCTGAGGCATTATCTATAATGCCTAAAGTGCCCACATTTGATATCACAAAAAAGGGCTCTAAGGGAAAGAGCTGTGCCTTCGGCTCTTTCTTTGCCTCTTTTACCCTTTCATTTAACTCTTCTGCGAACTTAACAATGCTCTTTTTATCAGCGCCATCTATCCACACGCCGTTTGAAAAGTCTCCCACCTGCACGGGAAGGAATATCTTTATGCTCTTTGGTAGATACACCCGATCAATTCTCTCCAACCATCTCCCTGCCAGTATAAGGTGATGCTCCAGTGCTATCGCTGATGCTCTGACAACCATGGCTGTTATCGTTATCTTTTTTTCCTTTTTTGCGAACTTTATCGCTTCAGTCATATCAACGGGCACTGTTAGAGAGCATGAGTAGCTCCTCTCGCAATGTAACAGCTGCCGCAGGGAGAGCATGAAATCATCAAGCTGGTAGTATGCTCTTCCCTTTTCATCAGTATCGTATATCCTCTGCATGGTTGTTATGGTGAAGTTAGTATATCTCTCTAACTATTAAGGATCTGATAGTTTATTTCTTCTATATCTATATATGATGCAATGCCAGAATGTGATGCGCCTATGTTCGTGCAGGAGCTCTTTCATAGCGCAGATCGTAAGAGACAAGTTCATCGGACAACTTTATCCCGGGGCCCTAGGAAGAGTATGACATCAAAAGTGAGAGGTTAGTGGCAAGCGCTGCGTCTTTTGACGTGCTCTCTTGTTATTTTATATATTTTTCTCCGTTTTAAAAGTAAATCCTATATATGCGTAATGCAGTTATGGCAGTGTTATGCGCGGGGTTCATGTTCAACACAATAAATTAAATGAGGCTCTAGCGAGGCCGGCTCTACCACAGCGTGTGATCATTCCACTACATCAGCACACGGGTGCTCCGGCGGAGGCTGTTGTTCAGAAAGGGGATGAAGTTAAAGCAGGACAGCTTATAGGGCAGGCAAAGGGCTATGTATCAGCGAACATACATGCCAGCATCTGTGGCACTGTAAAGGACATAAAGGAATTTTATATACCGACAGGGATAAAGACTAAGTGCGTCGTTATAGAGAGTAATGGAAAAGAAGAAAAGTCGTTCATGGATTCTCTGCCTGAGAGCGCAGCAAGAGAAGAGCTGCTCGCAAGGATAAAGGATGCGGGCATCGTTGGCATGGGTGGTGCTCAATTTCCAACACATGTGAAGCTGGATGCAAAGAAGCCAATTGATACACTGATAATAAATGGTTCTGAATGCGAACCTTTCGTTACCAGCGACGATAGACTTATGATAGAGCATATAGACGAAGTCATACAGGGTGCAAGGATAGCAATGAAGATCCTCGGGGTAAAGAAGGCGATATTTGCGATAGAGAACAATAAGAAAGAGGCTATAGAAAAGGTAAAGCAGGGCGATATCGAGGTTAGAGTTTTGCGCTCGGTATATCCTCAAGGTGCTGAAAAAACCCTTATTTATAATGTGCTGAAGAGAGTTGTGCCTATGGGCGGTCTGCCTCTTGATGTAGGGGTCGTCGTTCATAATGTGGCCACGCTCAAAGCCATAAGGGATGCCTGCTATGAAGGAAAGCCTCTGATAGAGCGGGTTGTTACAGTCACAGGATCTGTAAAGGAGCCGAAAAACCTCGTCGTTCCGATAGGCACAGAATTTTCTTATCTCATAGATAACTGTGGAGGCGTGAGCGAAGAGCTTGCTAAAGTGATAAATGGCGGTCCCATGATGGGGATAGCACAGCCTTCTCTGGATGTGCCTGTTATAAAGGGGACAAATTGTGTTTTAGCTATGGGCAAAAGCATGGTAAAGAGGTATGAGGAGAAAGATTGTATACGGTGTTCAAAATGCGTCTCCGTTTGCCCCCAGAACCTTTTGCCAACAACGATAGCACTTTATGCTAAGAATAAAAAATATGATGAATGTGAGCGTTTAAGCGTGATGAATTGCGTTGAGTGCGGTTGCTGCTCTTACGTTTGTCCTGCCAGGATACCTATAGTTCAATATGCGAAGCTGGCTAAAGCCGAAGTAATAGCAAAGGGGAGGAGATAATGGAAGTAAATGTAAGCCCTCACATCAGGAGCGATTGGGATGTAAGGAAGATAATGTTATGCGTTGTTTTGGCGCTTATCCCGAGCGCAATAGCGGGTGTTTACTATTTTGGCTATTATGCGCTTATGATAATCGTGCTGAGCATTTTAAGCGCCCAGATAACAGAGCTCATAGGTTTTAAGCTTATGGGTAAGCCTGTAGAGTTTGATGGTAGCGCTATTGTCACAGGACTCATACTTGCGCTCATCCTCCCACCCTCAGTTCCTCTGTGGATCCCTGTTGTTGGCTCTGCCTTTGCCATAGCATTTTTCAAGCTTCTCTTCGGCGGGCTTGGAAAGAACATATTTAATCCAGCCGCTGGTGGCAGAGTTTTCCTTCTGCTCTCCTTTGGTGCTGTAATGACGTCTTTCCCTGCTCCGCGTGGGCAGAGCGCAGCAGCATCTACAGCAGCATCTACAGCAGCTACCACGGCAGCCACTACCGCGGCCACCACAGCAGCAAGCCCCTTAGCCTCTAGCGCTGCATATAGCTACATGGATCTTTTCCTTGGTAGGATACCGGGAAGCCTTGGTGAAACGTGCAAGCTTGCAATACTGATAGGAGGCATTATCCTTATAGCTTTAGGTTTAATAGACTACATGGTGCCTCTTGTTTATGCACTTACATGCATTATAATATCTTTTGCTGCTGGGGCAGATCCCCTATACCATCTGCTCTCTGGGGGTTTGCTCTTTGCTGCCTTCTTTATGGCTACGGATTATGTGACAACGCCAATAACCAGAGAAGGGAGGATAGTGTTCGCTATAGGTTTGGGCATTCTCACGATGGCCACAAGGCTTTTAACAGGAGTTGAGAGCATATCCTATATGATTCTGTTCATGAACGGTCTTGTGCCCATAATAGATCGCTTCATCATTCCGAGATCTTTTGGGGAACCGAAAAAAGTAAAGGTAGGAGGAAAGAAAAATGAGCAATGAAAAAGTGAACCTTTGGGATGAGTTTTTCAAGGGCATAGGCAGGATGAATCCTGTCTATATCCTCTTGCTTGGACTGTGCTCTGCTCTAGCAATAACAACAAGGATAGAAAATGCGATAGTTATGAGCGTTGGCGTTATCTTCTGTCTTGTATGCTCTACTGTTATAATATCTATAGTAAGGGCTGTTGTTCCAGGAGATGTCAGGATACCCGTCTTCATATCAATCATTGCAGGTTTTGTCACTCTCTTTGGCTTCTTTACCCAGGCTTATCTGCCTACGGTATACAGTGCTCTTGGAGTCTATCTGGCTCTCATAACAACCAATTGCATACTCTATGGCAGGGCAGAGGCATACGCTGGAAAAAATCCGATCCTGCCTACGCTTATGGATGGCCTCGGTATGGGAGCGGGTTACTCTCTAGCAATAATCGGGATAGCTGTGGTTAGAGAGATCCTTGGCTTTGGAGAGATAGTGTTTCAGGATCTCGCCCAATTTGAAATAACTGTGCTCCCATTTCAGGTTGGCATCCTGCAGCAGTCTGCGGGAGCATACATTGTTATGGCAGGATACCTTGGATTTTTCATGTATCTTTCAAAAAGGAAGGAGAGAAAGAGGAAAGAAGCGATATCTCTGGAGAGAAAGAGGATGATGGAAGAGCGAACTAGGGAGGTGAGCTGATGGTTGAAGAAAGTCTTGTAGCGCTAGCGATAGGTGCAGTGCTTGTCAACAACTTTGTGTTTGTTCGATTTCTGGGGCTTTGCCCATTCTTCGGTACATCAAACAACTGGAGTAACTCTATGGGCATGGGACTAATGGTTATATTCGTTATGACATGCTCTTCTGTGCTCTCATGGGTCATAGACGCTTTCGTGCTGATACCTTTGGATGCAACCTATCTGAGAATAATGGTATTCATCTTCATAATTGCAGTTTTCGTACAGTTGACAGAGCTTATAATAAGGAAATATAGTCCCTCGCTCTACAAGTCTCTGGGCATATTCCTTCCCTTAATGGTGGTAAACTGTGCTATACTGGGTATAACGCTGATAAATGCCGGGGAGGGTTATGCTTTTCCAGCAGCACTAGTGAGTGGTTTCTTTTCTGGCGTGGGTTTCTGGTTTGCTATGCTGCTCATGGCTGCAGTTAGAGAAAAACTTGAGCTCGTTGGAGTGCCAGAATCCCTCAGAGGCATACCTATAGCTATAGTGGTGGCTGCAGGATACTCTATGGCTTTCAGAGCATTTGCTGGTCTGGTGTAGGTGATAGAGATGAGAAATGATGTGAAAAATATGGTAAAGAACACGCTGGTGGTATTCATAACGGTCTTTGTCTTCTCCCTTATTCTGGCTGAGACCTATCAAATGCTCATAGTACCCATAGAAAAGGAGAGGGCTGCGACGGAGACAAACTACTTTGCAGATCTGTTTGAAGGAGCAACCTTCAACAAGAATAGCGTAAGCTACGAGGGAAAAGATGTTGAGTTCTGGGAAGCTTTGGAGGGGGGAGAACTGGCAGGCTATGTGGGTAAGGTGAACACAACGGGATCTCAGACAGCAGGCTCGAATCCTCTCATAGCATATGTGGCCCTTGATGGAGATCTAGAGGTTATCAGAGTTATAGTGCCTGATGATCTTCTGATGGAGACCCCTGGTCTGGGATCAAGGATAGCTGAAGAGCAATTTCTTCAGCGGTTTGAAGGTTTAAGCGCTGAAGAGATAGCCCTCAGCTCTGAGGGCGGTAGCATAGATGCGATAACCGGGGCAACACAGAGCTCTGCGGCCCTGACAGAGGGCGTCAGGCTCGTTGTTGAGGCTCTTTCTGAGGAGGTTGGAGCATGAGCAGTAAGTTTATACTGTTTCTTTTGCTGTTCTCACTTCTCGTGCCAGCAGTTATAGCGCAGTCCCAGGAATTGCCCCAGGAGCTAAATGCGTTATATCCTCAAGCAACTGCGGTAGAAGCAGAGAACATAACATACTGGAGGATAGACGGAGCCGATGACGCAAGATATATAGGACTGCTCTCCGCTAGAGGGATGGAAGGAGAGATAAAAGGATATGTCGTGCTGGATGAGGACTTTAAAATTGTGAATGTAATGATAACAGAGCAGCATGAGACTCCCGGGCTTGGATCGAGGATAACGGAGGAACAATTTCTCCAGCAGTTTGAAGGTTTAAGCGCTGAAGAGATAGCCCTCAGCTCTGAGGGTGGTAGCATAGATGCTATTACCTATGCAACCATAAGCTCCTCTGCTGTGGTTACTGGCGTGAATGATACAATAGATGCAATAAAGAGCGCTGAGAGCGCTGGCGGCTTTGGCTATCTGACGGTTGTTGGTGTTTTTGGTCTCATAGCAATAGCTTTTGGTATTGGTTTGAGCGTTGCTGCCACAAAATTTGCTGTCCAGAGAGACGAGAGGGTTAACAAGGTCTTTGAGCTCCTTCCGCACCAGAACTGCGGTGCATGTGGTTTTGCGGGGTGCGAGGCTTACGCAGAGGCTCTTGTTGAAAAGCCCGATCTCCTGGGGAGCTGCAGGATAACTCCAAATAGCGCTGCCAAAGAGATAGCACAGATCCTTGGAACAGAGGCAGGTGCGAATCTTCCAATGGTTGCGCAGATGAAGTGCGGTGATGGATGCAAGCCAAAATATGAGTATAGTGGTATCAAAACGTGCAAGGCCGCGGCTCAGGTTGTGAATGGACCCTTGATGTGCGATTATGGTTGTCTGGGCTTTGGCGATTGCATAGAGAAGTGCAAGTTTGATGCGATGTTCATAAATGAACTGGGCATAGTGGAGATAGATGAGGAGCGCTGCACGGGTTGCGGCGCATGTGTGCCTGCATGCCCCAAGAATCTCATATCTCTATTTGAGAGGGACTATAAGGTTATGATAAAGTGCAGCTCTAAGGATATAGGTGTCTTTGTTACCCGCAACTGTGAGAATGGGTGCAATGCATGCAGGAGATGCGTCAAAGCCTGCGAGAACCATGGTGCGAATGCGATCACAATAGTTGATTACCTTGCTGTGATAGATTACTCAAAGTGCGACAGCTGCTATGATTGTGTAGCAGTGTGCCCACGTGGTGGTGGAGGAACTATTAAGAAGATAAACCAGATCAAAAAGATGGTTGAAGCATAGAACCCAAAAAGTCAGATAACATAGGTAACACAGACATATAAATATTGTATCACCTATTGTCCTTTATGAAGATAGAAGTCGAAAGTTCAAGGTACCCCAGTTTGGCTAACCCGAAGATGTGTGTTATACTGACATGTGGAAAGACAAATGCGATAACGCTGGCATGGCACACGCCCATATCAAGGAAGCCACCGCTCTACGGTGTGTCTGTTAGCCCCAGAAGATTTTCCTATGGGATCATAAGGGAAGAAAAAGAGTTTGCACTTAACTTTGTCAGTTTTGATTACTGGGAGATGGTGCATTATTGTGGCACTCACAGCGGTAAAAAAGAGGATAAGATCGCAAAGGCTAACATATCCCTAGAAGGCTGCAAAGCTATAGGCACAGATAGCATAGCTCAGGCATATGCTGTTTTGGAGTGCACGCTATATGATGAAAAAAAGTTAGGAGATCACACGCTGTTCGTGGGTGAGGTAAAGCGCGCTGCTGTTGATAATGATCTCTGGGATGGCAGGAAGCTCAAGGGGGTTAAGCCTGTCTATCAGCTTGGTAGCTATACATACATCACAACCGACAGCTCAAGCGAGATCTATCCATAAATGCACATACATAATCTATATAGAAATTTATATATAGGAGAAACGACATAACAGATATTCTGTTCCGAAGGGAAAACTTGCTTTTTTAATGCGAGCCCCTCACCATTTCTCCCCTTCGGAATATTGTTTTTACTCCGGATACCTTACATCATAGCGCATGAAATCTTCAGCTACTGTTGTGTTTGGGAATATCTTTCTAGCTTCCCTCTCAAGCTCCTTCCCCGCCCCATACCTTCCGCTTATGTGGGTTAGAAACAGCTTTTTGGCATGAGCGAGCATGGCTATTTTTGCTGCGTCGGTTGCGGTAGAATGCTTGAATGTTTCAGCACCGCTTCTCTCTTCCTCTGAGAATGTCGCCTCATGTATGAGAACATCGCTCTCCTCTGCTAATGATGATAAAGGCTCAAAGTATGCGGTATCTCCACTATAACAAATCTTTCTCCCCCTCCTTTGAGGTCCTAAAACAGCATCCGGCTCTATTCTCTTTCCATTCCATACTATGCTCTCACCATTCTGAAGTTTTCTATACGATGGCCCCTCAGGTATACCCAGCTCTTTAGCTCTCTGGAGATTGAATTTTCCTCTCCTCATAGGCTCCTCTATGCAAAATGATAGAGAATTTTTGCAATGGTTATTCTCTATGGTTTTTATTGTATATTTACCCAGATCCAGAGTGTCTTTATCTCCAGCCTCATAGACTATTATATCGAAACCCAATCTGAAATAGCCAGGTTCAAGCACATGCTCTACCAGCTCTTTTGTCCCTTTGGGCCCTATTATCTCTATGCTTTTTTCCCTGTTGTTCAGATTCATAGTCTGCAGCAAACCAGAGAGGCCCATGTGGTGGTCACAGTGAAAATGGCTTATTATTATTCTCTCCACGCTCATGAAGCTCACATTGCACCGCATCATCTGTCTCTGTGTTCCTTCACCGCAGTCAAGGAGGCATATGGAGCCATCATCAAATCGCAGAGCTACAGAGGGCAAGCCCCGGAATACTGTAGGTGCTCCTGCAGACGTTCCAAGAAATACAAGCTCCATACCCTATAATGGCTCTCAAAGATAAATAATATAATGATGCTTTACCGATGCAACACCGAAAATTTTTTTATTTAGATACGCATTCCTTATACTACAAGCTCCCGTGGTGTAGTCCGGTCAATCATCTCGGCCTCTCGAGCCGAAGACTCGGGTTCAAAATGAAGGGTTGTGCCCTTTCAAAACCCCTGCATGAAAATCCCGACGGGAGCACCTTCTCATCTATTCGTTTATCCTGGCCCATCCATAATTATATAAAACATAAAAATCATTCTCTTTTTGAGGGTGAAAAGATGATAAAGGTAGGAGTAAACGGGTTTGGCAGAATAGGTAGAAATGTCCTCAGGGCTGCGATATCTCGGGAGGATTACGGTAGAGATCTTGAAATAGTAGCTGTCAATGATCTCATGGATATAAAGACACTTGCTTACCTGCTGAAGTATGATAGCGTTTTCGGGCCGCTGAACCATAAGGTAGAGACAAGAGAGAGTGCGATAGTGGTTGATGGCAGAGAGATAAAGGTAACAACAGAGAAGGATCCTGAAGTTCTACCATGGAGTTCTATGGGTGTTGACGTTGTGATAGAGTCTACTGGAAGGTTTACTGACAAAGAAGGGGCAAGTAAGCATCTAAAGGCTGGAGCGAGGAAGGCGATAATTTCAGCCCCTGCAAAGGAGCCAGATATTACAATAGTAATCGGTGTTAATGATAAGAGCTATGATAAGAGCAAGCACAACATAATATCCAATGCTTCATGCACCACAAACTCTTTAGCTCCACCTGTTAAGGTTCTTGATGAGCTCTGCGGCATAGAGAGCGGTTTCATGACAACAGTTCATGCCTATACCAATGATCAGAACCTTCATGATTTTCCGCATAAGGATCTCAGAAGGGCCAGAGCTGCGGCGGTATCAATTATACCGACAACCACAGGGGCTGCAAAGGCAGTGGGTGAAGTGTTGCCGCATCTAAAGGGAAAGATGACAGGGATATCCTTAAGGGTGCCTGTGATAGATGGATCAATAACAGATTTTGTTGCTACTGTCAGAGAACCTAAGAGCGTGGAGGAGATAAACGCTGCATTCAGGAGAGCAAGCGAGAATGAGCTTAAGGGAATAATGGATTACACAGAAGAGCCCATAGTCTCCAGAGACATAATAGGGAATCCCCACTCCGCAACGATAGATGGTCTCAGTACGATGGTTGTTGGCAACCTTGTAAAGTTCCTCTCATGGTATGACAATGAGTGGGGTTACTCAAACAGGCTTGTGGATCTAATAAAGATCGTGGCGTGATACCATGTTCTTCACTCTCGATGATTTTGACGTAAATGAAAAAACAGTGCTTGTGAGGGTGGATATAAATAGCCCTCTTGACCCAAAAACTCTTGAGATAATTGATACAACGAGAATGGAAGCATGCGCTCCAACGATAAAAGAGCTCTCCGATAGGGGAGCAAAGGTTGTCGTGCTGGCGCATCAGGGTAGACCTGGGGAGTGGGACTTTGTGCCATTGGATAAGCATGCAAAAGCCATGGGCAATATTCTCGGTAAAAGCGTTAGATATGTTGATGATATCTTCGGGCAGAGGGCAAAAGAAGCTATAAATGCTATGATGCCAGGGGATATAATCCTGCTTGGCAATGTCAGAGGCTATAAGGAAGAGACGGCAAAGAAGAGCGCGGAAGAGCTCTCTAAATGCGATATGGTAAAGGAATTAAGCGCTTTAGCTGACTACTTTGTTAATGACGCTTTCGCTGCTGCGCACAGATCGCAGGCCTCTCTCGTCGGCTTTCCCTATGTGCTGCCTTCGATGGCTGGCAGGCTCATGGAGAGAGAGTTAAAAACCCTGAGCAAGGTCTTTGAAAAGCCCGAGAGACCAACGCTCTTCTTCTTTGGTGGAGCAAAATTTGATGATGCGATAACCATGATCGAGAAGCTGAAGGAAATGGGTATAGCGGATCACATAGCCATGGTGGGTCTTGCCGGCGAGGCTTTTGTTGCTGCAAAGGGCGTAAACTTTGGCAAAACAATGGAGCTCCTGAAGGGTGATTTTGAGAGGGCAAAGAAGCTTATAGATGAGAGCATACTTCTTCCTGTTGATTTTGCCTATGCAAAGGAAGGAAAAAGGGTAGAGGTTTCTATAGATGCTTTACCCGTAAATGAGGTAGTTTATGACATTGGGCAGAAGAGCATAGAGCTTTTCAATAGCCATATAAAAGAGGCAAAGACGATAGTCGTTTCCGGTCCTGCAGGAAAGTTTGAGGATGACCTCTTCATCAAAGGAACAAAGGAGCTTTTTGAGGCAATAGCGAAGAGCAAAGCTTTTTCACTCGCAGGCGGAGGTCACACCACAGCTGCTCTTAAAAAATTGGGTCTGGAGTTCTCCTATGTGAGCACGGGCGGAGGTGCTCTTGAAGCCTTCATGCTCGGTGAGGAGCTCCCGGCTGTGAAGGCTTTAGAGGCATCATACAAAAGGTTTAAGAAATAAAGACTTAGCCTTCACAAAGTATATATCCCCCCTTTCCTATTCCTTTTATGCCTTTTGAGATGTATGTGACAGATCACACCCCGATGACAGGTATATCTGATATAGATGTTGTTGCAATAACATTCCTGCATCAGATAGGATATTTTCCAAAAGGGTATGATCCAAAGACGAACACAGAGAGCATAAAGCAGAGCGTTCCGTACAAGCTCTTTATGAACTGCTTTATGAAAAATCCAGAAAAAGCCTGGAAAATAGATGAGCTGATAACGATACTCAACACTTCCAGGCCTACGGTTTACAGGCATCTAAACAAGTTAAAATCTCTGGATCTCCTGGAAGAGGTTGAGGCTGAGAATGGGAACAGGAGAGTAAAGTGCTACAGGATAAGGTATGGTAATCTATCAAAGTCTTGGAACTTCGTCGAAGCTCATGTCAAGCTCTCAATGGAAAATTACAGAAAGACAATAGAGCACCTGCAATCGCTAATAGATAAGAGCAGAAGAGGAATGTAGGCATGGAGGTAAGGCTGATAGCCTATACGCCTGAACCGGATAAGGTATGCGCTGCTGCAGCAAAACTCACGCACTCAAAGCTTGCGGGGGAAAAACTTGTTGAGCAGATGAGTGAGGAAGAGATATCAAGGCTTTTGGGCAATGTTATGAAGATGGGGCACACCAGTGTTATAGAGCATGCCTCCTTTACATTCAGCATAAGCGGGATCTCAAGGGCATGCTCCCATCAGCTTGTGAGGCATCGCATAGCCAGCTACTCACAGCAGTCCCAGCGCTATGTAAAAGCAGGTGATTTTGTTTTTCCCCCGAAGATAGCTGAGAACGAAGAAGCAAGCAAGATCTTTGAAGAAGCCTTACAGAGGTGCTATGAGACCTATGAGAAGCTGATGGATATGGGAATACCAAAGGAAGATGCACGCTATATAATGCCGAATGCTACAAAAACAAACATTATCGTTACGATGAATGCCAGATCTCTGATAAATTTCTTCTCTCTGCGTCTGGAGAAGGATGCACAGTGGGAGATAAGATCTCTGGCAAAAAAGATGCTTGAAGAGGTCCACAGGGTAGCTCCAGCGATCTTCAGAGAGGTCTATGAAAAATACTCTGGAGTTAAACAGAGCGGTGAGTTTTAAAAGCGTCAGTGCAAAATCGTCAACAACTGGTAACTTATGCTCATAGATCTTTCCTAGATATGCTATGATCCCTGGCATTCTTTTAACATCACGATAAACCACGAGATTACCGTTACAATCCTGTCAGCGTTAGATGCCTCACATGAAAGTATCCATGCAAATAGCGCTGCTATAGCCGTTAACGGTAGAAACGTGCAATCTATTGTGTAAAATCAAACGAATTTGTTCTCCTTCCCCAGTACCAGAAAGACAATACACGTTATCCAGCCCATGACGCAGCAAAGAAGCTCAAAAGAAGCTCAAGGTATTTTCCTCAAAACCCATCAAGTTTTTGTCAGAGCTTTCATCATATATCTGTATTGTAGACCTGCAATGGATATTTTCTGGTGTGTTAAATTAGTAGTATGAACTCCCTGCACTATGCGCATTTTAATGGGCTTCAAAACGGAGCACCATTCTTTCAATACTGTTTTCTACTTATGACTTTTTTTTGCTTGGAACGCTTTTCTTTAAATAAGTCACCTGAGAATTTCTACAAGTTCTCTTAAATCCTTTACCTTGATATCCGCTTCTGCGCTTACTGCCGGCGCAGCGCTGTAGCCTTTCCTGAGGATTAACGCGGTGTTCATACCAAGCTTCTTTGCAGGTATTATGTCATGATAAACGCTCTGCGCTGCATGCAGAATATTGCTTGAAGGCAGTCCAATGAGCTTCAAAGCGAGTGTGAAGTTGTTTAGAGAGGGCTTGTAGCTTTTAGCATGCTCGGATGTTATTATCCAATCAAAATTTACTCCGAGCTTCTTTAAAGTTGGCGATAAAAGGGCATCATCTACATTTGAGATTAGTGCTAGTTTGAAATTTTTCTTCAGCTCATTCAGCGCTTCAACAGCATCAGAAAATGGCTCCCATGTGCTTATAGATTCTGCTATGCATTCCTGTTCTTTACGTGATGGAGTAAAACCAAACCTCTCACCCATTTCGTAAACTACTGTTCTTAAGACCTCTCTGTAAGGCATATATTCCATGCCTTCAGCCTTTGCCTCAAGTTCAGCATATAACCTCAAGATCTCTTCATCTTCTACATCTATGCCCTTGGAAATAAGCAGCGGCTTTAAGGCTTTTACTATGCCACTTCCCCAGTCTATCAGCGTGCCGTAGCAGTCAAAACTTATAGCTTCGATCATTCAGATGCTAGAGTAGCGAAGACCTTTGCATCCCCTAC
>WOYI010766011.1_pt1 | contig 34016 bp, 35 predicted proteins | sample 6423411 | NCBI WGS metagenome assembly WOYI01 (sample SAMN13441803, study PRJNA592873) | oil field metagenome | biome: oil field; feature: oil-well bore; material: oil-contaminated soil; isolation source: oil-contaminated soil from oil-well borehole | place: Germany: Wietze | collected 2016-10-18 ...
TGTGTCAGCAACCTCGCACTTCAATGCGGCCGATAACATTGAAAATATACTCCCCTAGCCTAGTCCAAGTCAAGTCATTTATATATAAAGCGCTTAAAAAAGACAGGAATCGGCGCTTTTTCTATTTGTTTGAAGTTGGTGGCCGTTTTAGCATCGCTTCATAACTATAACGACATCCGCAATATGCTTGGCGGTAAAGGCAATATTTTTGACACATTTTGCCGGCCTCAAGAAAGCCATCGGATTTTTTAAAGTCGGAGTGAAAATACTTCACTTTCGGATACTTTTTACTCAAACCTTGACCAATCTTGTTGATTGCTTGTGAATCTTTGTGGGGCGAGATCGTCATGACGGTAGTAAAAAATTCATAACCGTTTTCTTCGGCGTACTTCATAGATTCATCCATCCGTTTGCGATAACAAACGAGGCATCTAGCACCCCCTTCTGGTTCATCCCCAAAGGGTGCTAAATGTTTATTAAATTCATCGTTTTCATAAGCTGTTTTTACAATTTTGACATCGGCTGAAAAATCAATATTAAAACGCGACACAAATTCTTCAAGCACCTGATAGCGCCGCACATATTCTCTTTCAGGATAAATATTGGAGTTGTGAAAAATAACCGTTACATCAAAATGATCGTGCAAAAATTTTAATGGGTAGGTGGAGCAAGGACCACAACAAACATGGGCCAACAACCGTGGCTTTCGCCCCTTCAAACCTTCGATGATTTTAAGGGCTTCTTTGTGATAATTAATTTTATTTTCCATAGATATACATGGCGTCTCCAAAGCTAAAAAAACGATATTCTTGTTCAATCGCGACCTTATAAGTTGAAAGAATCCTCTCGCGTCCGGCGAAAGCCGACATCATCATGATGAGGGTTGATTTAGGCAGGTGGAAATTGGTGATAATGGCGTCAATCGCTTTAAATTCATACCCGGGCGTAATGAAGATGTCGGTCTGTGTCCGTTCAGGTGTGAAATACCCCCATTTAGTCATATTAGCCTCAAGCGCACGCGTGGAAGTGGTGCCCACGGAAATGATGCGACGACCTTCCTGTTTTGCGGAATTTAACGCATTAGCCGTGCTATCGCTTATTTCATATTCTTCAAAATGCATCTTGTGATCAGTGATATCTTTGACTTTGACTGGGCGAAAAGTGGCGAGGCCAATATGGAGTGTTACATCAACAATGACAATCCCTTTTCTTTCTAATTTGGCCAGCAAATCTTGGGTAAAATGAAACCCCGCCGTGGGACCGGCCGCCGATCCGTTAATCGAAGCGTACACCGTTTGGTAGCGGTCTTTATCAATTAATTGGTCATGAATATAGGGGGGAAGGGGCATTTCTCCAAGCGCTTCAAGGGCTTCAAGAAATATGCCGTCATAGGAGAATTTTAAAATTCTAATTCCTTCTTCTTTTATCTCAAGGCAAGTAGCTTTTAGTTTACCATTGCTAAAATCAATTATGGAACCTATTTTGATAACACGCGCGTTGCCAACGAGGCATTCATAAGTATCGGGTGCCACTTGATGTAGTAATAACACTTCGACGTGAGCGCCAGTGCCGGCTTTTTGGCCAAATAAACGGGCCGGTATAACTTTGGTATTGTTCCTGACAAGCACATCTCCTTGATGGAGATAATCGAAAATATCAAAAAAATGTTTATGCTCAATCGCCCCCGTCAGTTTATCGAGAACTAAAAGACGCGATTGATCGCGCTTTTCGGAAGGATGCTGGGCAATCAACTTTTCTGGTAACTCAAAATTAAATAAATTGATATCCATTAAAACCCTTTTTTATCGCCAAAGCGGTGTAATACTTCTTGTTTATAGTCGTTAAAACAATCATTTCGAATCGCTTCGCGAGCGCCGGCAACGACATTAATTAAAAAATGGATATTATGAAGTGAAAGCAAGCGTTTGCCAAGAATCTCATCGGTTTTATATAAATGCCTTAAATAGGCGCGACTATAATTGGTGCAAGTGGGGCAGGAACACGCCGGATCAAGCGGGGAAAAATCGCGTTCGTATTTTTGATCGCGAATATTGATGCGTCCTTGACTAGTCATTAAAGCGCCATGACGCGCAATCCGCGTTGGTAAAACACAGTCAAACATGTCAACACCCATGCCGATTGCTTCAAGGATATAATCGAGCGATCCAATCCCCATCACGTACCGTGGTTTATCAAGTGGTAAATATTTAATCGTGTCACTTACCATCTTGAAAAAGACGGGTTTTGGTTCGCCAATAGACGTCCCCCCGATTGCATAGCCAGGAAAATCCATCTTCACTAACTCTTTAGCACAATGTTCTCTTAAATCGGGATATTCCCCGCCTTGAACAATTCCAAAAAGAACTTGGCCGCTTCTTTTATGGGCGTCTTGGCCGCGTTTAGCCCAGCGTAATGTCCGCTCAACACTCGCTTTCACATACTCATAATCCGCTGGATAATGAATGCATTCATCAAACGACATGATGACATCCGCCCCTAATTTTTCCTGGATTCCGATGGCGCTTTCGGGTGAAAAGAATAGCGTATCACCATTAAGATGGTTTTTGAAGGTGACACCCTCTTCTTTGATGGAACGCGATTCCGCAAGCGAAAAGACTTGAAAACCACCAGAATCAGTTAAAATCGGACCATGATAATTCATAAATTTGTGCAGACCGCCAGCTTCAAAAACGATATCCGCGCCCGGTCGAATTGAAAGATGATAAGTGTTAGCCAAGATCATACCGGCACCCGCTTTAATCAATTCTTCGGAACTAAGTGCTTTAACGGTCGCTAAAGTCCCCACTGGCATGAACATGGGGAGCGTTACTTCACCATGCGGGGTGATTAGTGTTCCTGTTCGCGCCGAGGAATGGGCATCAGTGTGTTCTATTGTTAAACCAAACTTTTCCATGGTATCTATTGTACTTGTTTTGTCGGCAAATTTTGATTAGCGTTTATTAGTTTCATGAAAAATTCCTGTTTTCTTAGCCGCGTGAAGATTAAATATCCAAAGATCGAGACGACGACAAATTCACCAATGGCGACAAATAACGATGTGAGCCAAAACGGCAATCCTTCAAGGAAATATAATTCAGCACCAACAACAAATCCGTTTATCACAACCGGAAATAGCGTCGCCACAAACAAATGTTTTGAGAAGGCAATCAATAGACCACTAAATAGCGTCGCTAGTGTTCCAAATATCGCATCGACAATTCCTAGAGGCCCAAACAAATTAGCAATAAAACATCCAATCGTAACGCCAATTACATAATCTTTGCGAAAGAACGCGAGAAGGATAAGAATTTCGGCAATACGAAATTGAATATCGCGATAAGCAAAAGATGCCGTCAAAAGCGTAATGTCCACATATATCGCTGCGATAAGAGCATTTACCGCTAATCGCTTCAAATCAAAGTGCATAATTCTCCTGGTTTTGATGAAGGTGGTTACCAGATAACACCTTCGTGTTAATTGTAGCCGTTTACGCCGATAAATCAAAACCTAATATTACGAAGTAACCGCATTCAATAAATAACTATAATAATTTTGTAGTGTTCAAAGAATATTTCAGTTAGTATAATTTCAATAGGTAATAGCCTAGTTACGTAAACTGTCATCTTAAAAAATAGATTAAATATCAAACAAGGAGTTTTATTAAATGAGTCAATTTTTAATTGCTGCTGATTCGTGTTCTGACTTACCACTCGACTTCGTAATTGAACACGATATCACCATTATCCCCATGCTTTTTCATTTCAAACAAGAGGCATTTCTCAATTATCCAGACCAACGGGAAATAACCAATCGCGCCTTTTATGACCGTCTGCGCGACAAGCAAGTCGCTAAAACTTCACAAATAAATCCTAAAGATTTCATCGCCGCGATTGAACCATTTGTGAAAGAGGGAAATGATGTCCTGGTAGTCACTCTTAGTAGTTTATTGTCGGGATCCTATAATTCCATGGTCATTGGTCGCCAAGAGTTGCTAGAAAAATATCCTGATCGAAAAATTATTATTGTCGATTCATTGTTGGCCTCTTTAGGAGAAGGGTTTCTCATTTATCAAGCAGTGCTCGCTCGCAAAGAAGGAAAATCAATCGAAGAGACGGGGGCCTTTCTTGAATCAATTAAGTTAAAAGATTGTGCCCTGTTCACTGTTGACGAATTGGGAACCTTGCAACGTGGTGGTCGCATTTCTTTGACTAAAGCCATTTTTGGCTCCTTTTTGAATATGAAACCGATTCTAAAAATTGATGATAGTGGAAGATTGGTTCCTTTTGCCAAAGCGCGCGGAAGAAAAAATGCCATCAGTATCTTGCTTGAAACATTTGATAATAAACTCCAAGATGAACGCGCCGTTTTTATTTCGCACGCTGATAATCCCGACGAAGCCGAAAATGTCCGCAACGAAATTCTAAAACGGCACCCTAACATCGGCACCATTGTCGTCGGTGAAATTGGTCCTGTCATCGGGGCTCACACTGGTCCTGGGACTATTGCTATCTTTTTCTTAGGCGACCAACGTTAATTTAACGTTTGCTAATTTCTTCTTTAACTAATTGGGAGGCGAGGCTAGGATTGGCTTTACCTCCCGTTTTTCTCATCACTTGACCGACAATATAACCAAAGGCGCGATCTTTTCCTTGTTTATAATCGGCGATTGATTGGGAATTTTCATCAAGAATGGCATTTATTATCGGCAACAAGGTATCGCGATCCGATAATTGTTGCATTCCCATTTTTTCAATGAGTACCAGCGGTCGTTCCTTTGTATTAAGCAAGGCAGCGAACACGTCACGGGCTTGTTTATTGCTGATTGTACCATCATCGATTAAGCGCAATAATTCAGCCATGCGGTCACTATCAATTGGAAATAATTCCATATCGATCTGATGTTTGTTAAGATAAGCGCTAATTTCGCCATTAAGCCAATTGGCTGCCATCTTTGCGGAGACTTTTAGCGATATGAGGGCATCAAAATATTGGCACATGGGAAGTGATGATATCAGGATGCTGGCGTCATATTCGCTTAAACCAAGTTTTTCGACGTAACGGCGATATTTTGAATCGGCGAGTTCGGGGCAAGTCGCAATTGCATCGTTAATAAATTGTTCGCTCAGGGTAATGGGAATTAGATTGGGCTCGATGAAATATTTATAATCGACAGCATCGGTTTTTAATCGCATCGCTACTGTTTCTTTTAATGCATCATCGTAACGCCTAGTTTCTTGGACGATTGGATTGCCCGAAAGCAAGACTTCACTTTGGCGCATGATTTCATAATCGACCGCTCTAGCGACATTGGAAATTGAATTGATGTTTTTTATCTCCACTTTAGTACCAAATTTTTGACTTCCGATTGGTCGTAGCGAAATATTGACATCGCAGCGAAGAGAGCCTTCTTCCATCTTTCCATTACTAACGCCTGTGAAGGTAACAATCGAGCGGATCCTATCAACATAATCAGCCGCCTCGAGACCGGTTCTAATCTCTGGTTCCGAAACTATTTCCACTAAAGGGATGCCGGCGCGATTGTAGTCGAGTAAGGTGCAATCATATAAATGATGTTGCATCGCCGTATCCTCTTCTAAATGTAGCCGCGTGATATTGATTCGTCTTTTACCAAGAGGCGTCTCCACAAATAGATAACCGTTTTTACCAATAGGACGATCGTTTTGCGTAATCTGAAATCCTTTGGGTAAGTCCGAATAAAAATAGTTTTTGCGGTCGAACCACAGTTCGCTATCAATATCCATATTAAGGGCGTGGCTTACGCGAATGGCATTTATGACCGCTTGCCGATTAACAGTGGGCATCGTGCCGGGATGGGCAAGATCGATGGGAAGCGTCGCGCTATTGGGGGCTTTCCCATAGGTAACAGGGGCGGGAGAAAACATTTTGCTTTTTGTTTTCATCTCCACATGTATTTCTAAACCGATGACTGCTTCAAAATTCATAGGGTCACCTCATGGGGCGCCATTAAATTTTTAAGTCCCGTCAATTTTTCAATTTCTAACGCAAAACGCATTACTGTCGCTTCTTCAAACAAACGTCCCATTACTTGAAGCCCAAAGGGCAACCCCTGTTTGATTCCAATCGGCATGGTCAGGCTTGGTAAACCTGAAAAGTTGCCCAACACTAAATGATTATCAGCAATTAGGTATTCATCGGAAAGTTTATCGGTTTTGTCCTCAAATGAGGGGGCAATTGTCGGGGCCGCGGGAGTTAAAATCAAATCATAGCTGCCAAGTATTTTGTGTAATTCTTCAACAAGTAAACGACGCCCTTTTTGGGCTCTTAAAAATAACTTTTCTTGGTTTTCTTGCATCAATGCAAAACTACCAATAATAAAGCGACGCTTAATTAATTCTGAAAAGCCATTCGTCCGTGCCAAATTCATCGCGTCATTATATGTTTTTCCCCAATAGGAAGGCCCGAATTTAACGCCATCTAAATTTGCATCGTTACTGGTGGCTTCCGCCGATGCAATCGTAATATAAATCGGGAAAATCGCTTCTAGCAAATCTTTTCGCATATGAACGCGGTCAATCGCCATCCCTTGGGAACCTAGCCGATTGACGAGTTCATCAAACGCCTTAATGATGTCTGGACAATGCTTGGAATTGTTAATTTCGCTGATGATAGCCACTTTTAGCCCCGTTGCCGGTTTTTGCAGCAATGCATGGTAAGGAACAACTTCATAGAAGCTTGAAGTACTGTCTTGTTCATCGCGGCCAGCGAGGGCTTCAAGCACCAAAGCTGTATCTTCAATCGAGCGAGTGAAAAAACCCACATGATCAAGCGAGGGAGCAAACGGAAAAACGCCAAAGCGACTAATGCGTCCCCATGTTGGCTTCATGCCCACAAGCCCGGAATAAGCGGCTGGTTTTCTCACTGAATCACCGGTGTCAGAACCAAGCGCCAATGGTACGATTCCAGCTGAAACTGACGCTGCACTACCGCAACTTGAACCGCCAATCATCCGCTTGTGCGTGGGATCAAAGGGATTGAAAGTGGTCCCTAAATGTCCAGTCGTGCCCGTGCCACCCATCGCTAGTTCATCAAGGGTGGTCTTGCCAATCAAAATGGCTTTTTTGTTTTTTAATTTTTGAATCACGGTGGCATCAAATAGCGGAATAAACCCATTTAAAATATTGCTGCTGGCTGTCGTTGGGATATCCTTGGTGGAGAAATTGTCTTTGGCAACAAAGGGGATGCCCCAAAGGAAGTTTTCGGTTTCGCATTCGCCTAACTTATTTGCCTCATCAATCGCTTCAACTTCGGCAATGTATTCAAATGCATTATCACAATTAGCCTTGGCGCGCCTAATTGCCTCAAAAACCAATTGTGATGGTGTCACTTTTTTAGCGATATATGCCTCGTGAATCTCCCGAATTGTTAAATCTAGATACGACATCATCCAATCACCTTGGGTACCTTAATTTGATTATCTTCAACATATGTTGCGTTCTTAAGGATTTCCTTAGTGGGCGTGGGATTAAGCGCCACATCGTCCCGAAGGTAATCTGTTTTGGTGTCATATGGAAATGTCATTGGCGCGACATTATCTAAGTCGGGTATTTTTCCAATCAAATCCATTTGACATAGTAAAATATCGAACTCACTAGTCAACACTTCATATTGTTCGTCAGTCATATCGAACAATAGATTTGAAGCCGCTTTTTTTAACACTGCTTTTGTTATTTTTGTCATTCAAAAAACCTCAAATTTACTATTTTCAATGATACCATTGCTACTTACCTAATTGTATCAGTTTTTCGAATTCGTCTTCGTTTAATGTCTTGATGCCTAGTTGCTCGGCTTTTGTTAGTTTGCTGCCTGCTTCTGCTCCGTAAATCACATAATCGGTTTTTGGAGAAACCGCTCCCGTTACTTTGGCGCCCAACTCTTCAAGCATTGAAGTTGCCAACGTCCGCGAATAGTTGGAAAGCGTGCCGGTGAGGACAACGATTTTGCCCGTAAAAACACTTTGCTTTGCTTGTTTGGCACCACGATAATTCATATTCAGGCCAAGTTGCTTCAAATTTTCAATTAATTGCTTGTTTTCTTTTTGTTTGAAATAATTAATGATGGAATGGGCGACAATCGGTCCGATGTCTTCAATCATCGTTAAATCATCGCTTGAAGCCTTGATGAGGTTGTCCATCGTTTCAAAATGGCGCGCCAATGCTTTAGCGGTTTTCTCCCCGACATCCTTGATACCAAGTCCAAACAATAATCGTTCCAGCGAATTATTCTTACTTGAAGAAATCGCATCGAGAAGACCATCGACCGATTTATGAGAAAAACCATCCACTTCCAACAACTGTTCGCGGGATTCGAAAAGTGTGTACAAATCAGCAATCGAACGCACAAAATTGAGATTAAACAGCGTTTCGATATTGCGGTCGCCAAGGCCTTCAATGTCCATGGCCTCTTTTTTGGCAAAGTGAATCAACCCTTCAATATGGCGGGCTTCACATTTCGAATTAAGGCAATAATCAATCGCGTCAATCTTCGATAACGATTGATGACAAAATGGGCACGTATCAATCATTTTAAATGGTTGTTCAGTACCATTTCTTCGCTCTTTCAAGGGTCCAATAACTTCGGGAATGACATCGCCCGCTTTGCGAAGATAAACCATGTCCCCAACGCGAAGATCACGTTGCAAAATATAATCTTTATTGTGGAGCGTAGCGCGCGATATCGTTGAACCGGCAACTTTTGTCGGGGTTAAGACGGCATTAGGAGTAATCTTGCCCGTGCGTCCAATTGTAAAAATGATCGCTTCTAGTTTAGTAATAACTTGCTCGGGTGGAAATTTATAGGCAATGGCCCAGCGTGGCGTTTTGGCAGTGTAACCCAATTGATCATAAAAACGCATGTCATCAACTTTGATGACGATACCATCGATGTCATAAGGTAAGTCGTGGCGCTTCTTCGCGTATTCTTCAATATATTGCCAAACTTCTTCAATCCCTTGGCAAATGCGGCGTTCGGGATTTGTTTTAAAACCTAGTTTTTCTAAAAATAGCAGTGATTCGCTATGCAATTTAAACCCATATTGTCTGGCGTTGACATAATAGTACCAATAGGCATCTAGTTGCCGCGACGCGGCAATTTTACTATCGAGTTGGCGAATCGATCCAGCGGCGGCATTTCTAGCGTTGGCCAGTAAGGGATCGCCTGTCGCTAATCGAGCGGCATTAAGCTTTTCAAGAGTGGCTTTCGACATATACACCTCGCCACGGACTTCAATTTCGCGTTTATCTTCGATCCGTGTTGGAATTGAACGAATTGTTAGAATATTGGAAGTGACATCTTCACCCACGTTTCCATCGCCCCGAGTGGCTCCGTATTGCAGTTGGCCATTATCATAGACAAGGCTCATGGCCAGCCCATCGATTTTCATTTCAGCCATGTAGGCAACTTTATCAAGACTAAGGCTGTCTCTTACACGGCGATCAAAGGCTAGTACTTCACGTTTATCAAACGCATTGGCAAGTGAAAGCATCATGCGCGCATGCGTGACTTTTTTAAATGATTCAAGGACCAGACCACCCACTCGCTGGGTTGGAGAAATCGGTGATTTATATTCCGGGTGCGCTTTTTCGATTTCTTCAAGTTCGCGCATCAGGCGGTCATATTCTTGGTCGCTAACAGTGGGCTCGTCAAGGACATGATATTCGTAGTTATACCGATTTAATAGTCGCGTCAGCTCGTCGACACGTGTTTTTAAATTCACGCTAGTCCTCCAATTTTGTCAACTCGTTTGATCGAAGGATGGTTGGCAATCAATTTTTTCTTGCCAGAACTTTCAAAATCCACTTCGATAATCGATTTATCAATTACATCGGTCACTTCGCCAGTTCCAAATGTAGCGTGTTCAATCTTATCGCCAATTTGCCAATCGGATATCGCGCTTCCCATCGGTGGCTTGGGTCCCATCGATTTTCCAAACATCGACGAACGGAAAAGGGATTCGGGCGAAGCCACACGCGCTTCAAAAGTAATGCCAGCCTCTTTAAAAAACCGCGAAGGAACTAATCGAGCATTGAGCACATAACTAAAGTCGCCACTGCAAGAAAGGTATAAACCTTCTTTAGCTCTAGTAAAAGCGACGTAACAAAGTCGTCGTTCTTCCTCAAGGCCAAGATACGCTTCTTCGTTAATGGTGCGAAGTGAGGGAAAAATACCTTCATTTAAACCGATTACGAAGACATGTTTGAATTCCAAGCCTTTAGCCGTATGCACGGTCATCAGGGAAATATAATCGCCATCTTCAATATCATCTTGGGCGCTTGTGAGGGCGATATTTTGCAAATAGTCTTCAAATCCCGTCGCCGGATTGTCTTTGATGTAGGACAACATATCATCAAACAAGGTTTGCACATTTTCAATGCGGAATTCTTCATCGCTATCCTTTAATGCTTCGAAATATCCCAATTCAACAATATAATCACGAAGAATATCCGAGAATGCTTCAAGGTTTTCAAATACGCGCAGGCGATAAGATTCGATTGTTTTAATCATCTTATCAAGAGCGGTAATGCTCTTAGTTTTTAAATCAGACTCATATTCGCTAATATTCTCAACATATTCATATAGGGATAATCTCTTTTCAAAGGCTTCTTTTTTTAAGGTTTCAATGGATTTGTCACCAATGCCACGGCGCGGCATATTGATAATTCTTTCAAACGAAACATCGTCTTTTTTATTAATTAAAAGGCGGAAATAGGCGACGACATCCTTTATTTCAGTGCGTTGGTAAAAGCGCATGCCACCAAATATCCGAATCGGCATTCCCACACGATTAAATTCCTTTTCAAACGGCAATGTCAAATAATTGGCGCGATATAACACTGCGATATCCCTAAATTTAAAGACGGACGCCTCTTCGCGTTGCAAGTTCATTATTTCCCTAGCAACCCAGGCCGCTTCATCAACTTGGCGCAGGGCACGATTGACCTTAACTTTGCGAATATCGGGATTATAACTGAACAAATCCTTTTTAACCCGTAGGCGATTATTGTCGATGAGACGATTGGCAGTGCGCAAAATCGTAGGTGAAGAACGATAGTTTTGATCGAGAATGATTGTTTCCATATTAAATTTTTTGTCGATATCCAAAATGATATTTTGATTGGCACCGCGCCACGTATAAATAGTTTGATCAGGATCACCGACCACATATAAATTAGTGCTCGGCTTCATGAGTAAATTGACGAGGCGATATTGCACATCGTTAGTGTCTTGAAATTCATCGATTAGAATATGGTCAATTCGTCTCAACCATTTTTGGCGCGCATCTTCAAACGATTCGAGAATTTGAATCGTTTTTAAAAGCAAATCATCGAAATCAAGTGCATACATGGATTGCATCCGTTTTTCATATATTTCAAATAAACGCAGGCATTCACGTTCTTGAGCGAAGCGTTCACGCTTAATCACAATATCTTGAGGATATTCGCCAATACATTTATGGGAGGCAATAAATTGTAGCGTCAATTTAACAATTTCATCGTTTTTCCGATAGCCCTCATCGACGGCAATGGCCTTGACCAGTTTTTCTTGATCATCCTCATCAAAAATTGTGAAATGGCTTGGATAGCCAAGCGCGGTGATTTCCCGCCTTAGAAAGCGTGCGCCAAAACTATGAAAAGTCGAAACACGCAACTTATCAGCCGCTTCTGGGACGATTTTTAAAGCACGGTGACGCATCTCTGTGGCGACTTTATTGGTAAAAGTGATGGCCAAAATATGATGGGGATCGACCTGCAATTCGGAAATCAAATAGGCAATGCGATAGGTCAAAACACGTGTTTTGCCTGTGCCGGCTCCTGCGATGATGCGGACATATTGTGAAGGAGTCTCAATTGCCTCTAGTTGCCTTGAGTTAAGTAATTTTGAATAGTCCATAGCCGGCCTTTCGCGCTTGTATTAGTGTTTATATTTTACCATATTGAGGCCGGTTTTGGTATCTATCCGTGCCCCTTATGAAAGACAGCCATAATAATCTTTGATTTTGGATACTCCCACAATTTGCCTGATAACACATTGATTACGCACACATAAAATAATGGGATATCCAGGGATTACAATGTCATCTTGCTGGCAAACCTGATCGTTTCTATCGCTTTGATGCCCAAACGAAATTTCACTTGTGGCCTCAACAAAAAAAATGATACTGTCGCTTGAAAGAGCAAGACTAATCATTAATGGTTTTAACTCATTGCAATACCCGCATGATGGGGAATAAATATAGACATCATACGACGCGTGAGGCTGTTGGAGAATGGCAAAATAGGCGATGTGTAAATCGAATACATCCCTATAATCATTTAATTTGGGTAACTGGCCACTATCTTGGAAAAGACTTGTGATGACAAATAATATTAAACTGATTTTTTTCATCATTTATTAATAGGTCAGACGCTGAATAAATAGTTGCTTTTGTTAATATCATGATACGATATTGATGATTATGAAACGTGCCACACCAATTAATACAATTACTTATATGGCTCTAATGGCAGCCTTGAATATTTTGTTTGCCCTGCTCGCTTCGTTTGTCCCCCTCGCCGGATTGTTTTTGGTCATCGCCTTACCACTTACAAGCGCTTTAGTCGCCATTAACTGCGACATTCGCTACTACCCCATCTATTTTGTGGCAACATTAGGGTTGAGCCTTCTTGTGACGATGCAACAAATAGAAACGACGATCTTCTACATTTTTCCTTCGCTAATCCTTGGGCTAGCGTTTGGTTGGCTCATTAAGATTAAAGGTCATGATATATTAATTCTTATCATCACTAGCATTGTCCAATTGGCATTGCTTTATGTGACCATCTGGCTCATTAACGGCTTGTTCCAAATCGACTTTTTAAATTCACTTAAGCTTGTGCTCCATTTAGACGCCGAGTTGCACATCAATACAATTATGCCGGCCATTTTATATGTCATCAGTTTGGCACAAACCACGCTCACATATATCGTCATTAGTCCTGAGATAAATAAGATGGCCATTAAACACCAACCAAACGCGTTCTTGAACATTTATGTCTATCTCGCGGCGCTTCTTCTATCCTTAATCATCGTCCCGCTGGGACTTTGGATACCATCAATAAGTTATATGTTGCTTGGTCCCTTGTTTATGGTTACGGGCACATCTTTGTATGAGTTTATCCAACAGCAAAAATTTAAACCGCTCATCATTGCGTCGGGTTGGCTTATCATCACTACCTTTCTAGTAGCGATACTATTTCCGCTTCTTGATCCCATCGTGAGCATTCTCCTTGTAACAATGTTCCCATTTGGAGTCATCATTTTAAGAATCATTGATTTCTATTTGCCTAAGTTTATCACTCGCTATAAAATGAAACCACGAGGAAGACAATGATCCAGTTTTTCAAAATCATCTTATCTGGACTGCTATACATTGTGATTAGTCCCTTTATTGCTGTCGTTTTAGCCCTTTTTCTCGTATATGGCTTGCTGATTTTTGTATTTCTAACTTTAAAATCCGTTGTTCTATTCTTTAGTGGGCGCACGATTTTTTCCGATTATCCCGAGGATATCGCAGCTAAGAAAATTCTAGGCCAAATTAAAGCTAAAACGCCACTGCCGCCAAGTAACGAGGTAACCCCACAATGATTAACCTCATCAGCCTTAGCGAAAAAGAACAACGCTTATTAATCATTTTATTCATTTTGCTTGTGGCTGTTTTAGCCCTGGCTGGTCTTATTGGGTCTCTCGTTAAGAAAATCATGGCTTTTCAAGCCCGCAAAGTCGACGAAGGCATGAGTTATCTCGTAACGACAAAAGTCATCAAGGATGAAAAGCATTTTCGCTATATCGCTAGAAAGAAAAATCATCGGTTGGTATTCGCTCAGTTTTTAATTCCGCTGCTGCTCATCGGCCTTGATATTTTATTCATGTATTTATATATCTTGATAACCGATGATCGCGCTATCCTTAATGAACTGCTAAGTTATGATGGTCGTGGCATGGGAACGCTCTTCTTCGTGTTTGATTGGGCGAACATTCCGACAGCGACTTTCTTTGGATTAACTTTGCCAAGCGATTGGCCGTCGCTTCTAAACACCCCTTACTTTGTCTTAGAGGCCTGGCCGAGCTATATCTTTGTGACATTAGGGGCCATTGCTTCCTTATGGCTTTTAATTGCCACTCAAGCATTCATTGCCCGTTCGTGGCGCATTTACAGCAAGAGTCGGACGATCTTCATTAAAAGCCTTGATACCATTAACGGACTCGATCAAATTACCCCATAAAAAAGAAAACTAATGGTTTCTTTAGTTTATAAGCTAGAAATTTTGGCAATTATTTCGTAAATAACGAAACCCAAAAAGGCCATATCGATAAATATTAGAAGGCCATTAATGCGCCGCCGCGAACGTTTTTGTCGTTCCAATTCGAGCAGGTCAGGATCAAGCGGTTCGGGATTATATCTCATGATGATTCCTAGTACTTAAGCGAACCGGGGTTGCGCGGATATGGTTGTGTGTCGCGAATATTGGTAATGCCCGTCATATACATTAATAAACGGTCAAACCCAATGCCAAAACCAGCATGAGGCGCGCCACCATATTTTCTTAAATCAAGATACCATTCCAACCCTTCGCGATTACCAAGCGCTTCCATGCGTTCTGCTAACAAATCAAAGCGTTCTTCCCGTTGCGATCCGCCAACGAGTTCTCCCACTTGTGGCACAAGCAAATCGCAAGCAGCCACCGTTTTTCCATCATCGTTTAGGCGCATATAAAACGCCTTGATTTCTTTTGGATAATCCGTCAAGAAAAGCGGACCTTTAATAATTTTTTCTGTTAAGTATCGTTCGTGTTCGCTTTGAAGGTCCATACCCCAACTAATCGAGGAATTTTCAAATTGATGTCCCGCGGTGACGGCTTGTTGCAATCGTGAAATGGCTTCGGTATAAGTCATCCGTTTAAATTTAGCTTTTAATAGCGAGGATAAACGTTCCATCAATGTCGTATCGATCATCGCGTTGAAAAATTCCATCTCATCGGGGCATTTTTGAAGAACATATTCAATGCAGAAGCGAATGCAATCCTCAATCAGCTCCATGTCGTCGTTTAAATCCGCGAAGGCGATTTCTGGTTCAACCATCCAAAATTCGCAAGAATGACGCGGGGTGTTGCTATATTCCGCTCTAAAGGTTGGGCCAAACGTATATACATTTCGAAAAGTTAAGGCAAATGGTTCCACGTGCAATTGGCCGCTAACTGTTAAGACGCCGGTCTTACCAAAGAAGGCTTCGGGTTTTTTCTCATCGACCATGACCTTGAATACTTGCCCGGCTCCTTCAGCATCATTGCCGGTAATAATCGGGGTATGTACATAAATAAAGCCACGGCCTTGGAAAAATTCATGAATGGCCATTGATAAAACGCTACGAACGCGATTTACGGCCGTAAACGTATTGGTCCGTGGTCTTAGATGAGCAATCTCGCGCAAAAACTCAAACCCATGACGTTTCTTTTGAAGCGGATAATCGTCGGCGCATGCTCCCACTAATTCGCACGATGTTAAATGAAGTTCGAAAGGTTGCTTCATCTCGGGTGTGAGTCGTAATATTCCGATGACTCCAATCGACGTGCCATTCCCAAATTTTGTAATATTTTCAAATTGATCTAGCTGATCGCGCGAATAAACGATTTGTAGGTTTTTAAAAAAGGTTCCATCATTAAGTTCAATAAAACCGACGCTGCCATTATTGCGATTTGTTCTCACCCAACCAAAAAAGGCGATTAGTTCATCATTTTGTTGCAGTTTGTTTGCTCGCGCTAGTTTATACAAGTGGGCAATCGTCATTGATGTTGGCATAGTGGCTCCTTTAAACAAGTATTACTTTATAAATATATACCGAATGGGGACTAACGACAAACGGCTTTAGACAAAGTCAGTTATTTTTTCGATCGACCAGCTGGGATCGGCGCCTAACTCTAATGTGGCCTCAATCCCTTGGTTCAAAAGCCGTTCTCCAAGGATGGCAATCATTGCCGCATTATCGGTACACGCCCACAGCGGCGGGATAATGACGTCGATGTGCTGGGTTTCACCTAGGTGTTTAATATTTTGTCGCAAGAGACTGTTGGCACTTACACCTCCGGCAAGGACGATTTGTTTCACTGGGTATTTTTTAATGGCCAACGACGTCTTATCAATAATCATGCCAATCGCGGTTTGTTGGAACGATGCGCAAAGATTTGCGATTTCGAGCGGCTCGCTGATTTGCTCGGCATGGTGAACAAGATTAATAACCGCGGTTTTAAGACCCGAGTATGACAAATCGAGGCTTTCATCATGCAATGGCCGTGGAAGTTTATAGGTCGGGGTTCCTATTTGCGCCAATTGGTCGATGGGAAGTCCCCCAGGATATGGCAATCCAAGCACGCGTGCTACTTTGTCATAACACTCGCCCACGGCATCATCGCGCGTCTCTCCAATGATTTGAAACTTAAGATGATCTTCCATGTATACGAGTTCGGTATTACCCCCGCTGACAACAATGGCTAGTAAAGGAAAAATCAGCGGTTTAACAAACTCATTAGCGTATATATGCGCTGCCAAATGGTGGACCGGAATTAGGGGCTTATCATAAATGGCGGCAAGGGTTTTCGCGGCTTGTAATCCAACATGTAATGCCCCAATCAAACCGGGGCCACGGGTGATGGCAAAAGCATCGATGTCTTTTAACGTAAGTTTCGCGCTGTTAAGCGCCTCTTCAAGCACAATCGAAATGTTTTCAGTATGTAGCCGCGACGCCATCTCCGGCATGACGCCCCCGTATTTTTGATGGATGGCAATCTGCGTGGATACGGCGTTTGATAAAAGACGGCCGCCTTTGACGATAGCGACACCAGTCTCATCACAGCTAGATTCGATTGCTAATATTGTTTTTTCACTCATAATTTCTTAACCATAAAATAGGCATTTTCGCCATCTTCATAATAATTTTCTTTTTCCAGCACTAAAGCAAATCCGTGCTTTATATAAAAATTATAGGCGATCTGATTGCTAATCCGCACTTCAAGGGTGACTTGCTCGGCGCTCCCGTCTTTCATGCGCCCCAAGGCATCATTAAGGATCATTTCTCCAATCCGGCGACGACGATAAACCGTCTTCGTGGCGATTTGGTTAATCGTCGCTTGCTCAAACATAATCCAAAAATCGATGAACCCTAAGATTTCTTGTTCTTGTTCAGCCACGAAAATAAAGGCAAATGGGTTGTCGTTAATTTCATACTTAAAATGATCGAGTGTCCATGGCAACAAAAATGATTCGCTTTCAATCTGGGCGACTTGATCTAAGTCATTCATAGCCATGGGGCGGATAATCATAAATTTTCCTTCAAATAGACGGGTTTCAAGGCGTGAATATTGGCGATGGGCGCGTTATTCGTGCCCAACAAATTAATAAATATATTGATGGGCTCTCCCACCATGTTTAAGTATTCAAGTTGACCACTTATAAGATAGTCCGGATGCTCTTTAATATAATTCACAACCTCATCATTAGTGCGAATTGTATCTGCAATCATGGCCTTATGTCCTTGATATACGCCAAAATACGAGCGTCCGCTTCGGGCGTTGATCATACAAATAGTGGGATGATTATCGACGCGCAATATTTCTAAAGAGCTGACCCCAATGACCGGAACCTTCAAAGCAAAGCCAATTGTTTTAGCAATGGTAAGCGCGATGCGTACACCGGTGTAAGAACCCGGCCCAACTGCAACGTGAACGGCGGATACATCACTAAACGAAAATCCAGCTTGTTTAATCGAAGCTACGATCTCCGGCACCATCAATTCACTTTGACGTTGCCATGCATAAGTCGAGACCTGATGAATAATCCGGTTATCAAAAGCGATGCCCACGGATAAATTTGTACTCGAAGAATCAAGTAATAGCTTCAGCATAGAGCCACTTTCTTAATTATCTCAAAGAATGGGTAATAGCGTTCTTCGCTTGTTTCAAATTCTAAGGTCCGTTTATTATTTGAAATTATTTTAATGGTAATTTTTAAGGCGTTAGCCGGAATAAAAACGGCGATAAATTGCGGCCATTCGACAACCGAGATGCCTCCATCGTCAATATATTCTTCAAGCCCAATATCGGCATTTCCATCTTCAAGGCGATAGGCATCAATGTGAAATAATGGTATGCGCCCGTGGCGATATTCCCGCAACAAGTTAAATGTCGGGCTGATGACATGCTCACTTATACCCAAACCTTGGGCGATACCCGAGGTAAAAGTTGTTTTTCCCGCGCCTAAATCGCCTGCGAGAGCAACGACACTACCTTCAAAGAGAAACGGCGCTAGTTTGCTAGCGATGGATTTCGTGTCATTGGTGTTTTTGGATATTAACTTAATTTTCATATTTGTTGATGAACTAATATATTAACATGTCGAATTGAGTTCGCTAAAGGCAAAATCTTAAATTGTCATGTAAACGCTTTAATTGTGATGATGGTTCTACCGCTCCATTCTTGACAACTAATGGGTCACATTCTTGGTATAATCTAACCATGGGAAAAATATGGCAATTAATTATCATCGGCGGTGGTCCTGTCGGCCTATCCGCGGCTTTAAAAGCCCGGCAAAATAATTATGATTTTTTGCTGCTAGAGAGCCAAGATAAACTAGGCGGTCAGCTAATCGAATTATATCCCGAAAAGGAAATTATCGATATCGCCGGGCACGAATCCATTCTTGCCAAAAATTATATCGACTGGTTATTAGCGCAATTTGATGAAACCGATAAAGTGCGCTTCCAGTTACATGAAAAAGTCACAAATCTAACATCGAGGAATGAAGTTATTGAAGTTAACACTGACAACAATACTTATCAAACGCAAGCGGTAATCATCGCCACCGGACTTGGGGTCTATATGCCAAGGTTACTCGAATGCCGTGGTGCGGAAGGGTGCCAAAATATTATTTATGCACTACATCGTCTTGAGTTTTTAAAGGATAAACGTGTCGCTATTTTAGGAGGTGGCGATGCCGCACTTGACTGGGCCCGCGATATTAGTCGCCATACCCCATTTGTAACGTTAATTCACCGTCGTAATGAATTTCGGGGCGACATCAACGTAATCCAGAATATTCCCACATTAACAATCAAAAAACCATTTATACCGACGAGTATTAAAAAGGAAAATGACTTCGCCTATGCTTTGGAAATTCAAAATGTCGAAACTCTTGCCAAGGAATTACTCGAAATCGATTATATTTTTGTAAATTATGGTCACATTCCTGTCAGCGCTTCTTTTGGCTTAGCTAAGCGCGGACCGGGCCTTCTCGTGGATGACACGATGCAAACCTCGACGCCAAGAATTTTTGCAATCGGCGATGTGTGCAATTATGACAATAAAAAACGCCGGATTGATGCCGGCATTCAAGAAGCTAATCGCGTGTTTGAAACACTAAAAACGATTATTTAGCACTTGATTTTAAAAATGATTGATAAAGCTCATTGACGATTGCAGATTCAAACGGGTACGCCCTTTTTTCTAATAGTTTGAAAACTTGATTTTTGGCAAGATCAATTACTTTCAAAACATCGTCTTCGTAGTGATACTTCCGTTTATGATGTTCATGTTCCCGTTCGTCAAGCGTTACAATCGTTCCATCGGGAAATAACTTAAAATCGATATCGTAATCGATATAGCGAAGCATCCCATCATCAAGTATGGTAGGCGAGGCAATATTAATGTAAAAAATAACGCCTTCTTCTTTTATCATCGCAATGATGTTGTACCAACAATCTTTTGAAAAAAATGAGACTGCCGGCTCTTTTGAAAACCAGCGACGGCCATCATGTTCAATCACGCGCGTCCTAGTACTCGCCGTGATAAAAAATTCACTTGTTTCTTCAAGCAAAAAATTCGATTCCCAACATCGATGGAGGGAACCATCGTGTTTATAACTTTGAATCTTAATCCAACGTGACAAAATAGCTCTTTTCTAAACAAGCGCCAATATTGACTAGTTGTCCATGCTTATTTTAGCAATTATCAAGCGACTAATGAAATAAAATTAATTTGCGATTTCTTTTAAAAGATTGTTAATTAAACCAAGATCAGCAACATAACGGGTCAAACCGGTTTCATTAAGCGGAGTTTCATACACGACACTCATAATGGCGTCTGCGTAAGAAAGCATCAAATAACCCTTGTCCTCAAACAACACTAGAGTGAAGTCTTCCAAATATTCATTAAGCGGCAATTTATTTAGATGTTTTAGAATGTTTTTGTGAGCTTTTGGCAATTCCTCGTCAGTTCCAAACACCATGATGCCATCACCACTATCAATCAACTTTAAATCAAGAAGGCCGGGGGCGAGCGGAAGCTTATCGTTGCGCCGAGCATGATAAATAATGTGGTTTGACTGCCTTTCTTTGGCTTGAAACCGGACAATTTTGCCAAAAAAAGCGACTTCGATTCTTTTATCTTTTTGGACGCGCACCCCAGCATCCGCAAGGGCGAAAGGAATATTATCGATTGTTCCCGTCACAAGATTACGACTGATGATACTAACTTCATCTTTTAGTACTTTAAGGGCGCGAATTTCTTCAAGTTCAAACCCTTGTTCTTCTTTAACCTCGATTTGTTCAAATGGGCGATCGTTATATAAGAAGGCATCCATCGTTTTGTAATAATTGAATATATAGGCATATGTTTGCTTGCCAAGCCACTTTTTGACAAGGCGCGAATAGATAAACAAGGCAATAATCAAAATGGCAACGATGATCAGCGCCAGCGTCATGTTTTGTTCTAATAGCCACAAAAAAGTGGCGCCCATACCTAGGGCAATTACTCCAAGGACGATATTATTAATAAGTTTCGTTTTCTTAAATAGTTTTAAAAATTTTAGACGATTAGCTTCGACTTGTGCGATTAACTGTTTCATAATGGGCTAACTATAGCATAATCACTCACGCTGTTCACTAGTGGGATACATTTTATTGATGCGCTGAAGCGGTATAAATAGCAACCACATGACGGGAATAGTAATCGCTAGTGGCGGTAATACGACAAAAACCGCATTATATATTAGTGAGCCCCCAAGCGTTGTTTCATATATCACAATGCCCGAAATTACATGGAATACATATCTGACGGCTACGGCGGCTATAATGCCGAGCGTCAGCCACCCGTAATTAATTAATTTTTGAGGCCGCTCTTTATCGATTAAAGGCTTGAAGAATGAAATGATGGCTAATGATCCATACGCCAATAAATAGTCGAGGGGATAAGTTATAAAGCCATAGCCATCGAGCAGGTTCGTCAAAAGTCCATAGACAATGCCAATGCCGATGAAGCTCTTAACAAAGCCATGGCGTAACGCCAGAATTAAAAGTGGGACCATCGTCAATGACAGGGATCCGCTTTGCGCGCCTAGGCGAATTTTAAACCCATCGCGGTCGAGTAAGACTGCCAGAGAAACAAGCATGGCGATTTCGGCAATTTCTTTAATCGTCATTTTCCATTTATTCATATGCTGCTCCTAATAAAAAATCCTTGTCTAGCAAGGATGTAAACCTCCGCTAGCATTACCTAGATCAGGTGTGGTCGATGGCGCACTAGCCATCCTCTCAGCCATGTTGCCCATAGCTCCCATTGGATTGTAAATTAATTATACTTCAGCCAATGTTATTTTGCCATGTTATCTGCTCAAGACCTTGACTTTTCAAAAACGCATTGGCTTTTGAAAAGTGTTTGTTGCCAAACCAACCACCACGATTAGCCGCCAATGGCGATGGATGGACGCTTTCTAAAATAAGGTGCTGAGAATTATTCAACACTCGTTTATATTTGCGAGCGAAGGCTCCCCAAAGCATAAACACAAGTGGTCGGTCAATTTCATTTAAAAGATGGAGCACATGTTCGAAAAATTGATCATAACCCGGATGTCGGTGACTCAAGGCATCGCTTCGTCTTACCGATAGATAAGCGTTAAGAAGTAGCACGCCTTGGCGTGCCCATGAAGTTAAATCACCAAGTTCATAATTCATTGTAACTTGAAGATCTTGTTCAATTTCTTTGTAGATGTTGATCAAACTCATGGGCGAAGGCACACCTTTAGGAACTGAAAAGCTTAAGCCCATTGCTTGTCCCGGTTCATGATAGGGGTCTTGTCCGATAATGATGACTTTTACCTGCTCAAGTGGCGTCAATTTGAAAGCATTAAAAAGCAAATTGCGCGGTGGATATACTGTATGTTTAGCGTATTCTTCGTCTAAAAAAGCGTGCAAATTCCTAGCATAATCAAGTTTATTTTCTTGTTTGAAGAATGTTTCCCAATTGGTAAAATGACTATTCATATTTATAATCTTACAATGTTATTATTTTACATACTAATGTATAATAATTAAACGTAAAAATACCAATGAAAATTCTTTTCGTTTTCGCCCATCCGGCGCCATATAAAATCGATTTGTTCAACGGCCTCGCTCCCCATATCGATTTAACCGTTGTGTTCGAACGCCATTCGAGCGGTTTTCGTCATCCCTATTTTTATGAGCGCACCAACTATAATTTTCGAACCATTTTTTTACGGGGAATCTCAATTGGAGCTGAAAACCATTTATCGTTTGAATTGATACGTCATTTAAAAAATAACGCCTATGATCTCATCGTAATGAATGGTTATTCCTCGTTTACCGAGATTCTAACGATAAAATATTTGCAAAGGAAAAAGCGCCCCTATGTGCTTTACGTCAATGGTGGGGTCATTCATGAGGACCCCCGGTGGCGCTTAAACTTAAAAACAAAATTAGTCAGCGGAGCCACCCATTATTTTTCCCCATCAACTCACGTTGATTCGTACTTACGCCATTATGGGGCGCAGCAAGAACAAATAATTCACTATCCATATGCCACCATTTATGATGGCGATATCGCGGCAGAGAAAATCTCCCTCAAACAAAAGCACTCTTTTTGGAAGTCGCTTAACATACCTGATGGACCCGTGTTTATAAGCGCCGGTCAATTCATCGATCGCAAAAACAATATTGGTATCTTAAAAATTTGGTGTGACCGCCCTCAAGATAATCAATTGCTTCTGATTGGTTCGGGACCCGATGAACTAAAATACCAACATTTCATCACTGAGCATAAAATGAAAAATGTCCACATCATTCCTTATCAAAAAAGGCATAATTTGTTGAATTTAATGCGCTACGCGACGGGATTCATCATTTTAAGCAAGGAAGACATCTATGGTCATGTAATTAATGAATCGCTGTCGCAAGGTTTGCCAGTCATCAGTTCAAGGCACGTCATGGCCGCCTTACATCTTATAAAAAATGCGGAAAATGGCTTTCTTGTCGATTTAGAAGACACCGATGCTATAAATAATGCCATTACAACTTTAATCAAAAAGGATTTGTTTGCTAACTGCACTGCCACCTCTCGCGGCAACACCATTGAAAAAATGGTTGACCATCATTTACAGACATTCGCTAATATTAAATTATGACGTTAATCTATTTAACCAATTCAATGTTTTGCGAAGATTTTGATGAGTTGAATAAAAACGCATTAATCAAGGCTAATCCAAGCAATCAAAACTTCCATAACCGTCTTATTCGTGCCTTTGCGAAACATCATCAAGTTATCGCCATCTCCTATCGGCCTTTGGCAACATATGGAAAGCCTTCGTTTTTACCTTATGCTTGGAAAAAAACAAAGCGAATCACTTATCACTATCTCCCGATTCATAATCGCAAATACATAAAACAGAAACGCATAATTGACGATGGCACCAAACTTGTGTCAAGAATATTAAAAGCACCCAAAACAACGGCACCTTTACTAATTGTTGATGCATTAAATGGCACTCTAAGGCAATTGGCGAAAAAGATTGCAAAAAAATATAAATTAAAGACTTTAGCTATCGTCACCGATAACCCGCTTTTACTAAGCGGGGCCAATCAAAAAAAAGCCGAAAGCGCAATTAAAGACATGCAGAAGTTTGATTATTATCTTCCCATGACACAAGCGCTCGATATTTTAGTAAATCCTTCGCACAAGCCGCACTGCAATATCACAGGAATTTCTGAAGAAAGGCAATTTCATTCCAGTTATGACAAACCTTATTTATTTTTCTGTGGCGCCTTGCATGAACGCTATGGGATTAATAACCTGATTCAAGCTTTCATGACCACCGATTATGAAATTGAGCTTCTTATTGCCGGACACGGACCCGATCATTACGTAAGGCTTATGGAAAAGAAAGATCCCCGGATTAAATTTTTAGGTCAATTGACGCAAGGCGACATTTTTAAGTATGAGTCTGGGGCATTGATCAATATTAACCCACGCCCGTTTGACCGCGCTTTAAACGTTTATTCAGTGCCTTCAAAATTCTTTGAGTACATGACTAGTGGTGCGCCTACGATGTCGACCGAACACGAACTATTGACACCTAAATATGAAAAACTCGTTATCTGGGCGGGATCCGGTTCTCCCTCCGAATTAAAAACAGCGCTTGTCCAATTTATGGCTCTCTCAAACGCTGCTCGCGATCGTATGGCTAAAAAGGCGAAAGAAACCGTCCTTGCTGAATTTGGCATTGATGCAATCGGCGATACCCTTAATCAGTTTTTAATGTCGTTAAGATGATGTACTAGTTCTTTAACGACTTTTGTTAATGTATGATGTTCCTTAAAATACGCCAAATTGCGTGCCCCTAGCGCGCTTTTTTCTTGCTCGGACATACTTAAAACCGCTTGAATTCCTTCGATTAAACCATCTTTTGTTGGGTCCACTAGGATCCCGCCACCCGCTTGGTTTAAAATATCGCGACCATCACCTTTTAGGGCCCCGATGATTGGACGCGCGTATTGTAAATACATCATTAATTTATTGGGAATGGTTTTTCCCACATAGCCATCTTGTTTAAGTGGTAGTAGCAAGGCATCAGCGTTAGGGCCATAAGTGGCGGCAACTTCACTCGCAAGTGTTCCATAGAGATGAATTCTATTTTCAAGATGATGTTCATTAACAAACGCCTTGATGTGGAGATAACGGGATCCTTGACCAATTAAATGTAAATGTAAATCCGTTTCCCCAAACATCAAGAAGGCTTCTAAAAGCTCTTCAATTAATTGCACTTGACCAAGATTGCCAATATAAACAATGTGGTGTCCTTCTTTAAAGTCAATTGCCGGACCAGAACTAGTTTCTGTAATTGCCGGTTGTACTAAAGTAAATATCTTATCCCCGGAAATCCCATGCTCTTCATTCATGTATTGCCTGTATGATGGTGAGCCTACCAGTAACCGGTCGGCACTTTGATAAATTTGTTTTGACCAGTGTTTTAACAGTTTGAAACCTAAAGTATCCCTTCCAATTTGATTGGTAAAAACAACAGATTCGGGCCAAATGTCAACGCAGTAAAGTATTAAAGGCAATTTGTGCTTCTTCGCGTATTTAACCGCGGGAACAAGGGAAATTACTGGTGAGAGACTCATGGCGAATACAACATCGTAATCACCATGATGATGCCTGACAAAATGGCGACCCAAAAAATAGAATGAAAAATAATTTATTATCAAGGATATTTTGCTTTGTTTTCGCGCAACGATTGGCAAACGATGGACCTTGACGCCATCGATTATCTCAAATTTTGTCTGGCGATATTCAGGAAGGATTTGACCGAATCCGGCATTGGGACGCCCCGTAATAACGGTAACTTGATGACCCATGGCGACTAACTCGCGCATTAAAGGCGTGATTGAAAAATTCTCCGGATAATAGAATTGACAAATAGTAAGAATATTCATATTCAATAGTTTATCTTTAGTGAACTTGATTTAATAGGCAAATCGCGCGATTTTTCACCAATAATATTGCCATTATGCAAATTAGTTTATAATATTTGTTAATCATGAATCCCAAATTTCGAAAACTTGCGCCACTTGTAAGAATTATCTTCGCTCCGCTTAGAGCCATCATGCGGTCGTTTTTCCCAATCACCTATGTCAAATGGCAGTACCGCTATTTAACAAGGCATCGGCTAAATTTAAAACACCCGCGGCGCTATACCGAAAAATTACAATATTTACGGCTTTTTGTTTACCCATACGATCCAGAGGTGAGTCGCTGCGCCGACCGTATTCGCGTTAGAAATTACTTAATTGAAAACGGCTTAGAAAAATATCTTATACCATCACTGGGATATGTTGAACAGTTCCAACAAATTGATATTGGGGCGCTGCCTAATCAATTCGTATTGAAATGCAATCACGCGTGCGCTTTCAATCAAGTTGTGCTAGATAAGGCTACGCTGAATTCGCGATTGCTAAAACATAAATTCAAGAAATGGTTAAAAACCGATTATGGAAAACGGACCATTGAACGCCATTACAGCAATATCATTCCCAAGATTTTAATTGAGGAATATCTTGGCGAGGGCAATACTTTACCGACAGAATACAAAATCCATGTCTTCAATGGCAAAGCTAAAAACCTTTATGTGGTTACCGGCCGTGGCGAAGATATTCGCTATACCAATTTCTATATCGATTGGACCCCATTTGATGGGAGCCAATTCAATGGTTGGCGCAAAGCCGATGAGCCAATCAGCAAGCCCCGTAATTTTGATGAAATGGTGGCTTTGGCGGAGAAATTAGCGGCTCCTTTTCCGTTCGTGCGCGTTGATTTGTACAATATTAATGGTAAAATATTTTTTAATGAGATGACGTTTACTCCTGCCAAAGGAACCTTATTGCTAAACGATGATTCCGTTGATTATCAAATGGGGGCCTGGCTTGACATAAGCGCCTATCAACCACAAGGAAATTCATGAAAAATAAACATTCACTAATTGGTCTTTCGCTTTTCGTACTCGTTTCCTGTGGACAAGATGTCGCCTATGCCCTTGATAGAACGACTTACCATACTGACGTTTTTGCCGATAACATGTATCAGGACACCGTTTTAACATCAACGCTTGCTCCCGAATACATTGCTTCGACGACTATTTACGCTGTCAATCAAGATAATTTAATCGCAGGAGTTGCAAATTTAAAAGAAGCCGATCGCATGTATAACAATGCCGTGATAAACGATGATGTTTTTATGAAAAATAACAAACTATCGCAGACTCTTCCTGAATTAAAGTACGGCTTTGAAAGCAAATTATTCGACGGCATGCTCCATTGTAGCGATGCGATTCGCGTTAGCAAAAGCCGGCTTCAACTTCAAGAAAGTGGCTTTGGGTACGTATTTCCCAATACTTTAACATCCGGCACATTCACGGGACTATATATAAAAGCCGGCGCTGATACTTTATCAGGCGGGGTCTATATTAGCGATGTCAAAGTATCGCTTTCGTTTTATGAACCCCTAGATGCGATTAATTTTGCCAAACATGAATTTCAAATGGAAATTGCTAGTGTTCGTCGCAGTGACTTTCCCCAGTTTTATGGATTTTATTTTGATGATGTCGCCAGTGGATTTTCGCTTGATGGGGTGACCGCCTTCAGCGTCACCTATGATATCCTTGATGCGGCCGCTTCTGCAAGCAATCCTCATTATACCGCCTTGTTTGTTTATGAAATGGTCATCGCAAAAAGCGTTTGGCATTAATTATTAATTAAAAAATCGATTGAGCGACTACATCAGTGGTTCTATTTTTTATCTTACCTTGCCGCCCTTTTTCATATGCGTATCCCACGAAGAATATTACTAACAAAAGTATTAATTCGGAGAAATAAGGTGTTTTATAAATGCGCACATCTTCACGAACGAAGGGCGCATATTCATATTGAAACATCGTGGTAAAAATATATGTCAAGGTGAAGGACATGATGATGATTTTGTGGTGTTTAGTATCTTGAGAAAATCTGTAATAACTGATGAAGTGAAACACTGAAAAACCAAGGAACGCTAAATAGCCGAGGAACGCAAAAATGCCACCTTGGTAAAGGGTATCAAACACAGCGCTTTTGGTCGATTCAATGAACGAGTTATTGACGATTATCGAATGGAAACCACCGAATGGATGTTGGAGTGCGGCTTGAATCACTTCGGCATATCCAACAACAAGATTATTTCCATATACACGGCTTAAGATGGCATTGTTAGCGACCAAATCAACCGCAAAAGGTACTTCAAATGCGAATAGTAGTAAGAAGATGGCCGCTAAAGCGAAAAGTGCGCCAAAGGCAATAAAGGTGTTTTTAGTAATAGATTTAGTTTGAGAAGTATTCGGTAAGAATCTAAGGGCTAAAGCCATCAAGATAGCAGGTATCGCATATTTGAATACTGAAAATACGGGTAATAAAATGAGTGATAAGAGCCCTAAACCACCAGCTATAATCCAGGGCAAATCCCATTTTTTCAGTTGTTTGAATGGCACGAATAAAAGACCGGTTAAAAGCGAAGTTAGCAAGATACCATGACGGGAAAAGAAACTAACAACAACTTCTTTAAATTCGAATCCAAATAACCATTTGGCTTCATTCGATATAAGATAGGCTTCCCCATCAAAATATAAATTCATGCCCGCAAAACGTGTTACATAAAAGAAGGTATAACGCCACATTGTATAAACTAACGAGATCGTCAAAATAATCGCCAAACCTGACACAATCACCGCTAGGGCGCGGTCTAATTTGAATTCATCATTTAAGGCCATCGATATCCCAATTAATAGAAAACTAATTAGCGAGAAGACCATGGCGATGTTGTCCACGACCGTTTGTAACACAAAATATAGTGGCGAAAAAGCCATAAAAACGCCGAAGGCAAAAAGAGGCAAAATAAACATCAGTGACACATTTAGCCAATCTTCTTGTTTGTATCTTAAGATCGTGATAGGAATCAGCGCAAGCGCTAATAAAATCGCCAAATAACGAAAGAGCATCCCGTAGTTTGCAAGATTCAAACTCGTAAACAATAACAATTCCATGACGAGAAATACTAATAAGGAGCCATACTTCTTTTGATAGTGTTCGAGCTGGCCTTTTTTCATTACCAATAACATCCTTTCTCAACGTGTTCGGCCCCTTTGGGTAATTGTTCTGGTCGCGTCCACGATGAGGTGACAAAGCGGGTCACATGACTCCGATTTTCCCATCTTCTCCCCATTATACCAAATAAGAGTTGCGTCGCTCCTCCCGTTTGAATCGCTTGGCGATTCAAGCTTTTTATGAACCAGCATAATGGCGTTCCAAAGGCGCCCGCGCCAACAAGGGCGATATCAAATTCATGTTTGACGATTTCCATTTTTAGATAATCAAGCGCTTCAAACCAATTCAAAAATCGTTCATCCAACTGGTCGCCAAGTGTTTGGACCGCTTCTACCGTCAACAAGGTAAAATCAGGAAGTACGGTCTCATTAGATATTATCTCGCGCCGCTTAGCATATTGTTTTTCAATCAATTTAGCAAATGGCGATATGACTAAGACGCGTTTCCCCGCCAATTGAGAGGTCCAATCTCCCATCAGTGGCTCAAACGCATTGTATTGAATCACCCGAGCATGGGGAATATATTTTTGGTAGAAATAATCTTCCATATGAATCCCTGAAATTCCAAGAATATCCGTATTGGGTAAATCTTTAAAATAATGGGAAGCATAATAATTTAAATTGGCATCGGTCGTCGGGAAAAAGCCACCATTGTTTTTCATTGAGAATTTTACCGACTTTTTATAACTATGACGCCAACCAAATTGAATTTTTTCGTAATTATTCAAACAACTTAGTTCCGTACCTCCAAACCTGATCGCGGCGAAAGGCAGACCGCTTTTAATCGCATCTTTTAAAACTTTATTACTATATTCTTGGGTGATGCCTTTTTGCCCCGCAAATCGAAGTACCTTCTTTTTGCGGCGAAATAGTTTCCAAAGCAAAACAAACCAAGTATTCTTCAAAAAATATGCGAAATAAGTCGATTTTTTCTTATAGGGAACAAGAACGGCCATATTAATTGATTAAACCGAAATGCACCGCGGCAAAAAATAATTCGGGATAATGAATGCCGAGCATTGTCTTCGTCTCTTGTGTCAAAGTTAGACCTTCTTTGGCGATTTGGCGTATCATGCCAAAGCGGATGTTTGGTTTCATACTCCGTAAACGGAATTGTTGCTCACTTGAGCGCTTTTTAATCCACGTTTCATGTTTAAGATTGGGGGTTATCGCTTGTTCGATTTCTTGTGTAAATTGCGGTATTTCATAAATTTTTAACGGATCTAAACCAACGCCTTCGCCAATGATTTCTAAAAACCGTAAATACTTCGTGCGCGTCGTCATCGTGTCGTTGATCTTTTGTTTAATGGCAAAATTAAGTTCTTCAATTCCGGCTTCCTCAACGATATTCATGATGCGTTTGGCAATGGCGTCGAATGCGCTTGTGATTTTGAAGGTGTATTTATATCCAAGATATTTTCCAAATTTTTTCATCGTGTCTAGGTATCCTAAACGTGTATTTTTCGCCACGATTTCGCGACGAATCATTAAAAATGGTCCTAGGTTATGATAACTTCGAATATAAGTAACCCGTGAATCGTCAACGTATTCGGGATGACTGAATTGCGCATTATTTAAATCGACGGCGATGACATGTTCTGCCCCAAGATTAAAAGCCAAATCAATTGGAAGGCGGTCATGATAGGCACCATCGATATATTGTTCGCCATTAATAACAGTGACGGGAAATGCCGGATAACAACTTGCGCTTGCTAGCAGATATTGGGATATTTCCTCTTTTTTTGTTTTCTTTATATTGATGTCTTTGCCACTGATTTTAGGATAAGTGGCGACCGTGACGCCAAATTCAACGGGCGACTGAACTAGCTTATCGACATCGAGAAATTCTTCTATCAGCGATTTGAACGGGCTGATGTCAATCCCTTTGTTCTTGACATAAGAGGCGATGAATTTCAATAATTCGCGTTTATCGCTTCTTAGAATTTCATCAAGGTCAAGATTGATACCATGCTTCATGATTTTTTTCAATTCGATATTGTGCCAAAGTTTTTCAAGCGTCGCTAAATCTTCACTGGCCATAATCGCGCCATTTAAGGCACCAATGGAAGCGCCAGTGATGACTTTATATTTAATCTTCAACTCATTTAAGGCTTGGAAAAAGCCGACTTGGTAGGCACCTTTAGAGCCGCCACTTCCCAATGCGATACCGATTTTCATCGTAAGTCCTCCTTTATTTAAATGTTAATTGTCCGATTGAAATTTTTATTGATTAACCGAAGCATCATGTATGTCAGTGAGTATTTGGCTTTCTTTGTTGTCCAAAGAGGAAGCGCTGATTCATGATACTTTTTTTCTAATACATATTTTATCGCTTCAAGTGCCGTCTTTTCATCTTTTGGTGAAAGATGTTTGCCTAATTGTATTTTTTTAAGAACGTCGATAAGCCGATGATTATCAAGAACGGACCATAATGTGCGATAAAGAAGGCGCGCTAGCTCATCAACTTTGTAAATTGGAGTTGGATCATATCGTAATGTTTCCGCTAAAATTTCGAGGCCCCGAAGAAACATTTGCCCCTGTTTCATTTTGCCGCCCGTATGTCGTTTAAGTAATACCATAATTTGATTGCTGATATTTGAAAAATGCGTATCAATCGTCGTTTGCAACTGGTTATCAAGATCAATTAATTCATCATATGGAAAGAAAGTGTAGCGATAACCGATGAAGCCTCCTAATTTTTTCATGGCATCGTTATAGCCTAGCTTTTGATTGCGATCAATGATTTTTTGCGTAAAATTAAACGACATGCCAAGATTCCACGACGGCTCGATATTAATTACATCACTTCTTCGGTTCAATAAGGGATGCCAATTAATGCGATAAAATAAATTAACCGCGATGACTTTGGTAGCCCCTAAATCAAATGCAAACTGAATCGGCAATGAATCTTTATAACCACCATCGATATACGTTTTTCCCTTAATTACTTTGACAGGAAATAATGGCCAAATGGCAGCGCTAGCAAATAGCCAATCATACACTTCATCATCAGGGACATCTGCCAATACTACATTATGTTGTTTTAATAACGGCAGCGAGACGGTCACGATTCCATACTTTACTTTGGCTTGTTTTATTTCTTTAGGACTAATGTTCGCTTTAATAAGATCTATAAAAGGGGAAATATCGGCGCCTTTATTTTTGATATAGCGCTTTGTAAATGTAAAAATTAGTCGTCGCTGATATTTGAAAGTTTTGACTAATGCCTCCCACTGTAAATTGATGCCGTCTTTCATGACCTTCTCAGGACGGACATTTTGCCATAAATTTTGTCCTTCAACGTATTTATCAGCCGCCCAAAAAGCGCCAATTAAAGCCCCAATTGATGTTCCTGTGATGACTTTTGGTTGTATATTAAGTTCGCGAAGTGCTTGCCATACACCCATTTCATACGAGCCTAATGAGCCTCCGCCACCTAGGGCAATTCCCATTGTCTTAGTGCTATCATCCATTGTTTCATTATATCATGACAGCCAATATACACGGGGATGCTATAATAATTAAATCGAGGTATATATGGAAATCAACAACATTATCGAATCGCAACAACAATATTTTAAAACAAATTGCACCTATGAGGTCTCTTTCCGCATTGACGCTTTGAAAAAATTAAAGGCCAATATGTCACTAATGGAAGCGGACATTAGCGCGGCTTTAAAAATTGATTTGGGAAAATCTGAGGAAGAAGCCTATCTAACTGAAATCGGAATGGTTCACGAAGAAATTAGCTATATGCTTAAGCACATCAAACGTTTTGCCAAGGACAAACGAGTCCCCACACCATTGGTAAATTTTTATGGAAAAAGTTTCAGGCGTCCCGTCCCATACGGCAATGTATTAGTTATGAGTCCCTGGAACTATCCGTTTTTATTAGCCTTGGGTCCCACGGTTGATGCCATCGCCGCCGGTAACACGGTCATTATCAAACCTGGATCATACGCCGAGGCGACTGGAAACATTATCAAGAAACTTATTGAGGCTACGTTTGAATCAAAATATGTCGCTGTCGTATTAGGTGGCCGTAACGAGAACCAAACATTGCTTGATAATAAGTTTGATTACATCTTCTTTACCGGTTCAACAAGCGTTGGCCGTTATGTTATGGAAAAAGCATCGGCCCACCTGACACCGGTGACGTTAGAGTTAGGAGGTAAATCTCCCGCCATTGTCGATATGACCGCCGACTTGAAAATCGCCGCGCGCCGCATCATATTTGGAAAACTGATCAACTGCGGACAAACTTGCATCGCTCCCGATTATTTGATTGTTCATAAACTAATAAAACAGCAGTTTATTGAGCTTTTAATCAAAGAAATCGAACGACAATATGGAAAAGATTCACTCAAAGAAAATCGTTATGGCAAAATCATTAATCAAAAACATTATGACCGCCTCGTTAGTTTGTTTCAGGATGAGCACCTTGCTTTTGGTGGCCGGCTTGACGCTGAAAAACTCAAAATCGAACCTGTGCTACTTGATGAGGCAACATTAGACTCAAGGGCCATGAATGAGGAAATATTTGGTCCCATACTCCCAATATTGACGTTTGAAACGACCGAAGATATCCTCGATATCATCGATAAACATCCAACACCACTTGCCCTTTATTTATTCACCAAAGATTCTGTCAGAGAAAAACAAATATTGACTCATGTTCCCTTCGGTGGGGGTTGTGTCAATGACACGCTTGTTCACATAGCCACCACGAGTATGCCCTTTGGAGGCGTGGGAAATTCGGGGATGGGCAGTTACCATGGTTATGAAGGATTTAAGACGTTTAGCCACTTTAAGAGTATCTTAAAGAAGACGAATTGGCCTGATTTATTTGTTAGATATCAACCTTATTCAAAACATACACAAAAAATAGTTAAGAGGTTTTTAAAATAAAATTATTCAACTAGTGTGTTAGGTGACTAAGTGAATGCAACAAAAAAGTTGTTTTACGTATAGAACGCAAT